>Ga0335084_10002593_pt1 | contig 17494 bp, 12 predicted proteins | sample Lox_Sample_44_FD_206721 | JGI IMG/M metagenome (GOLD analysis project Ga0335084, IMG submission 206721) | Soil microbial communities from Loxahatchee National Wildlife Refuge, Florida, United States - Lox_Sample_4.4 | ecosystem: Environmental > Terrestrial > Soil > Wetlands | place: USA... | reverse complement strand
ACCCGCCCACGACGGCTCGGCGACGGCATGCCACCTGGCACGGATCGCGTGGAACTCCCTCTTCGGTAGCGCTCCACGCTCGAGGAGCGCGGCATTCGCTTGCCATCGCGCCGGCTTCGTCGTTCCGACGATCGCAGTGTGCACGCCGGGCACGCTCAGAGTGAAGCCCAACGCGGTGGCAACGGCAGCGCCGCCGTCGCGGAGAAACGGATAGTCGAGCGTGCGAAGCCGCATCCAGTAGTCGGCGTAGTACGACTCGGGCCGCCGCGTATAGCGCCACGCGACATTGGCGATCGGGCGCTTCGCGATGACGCCCATCCGCGCCTTGCGGGCGAGCGGCAAGACGAGGTCGAGCGCTTCCTGATCGGCGATGCTGACTGACGTCTGCAGGGTGTCGAAGCGACCGCTCTCGATCGCGTAGCGGGCCGCGGCGCCGTCACCGCTGTACCCGATGTAGCGTGCCATCCCGCGCTCACGCGCGCGCTCGAGCGCCGCGATCGCGTCGCCCTTCCGCAGCTCGGCCAGCGAGCAGCTGTGGAGCTGGATCAGGTCGACGCAGTCGGTCCGCAGGCGCTGGAGACTCCGCTCGATGCTCTTGAGCAGTGCAGCCGGCCGCCACTCGCCCTTTCCCCACCCGCGGCCGTGGCCGCACTTGGTGAAGAGGTAGAACTCGGGCCGGCGGACGCCCACGGCCTTGCCGATCAGCTCCTCGCTATCCTCGTAGCATTCCGCGGTATCGATGACGTTGAGGCCGGCGTCGAGCGCGCTACCGAGGAGCTCCGCGACCGTCCGCCTGCTCGCGCGCTGGTATCCGATTTCCGACCCGCCGAACCCGAGCACGCTGACGGTCATGTCGGTGCGTCCAAGCTTCCTGCGTTCCATTACGTGTGGGCTCCGGGGCTCAACTCCGCGCCGCAGTGTACGGCCACGTCAACGTGGGCTGCTGCCCGGGGAGCTCCCCGAACACGTGGTCGTAGACGAGCAGGCAGTCATAGTGACGGGTTCTCCTGAGCTCGCGATCCGGATGGCCTTCGGCCCCGGTCCCCGCGTGGGCGACATCCTACCACCGGGCTGCGTGCCGGAGGGGCAGGTTATGCGCTTCGAGAGGTACCAGGGCGCCTTCGCGATCCGCGGCGCCCCGGGTGGGTAGGCTCGAGCGGGACGATGGGCAGCGCGATCTCGGACTCTCGATGGCGCACTCGCGCAGCAGCGCGCGGCAATCTGGGTTATCTTCACCGGAGATGGCCCGGCGCCCGAACTTCGTGTTCATTCTCGCGGACGACCTCGGCTACGCCGACCTTGGGTGCTACGGGGGTCGGCCGGCCGCGAGCGGCGCGCCGTTCGCCACGTGCTCGCCCTCGCTCGACCGCCTGGCGCGCGAGGGGCTGCGCTTCACGCAGGGGTACGCGAACTCGTCGGTCTGCTCGCCGACGCGTTTCGCGCTGATGACGGGCCGCTGGCAGCATCGCCTGCGGGGCGGCGCCGACGAGCCCATCCGCAGCACCGCGCGCGGCCATCCAGGCTTGGGCCTGCCGCCGTCGCACCCGACGCTGCCATCGCTCCTGCGCGATGCGGGCTACGCCACCGCGCTCGTGGGCAAGTGGCACCTCGGCTATCCGCCGAATTTCGGACCGCTCCGGAGCGGGTATCAGGAGTTCTTCGGCGCGCTGTCGGGCGGCATGGACTACTTCACCCACCGCGACACCGCGGGCCACCACGATCTCTACGACAACGACGTCGAGGCGCACCGCAAGGGGTACCTGACGGATCTGATCTCCGACCGGGCGGCCGAGTTCGTCGGGCGCGCGCGCAAGGACCCGTTCCTCCTGTCGGTTCACTACAACGCGCCGCACTGGCCCTGGCTCACGCGCGAGGACGAGGCGGAGTCGACGCGCATCGAGAAGCTCTATCACTTCGACGGCGGCTCGGTCGTGACCTACCTGACCATGATCCGCCAGATGGACGAGGGCATCGGGCGCATCCTCAAGGCGCTCCGGGCGGCGGGGGCGGATCGCGACACGCTGGTCGTGTTCACGAGCGACAACGGCGGCGAGCGCTTCTCCGACACTTGGCCGCTGGTGGGCAAGAAGATGGACCTCCTCGAAGGCGGCATCCGCGTGCCCTACATCGTGCGCTGGCCCGCGAAGGTCAAGCCGGGCGGGGTCACCCGCCAGCTGGCGATCACCATGGACTGGGTGGCAACATTTCTCGAGGCCGCCGGCGTCCCGCCGCACCCCGACTATCCGCTGGACGGCGCCAGCCTGCTGCCGGTGCTGAAGAGCCCGTCGAGGACCTTCGAGCGCGAGCTCTACTGGAAGATGCTCTTCCGCAGCCAGAAGGCGATGCGCGCCGGCGACTGGAAGTACCTGTCCGTCGAGGGCGATGAGTTCCTGTTCAACCTCGCGAAGGATCAGCGCGAGCGCGCGAACTTCGCCAGGCGCGATCCAGGGCGCCTCGCCGCGATGCGGGCGCGCTTCCTCGCGTGGGAAGCGTCGCTGCCGACGCACGCCGACGCCACGTATTCCGTGCCGGCCACGAGGGCCGACCTCCTCACGCCCTCCAGCTAGCGGCGCGGGCGCCGCGCAGGCGTCCCTCGGCGTCAGACGCGCAAGGGCTCGAGGGCCTTCCAGTCCAACGCGACGCCATGTCCCGGGCTGTCCGGCGCGATGGCCTGTCCATCGACGATCCGCAGCGGACTGGCGATGTAACGATCGAGCCCGAAGCCGTGCGCTTCGAGGTAGGAGCGATTCGGCGCGGCCGCCAGCAAATGCACCGTGATGTCGTGGGCGCCGTGGGAAGTCAGCGGCAGGTTGAAGCTCTCGGCAAGATGCGCCACCTTCATGAACACGGTGACGCCGCCGCAATTGGTCACGTCCGGCTCCGGGTAGCTGACCGCTTCCGCCCGGATGAAGTGCGCGAACTCGTGCAGCGTGTGAAGATTCTCTCCGGTGGCGATGGGCACGCCGCCTTCCCTGAGGATGCGCGCGTGCCCGTGTATGTCGTCGGGAATCGTGGGCTCTTCGAGCCACACGAGCTGGCACGGTCCGAGCGCCCGCGCGGCCCGAATCGCCTGGTCGACCGTCCAGCGCATGTTGGCATCGGCCATGAGGGGAAAGTCGGCGCCCAGGTGCGCGCGCATGGCCAGGGCGCGCGCCACGTCCTCCGACAGGCTCGGGCGCCCGACCTTCATCTTGATCGCGCGGAAGCCCTTGCCGAGATTGTCGTCCGTCTGCCGGAGCAGCGCATCCAGGTCGAGCCACAGGTCGATGCCTCCGGCGTAGCACGGCACGCGGGGATCGAATCCACCGAGCAGCTGGTAGAGCGGCAGCGCGGCTCGCCTGGCCTTCAAGTCCCAGAGCGCGATGTCGACGGCCGAGATCGCCGAGGCGGATTGCCCGCCGCGACCGCCGTAGTGCAGCGTCCACCACATCTTCTGCCACAGGGCCTCGATGTCTCCCGCCGGCTGGCCGAGGAGGACGGGCGCGAGGTCCCGCTGGATCATGTCATGGATGCCGCCGCCGCCGGCGCCCACCGTGTACGTGTAGCCGACGCCCTCCGCGCCGTCGCCGTCGGCGACGCGAGCCGTGATGAGCTGGAAGGACGTCATCTCGCCGTGGGTGCTGTCCGTCAATGCCACCGGCAGCGGGATCCGGTAGAGGTCGGAGCGTAGCGACGCGATCGCAGCCATGCGAGTCAAGTCCCCCAGGCTCGAGGCGCCGCGCTCAGCTCATGAGCCAGTCGCCGTAGGTGCCGTGGATCGGCTTGCCCTCGGCGAAGCGCGAGAGACGGAAGGCGGGCAGGTCAGGATGGCCGCCCGGCCCATCGGTGACGAGGGCGGCCATCATGTTGCCCACCGCGGGCGAGAGCTTGAAGCCGTGACCGGAGAAGCCCACCGCCACGTAGCTGCCTTCCGGCCCGACGCGGTCCAGGATCGGGTGCCAGTCGGGCGTGACGTCGAAGCAGCCGGCGTAGCCGCGGGCGATGCGCCCCTCCTCGAGCACGGGGAAGCGGTGGCTCACGCGCGCAAGCGCATCCGTGGATTCGTCGAGGCTCACGCTCTCCTTGTAGCGGTCGGGGTCGGCGAGGTCGTGGGACTCCTCGACGTCGAGGCCGCCGACCAGGATGTGCTCGCCCAGCTCGGGCCGCGTGTAGATGTTGGTCACGAAGTCATAGACCATGGGGTGCGGCCGCCGGGCCGGCTCCGGCCACGACACGATGCTGATCTTGTGGCGGCACACCGTGATCGGGATCTCGAGGCCCACCATCGCGCCGATGCGCGCGCCCCAGAGGCCGGCGGCGTTGACGACCCGGGGCGCGTGGATCTCGCCCTTCGTTGTCCGCACGCCGGTGACGCGGCCGCCCTGCGTGAGAACGGCCAGCACCTCCGCGTCCTCCATGACCCGCGCGCCGCGCTCGCGGGCCGCCCGCGCGAAGCCCTGGGCGGTCTCCGCGGGATTGCAGTAGCCCGAGTCCGGCTCGTAGCACCCCGCCGTCAGGTCCTCGATGCGGAGCCGGGGCTCGATTTCGCGCATCTCGGCGGGCGATACCAGCCGGGTCTCGATGCCGACGCCGCGCTGGAGCGCCACCGAGGCCTCCATGGCCGCGCGCATCCGCTCATCCACGCCGAGCAGAAAGCCCGTGCGCCGGAATCCGCACGAGCCGCCGCCGGTCAGCGCCTCGAAGCGCTGGAACACGTCGAGCGAGAAGCGGATCATCCGGCAGGTTTCGGCCGTGGTGTAGTGCTGGCGCACGCAGGCCGAGCTCTTCCCCGTGCCGCCCGAGGCGACGGAGCCCTTGTCGACGACGAGGATGTCGCGCATCCCGCGTGCGGCCAGGTGAAAGGCGGTGCTCGTCCCGGTGACCCCGCCCCCGATGATCACGACGTCGGCCGTAAGCGCCATGGGCTCCTCCCGAAGCGGGATTCTACGCCTTAAAGTCGGCTACACTACGAGCCGTCATGGAAACGCCGTGAGCGACAAGCCTCTCGGCTCCGAGCACAAGTGGGCCATCACCTTCTCGGTGATGCTCGTCACGGTCATGCAAGTGCTCGACACCAGCATCACCAACGTCGCGCTCCCCCACATGCAGGGGTCGTTCTCCGCCAGCATCGATGAGATGTCGTGGGTCATCACCTCGTACCTGGCCGCCAACGCGGTCGTGATCCCGGCGAGCGGCTGGTTGACGGCCGTCTTCGGCCGGCGGCGATTCTTTCTCATCTGCACCGTCACCTTCACCGCCAGCTCGTTTCTCTCAGGCATCGCCCCCAACCTCGAGTTCCTCGTGCTGATGCGCATCCTGCAGGGTCTCGGCGGCGGGGCCGTCGTGCCCATGGCCCAGGCCGTGATGTGGGAGATCTTCCCGCTCGAGGAGCGGGGCACCGCCATGGCGGTGTGGGGCACCGGCATCATGCTGGCGCCCATCCTGGGCCCGACGCTGGGTGGCTACATCGCGGACAACTGGTCGTGGCGCTGGATCTTCTACATCAACCTGCCCATCGGGGTCTTCGCCTTCTTCATGGTCAGCGCGTTCCTGTTCGACGCGCCGTTTCACCGGCGGCCGCGCCGCATCGATGTGACCGGCATCGTCCTCATGGTCGTCGGCTTTGGCTGCCTCCAGCTCGTCCTCGACCTCGGCGAGAAGAACGACTGGTTCGACTCCACGCTCGTCCTGATGTGCGGCGTGCTCGCCGCGTGCACGCTGGCCGCCTTCGTGATGCGCGAGCTCATGGTCTCCGAGCCCATCCTGGATCTGACCGTCTTCGGGGACCGCAACTTCGGCGTCGGCACGCTGGCCATCTTCCTGGTGGGCCTGGGATTCAACTCGAGCCTGCTCTTAGTAGCGCTCTACACGCAGACGGTCCTGGGCTACGACGCGTGGACGTCCGGGCTCACCCTGGCCCCGGGCGGGCTCGGCACCATGATCGCGCTCATGATCTCCGGGCGGCTCGTGTCGCGGATGGACCAGCGCCTGATGCTGGCCGGGGGGTGCTCGCTCGCCGCGGTGGCGCTCTTCTTCATGACCCGGCTGACTCCCACCATCGACTTCTGGAACCTCGCCTGGCCGCGCTTCGTCCAGGGGTTTTCCCAGGGCTTCATCTTCGTGCCGCTCCAGGCCCTGACGCTGGCCACCATCCCGACCGAGCGGCTGGGGAATTCGACGGCCGCCTACAATGTCGCCCGCAACATCGGCGGCAGCATGGGCGTGGCGCTGGTGACCATGTTCCTGGCGCGGCGGAGCCAGATCCACCAGGCCACGCTGACGACCCACGTCGACCAGTGGAGCTTCGAGACGGCGGCCCGGCTGCGCCTGTGGACCGAGCACTTCGTGAACCATGGCGCCGACACGTTCACCGCCAATCGGCAGGCGATCGCCATGCTGTACCGCGAGACGGTGACGCAGGCGAACATCCTGTCGTATGCCGACGACTTCTGGTTTCTCCTCGCGATCTACTCTTCCGTCCTGCTCCTGATCCCCTTCATGCGGCGGGTCCGCTCCCGCCCGCTGGCGCGCGGGGGACGCGGCGCTGAGGAGAGCGAATCGGGCGCGCGCGACCCCGGACTACCCGCCCCGGCCGACTGAGCCCAGGCCGGGCGCCAGCGCCTGGAAGAAATCGTACTGCCGGCCCGCCCGCGCGACCATCGCCTCCACGTCCTCGGCCAGCATGTGGCGCAGGGCGCAGAGCTCGGCGCACGCGGCGCGCACGCGGGCGAGATAGGCGTCGCGCGATGCGTACCGCTCGGCCGTCGACGGGCGCGGATCGCCGTGCCGCGCGCGCTCGTCGGCGGTGCGGCAGAACGGCAGGGTGGAGCCCATCATCGACATGAGGTCGCCGGGCGCGCCCTGGTCCGGGTGGCGGGGATTCCAGCCGGTGAAGGTCGCCAGCGGCGCGCGCAGCTCGACCGGCCGGATGCCCGCGACCTCGTTGCCGTCGGCGTCGACGGCGGAGACCACGGTCGCGTACGGGGCGCCCTTCTTCGGCGGCAGCGCGGCGCAGACGCCGCGCGCCCACTCCGGGCCGAAGTCGAGACGGGCAGGACGTTCGATGCGGTCGGGGAAGCGGACGCCGGGAATCGCGGTGAAGGTTTTCTCGGTCGCCTCGGCGGGGACGGCGCTGCCGTCGGCCAGGCGGGGCACGGCGCTCGGCGGCGGCGCGATGCCGTCCCGGACCCAGGCGTCCAGATTCACCAGCGCGGCCCGCAGGAGCGGGGCGTAGTCCACCACGTTGAACATCTGCAGCCCTCGCGCTCCGGTGTTGGGATCGGCGTCCGGCGGCGGCAAGGCCCCCGGCGTGTGCTGCGTGCCGGCGAAGAGATACTGGCGCGCTTCAGGCACCGTATCGACGTCGGTGCGCGCCTCGACGTCGGTGTGGATGAGCGAGCCGTCGCCCCGCCAGTACTCGGCCGAGCTGTTGATGGAAAATATCCGGGGCAGGCCGCCGCGCGCCGCCTGGCGGGCCAGCAGCGAGCCGCGGGCGCCCGTCAGCGGGTCGACCTGCTCGACGTCGGTGAACGGGAAGAGGCTGCCCACCGCCCCCCGCGCGTTCAGCGACGGCTGGCCGAAGCGCATGTTGAACTCGCCGCGCCGGGCGCCCGCCACGTGCGGGATCATCGCGTCGAAGACGCGCCGGCCCCGCTCGTCCTCGTTGAGACCCAGGTAGAGGAAGTGGCGCAGGAACCGCCCGGACTGGGACACCGCGAACGCATGCGCGCGCGCGAGCGTGCCCGCGCACGGGTTGCCGTCCGCCGCCCTACCAAACCGCAGCCACGCGGCGGCGTCGCGCACCGCGACGAGGCCGAGGCCGATGATCGCCGGATCCTGCGCGCGATAGATCAGCGTGTAGATGCGGCCGGGCGCGAAGCCGCCGTCGAGCTCGAGGTGCGTGGAGTCGGGGAACCGCCACGACGCGCGGGGCACCAGGACGGGCTCGGCTCCCGCGTCCTCGCTCACGTGCAGGCGCGCTTCTGGGTCGTCGAGCGCGAGGGTCGGCTGCGGGATGTGGTAGCGGTCGGCGAGCGGGAGCTGCCGGGCAGGAAGGTTCGGGCGGAACTCGCAGCGCACGAGGCCGGTGACCCCGCGGGCGGCGGGCGCGTCGAGGGCCATGAGCCCGTCCACGCGCGGGACATCCGGCTGCCAGCCGACCCAGGCGATGGTGTAGCCGTGGCGCATGAGGAAGCCGTTGCCGAAGTCCTCTTCCGTCACAGGGTCGGCGGCCCGCAGCGTGCTGTTGAACATCGCGAGGGCCAGCTTGCGGCCGCGATTCGGGACGTCGAGCAGGAGCGCCCCGTTGCCGCGCGCGCCGTCGAGCGGCCGGAGCAGATAGAAGTCCGCCGCGCATTCCACGAGCCCCGCGCCGTTCCGGGGCGCGCGCTCGAGGTCGGTGATCTGCGCGTGGAGCGGATGCAGGGGATCGATGCCGAAGCGCAGGGTGCCGTCGATCTTCTCGTAGCCGCCGGCCGCCCCGAAGGGCCGGCCGCCGAGCACGGGCTCGCGCCGCGCGATGTGAACGCTCATGAAAGCCATCGCTGCCTCCTTTTCGCCGGCCCCTACGATACACTGCCGCCGACCGCTGTGCCCAGGCTGCTGGTGTTGCGGTTTCCCTTGGGCGACAATGGGCGCGGCTCTGGCTTCTCACCGCACGAGGGCGTGCACTTCTCGGGAGGTTCCCCATGCTCGACCGTCGAAGCCTTCTCAAGCTGGGCGCCGCGGGCGCAGCCGCCGTGAGCGCGGGCATCCGCCCCGCCCGCGCGCAGGAGAAGCCCAAGCGAGGCGGCACGCTCACGATCGGCCGCAATCACGACGCCGACACGCTGTACCCGGGCCGCTCCACGGGGCTCTCGGCCATCGCGACGAATCTCCTCATCTACGACGGCCTGGTCCTCCACGATTTCCAGATGAAGATCCGCCCGGCGCTGGCCGAGCGCTGGGAGGTCTCGCCGGACGGGCTCACGTGGACCTTCCATCTCAAGAAGGGCGTCAGGTTCCACTGCGGGGCGCCGCTGACCGCGCAGGACGTCAAGGACCACTTCGACAGGTGGATCGACCCCAAGGAGGCCTTTCCGACGCGGGCCAAGGTGACGAGCCTGGCCGAGACGCGCGTGGTCGACGATTCCACCGTGGTCTGCCGGCTCAAGAACCCGACGCTCGTCTTCCTGAACAATATCAGCCAGACGGAGTGGTCCTACGCCTCGATCCCGCACGCGAAGCACGTGGCCCAGTACGGGCAGGACTACGGCGTGGTGCCGGCCAGCATCTGCGGCACCGGGCCCTACAAGCTGAAGGAGTGGGCCAAGGACGACCGGATGGAGCTGGTCCGCCACGAGGGGTACTCGTGGGGCTCGCCCGCGTACGACAACACGGGCGCGCCCTGGGTCGACCGCATCGTGTTCCGCACGCTGCCGGAGGATGCTGCGCGCGCGGCCGAGCTCGAGACGGGCGGGATCGATCTCGACATCGACGTCTCGCCGCAGCACATCGGGCGTCTCGAGGGCAGGGGCGTCAAGGTCACGTCGATCCCGCGGCTGTCCTCCAACCACATCGGCTTCAACGTGGAGAAGGAGGTCTTCAAGGACGTTCGCGTGCGCAAGGCGGTGGCGCACGCCGTGAACCGCCAGGAGATCGTCCAGTTCGTGATGAAGGGACAGGCTGACGTGTCGCACGGCTTCCTGCATCCGCTCGCGCCCGGCGCCTCGTCGAAGGAGCAGATGCGGCCCTTCATGGCGGACTTCAGCCTGGACAAGTCGAGGAAGCTGCTCGGCGAGGCGGGCTGGATGCCGGGCGCCGACGGCATGCGGCAGAAGGACGGCAAGCCGCTCCAGGCCTCGCTCTACGTCTTCACGGAGCTCCACGAGCGCATCGTCACCCCCGTCCAGGCGCAGCTGAGGCAGGTCGGCTTCGATCTCCAGATCAAGCGGCTCGAGTCGGCGGCATTCACCACGGCGACGCGGGCGGGGGAGCACGACGCGCGCTTCCTGCCCATGATCTACTCGTCGGGTGACTTCCTCTACTTTTTCGTCTCGTCGGCGATCCCGAGCCCGAACACCGTGCGCTGGCGCGACGACCGCACCGACACGCTGTTCCAGCAGTCGCAAACCACGCTCAAGGAGCCGGAGCGTGTCACGGCCTTCCAGGGCATCGAGCAGCGGCTTGTCGGCGAGGCCGTCGTGGTGCCGATCCAGCACATCCGGTGGATCTTCGGCAGCCGGCCCCGCGCCCGCGGCCTCAAGTATCATCCGATTCACGGCATCTACAAGCTCATGGACGTATGGGTCGTCTGAGGAGATGCCTGCCATGACGGCGGCAAAGCGGATTGCGATTCGCGCAGGCTATGTCATCGCGTTCGACGGGCAGGGTCACCGGCTCCTGCGTGATGGCGTGGTGGTTATTGAGGGCGACAGCATCCTTCACGTCGGGCCGCGCTTCGACGGGCGAGTGGACGAGACGGTCGACGCGTCCGACCGGGTCCTGACGCCCGGCCTCATCTCGACGCACGCGCACATCAGCGGCTCGCCCCTCGACCGGTCCTTCATCGAAGACCGCGGCAACCCGCAGTTCTGGTACTCGGGGCTCTTCGAGATGCTGCCGGTGCGGAGCGAAGCGCAGGACGAGGAGGCCGGCCGCGCCTGCGTGGATTTCTCGATGGCCGAGCTGCTGCGGGGCGGCGTGACCACGGTGATGGAGATCGGCACGCTCGGCGAGTACGTGGTCGAGCGGGCGCCGCACTACGGGCTCCGCGTCTACATGGGGCAGGCCTTCCGGTCCGGGAAGTGGCTCACGAAGGACGGCAGGCGCGTCGAGTGGGAGTGGAACGAGGAGCAGGGACGGCAGGGGCTCACGCGGGCGATCGAGTTCCACAAGCGCTGGGACGGCGCGCACGGGGACCTCGTGCGCTGCTTCGTCTCGCCGGCGCAGATCGACACCTGCACGGGCGCGCTGCTGAGGGACGCCAAGCGCTTCGCCGACGAGGTCGAGCGGCCCTACCAGGTGCACACGTCCCAGTCCGTGGTCGAGTTCAACGAGATGGTGGCCCGTCACGGGAAGACGCCGATCGCGTGGATGAGGGAGCTGGGCGTGCTCGGCCGGAACACCGTCCTGGGCCACGCCATCATCATCGGCGGCTCGTCGTGGACGAATTACCCGGACGGCGACATCCGGCTCATGGCGGAGGCCGGCTGCTCGGTGGCGCACGCGGTCTGGGTGTTCGCGCGGCGCGGCGTGGCCATGGAGTCCTTCGGCCGCTACCGGGAGGCCGGCGTCAACATGTCGCTGGGCACCGACACGAATCCCCAGAGCGTGATCGAGGCCATGCGCTGGGCCGCCGTGGTCTCGAAGATGATGGAGCGGAACACCGAGGCGACCACCGCCGCGCACGCCTTCGACGCCGCCACGCTCGGCGGGGCGCGGGCGCTCCTGCGCGAGGACCTCGGCCGCATCGCCCCGCGCGCCAAGGCGGACCTTGTGCTGTGGAAGGCCTCGTCATGGCGGATGACGCCGCTCCGCGATCCCGTCAAGAACATCGTCTACAACGCGAGCGACGAAGACGTGGACCGCGTCTACGTCAACGGCCGTCTCGTCGTGGACGGCGGGCGCGTGCGGGGCGCCGACGAAGGCGCCATCCTGGGCGCGCTGCAGGCCGGCGGCGAGCGCATGTGGCCGCGCATGACCAAGTACGACTGGGCGGGGCGGGGCGCCGACGGGCTGTCGCCCCAGACATACCGCGAGTGGGGCGACTAGCCGGCGCCCCATCGCCATGACCCGCTACATGCTCCGGCGCCTGCTCCAGACCGTGCCGGTGCTCTTCGGCGTCTCGCTCCTGGCCTTCGCCATCATGCGCGTGGTCCCGGGCGACCCCGTGCGCCTGATCGCGGGGCCCGATGCGCCGGAGTCCGTGGTCGTGAGAGTTCGCACGGAGCTCGGCCTGGACCGTCCTCTCCACGTCCAGTACCTCTCGTTTCTCTCGCGCGCGCTCCACGGGGATCTCGGCCGCTCGCTCCGCTCGCGCTCGCCGGTGGCCGGCGAGATCCTCTCCCGCTTTCCCGCCACGCTCGAGCTGACCACCGTGAGCATGATCATGGCTGTGCTCGTCGGCATCCCGCTGGGGCTCGTCGCCGCGGTCCGTCGCTCGTCGTGGGTCGACTATCTCGCCATGGGCGCCTCGCTCTCCACCCTCTCGATGCCGATTTTCTGGGTCGCCATCGTCGCCATCTGGCTGTTCAGCCTCCAGCTCGGCTGGCTGCCGGTCTCGGGACGGGCGGGGCCGGTATGGCAGTGGGACGGCCTGCGCCACATCGTGCTCCCGGCCGCCACGCTGGCCACCACGTCGGTGGCCATCATCAGCCGGCTCACGCGCTCGGGGATGCTCGATGTGCTCGGGCGGGAGTACGTCACCACGGCGCGCGCCAAGGGCGTGCCGCCGCTGGGCGTGGTCGGCAAGCACGCGCTCGCGAACGCGCTGATCCCGGTCGTGACCGTGGTCGGCCTCCAATACGGTTTCCTGCTCGGCGGCGCCGTCGTGACCGAGACCATCTTCGCCTGGCCAGGCGTGGGCCGGCTCGCGATGACGGCCATCCTCCAGCGCGACTACCCGGTGGTGCAGGGCTGCGTGCTGCTCGTCGCGACCGTCTTCGTCCTGATCAATCTGCTGGTGGATCTCCTGTACGGCTGGCTCGACCCCCGCATACGCTATGAGTGAGATCTGGCGGCGCTTCGCGAAGCATCGGCTGGCGGTGACAGGGCTCGGCGTCGTCGTCGGGCTGGCGATCATGGCATCCGGCGCGCGGCAGATCGCCCCGCACGACCCGCTCCGCCAGGACCTGCCCCACGCCCTGGCCAAGCCCTCCGCGGAATTCCCGCTCGGCACCGACGAGTTCGGGCGCTGCATCCTCTCGCGCATCCTCTTCGGCGCGAGGCTCTCGCTCCTGGTCGGCGTCATCGCGACCGCCATCGGGGCGACGGCGGGCATCCTGCTGGGGCTCACCGCCGGGTACTTCCCGCGGGCCGACGCGCCCGTGATGCGGTGCATGGACGTCCTGCTGGCCTTCCCGGGCATTCTCCTCGCCATCGCCGTCGTGGCGGCGCTCGGGCCGAGCCTCGGCAACGTGATGATCGCGGTGGGCATCCGCTCGGTGCCGAGCTTCGCCCGCGTGAGCCGCTCCATGGTGCTCTCGCTGAAGGAGCTCGAGTTCGTCCAGGGCGCGGCGGCCCTGGGCGCCTCGCACGCGCGTGTGCTCTTCGGCCACATCCTGCCGAACAGCGTCTCGCCGCTCCTGGTTTTCTCCTCCATGCAGGTCGCGACGGCGATCCTGTTGGCCGCAATCCTGTCGTTCCTCGGCCTGGGCGTCCAGCCGCCGACGCCCGAGTGGGGCAAGATGGTCAGCGACGGGCGCGCGTACTTGATGGATGCGCCCCACGTGTCGCTGTTCCCCGGTCTCGCGATCTTCATAGCCGTCATGGGCTTCAATTGCCTCGGCGACGGCCTGCGCGACGCGCTGGATCCGCGCGTGGGCCGTGTCGCCGTCGAGTGAGGCGCGCGGCTCGGGGGAGGCCCGACCACATCCTCGCCTGGATGTGCGTCGTCATCGCCGTCAACCAGCTCGGCTTCGGCGGGATCGTGCCGGTGCTGGCGCTGTATGCCCGGTCCTTCGGCGTGTCACAGTCGGCCATCGGCGCGGCCATCGCGATCTACGGGCTGGCGCGCTTTCTCGTGGCGATGCCCGCCGGCCGGCTCGCGGACGGCCTCGGCCGCCGGCCGGCGCTCGCCATCGGCGGCCTCGTCACGGCTGCCGGCAATCTGCTCTGCGCGTATGCGACGAGCTTCGCGATGCTCGTGGGCGCCCGCTTCGTGGCCGGCGCGGGGGCTGCCCTCGTCTTGACGGCGGGCCAGATCGTCCTGGCCGACATCACCACGCCCGAGCGGCGCGGGCGCGCCATGGCTGTCTACCAGGGAGTATTTCTCTTCGCGGTGGGCATCGGGCCCTTGCCCGGCGGGTACCTGGCCGAGCACTACAGGCTTCGGGCGCCATTCCTCGCCTATGCGGCGACCGGCATGCTGGCCGCGGCGCTCGCCTGGGCCCTCATCCCGGAGACGAAGTCCGCCCAAAGCCCGGGGAGCGCGGAAGCCATGCTTCTCCTCCCGCCGTTCGGCTCGCAGGTCCGGATCCTCACGCGCGACGCGGGCTTCATGCTCGTGAGTCTCGTCAGCTTCATGAGCGCCGTCGCCCGCACGGGCGCGCTGTTCAACGTCATCCCCCTCCTGGCCCGGGACAGGCTCGCGCTCAGCACGGACCGCATCGGCCTCGGGCTGGCGCTGGCCAGCCTGGTCGGCCTCGCGGTGGTCTATCCCTCCGGCGTGCTCGTGGACCGCTACGGGCGCAAGTGCGTGATCGTGCCCGCGACGATCGTGTCCGGCGTCTCCCTCCTGCTCTTCCTTCTGGCGCCTTCCTACGCCTGGTTCCTGGCCGGCTGCGTCGCCTGGAGCCTGGCCGGTGGCGTCAGCGGCGCGGCGCCGGCGGCCTACGCGGCCGACGTCGCGCCGCCCGGCATGAACGCCGCCGCGATGAGCGCCTTCCGCATGCTGGCCGATCTCGGCTATGTCGTGGGACCGATCGCGCTGGGCCTGGCCGCCGATCTCCTCGGCGCCGATGCAACACTCGGCACCACGGCCCTCCTGCTGGCCGCCACCGCCCTGCTCTTCGGCCGCTACGCCCCGGAATCCCATCGTCCGGCCCGCCTGTGACCCCTCCTGCCGCCGGATGAGGCATCCTGTGAGCCCCTCACGGACCGCTTGACGAGGCCCCTGTTCCGGGGGCAGTATCGTCGCCGCAGACCGCAAATCCATCCACATCCCAACGAAGGGGGAATATCCATGGCACAGCCCTCTAAGTCGAAGGCCACCCGCCGTGATTTCCTGAAGCTGGCCGCCGCCGGGGCCGCCGGGGCTGCCGCGGGGCCCTTCATCTCGCGCAAGGCCCAGGCCAAGCCGGTCAGCATCGCATTCGCGCGCGAGAGCGCCTACGTCAAGAACTTCGACGTGCACTTCCAGAACGTGATGGCGCCAGCGTACGAGAAGGCCACGGGCATCAAGATCGACTACCAGATCCAGGCCGCGGGCGGCAGCGCCGTGCCCCAGCTGGTCTCCATGGTCGAGAACAAGAACGGCGCCGACCTGGCCTGGGTCCAGCAGGAGTGGCTCTACCGCGACGCCCTGGTGGACGTGACCGACATCGCCGAGGAAGTCGGCAAGCAGCAGGGCGGCTGGTACGACGAGATCAAGCGGCTGTCCGTCGACAAGGGCAAGTGGAAGTCCGTGCCCAACGGGAACATCGGCCAGCTGATGAACTACCGGAGGGACTGGTTCGACGAGGTCGGGGCCCACAAATTCCCCGATACCTGGGAGGAGTTCCTGGAGGTCGGCACCAAGCTCAAGCAGAAGGGCCATCCGTTCGGGATGTCCATGGGTCACGGCTTCGCCGACAACTACTCCTGGCTCTACCCGCTCCTGTGGTCCTACGGCGTGACGGTCATGGACAAGGACGGCAAGAAGGTCGCGCTGGACAGCAGCGAGACCGCGAAGGCCGTGGAGTACGTCAAGAAGCTCTACAAGGACGCCTGCATCGACGACTGCATCGGGTGGCTGGACCCGGCCAACAACAAGGCCTTCCTGACCGGCCAGATCTCCTGCACCAACAACGCCTACAGCATCATGGTCTCGGCCAAGCGCGACCTGCCGGAGATGGGCAAGGTGATCGACCACGGCCTCAATCCCAAGGGGCCCACCGGCCAGCGCTACCACGCGCTGGTGCCGGTGACGCACGGCGTGTTCTCCTACAGCAAGGACCCGCAGGCGGCCAAGGATTTCCTGCGCTGGATGATGGACCCGAAGCAGTACCGGCCGTGGATCGCCTCGGGCGACATGTACTTCGCGCCGTACCTGCACGCCTTCGACAAGGCGCCCGAGTGGGACATCGAGCCGCGCGTGAAGCCGTTCCAGAAGGTGCTGGAGACCGGCAAGCTCACATCATGGCCGGCGCCGGCCAACCGCCAGCACGGGGAAGTGATCAACCGCTGGATCGTGATCGACATGTTCACCAAGGCCATCACGGGCACGCCGACCAAGAACGCCATCGCCGAGGCCGTCGCGCAGATCAAGACCATCTATGGGTAGGCATGAGAGGTAGGCATTGAGCAAGATCCTCGAGGCCCCTCGGGCGGGCGCCCTCGCGGCGCCCGCCCACCGGCCAATCCGGTTTGGCCGGTTCGGCGCGTTGATGGAGCGCGAGTCCGTCTTCAGCTGGATGATGCTCGCGCCGCCGCTCCTGTTCCTGCTGGCCTTCCTGGGCTACCCGTTCATCTACGGCGTGTACCTGAGCTTCTTCCACAAAGAGGTGGCCCGCGTCGCCGACTACGTGGGCTTCGGCAATTTCGTCAAGCTCTATAACGACCCGATCTTCTGGCAGGCGGTCAGAAACACGATCATCTTCACGGGGGTTGCGACCATCTTCAAGGCCTCCGGCGGGCTCGGCATGGCGCTCGTGATGAACCAGAGCTTCCGGATGAAGGAAATCTCCCGCGCGATGCTGCTCCTGCCGTTCATCGTGCCCACGGTGCTGAGCACCGTGGCGTGGCAGTGGATCCTCGACCCCGGCATGGGCCTCTTCAACCGCCTGCTGATGGTGAGCGGGCTGGCGGAGCGGGGTCCGTCCTGGCTCGGCACGCCGACGATGGCGATGATCTCGATCATCATGGTCAACACGTGGCGCGGCCTGCCGTTCTTCGGCATTTCGATCCTGGCGGGGCTTCAGACCATTCCCGTGGACCTGCATGAGTCGGCGACCATCGACGGCGCCGGCACGTGGGGCCGCTTCCGCTACGTCACGCTGCCGTCGCTCATGCCCGTGATCCTCATCGTCACCGTGTTCTCGATCGTCATCACCTTCTTCGACTTCCAGCTGGTCTACGTGCTCACCGGCGGCGGACCCGCCAACTCCACGCACCTGATGGCCACCTACGCCTACAGCCTCAGCATGGGCGCGGGCCAGATGGGGCTCGGCTCCGCGGTGGCGCTCAGCATGGTGCCGGTGCTGGGTCTCCTGCTCGTGGCGCTCACCTTCTTCGTGCGGAAGGACTGATCGAATGGTCGGCGAGCTGACCTGGCGGAAGCGGCTCCTGGGTCTCTGGCTGCCGCTGACGGGGTTCCTCGTGGTGGCGCTCTTTCCGTTCACCTGGATGGCGGCCACCTCGCTCAAGACCAACGCCGAGCTGTACGACCCCAAGGCCATGCCGCTGACCATCAAGCACCCGTCGCTGGTCCACTACATCGATCTCCTGAAGGAGACCAACTTCCTGGTCTGGGTAGGCAACACGATGATGGTGGCCGCGATCGCCACCGGCATCTCGCTCCTGCTCGGAGCCATGCTGGCCTACCCGCTGGCGCGCATGCGGTTTCGCGGCGGCGCGCTGCTGGCCATCGCCGTGGCCGTCACCTACCTGATTCCGCAGA
>Ga0335084_10002592_pt1 | contig 17499 bp, 16 predicted proteins | sample Lox_Sample_44_FD_206721 | JGI IMG/M metagenome (GOLD analysis project Ga0335084, IMG submission 206721) | Soil microbial communities from Loxahatchee National Wildlife Refuge, Florida, United States - Lox_Sample_4.4 | ecosystem: Environmental > Terrestrial > Soil > Wetlands | place: USA... | reverse complement strand
CTCGTGAGCGGCGTTGTCGAGAAAGATGAATTGTCCGCGCGCGCTGAGCCACATGAACAGCAGGTAGGCGAGGAGCGACATCACGGCGATCAAGATGAGTCCCGCTGTCACCAGCGGATTGCGGATGAAGTCGATGACCTTGGCGAGCGAGTCGGGCGAGATCGCCTCCGCGTGCCGGCGCAGGCCGGACCGGGATCCCGAGAAGCCCCACGACAGGTACTCCGAGAGAAAGGCCGCGAACCCGAGCGTCAGCCAGAACTCGATGCGGAACGGCCGGAACAGCATGCGCACCATGCGTTCCCATGCAAGGCGGAGGGGCTGGACGTACGAGACGTTCATTCGATTCTCCCGTTCTGGCGGCCAGAGGGCGCCAAGCCACTATTACGTCGGATTCGAGTGGAAGTTACACCCAGGGAAGAGCCGCACCCGGCAGGAGTTGCCGTGCCAGCCGGCCGCGGCTAGGTTCGCCCTCGCCAAACTACCTAAGGAGGCTCCGATGCGCGCGCCCAGATTCAAGTGTCCGGGGCCCTACCTCATCCACAGATCGAAGCCGATCTTCACCCCATACAGCGTGCCACCCTCGAAACCCTGCTTGTCTTCGGAGATGGAGTCGTAGCGGAACTCGACCCGGACGTCGCCATGGTTCCCGGCGACACGCTGTCGCACACCGAGTCCTCCGCCCCAGATCGGATTCGAATTGTTGTTGCCCTCGGAGTAACTCTGACCCATCACTCCGCCGCCGAACGTCAGGAAGGGATTGGTCGAGCTGCGCGCCCCGAAGTTGTACTGGAGGTTGGCGGTGAGCTGATAGCCGGTTACGGTCGAACTCGAGCTGCTGAACACGGTAAGCCCGGTGTCGAAGTAGGTCTCGAATTCGCCGCCCTTCGACGAGGCTCCGAGCCTCAATCCCGGCTGGAATGTGGGTACGATCACTCCGGGACTGCTCGGCGCTCCAAACACGACCAGAGCATCGCCACCGTGCTTCGGATGGAGGTCGCTGAGTCCAAGATTGCTGCCGATGCTCCAGTTCTCTGCGTGCGCGGATCCAGCGAGCAGCATGAATGCGCCGGCGAGTAGGAGAGCGTTGCGGTTCATAGGGCACCTCCTTAGCCGGGAGGATACTCCCGCCGCGAGATTGGCTACTCTGTGACGCATGTCCGCTGGTAGCGTTGCCGTGGTCGGGGCCGGCGCCGCGGGTTTGACCGCGGCGATCCGCGCCGCGGAATCCGGCGCGCACGTCACGCTGCTCAACGCGCATCCCAAGGTCGGCCTCAAGATCCTGATGTCGGGCGGAACGCGCTGCAACGTGACGCACCGCGAGGTCACGGCCGCCGACTACTTTGGCGGATCGCGCAATGTCGTTGCGCGCATCCTGCGCGCCTTCACCCCCGATCAGACGCGCGAATGGTTTGAGTCGCTCGGTGTCGCGCTCAAACTCGAGGACACGGGCAAGTATTTTCCCGTGACCGATGACGCGCAGACCGTGCTCGATGCGTTGCTGCGTGAGTGCTCGCGATTGGGCGTGGAATTGCGGGCCGGCGCCCGCGTCGTCCATATAGATGTAGAGGGGGAGCGTTCCGAAACGGAACGCAGAGTTGGTGAGGCCCCGCCGAATGCGGTCGGGAGGCGTTTTCGCCTCGGAATTCAGCACGTGAAGGACGCCGCCGTGTTTTCAAGCAAGTCCACGCCCGTGCCCGACGAATTCCTCGACGCCGACGCCGTGATTCTCGCCACCGGCGGCCTGTCGTTTCCGCGCACTGGGAGTGACGGTGTGGGTTACCAGCTCGCGCGCTGGCTCGGCCACTCGATCGTGCCGACGGTGCCCGCGCTGACACCGCTCACCAGCGAAGAGCCGTGGTGCATGATGCTCAAGGGCTTGAGCGTCGATGCCGAGCTGACGTTGCGAGTGAACGACAAAGTCGAAGCGAAGACGCGCGGCTCGCTGCTGCTCACGCACTTTGGCTACTCGGGGCCAGCGGCACTCGATCTGTCGCGGCACTGGCTGCGCGCCGAGGGTCGCGGAGTCGTTACGGTGTCGCTGAGCGTCGCGCCGGGGGAGACGCGCGAGTCGCTGGAGAAGCAGTGGCTCGGGGCCTCGAAAGATCCGCGCCTGGCGGTGCGCCGCCATCTCGGCGTGTGGCTGCCTGACCGGCTGGTGGTGACGCTGTGCGCCGAGGCCGGCGTTGGTCCGTCGCTCAAGCTCACGCAGGTGCCGCGCGAGCGGCGCCGCGAGCTGATTGAGCTACTCGTGAGCCGCCCGCTGCGCATCTCGGGAACGCTCGGCTTCGAGAAGGCCGAAGTGACTGCGGGCGGCGTGCCGCTCGAGGAGGTCAATGCGAGCACGCTCGAGTCGCGGCGCTGCGCGGGGCTGTTCCTGTGCGGCGAGATCCTCGACGTCGAGGGCCGGCTTGGCGGATTCAACTTCCAGTGGGCCTGGTCGAGCGGGATGGTGGCGGGGCGGGCGGCGTCGATGTGACGACTCGTCCATTGCCCCCACGGAAAGGCCCTTGAACCGGTCGAGCGAGCGTCGTAGACCTATCGTTTGTCTGCATGGGTCGGGCTCGCCCAGCGCCCCGAGGTTCGCCGGTGGCGTCGCCTGGGGGTGTCCCCGACCGCCTCAAGAGAGGAGATCACCGACATGATGTCCCGTCGCGATGCCCTGAAGACGATCGCCCTCACCGCCGGCGCCGCGGCCTGGTCGCAGACCCCGCTGCTCGCGTCCTCGCTCGCCGGAACGGGTCCGCACCTGCAGGCGGCGGGCGGCGCGTCGGGCGCGGCACCGCCCGCCGCGCCCACCGGCCCCTTCACCCTGCCGCCGTTGCCGTACGCGCCCGACGCGCTCGAGCCGCACCTCGACGCGCAGACGATGACGATCCACCACGACAAACACCACGCCGCGTACGTGAACAATCTCAACAAGGCCGTCGCCGGCAAGCCGGATCTCATGAAGCTGTCGGTCGAGGATCTGCTGCGAAAGCTCGACACAATTCCCGCGGACGTGCGCACCGCGGTGCGCAATCAGGGCGGTGGACACGCGAACCACTCCCTGCTGTGGCCAAGCCTCAAGAAGGATGCGGTGCAGGCGCCGAGCGGAGAGCTTGCGAAGGCGATCGACAAGACCTTCTCGAGTTTCAGCGGGTTCCAGGACAAGTTCAACGCCGCTGCGATGTCGGTGTTCGGCAGCGGCTGGGCGTGGCTGACCTGCGATCCCAGGCAAGCGGGTCTTCTCGCCATCGAGACGTCGCCGAACCAGGACTCCCCGCTCGCCGCTGGGCGGGTGCCGCTTGTCGGCATCGACGTGTGGGAGCACGCGTACTACCTCAAGTTCCAGAACCGCCGAGCGGAGTACGTGGCGGCGTTTGCGAAGGTCGTGGACTGGGACACGATCTCGTCGAGGTATCGCGACGCGCTGGAGGGCTGAGCCTGAAGCTGCCTTTCGGAGTCCCCCGATCGTGCGCAGCCACACGGTCAGGGGATCGACTCGCGATGACCAGGTACGCCATCTGCAACTCGTACGCTTGCTTCATCGATTGACTGTCAGGGGATCCTTTGTTTTACTGCGGCGACGATGCGCGCTCTGAGCACTGTCGTTCTCCTGCTCGCCATCTGCGGCGACCTCACCGGGGTGGCGTCGGTCCTGATAGCTCCGAGCGCGAGACAGGTGTGCTGCTGCAAGGGCGTGTGCCGTTGCCGGCATTGCAGCGTTCACCATGGTCGCGAGGCGTCCCGGCTGCCGCGCGGCATTTGCCTCGTGGAGTCGGATGGTTGCGGTCCGCATCGCGCCGTCGCCATGGTGCCACAGTTGATCGCCATGCTGACCCCCGCGCCGCCTCGCCTCACTTCCCCCAGCCCGGCCAGACTTGCGTTGACGGCCTTCGAGGCATTCCCCGCCTCGCTCGCGTGCGGGCCGCCCAACCCGCCGCCTCGCACCGCCTGACGGATCTACGCTTCCCATCGACCCGCCGGCACTCGGCACGCCGGTCGGGAGCGCGTTCGCTTTCGGTCCGTTCGCACGATCGAGGCTCCAATCATGCTGATGCTGGCGAAGATCGGATTGTGCTGCACGACCTTGATCGTGCCGCTCGCAGGCTGCGACCTTGGCCGCGCTCGACTGCATGGCCACGAGCCGAGAGAGCCACGCCATGTCGGCGACGTCGTGCTGCCCGAAGTGAGTCTGAACGGTCCTGACCGCCCGTTCTCGTTCCGCGCCGAACCCGGGCGCCTGCTGGTCGTCTACTTCGGCTACACGAGCTGCCCCGATGTCTGCCCGACCACGCTGAGCGACCTGCGAAAGGCACTCGGCGCTCTGGGAGATGACGCACGTCGCGTCGACGTCGCGTTCGTCTCCGTCGACCCGCGCCGCGACTCTGCGGCCGTGCTGGTGCCCTATCTGCAGTACTTCGCTCGTGCCGGGCACGCGCTTCGCCCACACACTCAGGCAGAGCTGGCCCAGGCGGAGCGAGCCTTCGGCGCGACTTCATCCGTAGACACGCGGGACGACGGAACGGTCGAGGTGATGCACTCGGCCCTCACCTCCGTTGTCGATGCGTCGGGGCGGGTGCGCGTGGTGTGGGACTTCGGAACCAAACCCGAATCCATGACCAAAGACTTGAAGCTGTTGCTGGCCGTGAAGGCCGGGGGTGACTAATGAATCGGATGGTCTTTGCATGCGTCGTCGCGATGGGGCTGCTCGTGGGGTGTGCCGGGCCGCCGCGAAAGCCGCATGTCGAGGTGAAAGGCGCATGGGCGCCGGTCAGCGCACCGAGTGCTCGAGTCGGCGTCCTGTATGCGGTGCTCACGAGTGACCGTGACGACAGCTTGGTGAGCGTGCGCGTTCCCTCGTCGGTCGCCGATCACGCTGAGCTGCACGAGACGTTCACCGAACCATCGGGTGCGATGGGAATGCACATGATTGCGGGAGTCGCGTTGCCGGCCCATCAGCCCATCGCATTCAAGCCGGGCGGCCTACACGTCATGCTGATCGGTCTCACAAGTCCGCTGGCCGCCGGGGACACCATTGAGGCGTGCTTCGCGTTTCGTCGTGCTGACTCGCTGGTCGTGCGCGTCGGCGTGAGTTCACGCTAGAGGTCTCACCCGACTTCTCATTGCCTGGGGCCCACGGAGGCTTTCATGAAGACTGCATTCACAGTCCGCGCCCCTTCCGTCCCGAAACGTACGGTGGCGCTCCTCGCGGCGATGTCTCTGGCCGTTGCCCTGCTCGGGTGGCCCCCGCACGCGGCGGTGGCTCGTGAGGGGGACCGGCCCCGTCCCGGCATCACGCGCAACGCGTGGGACGAGGACGTCGCGGCCAAGCAGGTGCTGGACCGGGAAGGTGCGGTTCGCGTGGGACGCGACGTCGTGCTCTGGTTTCCGAAGGACAGCCTCACGGATGCTCAGGCGTCCGAAATCGTCGCCCGTCTCGATCGAGGGATTCGTGCCGCGAAGCGCCGGATCGGGAAGCCGGATTGGGCGGTCGAGGGCGATCGCCGCATTCACTACTACTGCCCGGCGACGTACTTCATCTCGCATGCCCCCGGCGGGAACTGCGCGTTCATCCCGCTGTGGCGGATGCGCGAGGACCAATCGCCTTGGCTCCACGAGTCCCTGCACCTGCTGCTCGCCACCCCGAAGGGCGACTGGCTTGCGCGCAGGGACTCCGTGGCCCTGCAGCGCACGCCGCTCTGGCTGATGGAGGGACTGGCGGACGCGCTGGCGATGCAGATTTCCGAGGAGGAGGGAATCGAATACTTCTCGCCCCTGCTGGGCGTTCCTCCCGACCGGCTCGACTCCCTGGCCGCCGATGCCCTGCACAACGCTCCGTCCGATTCCGTGCTTGCGAAGATCGGAACGCGGGGCAAGCTGCCACAACTCTTCGGGCCCGATCGCGTGAAGTATGCGGTACCGTTCTATGCGGGCTCGGCGTCGTTCACTCGGTACATCGCGCGCCTTCACGGCTTCCAGCCGCTGCTGCGTGCGATCGCGGACTTCGACCACGAGACCGAGACGCTCTCGCGTGAACTGGGCGAACCGCTCGATCGCGTGAAGTCGGAATGGCTCGCCTCCATCGGCTTCAGTGCGCAGGGGAGGGTCGACGCGGCGCTGCCCCCGCAGCGATCCATGGACGACATGCACGGGGACTGCGCCCACTTCTCCTGGAACATGACGCGCGAGATGGACTTGTGGCAGGGCGCCGCCATTGAGATCCGGGCCGGAACCGCATCCCTGCACCCGCCCGGTGTGCCCCTCGACCAACGCGTGGCTCTGACGCTCGCGCCACATCGCCAGGTCCGGTTCGTCGTGCCGCCTGGTAAGGCGCCCGGCACGGACAGCACGTTCTCGGGGCTCGTCGTGTTCACGCCGCCGGCCGACGGCGTCTACCGTGTCTCAGCAGGTCATCCGGTCTGGATCGATGCCATCGTGAGCGGGCGCAGCGTGGCCTCCGAGCGATTCGAGATGCAGACGGGTTGCCGCACGATCTTCAAGAGCATCGCGTTCGCGTTCCACGCCGGCGAGCCCGTGGTCCTGCAGGTCAGCGGCAGTTCGCTCGCCTCCGTGGCGCTACTCGTCACGCGATGGAGCGACTAGTGGAGGGGGCGATTGCCAGGCGCTCGCCGCCGCATGCTCGAGGAAGGGGAGCGCCCAGGCCGGCGGACGCGTCAATGACCTGCGCGCAGTCCGGACGCCGCGTCCTCGGTGAGAAACCGGTCCATCACCTCCGGATGCTGGTCAAAGAACGCCTTTTCGCCCGTGGAGCAGAAGTAGTACGTGGTGCCGCGGAAGACGGAATGGATCGTCGTGTCGGCGTCACTCTGGCAGAGTGGGCAGATCGGATGCTGAGGCGTGGACACGGGCAGCTTCGCGTAGGCTCCGTTCGATCGAGAATCCTCCCAGCCCGTGCCCTGGTACTCCATGCCGTCCACGAGCGCCAGGGTCTGAGTGCGACCCACGTAGCGCTCGACGACGCGCAGTGCGAGGTCGATGCCCGACGAAATTCCCCCCGCCGACGCGAGGTTGCCGCTCTCGACGAAGCGTGCGCCGCGCTGCAGCTTCACGTTCGGAAACCTCCCCGCGAATCGGAAGTAGCCGCCGTGGTGTGCGGTCGCGGGCCGGCCATCCAGCAGTCCCGTGCGCGCGAGCACGAAGGCCCCGTTGCACACCGACATGGTCACGTCCGTTCCACCCGCGACCCTGCGGATCCAGGTGATCATCTCCGGCGTCGTGTCGTTCATCGCGGGAATCACGACGACCTTCGGTGCGGGCGCATCGGCGAACGTGTAGTCGGGCACCACGCGCATGTTGCCGCCGACGAGGACGGGCGATCGGCTCGCCGCCACGAAGTACGGCTTGAAGAGGGGGTGGCCGTCGGCCGTCGCCGCGCCCGCGAACACCTCGAGCGGACCGCAGAAGTCGAGTACCTCGGAGTCCTTCCCCACCACGAAGGCCACCGGAATCTCACCGCCCGCCGGCGCATGGAGCGACTTCACCGGATCGGCGGACACGGTGTCCGTCGCGCGGGAGGATTCACTCGCGCCCTCCACGTCCGAGCGCGGCGTGGGCGAGCACGAGGCAAGAAGGCTTGCCGATAGCAAGAGGCAGAGCGCGGTGAGCGACATGTGGGTGCGCGAATACGACCGGGTCATGGACATCGACCTCCAGAAGTGCGACGGGTGGTTGCCTTGCGGGCCGTTCTAACCTGGGCCGACCTCGTGGCGGAGTTCGCGAAGGTCGAGGACTGGGACACGATCTCGTCGAGGTGTTGCGACGCGCTGAAGAGCTGATCCCGCGGAACGCGGGTGCAGGCGACTAGTCCATCGTGCATAGGCGAAGCCAGATCTCTCCGCGCTCCTCCCACACGATGGCCATGCGCTCCCCGCCCGCACCGACGCCCGGATTTCTGCCGGTGCCCACCTCGAGCGGCTTCGAACCCGGTACGCCGGAATGCAGGTCGACGACCCGGAGGATGGCGGGGTCCCGGCGGGAATCCTCGTACACGGCCCACGTCTGCCCGCTCCAACGCGCCAGCTTCACCTCGGTCGGCGGCACACGGTCGCCGGCCACCAGCGCGCGCGGCACCGAAAGCGACGTTCCATCTGTGGAGTGCGCGACACACGCGCCCACGCGACCTGCGGCACCGGTATACCAAGCCACGTCGATCCCGGCCGTCGAAACGACGACGCTGGGTCCAATGTCCGGGCAACCGGCGAGGCGCCAACCATCCTCGTGGACGCGCACCGGTTGGGCAAAGGTCCGCCCGCCGTCGGTGCTGCGCGCCATGACCGGGTCGCGAATCAACCCGGGGAAGACGTGCCGCCAGAGAAGTTGCACGGTCCCGTTGCCCGAGGCCGCGATCGAGGTGCGACAGCAGATGCACGCGACGGTGTCGATGACCTGTGGCGGCTCGAACTGCCTCCCGCCGTCGCGTGAGCTCGTCGTGCAGTAGTCGGCGTCGTCCACCATCGCGTCCATGCCATGGTGTTCGTCCCCGGCGGAGGCGTCAGTCGACGCCACGTACCGACCGAGGTCCAGCCAGCAAAGGTGGACTTCGCCACGCTGGTCTACGGCGAGGTCCGAGTACAACTGCACCCGCGGCCTGCCTGGCAGGCCCAGCCCCACTTCGATCGGAGCGCCAAACTTCGAGTCGCCCGCCGCCCGGCGCGCAACCACGAGCGCCGCGTCGGTCTGAGTCGGGCGGGTTGCCCGATTGGAGCTCCATGCCACGAGCACGTCCCCATTCGGCGTCGTCACGACCTGCGGCGGGCACTCCTTCGAAATCGACGCGCGTCCGGGGACCGTGTCGAGGCGTTGCGCCGGCTCGACACGGCCGTCACGTATCCGTGTGACCCAAACGTCGCTCGTGCTGTCGGTGAGCGCCTGGCCCCACGCCACCCACACGTCGCCGCCGTTCGCGGATACGGCGACCGTCGGCACGGAACACTTGTCCCCGGCGACTCGGAGCGGAGCGGACATTCGTGGGGGATGGGGCGGTCCGCAACCCGCGAGCGTCGCATGCAGCGCCGCCACGGCCGCGCACGCGAGGGCGTGGCCCCGCCAGCGCGAGGGACTCCGCGCAAGCGCTACCATCGCGACGCGATTCCAAGGTAGGCGGTGAACGGTTGCCCCCGAAAGATCGAGCCAAAGTCGGACGAGTAGTTGTGGCGGTTCGTCACGTTCTTGAGATCGAGTTGCGCTCGGTAATGCTTGGCGAACCGATGTGCGGCCATCACGTCGAGCTCGAACATGGCGGGCATGCGCAGTGTCTGTCCGGCATCCGAGTACATCTGCGACGCGTACGTCGCGCCGCCCCCCAGCTCCGCCCCACTCAAGGGCCCCGCGAACGAGTAGACCCCGAACACGTTGACCGAGGCTCGCGGACTGCCGCCCAGCTCGTTCCCTGCCGGCGCACTGGCGTCGTTGCTGTCCACGATCCACGCTCTCATCAGCGCCGCGGCCACGTTCACTCGAAGCTGCGAGCTCAACTCCCCGTTCACATCCAGCTCGACGCCGTGGCTCTTCGTGCGGCCCAGCAGGATGACGTAGCCCTCGTTGGGCAGGTTGGTCGGATCCGACACTTCGATGTTCCGCTGCACGATCTGATAGGCGGCGATGTTCGCCGACACGCGTGCGCCCCACTGCTGCTTCACCCCGACCTCGATCAGGTCTCCGATCTCGGGATCCAGCCGTTGGTGCTCGCGCGTCAGCCCCGTGTTCGGATAGAAGCCCTGACTGTACCCGGCATAGGGCGACGCGATCTTCCCGGGCTGCCACACGAGCCCGAGTCGTGGCGCCATGTGCCAGGCGCTCTGGCTGTCATGGTCGAACTCGGGGGTGCCGTATGAGAACGCGTCGTAGGCGTCGTGCGCCTGCTGTGACAGGTCCGCGCGCAACCCGGCGAGGACCTTGAGCGTGGGGCCAAAGCTCATGAGGTCCTGGGCGTAGGGCGCGACGGACTTCGACTCGAAATTGCCATGACCGCTGAAGTTGCTCGACGCATTCCATGCGTCCAGGTAACTGCCGGGCGTGGGGGACTGCACGTCAACCAACACGGGCGTCCCGGTGTCCACATCGGGACCGAAGGTGCCCTCGACCTCGTAGCGATCGAACTGTCCGTTGATACCGACGAGGCCATGGTGGGCGATGCTTCCGGTCGTGAACTGGTCCTCGAGCCGGACGTCCAGATTGACCGCGGTGTCGTGGAACTTCCACGCCGATCCCGACAGCATCCAGTTGCCGGTGCCGCCACCGTCGAACCAGAGGCCGTTCCCGGCACCGTCGGTCGCCGCGTGCCCCACGCTGCCCTCGATCACCCAGCTACGGTCCTTGCTCGACCGGTGCTGATAGGTCATGCCCACCTGATTGAGAGCGTTGATGTCCGTGTGCGCGAACGAAGGATCGGCGTACGTCCGGCTGTACGGCACATCGTAGGAATCCGATGTCAGCGGCAGATGAGCATCGGGGGTCTCGCGAGTCTGCGTATATTCCGTCAGCAGTGTCAGCCGGTCGGCCGTCGTTGGCTGAAACGTGAGCGCCGGCGCCAGCATCCACGTCCTCGTCTGCTCCCGGTCGATGAAGCTCTGTTGATCGGTGATCGCAGCATTCATCCGTCCGAGCAAATGGTCGCCCGAGTCGAGCGCCCGGCCCAGGTCCACCGAGCCGCGGTAGAAGTCGTTGCCTCCGCCGTTGAGTTCGACTTGGGTGACGGGTGCCGCGACCGGAGACTTGGACACGTAGTTGACGGCGCCGCCGTAGCTGCCGGATTGCCCTACGCCTCCGTAGAGCACGGAAGCCGGTCCCTTGAGGAACTCGACGCGGTCGATGCCAGCCATGTCCATGGTGTAGATCCAACCGTTCGGCCGAGTGGCGCCATCGCGCATTTGTGCGCCGTTCCCCGCGAACCCCCGGATCGTATAATTGGGCATGTTGACGCCGGGATCGGAGTTCCCATGCGTGAGGTCGGTGACCCCCGCGACCGTCTTTCCGACTTCGTACGCGTTGTGCGAGCCGCCGAGGTCCTCGATGACCTGCTGGCCTCGAACCTCGATTGCCTGCGGGACGTCGCGGATCGGCACCTCCATCTTGGTAGCGGTCGACGCGTTCGTGATCTGGTACGAGCCACGAGCCGCACGGACCTCCTCAGGCTGCAAGGTCGTTGCCACCGTTTGGTCCAGGTCCAACGCGATACTTCGCACTTCGCCAGGGGAGAGATCGAGCTCCTGCTCCAACGTGACGAAGCCGATCCGCTTCACGATGAGCCGATAGCGACCGGGCTCGATGGATTCGATCCGAAATTGTCCGGTGGTATCCGTGATCGCCTTGTACGCCGTTCGTTGCAACGAGACGCTGGCCTGGTCCACAGGTCGGGTGGTTGATGACGCCCGCACCGTTCCGTGCAAGGCAGCATTGGGCGAGGCATGGAGGCCACCTGGAACAAGGATCAGCAAGGTCCCGACGAACCGCGCAATCGTGCTCCCATGCCAAAGCCGCGCCTGGCGGCTCGGCGCAGCGCCGACGCACCAAGAGAACATGATTTCCCCTTTGACTCGGCCATGAGGCCGATGGACGGACGGAAGCTGTCGGCGAACGCAGAGAGGCGTGTCCGCCGGAGAACGGCTCGATGGATTCCGTCAGCCGAGTCGAGGAGGTCGGTCGAACAAGTCCGGGAGGTGGGAACGGGGAACGGCCTGATTCCCGGGCGGCAGCGCGCGGATTCCATCCACGGGCAACACGCGAGCGACTTCTGGTGCCGCCAGCATCGGATCTCCGGAAACCACGGGCGAATCGTGGTGTCGTCCCCCGCAGCAGTCACCCTCGTCGAAACACGTGGTCCCGGGCGGCGTCGAGGAAGTGGGGTGATGGCGCGCCATGCAGCAGGGGCACTGGCAGCCAGGCTTGCAGTGGCAAATTCGCACCGCCTCACCGCGAGCCAGCACGGACAGCGAGCTTGGAAGGTCTCCGCAAAGGATGAACAGCAGCATCAGCAGGCTCAGCGCGCGCATCGCGCCGGAGTGGAGCACAGGCGGAAGATGGGGTCAACGAGTCTGCGCGCAGGGGGGGACGTGAAGCAGTCGATCGCGACCGGTTTGTGCCCGCGCAGCGGCGCCCGGCTTCAGCTACGCGTCTCCCGCCGAACCCACCACGCCGCCACGAGGGGCAGCAGCAGCAGCTGCGCGATCGCAGCCGCCACTCCGGGGAGCAAGGCGGCCCGGGCGTAGACGGTGAGCGAAGGTGCCGTCGCACCCGTCAGCAATGCCGCGGCGACGAAGACCGCTCGCCCGGCAACGATCGCGACCAACGTGCTCGCGATACCGCCAAGGCGCCACCACTGACGACTCGCCCCGGCCACGAGCCCATAGGTGCCCAGCTCGATCGTCATTGCGTGCAAGATGTGCGGCAGCGGCATGCCGGAGATCAGGAAGCTGACGCTCGGCGCGAGCACTCCGATTGCCGCCCCCGCCCGCCAGCCGTAGATGAGTCCGGCCAGGAGCACGGCCCAGTGCATGGGCAGAAGCCAACGGACTGGCAGGCCCGCGACGTGACACAGCGCCGGCAGGACTGCGGCCGAGAGGGCGAGCAAGACGGCCTGGACGGACACCGCGCGCAAGCCCGTATCCGGGATCGTGAGCTTCTCGGGGGTCCCGACTGCACTTCCCGTCGCGTTCACGGCGACCTCCTGTTCAGTGCCGAACAGATCCAGTTGGACCAGGGAGGCTAACACAGCGGCCGAGGCCTGGAGGAAGTCCGTCGACGCAGCGACGGGCCCGCATACGTGCGCGCGGCGACGCCGTTTCGCTGTGTCAGAATTGTGCGAGAACTGCCGGCCATCATCGGTCATCATCGGTCGCGAACGGCAAACGCCCACTCGGCGATGTTGGCCGATCGCAACGCATGGTGCCCGATCGCGACCGATAGTCTCGCTGTTGGGCCAGCATTCAACTTCCAGTGGGCGTGGTCGAGCGGGAAGGTGGCGGGGCGGGCGCTGCACGCTTGAGTATTCAGGAGTAGATGCGACGCCGGGCGCGGCGGCCCGTGGCTTCAGTTCTGCGGCACCGCCACCCGGCCGTCTGGTATCCTCCGCCTCGGTCGTGAGGGTGGATTCTAGGTTCCGAGGCTCATCCGTCATGAGTCGCCGCCGCCAGCGAGGCTCCGACACCGCAGCCGGGTCCGTCCTGGACCCGGGCACCCCAGTGCGGCTCTGCGAAATGGGCAGCCTTCGGATGACGTCCGGGGACGACGAACCGCGAGGCGCGTCGTCAGGTTGCCTGCTCATGGAAGTCTCGGAGGCGGCCAACTCCCATCTCGAGCTCGACCGGCTGTTCGAGGCTGTGTCCCGGGTTGTGAAGGGTAAAGTGCGTGTGGATGGCGCCGGCGTGGTGGCGCTCTCAACCAACGACCGGGACCGAGTTCGGCTCCTCTCCTTCCACTCCACCGAAGTGCGCCGGTCGGGAGAATCCCTCGGCCGCATGATGCACCGCCTCCGGGCCGAGTCGCCCGAGCACCTCGATGAGGTCCCGGAAATCCCCCTGGCCGGCACCGTCGTCGAGCACGTGCGTGACACTCGCCGCGTGCACGTTTGTGGCGACATTCAGAGCGAGTTCCATTTCGCCGAGCGCGACGTCCTCGTCGCGAGCGGCTCCCGGTCCTGCGTCTACGCGCCGATGTTCGTGCGCGACAAGTTCCTCGGGGCACTTCTTTACGTTCGGGTTCTGCCGCCCCCCTTTGACTCCCACGACGCGCATCTGCTGGCGCAGCTCTCACAGCCAGTCGCGGGCGCGGTGGCCAATGCCCTGGCCTATCAGGAGATCCTGCGGCTACGCGCCAATCTCGCGCGCGAAAACGTCTCCTTGCGCCAGGAACTCGCCGAGCGCGGGATGTTCGGCGAGATCATCGGAAGCTCGACAGCATTGCGCACGGTGCTCAACCGGGTCGAGAGGGTGGCCCCCACCGACACCACAGTGCTGATTCTCGGCGAAACCGGCGTGGGCAAGGAGTTGATCGCGCGCGCCATCCACGATCGCTCACCGCGTGCAGGACATGCGCTGGTGTGCGTGAACTGCGCGGCGCTGTCGCCGGGGCTGATCGCTTCCGAGCTATTCGGCCACGAACGGGGCGCATTCACCGGGGCCACCCAGCGGCGCGAGGGCCGCTTCGAGCTGGCGGCAGGAGGCACCATCTTCCTGGACGAAATCGGTGATCTACCGCTCGACCTGCAGGTGGCGCTGCTTCGCGTGCTCCAGGAGCAGGAGTTCGAACGCGTGGGCGGCTCGCGCACACTGCGCGCCAACGTGCGTGTCATCGCGGCGACCCATCGCGATTTGCGCAGTAGTGTGGCGGATGGCTCGTTCCGCGAGGACCTTTACTACCGCCTCAGTGTGTTTCCGATCGCTCTGCCGCCGCTGCGCGAGCGCCGGGAAGACATCCCGGCCCTCGTCGAGTATTTCGCGCGGCGCTTCGCGGAACGTCGCGGCCTCGACTACACGGGAATCGACCCGGCGAGCCTTCGTCGCATGATGGAATATGACTGGCCGGGAAACGTGCGTGAGCTTGGGAACATCGTCGAACGCGCCATGATCCTCTCCGACGGCGGACCGCTCTGCCTGGACCAACAAAGCATGGAGTTGTCGTCCTTGCCGGGGCCGGACGGCCCGTGGATCGCCTCGGCGGCGATCGCGCGAGGCAACCTGAGGGAAGGGCTGCGCGGCCAGGAGAAGAAGCTCATCGAGGAAGCGCTCGCGGCCTGCGAAGGACGGGTCGCGGGCGCTCGCGGTGCGGCGCTACGCCTTGGCATTCCACCGGCCACGCTCGACAACAAGATCCGGCTCTACCACATCGACAAGGCACGGTTCCGCCCGAAGCCGTAGACCGATTCCATGACGCGAGTCGCCCCCTTCGGTGCAACCGGCTCGCTTGGATCGCATGTCGCCCGGCTCGCGGCCGCGGCAGGTCACGACGTCTCGGTGCGGGTGCGCGTGCCGGCCAGGTTGCCACCCGACATCGCCTCAAGAGTGATACCCAAGGTGCGCGACACGTACTGGCCGCATCGGGTGAACTTCGAACGCCTCCAGCGGTCCACCATCGAGTGGCGGTTGCTCTGCCCCGGGCCGATGGTGGATCAACCAGCCGTCGGAATCCATCGACTGCGTGTATCGCTCGAACGCTTGCCCGTGGCCATCCCGGCCGCGGAGAAGCTGTTGCCCAATCCGCTGCTGCTGCCACTCCTCGCGAAGATCATCCCACAGATGATCATTCCCTACGCCGACGCCGCCGCGTTCATGCTTGCCAACCTGGATCGTGGTGGGCCCATGACTCGCAAGCGCGTCGGGCTCGCCTTGTCCCACGGGATGACGGGCCGCAAGGAGTACGACTAGCACCGCGACCGCCTCGAGCTTCCGCAAACGCCGCAGGTTGCGCTCGAGTTCAGCCCGATCCCGACCGGGAACTCTACGCTGTCGCGGCCGGCCACCTCGCCCCCCACCGCGAGTCGCCTCTCCAGATTCGGGGGATTCCTCGCCGCTCGTGACTCCCTCGTCTCGATCCGTGTCGTAAGCGCTTGGGCCGCAATGCCGAGTCGCTGGCACTCCGCTTGTTAATGAGCCGCGGTGACGCTCTCGTTGCATGGGGAGTTGGGATCGAGGGGAAAGCGTCCATGTTGCAGATCAAGCAGCAACCCGGTTCGGCAAATCGAGTGGTTTATCAGCTGGTGGGGGAAGTCACTGCGGATCAAATCGCGCGCCTTGAGGCGCTGGTGCGCGGGGCCCTCGATTCAGGTCATGAGCTGACGCTGGATGTCTCGGGTGTGTGGCGCATGGACCGATCGACGGCGCGACGGATCCTGCGGTTCTGTTCGAGTGGGGAGCGAAGCATCCGCCTGGAGGGTGTGGACTATGGGCTGCTCGCCTGGCTTCTCGGCGTTCCGCGTGGCGCCGAAGGCTCCTCGCCCGAACGAAAGGAGGGTACATGATGCGTTCACCGGTTCTTTAGTGGGTGCGACATCAAGAGTGCGGACACAACACCACACATACCAAGAAGGAGAGTCACCATGTCAGAGCTCATCGTTGTCGGCTTCAAGAAGGACATGTACCGCGCATCGCAGGTACTCAACATTCTGAAGGACATGAACTCCAGCTGGGTGGTCGACCTGAATGATGCGGTCGCCGTGTATCGGGACTACAACGGCAAGCTTCGCGTCGACCAGAGCTATCAGATGACCACGGGCGAAGGCGCCGGCTGGGGCGCCCTGCTGGGCGGATTCCTCGGAGCGCTCATCGCGATTCCATTCACGGCCGGGGCCAGTGCAGTAGCTGCAACGGCGACCGCGACCGCCCTTGCGGCGGGGACCGTCGGAGGTGGCGCGCTCGGGGCCGGCATCGGGGCGCTGGATGCTTCGAGCTGGAAGGAAGACTTCGGCATTTCCGACGACTTCGTGAAGAGCGTCGGCGCGGTGATCCAGCCCGGGGACTCGGCCATCTTCGCGCTCCTGAGGACCATCGATCGGCAGGCCGTGGCCGAGCAGTTCCGGGGCTACGGCGGCACCGTTCTGAGCACGACGCTGAGCCGCGATCAGCAGGACAAGGTCGAGGCGACGCTTCACAGCCGGTGAATGAACGAACCATCACGGAAAGGACGGAACCCAGTGAGCTCAACCAAGCAAGCCATCTCGCCCGCGCAAAGCGCGGTGATCAAGACTTATCAGGACAAGCTCAGCGCCAAGCTTCAGGAAGCCAAGGCCAAACTCGACCTGGTGGAAGCCACGGCGCGGCAGAAGAAAGCGACCGCGGAACTCGCGGCGATCAACGGACTGATGACTCACCGGCAGGGAATCGAGACGAGGATCAAGGACCTGAAGACCACACACGAGTCCAACGTGTCGCGGGCGAAGGCCGAGATCGAATCCGATGTCGCGAAGTTCAAGACGTCCATCGAGGAGCTTGCGGCCAAGCTGAAGGTTCGTTAGGCCGCGCGCCGCGGGCGACGTCCGGCGCTTGCCGGACGCCGCCCCGGTGATCGGACGAGTCGGGGACTGCTCGTCCGCCGCGATGGGATCAACAACAGGACAGGAGGTGAACCATGGATCGAATGCTGGTCGTCGTGTTCGACAATGAGGTAAAGGCGCATCAAGGCAGGAATGCCCTTCGAGATCTGGACCGCCGGGGCGACGTCACCATCTACTCCGCCGCGGTGCTCGCGAAGCGCGCGGACGGCACGACGTTCGTGCCGGAGGATGACGATCCTGGGATCCTCGGCACGTTGTTCGGCACTTCGCTGGGAAGCCTGATCGGCCTGCTGGGGGGTCCGGTAGGTCTGGCGGTCGGTGCCACGGCGGGGCTCGCACTGGGCGCGGGCGTTGACCTGGACCACGCCCGAATCGGCGCCGATTTCATCGACGACGTCACGAAGCAGCTGTCGCCGAACAAGGCCGCGGTCGTGGCCGAGATCGAGGAGAACTGGACCGCACCGGTGGACAGCCTCATGGAGTCGCTCGGCGGCACGGTGTTCCGCCGCTCC
>Ga0335084_10002591_pt1 | contig 17506 bp, 15 predicted proteins | sample Lox_Sample_44_FD_206721 | JGI IMG/M metagenome (GOLD analysis project Ga0335084, IMG submission 206721) | Soil microbial communities from Loxahatchee National Wildlife Refuge, Florida, United States - Lox_Sample_4.4 | ecosystem: Environmental > Terrestrial > Soil > Wetlands | place: USA... | reverse complement strand
CAAGCGCGCGCTAGCGCGCGATCACAGACATGGTGTAGCGCGGCAGCTGGTAGGCCTGGAAATCGATTGGGTTGAGGTGGAAGAACAGCACGACAAGTTCGGGTTATCGCCGGCCGCGCCAAGCCAGGCGTCGCGCGTAGCGGTTCCGGTATACAGCGATGGACGGCACGTGGGTCGCGCCACGACGACCGCGTTCTCGCCTCTGCTGAAAAAACTCATTGCACTGGCGAGCATTAGCAGCGAGTTTGCAAAGCCCGGGACGAAATTGCAGATGGAACTTACCATCGAGGCGCAGCGCCTGAAAACGACCGCCACAGTCGTGCCGCTGCCGTTCTTCAATCCCAAGAGGAAGACGGCAACGCCGGTATAGAGCGCTTTCACCATGGAGACACAGAGGCACGGAGAACCTCGTGCCTTCTTTTTGCGTGGGTAATGCGTGATTGGACTCAGGACCTACTGGTTGAGGTTCGGTGTCTAATCCAGCAGGATCTTTGCTGGGTCCGATGTCGGTCGTATCCCGGAGGACTTATTGCAGGAACAATCTGTTGGCTGGGATCCCATTACTATCTGTCGCACACCGCCCTTGTATGAAAAAGTGTTCGTTCTCTACTGTCTGATAAATCTGGGCTTCGCGATCGTCAGGTCCGTACGCCTCGCACGGGTGTTGTGGTTTGGCGGTCTGCTTTCCAGAAAGCGCGAACCGCTAGATGCCCAATTTGAATATGTGTGGGATCTCAGCAAAGCTAGGCTTGCGGGCATGAAAAGGCTCGCTTTGTTCACGCTGTTGCTGACCTTTCTCGTCTCTGCCTATGGGGCCAGAAGCACGTTGACAGCAATTCGGCTTGAGAAAAGTGTGGGCATTGCCGCCGTCTCCGGCGGGCTCGCCGATGTGGGAACGCTGGTGATCATGGGAGGTTTGATTGCTACCGTTCTTTACGGCGTTGCAAGCCTCTATGACGGAGTTCTGGCGCGCAGGAGAGCGTCGTGGAAGCTCTCACGCGCGAATGCAACGCAAGTTAAACCAACAGAATTGCAGTCCTAGTGGTGATGCGTCGAATCGACTTGTGCGTGCTCATGTCGCCTAATTTCTTGAAGGCTGCGGCACAGGTGCCGAAGTTTCAGTTTCCGGACTAGCGAGAGGTGACCGATGTCTTCGCCGCTCGCCGTTTCCCCGTCCAGTACAACCACACTCCGATCAGAATTAGCGCTCCGCATCCGCCGACAATCTTGAAAACGGCCAACGGCTTGTTGGGCTCGTCCGGCGGCGGCAGTACAGACAAGGCGATCGTAAACAGCGTGGTCAGGAAGCCGAGAATCGACACCGCATACGCCACCGGCTTGCCGCCGGGCACGCGAATGATATCTACCCCGGTTGGCTCACTCTGAAGCTTGAACATCGACGCGAACAGGTAGAGATATGGAATGAAATAGGTGATCACACCCATGCTAACGAGTACGTCATAGGCGCCTTTGACCGAAGTGCCGGCTTGTCCGAGAAAGATGAAAACCGAGCCGATGACTGTCTGCGTCAGGATCGCGACCCATGGCGTGCCCCACTTCGGGTGGAGCGATCCGAAGGCGGGCGGCAGGAAGCGATCGATTCCCGCAACAAACGGCAGACGCGCGCAAGCGGCGAGATATGCCCCTGAAGCGCCGATGTTGCTGAGGGCAATCAGAAATGCCGCAAGCGGCAAGATGCCTGGAATCCCCACACGTTCCGAAGTCTTCCCGATCGCCTGCACCAAGCCCTGTAGGCTGTTGACCTCCGACGACGGCAGCGCCAGGAGCACGCATACTGTCCCGACGATGTAACAAAAAGTCACGGTCACGCCGGCCACAAACAAGGTGAACGGAATTGTGCGGCGGGCGTTCTTGATCTCCTCGCCCATGAACGATGCCGTTTCGCATCCGCCGAAGGCAAACGTCAGGACGGACCAGAAGATGATGTCGTTGAGCCGCACACTCGGCGTCATGGTATGGATCGAGAATGTCGTGGCCGAACCAAAGCGGTGCCACGCCAGCAGGCCCATGCCGATCACAATCAGGACAGGGATCCACATGGCCAGCGCGCCGATGTTATGTAGCCACTTGCCGACGTCGAGACCGACGACGTTCAACAGCGTGGCTCCAATCAGCGTGAGCAACGCGAACGTGATGTAGAACGTGGCATTACCCGACAGATATCCCCATTGATCCTGCCGCATGTAGAGGATGTTGCTGGCGGCGAAATACAGTACGGCGGGGAAGTAGGGAAGATTCGAGGTCCAGTAAGTCCACGCCGCCATGAAGCCGGAGAAATCGCCGAAGGCACGTTTCGACCAGACATAGAGGCCGCCCTCGTTGGGGTAGCGGGACGACATCTCGATCACAGACAAAGCGAGCGGCGTGTAGAAAGCGAGCCACGCCCCGATCCAGATGATGATCGAGCTCGGTCCCGCGGCCGCTGCGGTCGCAATCCAGCGCAGGCTTATGCCGGTGACGACGTAGAACAACAGCAGGTCGCGGAATCCCATCACGCGCTTGGGGCGGTTGGGATCCTGCGCGTCGGCGATGGAGACGCCGCTTCCGGCTAACGTGGCGGATTCTGGCCCTGGGTCACTCACGCGCTGAGTCAACGCTCGTCGTGAATTGCGAGCCGTAAGGATTACAGAGAGCGGCGATTCGGGCAACAAAATTTCGCGTACAGCTAGGTGATGTCGGCGTGCGAGGAGGCGAAGTAGTCAGGGCCTTGCAGAAACTTTTCGTAGCATTCCGTGCAGACCCAATCGCGGCCATTGCTATATCCGCTGTTGTGCTGGGGATCATCCGATTCACAAAGTTCCCAGTTGCAGATGCGGCACTGATCCTTCCTCCATCCACCGGGACTCAAGGTGAAGCTATCCCTATCTTTGGCAAGACTCGCGTTGAAGGAGGCCTTACCGTCTTTTCCTACCGCCAAATCGTGGGCTTTCCAGGTTTGCTTTTGCCAGTACCAGTTGAATTCCCGTAGTGGATTCACGCGTTCGCGGATGGTCTCGGCTGAACATGAAATGCCATGAATCTGGATGCGAGTCTCACCCTCCGCAAGGCGACCCCGGACTTCGGGACCTTGCACGTCGTCCGCTGAGGCGAAGCGTTCACGCAACTTCGGCAGTGACACACCTCGCTCCTGCAGGAGCGCAGCCGCAAAGCTGCGATTCTCTCGCAGCAATCCCATGAACAGGTGTTCGCTGCCGATGTGGCGATGTCCGAGTCGCTCGGCTTCTTCCGCTGCGTAGGCGAGCGAGCGCTTGCCCTCATTGCTTAGAGGCAGATCGACAGAAGTGGGCACGGACTGGCGAGCGGGAGAGTTGGCGTTGATTTGGGCCCGGATGGATTCGACCGAGCCTGCGGGCAACAGGCGCACGAGATGAGGATTGTCCCGTAGCATCCCGAGCAACAGATGCTCCGTCTCGATGTAGGGCGAACCAAACTGGATGGCTTCGTAGCGGGCGAAGAAAATGGCGCGACGCGCCTTCTCGGTGTAACGCTCGAACACGGGAACTACTCCGGAGCGACTATTCTACGACTCTTGCGCTTCCAGTAGAGATAGAAGGGAATACCCAAGAGAACGATGATCGTGCTACCCAGCGCTTCGCTCGGCCTGGTGATAATTGTGTTGACGAGCCAGACGATCGCGATAAGCAGGTAGATTGCCGGAAGCCACGGATAACCGGTGCAGCGGTAGGGACGGGCGACATCGGGTCGTTTCCATCGCAGGACGAACAATCCGACGACCGTGAGGGCGTAGGAAGACATCATGCCGAAGATCACGTATGTGTAGAGCCAATCGTACTTCCCGCTGATTGTTAAGACGGCTGCCCAGATACCCTGGCCGATCAGGCTGAAAGCGGGTGTGCGCCACCGGGGATGGATCCGCGCCATGCTTTGAAAAAAGGCTCCGTCCTGTGCCATCGCCATGTATACGCGCGAGCCGGAGAGGGTGCACGATGCGGCGGCACTGAAGCAGGAGATGGCGATCATGAGGGAGAGCCATACTGCGGCTTGAGGTGAGAACAGCGTTTCGGCCGCGGTATGCACGATCGTTTCGTATTTCGCCACTTCGCTTAACGGAAGCGCATAAACGTACGTCATGTTCATGGCGAGATAGATGGCCCCCACTGTGAGCACGCCGAACACCATCGCCAGCGGTACATTTCGCTTCGGTTCTTTGACCTCTCCGGCTACCCACGTTATGTAGACCCATCCGTCATAGGCCCAGAAGACCGCGATCAACCCCACCCCCAGCGCGGAGATCAGTTGTCCGGGGCTCAGTCCCATGCTGAGACCGCCCGCGGGGTGCGCGGTGAAATTGGACCAGTGCCCTTTACCAATCAAAAAGCCCAGGCCGACAAAGGCGGCCATGGCTGTGAACTTGGTCCAGGTCGAGACATTCTGCAGCAGAGCGCCCCACCGTAGTCCGAAGACATTGACGAAAGTGAGGATGGCAATGAGCACAAGTCCCACAGCGTGGGCGCGAGTAAAGGCAATGCCGAAGAGTGAGAAAACGACATGTTCCTGCGAGATTGCCGGGACGATGTTGCCCGTATACGCGGCTGCTGCCACGGATAGTGCGGCGATCGTGCCACCGTTCGCCACCGCAAACAACATCCATCCATAGAGGAAGGCGACCAGGTCGCCATAGGCTTCGCGCAGGTAAATATACTGTCCGCCGGAGTCAGGAAACATTGCACCGAGCTCGGCAAACGCTACGCAAGCGCAGAGGGAAATCGCTCCGCCCAACACCCACACCAGAAAGAACCAGAAAGGATGCGGCAGGGGGCCAGCGATATCTTTCGCGGTGAGGAAGATCGAGGACCCGATGATGCCGCTGACAAGGAGCAATACGGAATCGAGCAGGCCGAGTCCGCGAATCAAACTAGGTTGCTGGCGTGCTTCCTTTTGTTGGGCAGGAGAAACCGGGGTCGAAGTCATGTTCATCCCATGCCGAGTTCGTCAGGAGACTCGAGCGGAGTGCCGCAGCGGCGGCAAATGACGGCGGAACAGTCCCCGCAGGTGAGCGGATCGTCCACTTCTCTCGCGCAAACCGGGCAGTAGAGGAGCTCGGGGGATTTCTTTGCAGCGGGGGCCCTCTCCTGGCTGGAATCCATGAGCAGGCAACTGTAGCACAGTTCGGGAGCCGGGTCGGTAATCGCGAAAGAGAAAGAGATCGGGTGCAATTGTCGAACTATTCGTCGCGCTTCCGAAGAATGAGGTCGCCCTCAGTCGGTGGCAAAGAGAAAGGAAACTGGTAGACCTTGTCTTTCATCCACACTTGGAGGATGAAATCTTCACGCTCTTTCCAGGAGCCCAGCCACTTGTTCTTGGTGGGGAAGAAGACCCAGCCATGTGCTTCGGGACTCCCGGGCGACAGGATCGCAGACTCAAGACTCTGCGTGCTCAGGAATTCGATGAACTCCGCCACTTGCTTTTGATACTCACGGCCGTGGTTGGTCAACTCCTCCGACTTCTCCGGGTGCTTTTTGATCTCGCGCTCAATATCAAAGATTTTCGTGTCCACGTCGTTTTGCATCTGAGTGGCAAATTCAGTGGGATTGAGGATGCTGATGGTCACGTTGTGATGCCGTACGAACTGCATCCGAAGATCGGCAGGGAAGTCATAACTGCTGTGTCCGGTGTAAGTCACGCTGAGAAAAACGCTGAGTGGCTTGTAGAGCCGTCGGCGGCTCTTCGACAACTCCTGAGAGTCGACCAGCAGAGTCATGTCGAGATCGTCGCGAACCCATCGCCAGCGGTAGCGTCCGTCGTCGCCTCGTTGGAATTCGCAGCCGGGAGTGCCGGCGGTCCAGCGAACCGCGGGCGGTTCCTTGCGGCGGCCGCAGGTCGGGTCAACCACGAGAATCAGGCAGACTGCGAGCGCAATGTTCGGTACGCGGAATCGGGACCTCAACCTGGCGCGGAACACGTTCACGCCAGAGTACCCATCCTTGTGAAATCGGGCAAGGAATTGGCGTTTTGGCTTGGTCTTGCTCTGGAGGCCTGATACGATCATCGGCGGGAAAATGCCTATGCCGGCCTTCCTTTGGACCGTAATTATCTTGATGTCGGCGGCGCTGCTGGCCGAAATCCTGGCGTTGGTCGGGATGTTGCTTGTGGTGCGGCGGGCGACGCGTAAATCGGCAGAATTATCCAGAGAGATTTCGGCGAGAGTGCAAGCATCCGCCAGCGTGGTGAAGGAGTTAAAGCTCACCATTCAACCACGGCTGCAAGCGGTTCATGAGGACGGCAGGGCGATGGCATCGCAGGTCGCGTCGCGGCTTCGTGCTTTGCAGGTGACCTATGCGGACGCCAGCCGGAGAGCCGAGCGCATTCGATTGCGCCTGAATGACAGCGTTCAAACCGTAGAGCAGCATCGCCGGGGAGTGGTTCGTGAAGTCGCGGAGCCAATACAGGCTGCCGGACAAGTGCTGCGTGGTATCAAGCTGGCATTGTGGTTCCTGAGCAAAGTGGCGTAGATCTCGCCCACCCTTTCCTATTTATCGATGAGAATATCGGAGTAGCTGACTCTCCAGCGCGAGAGCGGTGTGTTCACCTTCGCCCACTGCTTGAACTCATAAAAATGACGGTATTCCCACCGCATGCCGCGGACGCCGAGTGAGCGTTCGGCCGCGTTGCCTGCGTCGGAAAGTTCGTAGCCAAGTTCCTGCAGGTAATTTCCAATCAACTGCTCGAACTGCTCCAGCTGATCTGGAGGAAACTTCTCCTTCCAGCGTCCCACAGGTGTGAATTGGCCCTCCTTCAAGTCTTCCTTGAATGAAGTGAGCGGTTTCTTCACGGATCCGATGCCGGCCGCTTGAATGCGCGCATAGTCCAGGTTATATCCAAGAAATTCGCCAATTCGCTGCAGAGCCGGCTCGGGATGTTCTACAAGTTCTTCGTATCGCACTTCCAAGTAACGGGGCCCGAGCGCAGTCCCATTCTTCCGCCCTTTGCGGACGATCCATTCCCAATACAGCCCGGCGGCGAGCAGGCTACGCCTCCGGTCCCAGGGAAGGGGGCGGCTCCAATGGCGCTTATCGAGAGACAACGCCACATCGCGTGCATCGCGGATGATGTGAATGAATTGCGCGTCCAGAAAGTCGCGGGCGATGCGCGGCATGTGCGGAATATTGGTCGGAGTTGAATCGATCCAGCGATCGACGCCTTGCTTGCGGGCGATTTCCCCCATGACGATGCGCATGAAGTCGCTGCCGTTGCGGCATTCGGCCATTACCTTGGCCTCGATCTCTGATGCTTCGAGACCGGAGACGCCAAACGCCTTGCTCCGCAGCCACTCCTGCATCATCTTTTTCTTGTTCGTGGTGGAACTTAGATCGCCGAAGATCGGCTCCAGCACGTCGAACACATTCATCTGCGTGTGAAAGTGCGCGAAACCTCCCGCTGAGAGCAGGAGGTGGTAGAGGAAGCTGGTTCCCGAACGAGGACAGCCTACGATAAAGACCGGAGGTCTCATGGGTCTGCAGGCTTGAATGCGGATGCCGCTGCGAAACGACAGTGTATCAGCCGGGAAGCTTTTGCCACGCGCGATCGGAGCCGCTGGATTGTGTTAGATTGAAAGTAGTGTGGGCGCGTAGCTCAGGTGGTAGAGCAACGCCCTTTTAAGGCGTGGGTCGCAGGTTCGAATCCTGCCGCGCTCACCATCTCGTAAGGATCCCGATTCTGATTGCGATCTCCGCATGAACCGACGGGATTTTCTTGTCTTCATCCCGAAGCTTTCGGCCGCTGCGTGGCTGCTTCCCCGGCTGCGCGACAATTCCGTTGCGGAAACCCCGGCAGAGATTGATCGTCTCTATCGCAGGGTGATCGTCATCGATTCGCTTTGTGCGCCGCCATTCCTGGACCCGGAACATCCTGCAAATGCGGAGGCACTGGCCGCAGCGCGGCATTGTGGCATCACAGCCGTAAACCACACTGTCTCGGAGCCAACGTTCGAAGACACCGTCAACAGCCTCGCCGCGGTCGAGAGTTTGGTGGAACGGTACCCCGATCTGTTCATGATTATCCGGAAATACTCCGAGATCGCGCAGGCCAAGCGCGGCAGCAAAATCGGAATCATGCTCGGCTTTCAGTACTCGGCTTCTCTCGAGGAGGACCAGGCGCGCATCGGAACGTTTCGCAAGCTCGGAGTGCGCATCATGCAGTTGACCTACAACAAGCATGGCGCGTTCGGTGATGGCTGCCTCGAGGCAAAAGACGGAGGATTGACAGGCCCGGGACGGCTGGCAGTAAAAACCATGAATGACTCCGGCGTTGCAGTCGACCTGAGCCACTGCGGCTATCGCACCACCTCTGACGCTGTCCGGGAATCTTCGAAACCCGTTCTGATCACGCATTCCGGGTGCGCGGCCGTTTATGCGCATCCACGCAGTAAGCCGGATGACATTCTGAAGGCTCTCGCTGACCGCGGCGGATATTTTGGCGTTTACCTGATGCCCTATCTGGTGGCATCCCCGACAGTTCCGACAAGGGAACACGTGATCAATCACCTGGTTCATGCAATCAATGTATGCGGTGCAGATCATGTGGGAATCGGTTCCGACGGTGGCATTGAAAAGGTCGTTCTCACCGATGCGCAAAGAACCGCATTCGAGGCCGATATCGCGCGGCGCAAGCAGCTGGGGATCGGCGCGCCCGGCGAGGATCGCTATCCGTACGTGCCTGATCTGAACGGACCTGACCACATGGAGATCATCGCCGCCGAACTGGCGAAGCGCGGCCAGTCGGCGGCAGTGATCGAAAAAGTGCTGGGAGTAAATTTCCAGCGTGTGCTGGGAGAAATCTGGGGGACGGCGTGAGTATGCATGCAAAGACGCGTGTGGCAGTTTCAACGGTGGGCACGATGTTCCTGTCCGCCATGGTTCTGATCGGCAATCTCACGGCGCAGCAAACGAAAGATCCAAAGAGCGCTGTTCCGGATCTGCCTGCTGATATTCCAGCAAATGCCGAACGCTATTCCATGCTGATCATGGGAAACCTTGCCGGGCAGCAGGCGGTGTGGACGGCGCCAGACGGCAGCGTTCACATGTTCTTCCAGTTCAACGATCGCGGCCGCGGGCCGAAGACCACCAGCATTTTGAAATTCGACGCCAAAGGCATTCCAGTGTCGGAGACAGTCACGGGAAATGACTACCTCAAGTCTCCGGTGAGCGAAGAGTATGCCGCCGATGCCGGCACCGCACGCTGGAAGAACAACTCAGAGCAGGGCGAAAAGAAGATTACCGACCCGGCGGTCTATGTCTCGATCAACGGAGCGCCTTCGGAAATTGGAGTGCTTGCCCGTGTAGCCCGGGCCAATGGAGGAATGATCGCGTTGCTCCCTGAGGGTGAAGCGCGCGTCGAGCCAGTTACAAGTCTCGATCTGGAGGCTTCCGGGCATAAGAAGCACGTGAACATGGTGTCCATCTCAGGACTGGATTTCTCGCCCACCTACGTGTGGCTCGATGATCGCGACGGTTTCTTCGCCTTTGTGAATCCGTGGAGCACGGTGATTCCGGAGGGGTGGGAGCAAACAGCATCGTCACTGATGAGCGCACAGGATCGGGTCGAGCAGCGAAGGTCCGCGGACCTGGCCGCCAGACTGGCCCACCACCTGCCGCACGGCGTCATTTTCACACACGCGAATGTCTTCGATGCGGAGAACGGGAAGATCGTCAGAGACCAGAATGTGGTTGTCGAGGGGAATCGCATTCGAAGCGTGTCTCCTGGCGCAGCGGTGAATGCGTCAGCCACAGAGGTTATTGACGCCACTGGCAAGACACTCATGCCTGGCCTCTGGGACATGCACTCACATGTTAGCGACAACGATGGCCTGCTGAATCTCGCCGCAGGTGTGACGACCGTGCGCGATCTCGGCAATGACATCGACACCCTCCTGGCCCGGCGCAAGCGCATCGAGGAAGGCAAGGAGATCGGCACGCGCATCGTGCTGGCGGGCATCATCGACGGCCCCGGACCCTTCCAGGGACCGACCAAGGTATTGGTTGCCACCAACGAAGAGGCGAGAGCCGCAGTCAAAAAATACAAAGAACTCGGCTACGTGCAAATCAAGATCTACAGCTCGGTCAAGCCGGAACTTGTGCCGGCCATCATCGACGAAGCGCACGAGAATGGCATGCGTGTGAGCGGGCACATCCCTGCGGGGATGACGGCGGCCGAATGCGTCAAGCTGGGCTACGACGAAGTCCAGCACGCCAACTTCCTGATGCTGAATTTCATGCCCGATGTGAAGAATACGAACACGCCATCGCGTTTCACGGAAGTAGCCAAGCGCGGCGCGGACCTGGACCTGAATTCGGCCGATGTGAAGTCGTTCGTAAAGCTGCTGCAGGACCGCCACACAGTACTCGATCCCACACTAAGCGTTTTCGAGGACATGTTCCTGACGAGAGCGGGGGAAATTCCCCGCGGATTCCAGCCCGTCGCGAAGCGACTGCCGCCCCAGGTGCGACGAGGCCTGCTGTCCGCCGGTCTCACACCGCCCACCGGCATGGAGGAACGTTACAAGCAATCATTTGCCAGGATGGTGGAAATGGCGGGCATGATGTACTGGGCCGGAATTCCGATTGAAGACGGTACGGACTCCATGGCAGGGTTCGCCCTGCATCGCGAGCTGGAACTCCACGTCATAGCGGGCATTCCACCGGTAAAGGTGCTGCAGAATGTGACGCTCAATGCGTCGCGCATCATGCATCTCGACCGCGATCTCGGCTCGATCACCGTTGGGAAATTGGCCGACCTTGTCATGGTCGATGGCGATCCTGTGGCCGATATCAGCAATGTCCGAAAGACGAAGTTGGTGCTCAAGGATGGTGTCATGTACCGGCCGGAGGAACTGTACTCAGCGCTGGGTGTGCAGCCATAGGTATGTCATTTGTCTGAGCCGCGCTGACGATCAGGTGCGCGGCCCCGCCACATCATTCCTCCAAAGAATGTAAATTAGAAGAGATGGCAACAATTTGGTGCAGTGCTCTCCTGTTTGACATGGACGGTGTGCTGGTGGATTCCACTCATGCCGTGGCGCGCGTTTGGCAGAAATGGGCGATTCAACGTGGCTTCGATCCAGAAAAGGTAGTGCAGGCGGCGCATGGGCGCCCAAGCGTGGTCACCGTGCGTGAATTCCTGCCGGATGCAGATGCGGAGGCAGAAAATTTGGAAGTTGAGCGGCAAGAGATCGAGGATCTCGACGGCATCGTTCCGATCCAGGGCGCAGTTGAGCTGGTCAAGAGCTTGCCACCGGGACGCTGGACCGTCGCCACTTCGGCAACGCGTCCCCTGGCGGAAGTGCGTTTACGGGCCGCTGGAATTCCGGTTCTCGATACGCTGATTACCTCGAACGATATCAAGCACGGCAAGCCGGATCCGGAGCCGTACCTGAAGGCAGCCGCGCGCCTGGGATTTCCAGCCTCCGAATGTATTGTCGTAGAGGATGCGCCCGCCGGAATCCGTGCTGGCAAATCTGCCGGGGCGCGTGTGATTGCATTGCCCACAACTTCTCCACGCGAGGAATTGGAGCGAGCGGGGGCCGACTGGGTCGTGCCCGACTGCGCGGCCATTGCCGCCAGGCTCGACGGTAACGGCCTTGTGGTCACCGTTAACTCAGCAAAGTAAGCCTGAAAAATCTCCGTTTGCGCACGTGTAGACCCTCATCTACAATCCTCAGTTCCTCAGAAGCAGCTCGCAGGCGCTGATTTAGTGTGGCAGGCGGCGCGGGCCGCGCCGGTGTGGAGAACTGCGGAACAGGCGGGCCTCTTGATTATCGGTGTTCCGAAGGAAAGTTATCCGGGTGAGCGGCGGGTGGCGCTGGTGCCGGCGGTGTTGCCCACGTTAACCAAGGCAGGATTTGAAGTTCACGTCCAGGCCGGAGCAGGAATCGAAGCCGGCTATCCAGACGCGCAATACACAGAAAGAGGCGCAAAGATTGTCGCGGACCGTGCCGCCGTTTTCTCCGGGGCCGACATCATCGTGCAGATCCTCTGCTACGGCTCCAACGACATCACCGGCAAAGCTGACGTGCCCCTCTACCGCAAGGATCAGATCCTCGTGGGATTCCTGCGTCCGTTTGGAGACAAGGAAGTCGTACAGGAAGTCGCGCACGCCGGCGTGACCTCATTTTCTGTGGAGTTGATGCCGCGCACCACGCGGGCTCAAAGCATGGACGCCCTTTCGTCCATGGGTACGATTTGCGGGTACAAAGCTGTGCTGGTAGCGGCGACCTCGCATCTGCGCATCTTCCCGATGCTGACCACTGCCGCGGGGACGATCACGCCAGCACGAGTCTTTGTCATTGGTGCCGGCGTGGCTGGACTACAAGCGATCGCAACAGCGCGGCGGCTGGGAGCGGTGACATCAGCCTATGACTTGCGTCCTGCGGCCAAAGAACAGGTGCAGAGCCTCGGTGGACGGTTCGTCGAACTGCCGATTGAAGCCAAGGACGCTCAGGATGCGCGCGGCTACGCCCGAGCCCAGGACGAGGATTTCTATCGCCGTCAGCGTGAGCTGTTAGGCAAGGTCGTACAGGAAAGCGACGTCGTGATTACGGCGGCTGTAATTCCGGGTAAGAAATCGCCCGTGCTGGTGACAGAAGACATGGTGAAAAGCATGGCGCCGGGATCGGTGATCCTGGATCTGGCTGCCGAGCGCGGCGGGAATTGCGAAATCACGGAACGAGGCAAGACAGTCATCAAGCATGGCGTGACCATCATCGGTGCCATCAACCTGGCGACGGGTGTTCCCTATCATGCCAGCCAGATGTATGCGCGCAACATCACGGCGTTTCTGACTTATCTGATCAAGGACCAGAAGCTGAATCTGAATCTCGAGGATGAGATTGTTCGCGAGACGCTCCTGACCCGCGGTGGCGAGATCGTGCATTCCCGGGTACGGGAGTTCTTTGGCTTACCGCCACTGGCGCCGAAAAGCTGACCGGAGGAATGGATGGCGAGCAGTTCGAACCTGATCAACGCATTGTTTATCTTCGTTCTGGCGGGCTTCATCGGATTTGAAGTGATCCGACGGGTATCGCCTCTGCTGCATACGCCGCTGATGTCGCTGACAAACGCCTTGGATGCGATCGCCGTGGTCGGCGCGATCGTGCTTGTCGGCGAGCACAAGAGTTCGCTGTCGGCCACGCTCGGATTCATTGCCGTCGTCGCGGCAACGAGCAATATTGTCGGCGGGTTCCTGATTACCGATCGTATGTTGCGTATGTTCAAATCCAGCCGTCCGGCATCCAAGCCATGACCCCCGAACTTGCCGGAAACCAGGTCGTCATCGAAGTTTTGTACCTGATCGCGAGCGTGCTCTTCATCCTCTCGCTGAAGTGGATGAGTTCGCCCACATCAGCCCGACATGGTATCTGGGCTGGTGAAGCAGGCATGCTTCTGGCCATCTGCGGCACGCTGCTGCATCACGGCATCATTGACTACCCCATGATCGCGATTGCTCTGGTTCTGGGCACGATCATCGGTATCCCTCTAGGCCGCGTGGCGATGACCGCCGTTCCCCAGCGAACCGCTCTCAGTCACGCGTTCGGCGCGTTGTGCGTGACGCTGGTGGGCTCGGCGGAGTTCTACCTGAGAACGCCCGATATCTCGCGGTTCATGATGTCGGTGCTGTCGATCGAGGTAATTCTCGGCGGTCTCACGTTTACCGGCAGTCTCATGGCGGCGGGGAAACTGCAAGAAATCCTGCCGCAACGGCCCCTGACCTATAAGGGACAAAATTTCGTCAATTTCCTGCTGCTGGCAGTGGCGCTGGCGCTTGCCGTGTACCTCGTGTTGCACCCGGGCAGCAGGATGTTGTTCCCCTTCATGATCGTGTTGGCGCTGACCTTCGGCGTGCTGTTGATCATCCCGATAGGCGGTGCGGACATGCCGACCGTGATCTCGCTGTTGAACGCGTATGCCGGGTTGTCGGCGGCTGCCATGGGCTTCGTGCTCGACAGCAAATTGCTGATCATCGCGGGCGCGCTGGACGGATCGTCCGGCCTGATCCTGTCGATCATCATGTCGAAGGCGATGAACCGGTCGTTCACAAACGTCCTGTTCGGAGCGTTTGGCCAGGTACAGGCGTCGAGTGCGGCAGGCGGGGAGGAGCGGGTTGTCCGGAGCGCGACCGCAGAGGAAGCTGCAGCCATCCTTTCAGCCGCGAACAAGGTCATCGTTGTCCCGGGTTACGGGATGGCTGTCGCACAGGCGCAACACAAGGTCCGCGAGCTCTTTGATGCACTGACCAAGCGAGGAGTGGATGTGCGCTTTGCAATCCATCCTGTCGCGGGCCGTATGCCGGGACACATGAATGTCCTGCTGGCCGAGGCTGATATTCCCTACGACCGGCTCGTGGAGATGGACGAAATCAACGGCGATTTCCCTGCAACGGATGTTGCACTCGTCATTGGGGCCAACGACGTTACCAACCCCGCGGCGCGTACCGACACAACCAGTCCGATTTACGGTATGCCCATCCTGGACGTCGATAAAGCCCACACCGTCATGGTCATCAAACGCAGCATGAACCCCGGGTTCGCCGGCATTGACAACCCTCTTTACTATCTCGATAACACGCTCATGCTATTCGGAGATGCCAAGGCCTTCGTCGGGAACATCGTACGCGAACTCAGCGGGGGACACGGGTAAGGACGGCGGGTTTTCCAAGGCGAGGAAGATCTGATCTAACTACAGGACTGCAGACATGTCAGGGGAAGGTTGGCATGGTCTGCAGTCCGACCTGCGACTACGCTGCCTTCTTCATCTGGCGAAGCTTGGCCCAACGCGCTTTCTGAGCAAGAGAAATTCTCCTTCGCCCTGCTGCAGACAGTACGCGCTTAACGCGGCCTGACCCACCGGCGACGCCTTTGCCTCGCGACAGCTTCTCCAGAACGGAAATAGCTTGCGCGAGTTGTTCGGCTTGCCTTTGCGCGTTCCGGCGGTCCTCGCGGAGCCGGGCCAGCGCTTTCTCAATATTTGTCATTAGAAACCCCCTCGGGTAAGTTACGGATAGCATTCTAGTGGTAACTCTGAACTTATGCTACCCGATAGTCAAGCCTCGACCGGCTTCTCAACCGATTTAGGAGCGGTGGTGCAGAATGGGCACCTTATCCCAGGGGTGGTAGAAGTCCCGACGAGCCGAAGAGAAAGAACGTCCCAACCGCAAGGCTGTAGATAGCCGTCAAGGCCGTGACGACGACTTGGAAGCGTGGCATCTTCGACCCAAAGCCGAACAAACCCACTGCCGAAGCCGTCATTGCGGTGTTCATCGCCAGCAGGCCCACGATAAACATGCCCAGGCCGACGAAACCCTTGCTCACGCCCCCCAGGTTGGCAGTCAACAAGAAGATCATCAGTTGGCTTGGCGTCTCAGCACCAAGGCCGTGAATCACTCCGATCATCAGGACTGACTTCGCTGAGTAATTCCAGGAAGTGCTCTGCGGTCTGGGAATTTCGTGGTCATGTGCATAGCTCTTCACTTTCCAATGAATCCAGCGGAAGGCATTGGCCAAAAGATGAAAACGGCTGCGTGGGGCCGGATTTCCCCGAAATAGCGACCCGAGCACATAGATTCCAAGCAGGAGCAGAGTAATACCGACGAGGCGTTCCGCAATCCGGTCCATGCCGTGCGGCAACGACAATTGAAACAGGATTACGGCGCTTCCGAGAAGCGCGACGGTCGCCGCGTGCCCGAGAGCGTAGAGGAGTCCCAGGCGCATGCCGCGCCAGGGATTCTTCTGAACGCTGGTGATGTCCGTAATGGCGGCGATGTGGTCGTAGTCGAAGCCATGATGCAGCCCAAGTACCAGGGCGGACACAAGCGCGATTTGGAGGCTGCTCGTCGAATCTGCCATGAATGGTCCGCGAAGCTCAATCAACACGGACTGCTCATTGTTCCATACGATGCCGGAATGGGAAAGCTGGCCACAATCTTTAACCGGTCTTGACGGCGCAAATTCGAATCCGATGGATGTGGCGCGCCGGCCGGCAACCGAGTAGGCATGAACCGCGGCATCCTAAAATCAGTTAATCCCATTGTTGTGGGAAAGGGGCTACAATAACGGCAATTTCCGCAACCGGAGGTCGTTGTGAGGCGCAGGTACCCATTGGGTGTATTCGTCGTCGCTGTGTGCGTTTTAGTGCTGGTCTCGAGCCCGAAGGCGCAGAGCAACGGCAAATCGGTGCGGATCGGAATGCCGCAGGACTGGACGCAACACCACATCCTGTTCACGCGCGACGGATTGCTGGAAAATCCCGCCCTGATCTCCCGCGAGCCCCGCGTGTTGCATCAGGCATGGCAGAGATGGCAGACTCCGCGCGCACAGGATTCCGTCGGCGCCGCAGCAGGAGCCTTTGAGCCGGCAGGTCCGCAGCGTGACTGGAACGTCCCCCTGAATCTTGGCCGCGTCGCTCCGAACATGTTTCCGGTAAAATATTCGTTCGACGTCGGGGCGCCGCCGAATTGCCTGAACGACTACGTCGTTTTCGGGCTGAACCATGTCGGCCAGAACAACCAGGCCAATCTAGTGGCGTTTAACAACATCTACTCCGGCACTGGTCCGGCAGGAGTCTGCGGCACCGCACCCACAATACTCTTCGCCTACAACATCAGCACGCTTACGGCGGGCCGTATTCTCACATCGCCGGTGCTTTCACTCGATGGCACGAAGATCGCGTTCGTCGAAAGTGGGAATATCAGCGGGGTAAGCACCTCGGTTTTTCACGTTGTCACGTGGGCGACGGGCCCGGGAAATGGAACGAGTCCAACCGGTCCAGCTCGTCCTGGAACCGGCAACACGGCCACTATGACGAGTCTTACCTTTGCCTCCGCTTTGGATACGCGCTCCTCCCCGTGGGTCGATTACAAGAGTGACACCGCATACGTAGGCGCAGACGACGGCAGGATCTACAAAATTACCAATGTCTTCCATGGAACCCCGACGCTGGCCGGAGCGCCCTGGCCGGTGACGATCAGTCCGAACGTGCGCGCCTCGGCGCCTGTCCTCGACAATCGCCTTGGCCTCCTTATGGTAGGTAGCCAGAATGGAACGTTCTACTCCATCAATACCGGCACCGGCGTGGTGAAATCTCTCGTCGTCGGACGAAGCGGCGGAACCAATCCTGGAATTCTTGCTCCTCCGCTGGTCGACGTTACAACGGGCACCAGTTTCGTGGTCAGTTCCAATGATGGCACCACCGGAGTGTTAGTACAGGTCAACTCGGCCACAATGACGCAGATGTCTAAGGCGCGTATTGGGTTGGCCTCCAAGTCGGGGACGGCCGTCAGTTTGTACCAGCCCGCGTTCAGCAATGGCTACTTCGACAGTCCCGGTACAAGCGTAGTTCGTTTGTGCGGCACGGGGGCGACGGACAGCACGCCGTGGCAGTATGCGTTCGGCTTTACGCTCGTTTCCGGCAAATGGGTTCTGAACACTGCGCCTTCCTTTTCCGCGCAACTGCTGACGTCAACGGCCGCGCGGTGC
>Ga0335084_10002590_pt1 | contig 17517 bp, 15 predicted proteins | sample Lox_Sample_44_FD_206721 | JGI IMG/M metagenome (GOLD analysis project Ga0335084, IMG submission 206721) | Soil microbial communities from Loxahatchee National Wildlife Refuge, Florida, United States - Lox_Sample_4.4 | ecosystem: Environmental > Terrestrial > Soil > Wetlands | place: USA... | reverse complement strand
TAGGGGGGGACAACCGCGTCGGTATACGCCGCGGAATCCACGCGGACGCCCGTTCCTCCTGGCGCCTGGAACGCGGTAATGCGCCCAGCCGAAGGCACAAACGTCTCGGGATCTTCAGCATTGATGCGGCACTCGATGGAGTGCCCGGCAAACGTCATTTCGCCCGCGGCCTCTTCCATGCGCTCCCCCGCCGCGATGCGGATCTGCGCCTTGACCAGATCGACGCCGGTGACGAACTCGGTGACCGGGTGCTCCACCTGGATGCGGGTGTTCATCTCGATGAAGTAGATCGAGCCGTCTTCGTCCATCAAGAATTCCACGGTGCCGGCGTTGGTATAGCCAATTTCGGCCAGCGCCTTAACGACTTTCGTGCCGAGTTCCTTGCGGCGTTTCGCGTCGATCACCGGCGACGGCGACTCTTCCACCAGTTTTTGGTGGCGGCGCTGGATGGTGCATTCGCGCTCGCCCAGGTGAATGACTTTGCCATGCTGGTCGCCAAGCACCTGCAATTCGATGTGGCGCGGGTGCTCGAGAAATTTCTCCATGTAGACATCGGGAGTGCCGAAGGCTTGCTGCGCTTCGCTGCGGGCCGTCTGGTAGGCGCTCAGGAGTTCCTGGTCATTGCGGACGATGCGCATGCCCCGGCCCCCGCCTCCTGCCGCTGCCTTCAAGATCAGCGGAAACCCGATCCGCTTGGCTTCTTTGGCGAGTTGCTCTTCGCCCTCGACGATGCCTTCGCTGCCGGGAATGGTGGGCAGGCCCGCATTCTTCATCTCCCGGCGGGCGCGGTCCTTCTCGCCCATCATCTCGATCACTTCGGGCTTGGGGCCGATGAACGTGATCTCCGACGCCTCGCAGACCTGGGCGAAGTTCGCGTTCTCGGATAGAAAGCCATATCCGGGATGGATGGCGTCGACATTGGTGATTTCGGCGGCGCTGATAACGTGCGGAATATTGAGGTAACTCTCGCTGCTTCGCGGCGGGCCGATGCACACGGCCTCGTCCGCGTAGCGGACATGCAGCGCGTTGCGGTCGGCTTCGGAGTACACCGCGACCGTAGCGATTCCCAGTTCTTTGCAAGCACAGATGACGCGCAGGGCGATTTCCCCGCGATTGGCTACCAGTATTTTCTGAAACATGGTTTGGAGGGCCGCTTATCTCTTCCGGCTCGGCCGGATCCCGAACAAGGGCTGCCCGTACTCCACCGGTTGGCCGTTTTCGGCAAAGATCCGCAATACTTCGCCGCTGACTTCCGACTCAATCTCGTTCATCAGCTTCATTGCTTCCACGATGCACAGGGTCTGCCCGGAGTCGACATGGTTGCCGATCTTCACGAACGCCTCCGCGCCCGGACTGGGTGACGCGTAGAAGGTGCCGACGATCGGCGACTTCACCAGGAACAGGTCTTCCCCTCCCCGAAGGTCCGCTTCACTCCCGGCCTCCCCCCCTTCCTTCGCGGGCGGCGCCGCCACGGCGCCCGGCACAATGATCTCCGCGGCCGGTCTGGGAACCGCAAGCACGGCGTTGACGCCGGGTTTTTTCAGCCGAATTCGCAGATCGCCCCTGGAATATTCGAACTCTTCGAGATTGTGTTCGCTCATGAACTGCAATAACTGTTCAATCTGGCCAAGTTCTGGCGCCGCGAACGATGAAGTCTTGCTCTCTTTCGTCGCTTTTTTGGGTTTCATGCCTTTGTCAAAGTTCAATGAAATCCCGCGTAACGCGGGTTAAAAGTTCGCTTCCGGAGAAGCGCACAGCCACATCGTCTTCAATTCGGATACCACCCACATCTTCCACGTAAATGCCAGGTTCTATGGTAATCACATTCCCGGCTTCAAGTCGAATGGCTTGGCCTCGCGCCACCCTGGGGTCCTCGTGCACTTCGAGCCCCACGCCGTGGCCGGTGCTATGCACGAAATACTGGTCGAGACCGTTCTTTTTCAGAACGTCGCGGGCGGCAGCGTCCACTTCCCCGCCCGTGACTCCCGGGCTCACCATAGCTACCGCAGCGGCTCTCGCTTCATTGACCGCGTGATACCACTCGCGAATCCTGCGCGGAGCCCGGCCCAAATACACCGTGCGGGTCATGTCGCTGCAATAGTGGCCGAGTATAGCACCGAGGTCGAGCACCACCAACTCATTTTTCCTCAAGGGTTTGGACGTGGGTCGCGCGTGCGGGAGAGCGGCGCGCTTTCCGGAGGCGACAATGGTTTCAAAGGACGGGCCACTCGCTCCCAACCTTTTCATGTGATATTCGATCTCTGCGGCAACCTCGGACTCGCGTACTCCGGGTCTCAGAACCTGGATGGCCTTCTCCATCACTTCTCCCGCCAGAATGGCCGCCTTGCGCATTAGCGACAGTTCCCGAGGGTCTTTTTTCATCCGCAGGCGTTCGACGATTCCCCCCGCCTCCTCGGTCCGGCATTTCATTCCTGCTGCCTTCTTCGCCGCTTTGAGCTGAACAACGGTCCACTGGCCGGGATCAAAACCCGCGCGCCGAATCCGGTGCTGGCGCAGCCACTCGCCGAGTGCCGGAAACAGCGCTCCCTTCTGCAGCTCGACTTTCACGCCCGGACATTGCTGGCGCGCCTGGACCGTGAATCTTCCATCGGTGATAAGCGTGGATCCATCGGGAGTTACGGCCAGCACTCCCGCCTCTCCCGTGAATCCGGTCAGGTAGTACCAGTTGGGTGCATGCGTTACGAGCAGACAATCCAGATGTCTGCGCCGTAGTTCGCCGCGAATGGCGCGCCGGCGTGCTGCAAATGGTTGGGCCATAAAATGAATCGAGGAGACCGAAGTCTCCTCGATTCTAACCGAACTGGAATTCCGCCGCTTTGGAAACCGCGATTATCCCGGGATGATGCGCGGCGTCAGGAAGAAGAGGAGTTCCTGGGACTGAATGTTGACGTTGGTGCGGCGGAACAGATAGCCAATCACCGGCAAGCTGCCGACGATCGGCACTTGGTTCACCTGGGTCTGCTGCTGGGTGACGATGATGCCGCCAATCACGACGGTTCCGCCGTCCGCAACGAGAACCTTGGTCTCCGCCGACTGGGTATCGAGTGCCGGAATGCCCTGCACGCGAGGAATACCGTTGTCGATCTGAGTGTTTTCCACGAGGACATCCATGAACACCGTGCCCTCGGCGGTGATTTGCGGGGTAACTTCGAGTCGCAGGACCGCGTCGATGTACTGCACGGAGATGGTGTTGTTAATGGTGGTCTGGATCGGAATCTTGGTACCTTGTTTAACGGTCGCCTTCTCGTTGTTCTGGGTGATGACTTTCGGCTTCGAGAGCAGTTTGCCGACGCCCTTGGATTCAGCGGCGGTAATGAACAAATCGACGGCGAAGTTTGGCGAGCGATGGCCGAAGTAGAAGCCGCTCGTGGGCACGCCGGCGCCCAAGTTGACGTTGAATGGCAGGCCAGCGGCCGAGCTCCCGGTCGTTGTCGAGGTGCCGACCAGCGGAGGCTGCGGTATGCTCGTCCCGGTCTGGACCGGGCTCACGCCGACTCCCGGCACACCGCCAAAGATCGTGCGGCCGCTCGTGGTCGTGCCGGCAAAGCCCCATTGCACACCGATGTCCTGGCTGAAGGTACGCGATGCAGAAACCACGCGCGCTTCGATTTCGACCTGCTGCGACTTGCGGTCGAGCTGGCGGATCAGGTTGTCGATCATCGGTATGACCGAGGGGATGTCCCGGATCACAAGCTGGTTCGAGCGATCATCGGAGAAGATATCACCGCGCGCCGAGAGAAACTTCTTCAGCGTGTCCTTCATGGTGGCAGCTTTGGCATAGCTGAGGACGCGGGTAACAGTTACCGGGGCCACGGCCTCGGCTTGCGCCCTCTGCAGGTCGCGGGCAGTCTCAGCTTCCTTCTTGAGGGTGTCGCGAGTGGCGATGCGCAGAACGTTGCCATTGAGTTGCTTGTCCAGGCCATTGTTGAGCAGCACGATGTCCAGCGCCTGATCCCAGGGAACTTCATCGAGCACGATCGTCAGCGTTCCCTTGACGTTGGGGTCCAGCACCACGTTGAGTCCGCTGATCTCATGAATCAGGCGGAAGAAATCCTTCAGGTCCACATCCTTCAGGTTGACCGAAATCGGCTCTCCGGTGTAACGGCTGGGCGCCTGCCCCGCGGCATTCGTGCCCGCAGCCTGCTGCGTGGCGACTGTTGCCGCCGCACTGCTGGCTTGCTGCGCTGCCTGCTGCGCGGCTTGCTGAGCGTTCACTTCCGGTCGCGCCGGGGCCGCCGCCGGGCTGGCGAGCACGGCACTCGGCTGCGTCATTTCCGCCGGCAACGCAAAACGCGGAGCCGCCTTGCTCGTGAGGGCAGAAGGGCCGGGCACGCGCGGAGCCTTGGCTTGATAGGAAACGTCGCGCTTTACCGGTGCAGCAGCCGTGGAAGTAACCGGCGCCGCGTTGGTTGCCTCAGCAGGTTGAGCTTCGAGATAAACGACCACCGCGCCACCTTCCCGGGCGATCTGGTAAGGGGCCGAACTGGTGAGATCGATCACCACTCGCGCAACGTCCGGACGGAATTGCGCCATGCGCACGGAGCGCACGGGCGCCGAGACGCCGGGAATCGACGACTGATGCACACTCATCCGGGCGCCGGCAAAATCGAGTACCAGCCGCTCGGGATTCTGCATGCGCACCGGGCGAACGTCGAGGTGTCCGACGCCCTCCACGCGAACCGCCGCACGCTGCACATCTTGCGTCACAGCCACGCTCGAGATCACCGCGGCCGTCGCGTTCGCGCCAGCGGACTCCTGCCCGCGAACAATGGCTGAGCTTGCGCTCAACACCATTCCCGCTACTATCAGGCAGCCAAACCGAAAGGCCCGCCAGTTCGTCGTCATTGCTGTTCTCCTGCACTGGAGTAAATTCGCTTGTTCACTTGCCGTTCCACTGGTTTGCCGAAAGCATCCTTGCCCAACTCGTGGAACGACACACTATCCATTGCAATCTTGTCCACCCGGCCGTCGTACAACTGATCCCCTTCGCGCAGGAAGTACGTGCGCGACTGCGGATTCGTAACCACGGCGATCATGCCGTTTGAGGATTTCACAATCCCGTCCAGGCGCAGCGTGGACACCTGCAAACCGGCTTTGCCCGGCGGGAGATTGGCCGCGGCCTTTGAAGCCTGCTCTTGCCGCGAGGTAAGCGACTCGAAGGGATCCCGGCGGGCAACTTTCGTTTCGGGCTCGCTTGCACCGGCCGCGGGGGCCGAAGCTGCGGTCTTCTTCACCGCGGGCTTCGCCGCCTTCGTGGTCGATTTGGCAGCGGGTTTGGTGGGCGCGGGCGCGGTTTGCCCCACGGCCAAGGCCGTGACACCGAGCAGCAACCCCGTCAGCAAAGTGATTTTCGTGCTCATCGCTCGCTTTTTTCCGCTCATGGCTTTTTCACAGGCGTGGCTGCTGGTTTAGCCCCGCCTGCTCCTGCCGGTGGCGTATCAGCCGGCTTCGTAAAGAATGTAGTGACTGTGAATACTCCCGAAACCGTCTCCCCGGGACGAACCGGATATTTCCCGCCCTTAACATGCTGTCCGCTGGGATCCCCAAAATCCAAGTCGCCCACATTGATAATGCGCGACAATCGGCTCAACCGGGAGAAGAAGTCCAAGACGTTGAAGTAAGGACCGTCGGCCTGGGCCTCAAAGGGCATTTCGTAGTGGTAGTCCTTTGGCACGATGTTCATGGCCGTCAACCGGCGCAACTGGACGTTCGAAGCGCTCGCGGCGCCCTGAACCTGGCGTATGAACTCATCGACTTCCTTCTCTTCAGGAACGATGGTCTTGAGCGTGTCCAGTTGCTTGTTGAGCGCATCCATCTGCTGTTTCAACTCGCCATAGCGCTGTTTGTAGACCGAAAGCTGCTGGACTTCCTGATTCAGCTTGGAGCGGGCCTGAACGGCCTGATCGGCGGCCGAGCGCTCTTGCGCGACCGGGGAAATCGGGACGTACAGTCCCGCCAGGACCACCACGAAAGCGAGGGCCACAGCCACCAGCCCCTGCATGATCACCGACATGTCGCGGAAAGGATTCGCCATGTCCTCTTATCCTTTCTTCGCCGGCGCCGCAGTTTGCGGAGCACCCTGCGCAGCTGCCGGTTTCGCTAGCGAGGCCGGCGCCACGGGTCCACTGGAAGCAATCTCGGCATTGATCGTAAACAGGAACGTCTGAACGGCAGAGTTGCGATCGTCCTGCTTCGATTCCTTGATCTCGATCTTCTGGAAGTAGCCGGAACGCTTCAGGGCGGTAATGAAATTTGCGACAGAGTTGATCGAAGCGGCGGCGCCTTCAAACGTCACGGCGGTGCCTTTCTTGGTCATCGAGGTGAGCCAGAGGTTCTCGGCGCGGGAGACGGTGTTTGCCACCTGGTCCAGGAGTTCCTGGCCGCCCGTGCGATCTTTCTGCAATTGCTCGATGGTGCCGACGCGCTGCTGCAGGGTCTGCTTCTGTTTTTCGAAAGCCTCGACCTGCACTTTGATCTGCTCGAGTTCGGTTTTCTGCGCCTGAAGCTGTTTGATCCGGTTGTTCTCCGACTCCAATTGCGTCTGCCAGGAGTGGTAGAAGTAGAAGAGCACCAGGCAGCCAAACAACAGACCCGCCCCGATGAAAATCAGAGGCATGGCCGCTCCGGTGTCTACCGGTCGACGTGAGGCTTTGGGCCTCGTTTGTCCGAGTAAGTTTATGCGGATCATGGCTAGTCGAAGCTCCTCAGGGCCAATCCCACCGCCACCACTAACCTCGGCGCCAGTTCCCGGATCTGGTCCTCACTGTGCTTCCCCGGATTAATCAGCACCTTCCGGAAAGGATTCAATTCTTCCACCGGCATCGCGAATTCTTCACGAAGCAGGTCAACTAATCCCGGCACTCGAGCCGTGCCGCCCGCCACCATAATGCGCTGAATGTTCTCGCCACTGGCCGTTGCACGGAAGAAATCGAAGGTCTTCTGAATTTCGAGTGTCAGGATGTCCGACACGCTCCGAAGGATCTGCCCCTTCTGTTCGTCGGTGACACTGGGAAGGGTCTCACCCTTCTTCAGACGCTCGGCGTCATCAAAGCTGAGATCCAATTCTTTCTGGAGCGCATCCGTGTACTGGTTCCCGCCGACGCTCACGTCGCGGGTGAACAACGGAATGCCGCCGCGGACGATATTGATGTTCATGACGCTGGCCCCGATGTTCAACAGGGCTACCGTCTGACCTGCGTCCGGCTCGTAGTTGATCTCAAAACAGTTCTGCAGGCCAAAGGCGTCGATGTCGACGACGACCGGTGTCTTGCCGGCCTGTGCCAACACGTTGGTGTGGTTCAGAATCTTGTCTTTCTTGACGGCCACCAACAACACATCCATCTGCGAGTCCATCGCTTCCAGCAACTGGTAACTGAGGTTGACGTCGGCAATGTCGAATGGAATGTGCTGGCTGGCCTCGGACGGAATCCGGTCGTAAAGCTCTTCCTCGGTCATCAGCGGAAGTGGCACGCGCTTGACGATGACGGAGTGCCCCGAAACGGAAGTGGCGACGTTCTTCGTTTTGATCTTTTCCAGGTCGAAAATCTTGGTGATGGCGTTGGCGACCTGCGGCGCGTCCATGATGGCGCCGTCGACGACCGTGTCCTGCGCCAGGGATTCCATGCCGTAGCTGACCAGTTCATAACCGGCCTTGGTCGACTTCAACTCGACAGCTTTGATCGAGCTGGAACCAATGTCCAGTCCGACGAGCTGCTTGCTTTTTTTGCCACCGATTCCCAGCATATCGCGGCCTCTTTCCCTCACATCTGAGCAAGCCTAGCGGCGCTTCGCAACCGCCTGGCTCATCTTGCGTTCCATCCATCGATCCAGGATCGTCTTCCTCAGTTTCCAACGATTTCCCAGCTTAAACGCAGGTATTTCGCCCTCTGTGATGTAGCGGTACAGGGTATCCGGGCTGATCCCAAGATACTGGGACGCCTGCCGTACATTCATCACTTCGCGCGATTCGCTCACGAGGAACGCCCATCCTACTCTCACACGCCCGGATTTGCAGCGTGCCCGCACCCGTTTCGTACTGGAGAATGAATACTTAGGGCGCGGCCTTGCTCACGTTATGTCATCGAGTCCGCCCGAGCGTCAAGCCCTTCTCTTCGGGTGTTGTCCTAAAAACATCGGCAATCATAGGCAATTGACCTGGTATTCTAGGCAGGTCCCCCAATATATAGGAAGATCATCGAAGCAAGGGCCCAACATATAGCGCTTTTCGATGAATTTCGACCCTGTCCCGCAGTACGGTAATCCTTTGTCCTCAATTCCCTCCTCTCGATCCCGCTGTCCCGATCTTTTCTCTTTCAGCTGCCCCTCCCGCAACTTCGATTTCGGCCGCGACGACCTAAATCCCTAAGCTCTTCCAAAGCTTGTCCACGCGAGCCTTGGTCTCCGAATCCATCAGAATCTCGTCCGGCCAGGGCCGCGTGAACCCTTCCGTTGGCCACTTGCGGGTGGCGTCGACGCCCATCTTCGAACCGAAATCCTGCATCCTGGCCGCGTGATCCAGCGTGTCTACCGGGCCAAAACTGAATTGCACGTCGCGTTCAGGATCGATCGCGCAGAGGGCCTTCCATACGACTTCGCGGTAGTCGTGCACATTCACGTCGTGGTCGACGACCACGATCAGTTTTGTGAACATCGCTTGTCCCAGAGACCAGATCGCATTCATTACCTTTCGCGCGTGCCCTGGAAAGGACTTGCGGATCGCGACGATCATCAGGTTGTGGACAATGCCCTCAGCGGGCATGGACACATCCACGATTTCCGGGTGGGTCATTTTCATGAGCGGAAGAAATACCCGTTCGATCGCATAGCCCATGTAGAAGTCTTCCTGCGGAGGGCGTCCGACGACAGTGGTGAGGTAGAGCGGATCCTTGCGGTGTGTTACGCACTCCACGTGGAAGACCGGGTATTCGCCCTCCAATGAATAGAAACCAGTGTGGTCGCCGAATGGCCCTTCCGTTTTCATTTCCTTCAGACTGACGTAACCCTCCAGCACGATCTCCGCGTTGGCGGGGACCTCCAATTCGTTCGTCTCACACGGCACGAGTTCCACCGGCTCTTTGCGCAGGAATCCGCTGAACATCATCTCGTCGAGGTCGGGAGGGATAGGGAGGATCCCCCCGAGGGTTGTCGCGGGGTCCGAGCCGATTGCCACGCTGACGGGAATCCGGCCGTCCGGGTTCGCGGCACGCGCGCGCCGGAAGTGTTCCGCGCCATGTTTCTGCGTCTGCCAATGCATGCCGGTGGTGCGCTCGTCAAAGATCTGCATGCGGTACATGCCGACATTGCGCTTGGCGGTTTCGGGATTCTTCGTAAAGACCAGCGGGAAAGTGATGAAGCGGCCGCCGTCCTGCGGCCAGCACTTCAGGATGGGGAAGTCGAGCAGATTGACATCACTCCCCTTCCGCACAACTTCTTTGCACGGTCCGTTCTTTACGCTTTTGGGGAAGAATGAGCCGAGTTCCGCCAGCTTCGGCAGCATTTTGATCTTGTCAAACAATCCTTGCGGCGTCTGCATGTCCATGAAACCACGGATACGCCCTGCCACATCTTCGAGTTCGTCCACTTCCAGGGCCAGTTCCATGCGCCGTTCGCTGCCGAAGGCATTAATCAGCACAGGGAAGCGCGAACCTTTGGGCTTCTCGAAGAGGAGTGCGGAGCCTCCTGGATGTCCTTTAGGCCCCGGTTGCGCCTGCGCTCGTTGCACAACTTCCGTAATTTCGAGGACTGGGTCGACTTCCGCCTTCACACGCCGGAGTTCACCTTCCTTTTCGAGTCGCTTCACAAACTCACGCAAGTCCCCGTATGCCACTGCTTCCTCCTGGAATCGACGCCGGCCGGCAGCCAACCGCTCACACTATCACGCCACGGCGTTGGCGCAAACCCATGTGAGAACACCGCTTGCGCCGAAGCGTCCTCCGTTGCCTAGTTCCCCGTTTCTCCTTATGCTGAGTTCTGGACTCGCGCCATGCCCCGGATCTACTTCGACCACAATGCGACCACTCCCATCGAGCCTGCTGTCCGGGACGCCATGCTGCCCTATCTTTCGGGCGAATTTGGAAATGCGTCATCGATTCATACCTACGGCCAAATTGCCCGAGCCGCCGTCGAGACGGCCCGCGAACAACTCGCCGCACTCGTCAACGCAAAGCCGCAGGAAATCGTCTTCACCAGCGGAGGGACGGAGTCGGACAACCACGCGATTTTCGGCATAGTACAGCCATTGCTGGCGCAAACGCCGAGCCCCCACATCATCACCACTTCAATTGAACATGAAGCGGTGCTGAATACGTGCCAGGCGCTCGAGAAACTAGGAGCGGCGATCACCTATCTTCCCGTCTCTCGCGCCGGCGAGATTCCCTTGGAAGATCTGCGGCGGGCGATCCGGCCAGAGACCGCGCTCATCACCGTGATGCATGCGAACAACGAACTGGGCACGCTGCAGCCGCTCGTCGAAGTCGGACGAATCGCGGCGGAGCATGACGTCACGTTCCACACAGACGCGGTGCAGTCTGCCGGCAAGGTGCCCGTTGACGTGGGGATTTTGCACGTAGACCTGCTGTCGGTGTCGGCGCACAAACTGTACGGGCCGAAAGGCATCGGCGCGCTTTACGTCAAGAGTGGCACGCGAGTGCGCCAATTGCTGTATGGCGGCCATCACCAGCGTGGCTTTCGTCCGGGAACGGAGAATGTCCTGGGAATTGTGGGACTCGGCAAAGCGGCAGAGATAGCGCGGTTATCGCTGCAAGCCGACACCGCGCGAATTTCTGGGCTGCGCGACCGGCTCGAACAGGGGTTACTGGCTCGCATTCGCGATTGCGGCGCAAACGGAGCGGGTGCCCCGCGGACGCCGAACACGTCAAACATCACCTTCGCCGGAATCGAGGGCGAAGCGCTGGTGATCGCACTCGACCTCAAAGGGCTGGCATGCTCCACCGGCGCAGCTTGTTCTTCCGGGGCCGTGGAACCTTCCCACGTTCTGCTGGCCATCGGCCTTGCGCCCGCCGAAGCGCGCGCCAGCGTTCGCTTCAGCCTGGGTCGGCACACAACTCCGTCCGAAGTTGACGCGGCGCTGGAGGTCGTGCCGGCCGCGGTCGCCCAGCTGCGCAAGTTGTCCCCCACCTACAAACCTTCGGCTGCCGCGCATCTCTGACGCTTTCCCTGTAAAATAGGAAGAGATGATTGCGCAGCCAAAACTCGATTCCCTGCCTGCTTCGCCCGAAGTCCGAGCCGGACTCGTGGCGGTGGCTATGTCCGGTGGCGTCGATTCTTCGACGGTCGCCGCGTTGCTCCTTCGGCAAGGCTGCCCCGTCGTCGGGCTCACGATGCAGCTGTGGAATCAGAGGCGACTCCCGGAATTGCAGGGCGGGCCTGCGCAGCACCGTTGCTGTTCGCTGGACGACGTGTATGATGCCAAGCGTGTGGCGCAGCACCTGAACTTTCCCCACTACGTTGTGAACTTCGAAGAGCAATTCGAAGAGCGTGTCGTACGCCCGTTTGTGCAGCAGTATCTTTCAGGCCGGACGCCGATCGCATGCACCAATTGCAACACCGATGTGAAGTTCGAGCCTCTTTTGCGGATGGCGCGCCAGATCGGCGCCGAGCGTCTCGCCACCGGGCACTACGCCCGCATCCGCCGGGATGAATCGTCGGGACGCTACCAGTTGCTGCGTGCGCGCGACGACTCGAAGGATCAATCTTATTTCCTGTGGGGCTTGACGCAGGAACAGCTGGGTTGTAGCGAGTTCCCTCTGGGAGAGCTTTCCAAGGACGAAGTGCGTTTCTTGGCGCGCAGCGTGAATTTGCCGGTGGCGGAGAAACCGGAAAGTATGGAATTGTGCTTCGTTCCTAACGGGAACTACGTGCAGTTCATTCATGCATACGCGAAAAGTGATGGCGCCCCAATTCAGGATCAAGAAGGCGACATTGTCACTCGGGATGGCAATGTGATTGGCCGCCACAACGGGGTTCACAATTACACCATCGGGCAGCGCAAGGGACTCGGATTCAGTACCGGCAAGCCGGTCTACGTTCTCGCGATCGATACCGTGAACAACCGGATCGTAGTGGGAGAAGACGAAGCGCTCCACACAATGGAGTTCGAGTTGGAGAATGTGAACTGGGTATCGATTGCGCAACCCTCGCAACTGCTGCGCGCAAAAGTGAAGATTCGCCACAAGCACGAACCCGCCGCCGCAACAGTGCAAGCCCTGCCCGGACTTGCAGCACGCATCCGCTTCGACGAAGCGCAACGCGCCATCACGCCCGGACAAGCGGCCGTTGTCTATGACGGCGATATCGTGCTCGCGGGCGGCTGGATCAAATAAAAACGGCGCCTGCTTGCGCAAGCGCCGCCAATGGCAACGCGAATTCCCTTCTCCGCTAGATGAAAAGCTCGTCTTCCTGTTCCATCACCTCGGGCACAGTGTCGCGCCGCCCGCGCCGTGAACGCAGGACATCCAAACCGATTTTGATCCCGTGCACAATAGCGGACGCCTTCTGCACTGGCCCCAGAAAACTTCGACGCACCTGCGTGCCCGCGTCCTCGATGGCCTCCAGCGCACCGGACAAAATCCGGTCGGCCTTTACCATCTGTCCCCGCAGGCGGTCAGAAGCTTCCGTAAACACACGATCCATTTTCTGGGCTTGAACCCGCGCAAGGTAGACGATGTGCGAAGCATCTTCCACCAAGTTGGTAATGCGGGGTTGCGTGTCATCCAGCAACAACTGCGTGCGCGCCAGAATCGGCCCCATTCGGGTGTGCAGATCGGTCACCATTTTGTTGATCGATTCGGTGGTGCGCTTAAGCTGCACAAACAGTGCGATCAGGATGGCAACCTGCACCACCAGCGCGATCGCGGCAACGATGCTGAAAAACTCCATCCAGAATTGCATTCACACCCCGCCCTCTCCGCCGACTTCGCGGAAACTGCCAGGAATGCCGTCCAGCGGTAAACTACGACTTCGATTCGCGCAAGAACGCTTCGCGACCCGCTTCCACAGCGGCAGAAATCGAATCCCGCTTCCGCGAAGCCACATCCTTGCCCCGCTCGATCAGGTCGTCCGCGCGGTCCCGCAATTCACGAGCCTTGCGCTGGGCGAACTCGCGGCCATCGTCAGCCCTCTTCGAGAGATAATCGCGGGTCTCTTCACCGGACTTTGGGGCAAACAACACGCCTAACAGAGCGCCAATCCCGACGCCCACCAGGAAAAAACTCACCTTGGAACCAACATTATCGGCCATGTCAACCTCCGGAAAAACCGTAACATACCGAAGAGTGGAGGGGCAATAGGCCATAACCCGTTTCACCAAAAATACAGGTTATTCCCCGCCCCGCTCAGTTCGATAGTGCTCGATGATCTTTTCCGCGCTCCTTCGCGTGACAACTCGGCTTAAATCCTCCATCGTCGCCCGCTTCAGGTTGGCCACGCTCCCATACTCGCGCAGCAGCCGCTGCGACGTCTTCACGCCAATTCCCGGGATTCCCAGCAGCTCGCTCCGGGTCTGCCGGGCGCCGCGACGCTGTCGATGAAACGTCACGGCGAACCGGTGGGTCTCGTCACGAATCTGTTGAATCAGGTGCAACACTGGCGAGTGGCGATCCAGGAGGACCGGTTCATCCTCTTGCCCGAGCACATAAAGAGTCTCTTCCTTCTTCGCGATGCTGGCCACGGGCTGATTGATGATCTGCAACGAATCGAGCGCCTGCGCCGCGGCATGCAGTTGACCCAGACCGCCGTCGATCAGGATCAGACTGGGCATCGGCTTCTTCTCTTCCTGCAGCCGCCTGTAGCGGCGCTGCACCGTCTCATGCATGCTGGCAAAATCGTCATTTTCGCTCCGCTCTCGGCCTCCCGGTGCGGACTCACCGCGAATAATAAATTTGCGGTAGTCGGACTTCTTCATTCTGCCGCTTTCCCAGACCACCATCGAAGCGACGGTATCGGTGCCCTGAATATGAGAGATGTCGAAACTTTCGATGCGCTTCGGCTCTTCCGGCAGGCTCAAAGCGTTTTGCAGCGACTCAGCGATGGCTTTGGAATTCGGCTTCAGCACGCGGAACCGCTGCTCAAACGAATGCTTCGCATTGCTCTCGACCAGTTCGAGAATCGCGCGCTTGCTGCCCCGTTGCGGCGTAAAAATCTCGACGCTGTGGCCGGCCCGGTCCCCGAGCGTTTCTTCCAGCAACTCGCGCTCTTCGAAATCCGCGGGCACATGAATCATTTTGGGCAGGTATTCGGCTTCCAGGTAGAGCTGCTTCAAGAGTGACGGGACGAAGTCTTTCGGGTCGAATGGCTCCAGTTCCTCCCAGTAAAACTCGCGCCGGTCGACGATGCGCCCCGCGCGAAGGTGGAAAACATTGGCCGCCACAAGCGGCGGTTCGGCGTAATAGGCGATCACGTCCGTGTCGTCCCCTTGCGCCGCGGCAATTCTCTGCCGCTCTTCGATGTCCTCCATGGTCTTCAGGAGGTCACGATAGGCCGCCGCCTCTTCAAACCGCTCCTGCTCCGCCGAAGCCAGCATGCGCTCCCCGATGCTCTTCATCAGGTCGCGCCGGCGCCCGTCCAGGAACATACGCACATCGCGGACGGCTTCCGCATAGCGATCGTCGGTGGTCAGCCCGGCCACGCACGGGCCCAGGCAACGCTTGATGTAGAACTGCAGGCAAGGTCGCGGATGGGAATGGTTCAAGTCGACAAAACAAGATGGAACCAGGAATCGTTTGTGAATGAAGTGGAGAATGCGGCGCGCGAGGCCCGCTGGAAAATACGGGCCAAAATACAGGGCGCCGTCCTTCTTAACCTTGCGGGTGAAATAAACGCGCGGATATTTCTCGGCCATCGTCAACTTGATATACGGATAGGTCTTGTCGTCGCGCAGCATCACGTTGAACTTCGGCTTGTGCTGCTTGATCAGGTTGTGTTCAAGTGCAAGGGCTTCACGCTCGTTATCGACGACGATGGTCTCGATGTCGGCGATCTCGCGCGCCAGCGTCCCGGTCTTGGCGTCGATCCAGCGCGACTCCGTGAAATAGGATCGCACCCGGCTGCGCAGCGAGCGCGCCTTACCCACATACACCACGGCTCCACTCGCGTCGTGGAACAGGTACACACCGGGCTTCTCCGGCAACTGCGCGGCTTTTTCTCGGGGGTCCATGAGCGCGTGGGACGGCGGAGCCGACTCATCAAGTTTACGGCGAAATCGCCGGGAGCGCGAATTCCTGCGCCAATGGCAGGCGAACGCGACGCCCCCGTGGCGCGAGTCTCGTATATACTGATTTCAGGCGCCCTCCGCGGCCTCACTCCTGACAGAAAGAGGAATTCCTCCCGTGAAATCGACTCTTTTCCTGCGGCAGATTTCAAGCGTTCTGCTGGCAACGGCACTGTTGTGCCCCGCGCTCCCAGCAGATGAAGGCATGTGGACCTTCGACAATCCTCCCGTCAAGCTTTTGCAACAGAAATACAACTTCACGCCCACCCGGCAATGGCTGGATCACCTCCGGTTGTCCTCCGTCCGTCTGAATGACGGCGGCTCCGGCTCCTTTGTCAGTCCGCACGGGCTGTTGCTGACCAATCACCACGTCGCGCTCGGCCAACTTCAAAAGAATTCCAGCGCTGAACATGACTACGTTCGGGACGGTTTCTACGCGGAAACACCCGAGCAGGAGATGAAATCGCCGGACCTGGAAGTCAACGTTCTGGTTTCGACGGAAAACGTCACGGAGCGGGTGAATTCCGCCGTCAAGACCGCAAAGACCACTGAAGAGGAGTTCGCCAAGCGCAAAGCGGCGATCGCGGAAATCGAACGCGAAGGCACGGAGAAAACGGGCCTTCGCTCTGACGTGGTCACGTTGTATTCAGGCGGAGAATACTGGCTCTACCGTTATAAGAAGTACACCGACGTGCGCCTGGTGTTTGCGGTCGAGCAGCAAACGGCCTTCTACGGTGGCGACCCTGACAATTTCACGTACCCGCGGTACGACCTGGATATGGCGCTGTTCCGCGTCTATGAGAACAACAAGCCCATCGACAGTAAGGACTATCTCAAATGGAACCCGAAAGGCGCGGGCGAGGGCGAACTCGTGTTTGTTTCGGGCCATCCGGGTTCGACGCAGCGGCTCACAACCTACGCGGATCTCGTCAGCCTGCGCGATAACGAACTTCCGTTGATCATCCAGAACTTCAAGCGCCGCATCGCGGTTTTGAAGGAATACGCGGCTCGAGGCTCTGAACAGTCGCGGCAGGCCACCACCCTGATTTTCAGCCTGGAGAATGGACGCAAGGTCTTTGAAGGCCGCCGCGACGGTCTGCAAGACAAGAATCTGATCGACAAGAAACACAAGGAAGACGAAGATTTCCGCGCCAAAGTCATGGCCAACCCCGAATGGAAGAAAGAATACGGGAATGCCTGGTCGATGGAAGAAGAAGCCCTGCAGAAGGAACGGCCGCGCATCAAGCAGCAGTACTTCCGAGCAACGGATTCACAACTGGCCGGCCTCGCGGTGCAACTTGTCACCTACGTAGCGGAAGTAAGGAAGCCCGATGGCGAGCGGTTGCCCGGCTTCCATGACGCACAGCTCGAGTCACTGAAGCATCGACTGTTCTCCCCGGCGCCGATCTATCCCGACTTGGAAATCGCGCGGATGACCAGCGCACTGGAATTTGAGCAAACGGAACTCGGCGCTGACGATCCATGGGTGAAGGCGATCCTGGAGGGTAAGGCGGCGAAAGATGCCGTGCCGCAACTCGTGCGTGGAACCAAGGTTGCCGATCCGGCATTTCGCAAATCGCTAGTGGAAGGCGGGCCTGATGCCGTGAACGCCTCCACCGACCCCATGATAGCAATGGCGCGCCGCGTTGATCCGGTCCGGCGCGAGCAGATCAAATGGTTCGAGGATAACGTGCAGAGCGTGGCGGAACGTGCCGGCGAGTTGCTGGGCAAAGCCCGCTTTGCGGTCTACGGCAAGGATACCTATCCCGACGCGACGTTTACGCTTCGCCTGTCCTACGGCCAGGTGCAGGGCTATCCAATGAATGGCACGATCGCTCCGTTCAAGACCACGTTTTACGGCCTGTACGATCGCGCGGCCAGCTTTGACTACAAGGAACCCTTCGATTTGCCGAAGCGCTACATCGACGGCAAGGATAAACTCGACCTTTCGACGCCGTTTAACTTCGTCACCACCAACGACATCATCGGGGGAAACTCCGGCTCTCCGGTCGTTAATCGCAATGGCGAGATCGTGGGACTGATTTTCGACGGCAACATCGAATCCCTGGTCGGCGACTTCGTTTACGACTCCTACCAGAACCGCGCGGTGGCAGTGCATACCGGCGGGATGACCGAGGCAATGAAGAAGCTCTATGGTGCGCAGAAACTGGTGGACGAACTGCTCGGCCAGTAGCGTAAAGCAACGTACGAAGGCGGTGGATGAATCGGAGGCAGGAGGAGAGGATCGCGTCGATGAATTTGTGCCGAAT
>Ga0335084_10002589_pt1 | contig 17517 bp, 15 predicted proteins | sample Lox_Sample_44_FD_206721 | JGI IMG/M metagenome (GOLD analysis project Ga0335084, IMG submission 206721) | Soil microbial communities from Loxahatchee National Wildlife Refuge, Florida, United States - Lox_Sample_4.4 | ecosystem: Environmental > Terrestrial > Soil > Wetlands | place: USA... | reverse complement strand
AGCAGGCGATCGAAGAATCGCGTCTCAAGACCGCCGAAGTACTGGGCTGTCTCGACGCGCATCTGAAGAACCGCGCGTTCGTCGCCGGCGATGACCTCACCATGGGCGACATCCCCATGGGCTGCGCAATCTGGCGCTGGATGGCCCTTCCGGTCGAGCGACCGGCGCTCGCTAACCTGCAGCGCTGGTTCGAGGCGCTACGCGAGCGCGCGCCGTACAAGAGCGTGGTCATGCTGCCCGTGACGTGAGCACGCGGGCGCCGCAGCTAGTCTGATTCGGGTGGCTAGGATTGGAGGGGCGGTACTGCGGCCCCCGAAGGAATGCGCTCTCCAACCGTGGTCATGCGGCGCAGAATGCGCACGTCGTTGATCCAGTCGAAGTCGGTCGCGCTGTGCAGCAACGCACGGTTGTCCCAAATCACGAGATCGCGCGCACGCCAGCGGTGGCGGTAGACGTACTGCGGCTGAGTGGCCTGGGCGACGATACGCTCGATCAGCGCGCGGCCTTCCTCCAGCGGCAGTCCGCGGACGTGGGACGCATGCTCACCGAGATAGATGCACATGCGCCCGGTTTCCGGATGCATGCGTACGATCGGCCATTCGGCCGGCGGCGCGTTGCGCTTCTGTTCTTCGCTCATCTGTCTGCGGGCATCGGTCCGGCGCCGTGAATAGTCGAGGTCGTGGACCGCCACCAAAGGACCCAGGTAGCGCTTGTCCGCCGCGGACAGGCCCTCGTACGCCGCGTACATGTTGGCATACAGGGTATCGCCTCCTGTCGCCGGAACTTTCAGGGCGTGTAGCGAAGTGACCAGGCCGCGCTCCTTCGCCCAGGAGCCGTCGGAATGCCACACCCGGGCGCCCGGGTCCGGGTGCTCGCCCTTGGGACGGCCGCTTGCGTCGAGGTTCGTAATCCAGAAGATCTCGGGTCTGCCGCTGTGGCGGTACTGATCCAGCACGTGCACCTGCAGCTTGCCCCAGTGGCGCGCGAACTCGAGGTGCTGTTCGTCGTCGAGACTCTGGTCGGGAAAGACCAGCACTTGATGGCGCAGCAGCGCGCGATGCAGCTCGGCGAGCGTCTCTGCCGGCAGCGGCTTGCTCAGCTGCAGCCCAACCACTTCGGCCCCGACGGGGCCGGTCTGAGCGCGGATGGAGAATGCTTGTGACATGCTGGCAGTGAGGTATCAACGACGCGTGTCAGCATACCAAACCAGGCGCGCTGGCGCGTCGAGCGCGAGCGGCGAATCGCGGCGGCCTAGTGCGCCGGAGGCGAAACACCCGGCGAGGTGCTTCCCTCAGCGACGGCGCGGAAATAGTCGTAGATGCCGTCTGCGTTCTGCGCCGCCCCGGGAATGCTCCTGTAGGGCGGCATGCCGTGTTCCGGATCGCCGTCGAGGAACATGCGCACGAAGTCCGCGCGCGAGCGCGACCGTGCCGAGTCGATCAGCGACGGGCCGGCACCGCCGCGGTAGTCCGTTCCATGACAACGCGCGCAATCGAGCTCGCGCACGAGGCGTCCGGCATCGACCATGCGGCGATGCGCCTGCGCCCGTCTCACCACCGATTCGAGGTCGTCAGCGTCATTGTCCGGCGCACCCCACAGCGGCGGCACGCAAACCGTCATCAGCAGGAGGCAGAAGTGAGCTGCAGCGCTGGGTCGCCTCACACCAGCTGTGACGCCGATCAGGGCGCGCGGTCGGGAATCCGGGCGACGTCGGCGAGCCACACGGTCGCTTCGCTGTCGCTCGGCGCACGATAGTCGCTGCGCGGCGAGAGGGAGCCGCCGGAACCAACTTTCGGTGCGTTGGGGATGGCGCTGCGCTTGTATTGAGCGAACTGGAAGAAGCGCCGGACGAACACGGCGAGCCACTTCTTGATGTCGCCGATCGCGTACTGGTTGCGCCGGTCCGCCGGAATATCCGGCCAGTTTCCCACGCGCCGCTCGCGCCACGTGCACCAGGCCATGAACGCCACCTTGGCGGGCAGGAAGCCGAAGCGCAGCGTGTAGTACAGATGAAAGTCCTGCAGCTCATAGGGACCGACCACCGCCTCCGTGCTCTGCCCGGGCTCCATCTCGCTCTTCCCCGGCACCAGCTCCGGGGAGATCGGCGTGTCGAGCACGTCCTGCAGCACCGCGCTCACCTGCGGACCCAGCTGGTTGGTGCGGGCCACGTAACGGATCAGATACTGGATCAGCGTCTTGGGCACGCTCGCGTTGACGTGATAGTGCGCCATATGATCGCCCACGCCATAAGTGCACCAGCCGAGCGCCAGCTCGGACAGGTCGCTCGTGCCCACCACCGGGGCGTTGTGGACGTTGGCCAGGCGGAACAGGTGACTGGTGCGCTCGCCGGCTTGCACGTTCTCGAAGGTGACGTCGTACACCGGCTTGCCCTCGGAAAAGGGGTGGCCGATGTCCTTGAACATCTGCAGGCAGCTTGGCCGGATGTCCACTTCGTACGCGGTCGCTCCAACGGCGGCCATCAACCGGCGCGATTGATCCAAGGTGCGCTCGCTGGTGGCGAACCCGGGCATGGTGTAAGCGAGGATGTTACGCCGGGGCAGGCCCATCACGTCCATCGCGCGCGCACACACGATCAACGCCTGTGTAGAGTCGAGCCCGCCCGAGATCCCGATCACGACCTTGTCCGAGCTCATCGCCTTGAGGCGCTTCACCAAGCCCTGCACCTGGATTTCGTACACTTCGTGGCAGCGCTGATCGCGCGTGGCCGGATCGGCCGGGACGTAGGGAAAGCGCTCGTAGCTGCGTTCCAGAGGCAGCGGCCCCGCTCCGGGCAGCGGAAGCGAGAACGGTATGGTGCGGAAACCGCCTACGACACCGGCATGGCGCGCCACGGACTGGCCAAAGCTGTTCGTGCGCATCCGGTCCTGCGCGATACGGTCGAGGTCGATGTCTCCGGTCACGAGGTGGGACCCGTACTCGAAGCGCTCGGTCTCGGCCACGCGCGAGCCGTTCTCGTAGATCAGGCCGTGGCCATCCCACGCCAGGTCGGTGGTGGACTCCCCGTAGCCGGCAGCACAGTACAGATACGCAGCCATGCAGCGGGCGGACTGGTTGTTGACCAGTTCGCGCCGGTAGTCGTCCTTTCCTACCGTGATATTCGACGCGGACAGATTGATCAGGACCGTGGCCCCGGCCAGGGCGGCTTGGGAGGACGGGGGAATAGGCGTCCACAGGTCCTCGCAGATCTCGACGAACAACGTGAGCAGCGGCTGCTCCGCGGCCTGGAAGATAAGGCGGGTGCCGAACGGCACACCGCTCTGCCCGCACAGGTCGATCGACTCGCGCGTGCAATAGTCGCCGGGCGTGAACTGACGCAGCTCGTAGAACTCTCGATAGTTGGGCAGGTACGTCTTGGGCGCCAGTCCGAGCAGCTTGCCATCCGCGATCACCGCAGCGCAGTTGTACAGCAGCCCGTCGACCTGTACCGGAACGCCGACGACCGCCACCAGCGGCACGCCCCGCGAAGCTTCAAGCACCTGCTGCAACGCCGTCCTGGAGGCATCCAGCAGGGCCTGCTGATGGAACAGGTCTTCACACGAGTAAGCGGACAGACCGAGCTCGGGAAACACGGCGAGCACCGCATGCCGCTCGGCCGCTTGCCGCATCAGCGCGATGGTCTGCGCAGCGTTGAAGGCCGGATCGGCGACCCGAACCTCGGGAATCCCCACCGCGGCGCGGATGAAGTTGTGCGTGTACAGGTTGAAAAAGGACACTTCCTGAATCCGTAGCGATGCGTGTAAGTCGAACTGGTCCGAGTTTGCAGGCGTCGTCTCAACCATCGGACCGCGCCGGGCCGGTATAGAACTGCGGCCATTTGACCTTTACCAGCGGGCCGTCGGAGCGGTAAGCATGACACGAGTCGAGGAGCAGCGGACGGGAAGCCGCCTCGCGCTGTACGCGCGCGGGATAGATGGTCTGGAATGCGGTGGTCGCAATCGGACCAAGCAGCTCAACCAGATGCGTGCAGCCCTTGACGCCTCCCAGCAGCGTGCGCGTCTTGAGTGTCCAGCCGGGCGCGATGCGCAGGCCCACCAGCGCCTGGAAGTTGCCGGTGATATCGCCGCACACGCCGTACGGGCCGAAATCGGTTTTGGCTTCCACCTGCCGCACGACAAGATCCGTGTCCACGGTGAGGCGGATCCACATCTCGTGCAGCGCCTCGCCGGCGCGGATCGCGCCGCCGCGCTCCGCGTTGGGGATGTCGAACGGCTTGGTGTCGAGCAGGTGCCCTTCGATGTCCCACAAGCCATCGTCGCGCCGGTAGCCCCGGCACTCGACGCGGCGATGGTGCATGGGCTCTCTTGCTACGGGATCCGTCAGCGGCATATTCGTAATTTCATGTAATCGGGAAAGCGCACTCGTCACGAAGGCGCCCCGTGCGACCAGCATTCCGATGTCAAAGCTGGATTCTGCTTCGTGTTCCTTCCTGTCCTTCGTGGTCGACGCGGTAGGTTAGATCGCCTCGCGCGAGCGAACGCGCTGCGCGACGCGCTCGAGCGTCGCGAGCTTCTGCTCGGGCGTCATCTCCAGCCATTCAGCGATCTCCTCCAGCGTCCGCCCGCAGCCGCGGCACAGCCCGGATTCTGGATCCATCTCACACACGTTACGGCACGGGGACGGGACGACTGCAGGCGGCAGACTCATGCCGTCTGACCTTCCTTGGCGGCGCGGCGAGCGGCCTTGGCTGCGAGCGCCCGACCTGCCCGGGACACACTCGGCCTGCCTAGCGCGCCGCAGATGAACTGCGCCGCCTGCAGCAGTTTGCTCATATCGACCCCGGTTTCGATCCCCAATCCCTCGAGCATGTATAGCACGTCCTCAGTGGCGACGTTGCCGGTGGCGCCGGGCGCGTAGGGACAGCCGCCCAGCCCGGCCACGGAGCAGTCGAAGCAAGCCATCTCCATCTCGAGCGAGGCGAAGATGTTGGCGAGCGCCTGGCCGTAGGTATCGTGGTAGTGGCCGGCCAGCTTCTCCAGCGGGACACGGCGCGCCACAGTCTCGATTAGGCGCTTGGTCTTGCCTGGTGTACCCACCCCGATGGTGTCGCCCAGAGAGACCTCATAACAACCCATCTCGAGCAACCGCGCGGCAAGCTCGGCCACGACGTTGGGGTCGACCTCTCCCTCGAACGGGCATCCCAGGACCACCGATATATAGCCGCGCACCTTCACGTCCGCGGCGAGCGCCGTCTTGCACACCGGCGCGAAGCGCTCGAGCGACTCGGCGATCGAGCAATTCGTGTTGCGACGGGAGAAAGCCTCGGTAGCGGCGCCGAAAACAGCGACCTCCTGCGACCCGGCCGCGAGCGCCGCTTCAAGGCCTTTCATATTAGGCACCAGCACGGGGTAGCTGACTCCGGGCTTGCGCTCGATGCCGGCCATGACCTGCGCGTTGTCCGCCATCTGCGGCACCCACTTGGGCGACACGAAGCTCGTAGCCTCGATCACCGGCAAGCCGGCATCCGACAGCCGGTCTATCAGCTCGATCTTCACCCCCGTGGAAACCGTGCCTGGTTCGTTCTGCAGCCCGTCGCGCGGGCTCACGTCCACCAGCTTCACCCGCATGGGCAGATTCATCGCCATCACTCCTGTTCGGCCTCGAAAGCGATGAGCTGATCGCCTTCCTTGACTTGCTCGCCGGGCGCAAAGCGCACGCGTGCCACACGCCCCGCCATCGGCGCGACGATGGTGTGCTCCATCTTCATCGCTTCGATGATCATCAGCGCGCGGCCCGGCTCGACCGCTTCTCCCTCTTTCACCAGCACCTCGATGACGCTCCCCGGCATCGGTGCCGTAAGGCGCCCACCGGCTTCCTCATCCTGTATCGTCTCGAATTCGCGCACCTGCAGCCGATGCGTGACGCCAGCGACAAAAACCGTCAGCTCACGCCCGTCGCGGATAACCTTGGCGTGCACGCGCTCGCCACCGAGCTCAGCCACCAGGCCGCCATCGGGCGAGCGCTCGGCGTGCGCCAGCAGTTTCGCTCCCGGCAGCTCGAGCTGCAGCGCGTCGCGTCGATAGTGCGCTGTGACCGATACTTCGCGCGCCCCATCCAGGAAAACGAAAGTGTGATGGTTATCCTGATTGAGCCGCCAGCCGTCACGCAGGTTCCAGGGCGAGAAGACATCGCCCGACGCCCTGGCTGCAGCGCGAGCCGCTTCATCGATGCCCGTCAGCTCGGACAGCACGGCCAGCGCCAATACTCGCTCGGGCGCCGGTCGAGGTTCCGGTATCAGTTGCGCTAGATAGCGCGCGATGAAGCCGGTGTCCACTGAACCCGCCTCGCCGTCCGTCGCGGCGAACGCGGGATGCGCGCTAATGGCCGACAGGAAAGCGAGATTGGTCGCCACGCCAGCCACCTCGCATTCGGCCAGCGCGCCGCGCAGCCGGCGCAGCGCCCCGAGCCGGTCTTCATCCCAACAGATGAGCTTGGCGATCAAGGGATCATAGTGCACGCCGATGTCGTCGCCTTCGCGCACACCAGCGTCTACGCGCACATGAGCGGAGGTCTGCGGGAGCCGCAGGTGTGCGATGCGGCCGGCGGCGGGGACGAAGCCGCGCTGCGGGTCCTCCGCGTAGATGCGTGCTTCGATGGCGTGGCCGCCGATCGTCAGCTGCTTCTGCGTGAGCGGCAACGGCTCCCCTGCCGCGACCCGCAGCTGCCATTCCACTAGGTCGAGGCCCGTGACCAGCTCGGTCACGGCATGCTCGACCTGCAGACGCGTGTTCATCTCCATGAAGTAGAACTCGCCCACCTCATCCACGATGAACTCGACCGTGCCCGCGTTCACGTACCCTACGGCACGTGCGGCGGCGATCGCAGCAGCGCCCATCTGGCGCCGCCGGGCTGCGCTCAGCCCGTGCGCCGGCGCCTCCTCCAGAACCTTCTGATGCCGGCGCTGCACCGTGCAGTCGCGCTCGAATAGGTGCACCACGTTGCCTTGCCCGTCGCCGAACACCTGCACCTCGATGTGGCGCGGCTGCGCGAGATACTTCTCCAGCAGCACGCGGCTATCGCCGAAGCTCGACGCCGCCTCGCGCTGGGCCCCAGCGAGGGCGTCCTTGAGCTGCGCGGCCGACTCGACCACCCGCATTCCCTTGCCGCCGCCACCAGCGGAAGCCTTGATCAGCAGCGGGTAGCCGAGCTTGTCGGCCTCGCGTTGCAGCGCTTGCAGCTCCTGCGCCTCGCCGTGATAGCCGGGAACAACCGGCACGCCCGCTTTGGCCATGATGTCCTTGGCGGCGCTCTTCGAGCCCATGGCGCGGATGGCAGCGGCGGGCGGGCCGATGAAGACGATGCCCGCCTGCTCACAGGCCTGCGCGAAGTCGGCGTTCTCGGACAGGAAGCCGTAGCCGGGATGGATGGCCTGGGCGCCGCAAGCCCGTGCCGTTTCGACGATGCGGTCAGCGCGCAGATAGCTCGCGCGCGCCGGCGCGGGTCCGATTCCGTAGGCCTCGTCGCACTGCTCGACGTGCAGCGCCCGTGCGTCGGCCTCGGAGTACACCGCCGCTGTGCGGATGCCAAGCCGCTTCGCCGTGCGCGCGATGCGGCAGGCGATTTCGCCGCGGTTGGCTATGAGGATCTTGTCGAACACTTAGAGGTCGTGAAGGTTCATTTCTGCGGTTTAACCCAGTTGGGCGGCCGCTTGTCGAGAAAGGCAGCGATCCCCTCCTGCCCCTCCTGGCTCACACGGATACGGGCGATGCGCGCCGCCGTCTCTTCGGCCAGGACCTGATCGATGCGCCGGTCGGTCACATGCGCGATCAGGTCCTTGGCGGCTCCGATCGCCTTCGGCCCGCCTTTGAGCAGCTCTGCGAGAATCCGCTCGACCGCGGCGTCCAGTTCGGCGTCGTCCACTGCGCCATGCACCAGGCCGATGCGCAGCGCCTCGCGGGCGTCGAACCGCTCCGCGGTCAAAAAATAGCGCCGCGCGTTGCGGCTGCCTATGGCGGCGACGACGTACGGACTGATCACCGCCGGGATCAGGCCGAGCCGCACCTCGGACAACGAGAACGCCGCAGCCATGCCGGCCACGGCCACGTCGCAACACGCTACCAGTCCCACGCCGCCGCCATAAGCAGCGCCTTGCACGCGTGCGATGGTGGGCTTGCTCATCGCATCCAGCGTGCGCATCAGGCTCGCCAGCGCCACCGCATCGCGGATGTTCTCGGCCTCCGAATAGTGCGCGACCCGTTTCATCCAGTTGAGATCCGCGCCGGCGGAAAAGCTCTTGCCGCGCGCCGCCAGGATGACCGTGCGCACCGCCGCGTTGTGGTCCAGGTCGCGCAGCCAATGCGTCAGCTCCGCGATGAGATGATCGTCGAATGCATTGTGCACTTCGGGGCGGTTGAGCGTGATCGTCGCCACTCCGATCGAGCTCACGCTCACTTCGACCGAGTGCGGCCTGGTCGCCATCGTTACATCCGGAACACGCCGAAGGAGGTCTTCTCCACCGGCGCGTTGAGGCTCGCTGACAGCGCGAGGCCCAGCACGCGCCGCGTCTCCAGCGGGTCGATCACGCCGTCGTCCCACAAGCGTGCGCTGGCGTAGTAGGGATGACCCTGCGTTTCATACTGCTCCAGGATGGGCGCCTTGAAGGCCTGTTCCTCCTCCTTGCTCCAGGCCTTGCCCGATTTCTCCAACCCGTCGCGCTTGACCGTGGCCAGTACGGCGGCGGCCTGCTCGCCACCCATCACCGAGATGCGGGCGTTGGGCCACATCCACAGGAACCGCGGTCCATAGGCACGGCCGCACATGCCGTAGTTGCCCGCGCCAAAACTGCCGCCGACTATGAGCGTGAACTTGGGTACCTTCGCGCAGGCGACCGCGGTCACCATCTTGGCGCCGTCCTTGGCGATGCCGCCGGCCTCGTATTTCTTCCCGACCATGAACCCGGTGATGTTCTGCAGGAAAACGAGCGGAATACCGCGCTGGCTGCACAGCTCGATGAAGTGCGCGCCCTTGAGCGCGGACTCCGAGAACAGGATGCCGTTGTTGGCCACGATGCCGACGGGATAGCCGTGCAGGTGCGCGAAACCGCACACCAGTGTGCTGCCGTACAGCGGCTTAAACTCGTCGAGCTCGCTGCCGTCCACGATGCGTCCGACGATTTCGCGTGCGTCGAAGGGCTTGCGCGCATCGGCGGGTATCACGCCATACAGCTCGGCGGGGTCGAGCGCCGGCTCGCGCGGCTCGCGCGTCTCGAGCTCCACACATTTGCGGCGATTCAGGTGTGCGACGATGCGCCGCGTCATCTGAAGCGCGTGCAGATCGTTGAGAGCGTAGTGATCCGCCACGCCCGACACGCGCGCGTGGACATCGGCTCCACCCAGCTCTTCGGCCGTCACCACCTCGCCGATCGCCGCCTTCACCAGCGGCGGCCCGCCGAGAAAGATGGTGCCCTGGTTGCGCACGATGACGGCCTCATCGGACATCGCCGGGACATAGGCGCCGCCGGCGGTGCATGATCCCATTACGACCGCGATCTGCGGAATGCCCTGCGCAGACAGGTTGGCCTGGTTGTAGAAGATGCGGCCGAAGTGCTCGCGGTCGGGAAACACCTCGTCCTGGTTGGGCAGGTTGGCGCCGCCCGAATCGACCAGATAAATGCACGGCAAGCGATTCTGCTGCGCGATTTCCTGCGCGCGCAGGTGCTTCTTGACCGTGATCGGGAAATACGTGCCGCCCTTCACCGTTGCGTCGTTGGCGACGATCACGCATTCCCTGCCGCTCACCCGGCCGATGCCTGTGATGATGCCCCCCGACGGTACCTGGTTGTCGTACATGTCCCAGGCCGCGAGCTGCGAGAGCTCGAGGAACGGCGAGCCCACATCGAGCAGGGTGCGCACGCGCTCGCGCGGCAGCAGCTTGCCGCGGGAAAGATGCTTCTCGCGCGCCGCCGGGCTGCCGCCCTGCGCGACGATCCCCACCTTGTCGCGCAGATCGGCGGCCAGGCGCTGCATGATGCCGGCGCTCATCTGGAAGGCGGCGCTGCGCGCATCGAGCTTCGAGGCGATGACCGGCATGGTCTGGAACCTATCTGAAGTAATTCCGCGCGTGCGGTTCTACGTTGTCTCGGCGGTGAGCCACCGCTCCACCGGTGGCGCGCGATAGCGCTGCATCGCGTCGAGCAACGCGTCGGGCTCGGACTCCGCGATCACCATCGCACGGTTGCGCGGCTGCAGCAGCTGCTCCGCCACCGCGTGATCGAACAGCGCGAGCAGCCCGGCGTAATAGCGCTTGACGTTGAGCAGGCCACAAGGCTTGGCGTGCAGGCCAAGCTGCGACCAGGTGAGAACTTCGCAGAATTCCTCGAAGGTGCCGAAGCCGCCCGGCATGGCAAGGAAGCCGTCGCTCAGGTCGGCCATCAGCTGTTTGCGTTCGTGCATGGTCCGCACCACGCGCAGATCCGTGAGACCCTCATGAGCCACCTCCCGGCGCCTGAGCGCATCGGGGATGATGCCAACCACCGCGCCTCCAGCCTCGAGCGCTGCGTCGGCGAGCGCGCCCATCAGCCCCACGCGCCCGCCGCCGTAGATGAGCTTTACTCCGCGCTCGGCCAGCAGGCGGCCCATGCGGCGCGCGCTCTCGGCGTACGCGGGATCTGCCCCCAGATTGGAGCCGCAAAAGACACACAAGGCCGACAAATGATCCAAAGGCCCGGCCTCTCAGAACCCGCCGGATTTGAGCCAGCGCTCGACCTGATCCAGCCGATCGCTGCCCCAGAAGGGCTCGCCGTCCACGAAGATGTAAGGCGAGCCGAACACGCCGCGCTCGATGGCAGTCTGCGTCGCGCTGCGCAACCGCTCTTTGATCGCAGGCTCACCGATCGCGGCCAGCGCCTCGGCGCGATCCAAGCCGAGACTCGCCAGCACATCGGCGGTAGTGTCCGGGCTCGAGATGTCGCGGCCATCGACGAAGTAGGCCCGATAAAGCGCCAGCACGCAGGCCTCGATGCGCCCGGGGGCCTTCTGTTCCAGCCAGTAGATCGCGCGCGCCGGGGCCTGAGTGCTCACAGGGAAGGGATCGGGAAGCTTGAACGGCACCGCGAGAAAGCGCGCGGAGCGCTCCATGTCGCGCTTGCTGTATGGGCCTTTGAGCGGCAAAGAGGGCAGCGGCCCGCTGCCCGTCACCTTGAACACCGCGCCGAGCAAAATCGGCTTCCACGCGACACCGCGCCCGTACTTGCCGGCCAGCTGCGAGATCCTGGTTGCCGCGAGATAGCCATACGGCGACGAGAAGTCGAAGTAGAACTCGACCGGATCGGACATGCTGAGGACCTACTGGATCTCGACCGCCATCGCGGTGGCCTCGCCACCGCCGATGCACAGCGCGGCCACCCCGCGCTGCAGGCCATGCCGCCGCAGCGCGCCAATCAGGGTCACGAGGATGCGCGCGCCCGAAGCGCCGATCGGATGGCCGAGCGCACAGGCACCGCCGTGCACGTTGACCCGCTCGTGCGGCAGCTCGAGCTCGCGCATCGCCGCCAGAGTCACCACGGCGAACGCCTCGTTGATCTCATACAGATCCACGCTGCCCGGCTTCCAGCCGGTGATGTCGAACAGCTTGCGCAGGGCGCCGACCGGGGCGGTGGTGAACCAGCCCGGCTCCTGCGCGTGCGTGGCGTGCGCCACGACCGCGGCGAGCGGCGCCATGCCGCGTTTCTGCGCGGCGGAACGGCGTGCGAGGACGAGCGCTGCGGCGCCATCGGAGATGGAGCTCGAGTTGGCCGCCGTCACGGTGCCGTCCTTTCGGAAAGCCGGCTTGAGCTGGGGAATCTTGTCGAAGTTCGCCTTGAACGGCTGTTCGTCTTTGTCCATGAAGCGGTCGCCTTTGCCTGCCTTGAGCGCGACCGGCGCGATTTCCCACGCGAACCAGCCTTCGTTGTTGGCCTTTTGCGCGCGCTCCAGCGATTTGACCGCGAAGGCATCCTGCTCGGCGCGCGTGAACCCGTACTTCGCCGCGCAGTCCTCGGCGAAGGTGCCCATGAGGCGGCCTTTGTCGTACGCGTCTTCCAGGCCGTCCAGGAACATGTGGTCGATGAGCTGCTGGTGGCCCATGCGGTAACCCGCGCGCGCGTTGGCGAGCAGGTAAGGCGCGTTCGTCATGCTCTCCATGCCGCCGGCGATCACGATCTCGCTGCTGCCAGCCAGCAGCTGGTCGTGCGCCAGCATCGCCGCCTTCATCCCCGAGCCGCACATCTTGTTGACCGTCGTGCATCCCGCAGCGAGCGGCAGGCCGGCGCCGAGACTCGCCTGACGCGCCGGCGCCTGCCCCTGTCCTGCGGCGAGCACGCACCCCATGATCACTTCCTGCGCGTCGGCCGGCTCCAGCCGCGCGCGCTCTACCGCCGCGCGGATCGCGACCGCTCCCAGCTCGGGCGCCGGGAAGTCCTTCAGTTCTCCCTGCAGTCCGCCCATGGGGGTGCGGGCAGCGCCGACGATCACGACTGGATCTTGGTCCATGCGCGCTCTCCTTCAGGTTCCGTGCCGACGTTGCGGCGTCGACGTCACGCACCGCTGCTCGAGCCGATTGATCGTCTCGAGCGTCTCGCGCTCCAACTCGCGCACCAGCTCGCCCGCAGGCAGGCGCCGTGACAGCGCCACTGCCTGTCCGGCCCACAGCGCCATGAACTCGGGGGAGCCACCCTGCGCTGAAGCCGTGCGCAGCTTGGCCGTCAGCTGATTCTGCGCCGGGAAAGGCAGCCGCGGGAAATCGCCCTGCGCGGTCTCGCGCATGTAGCGGTTGCGCAGGCCCCGCGCCGGCTTGCCGCTGAACTTGTCGGTGAGGCTCGTCTCGTCTTCGGCTGCGTCCACCAGCGCGGCGCGATACACCTCCGTGGCCGCGCTTTCGGGGCAGGGTATGAACGCAGTGCCGAGCTGCGCCGCCTGCGCTCCTAGGGCGAGGACCGCGGCGATCCCGGCCCCGTCCATGATGCCCCCTGCCGCGACGACGGGCACATCGAGTCGCCGCACCAGCAACCTCACGAGCGCCAGTGTCCCGGTCAACGCGGTCTGCGGGTCCCGCATCCAGCTGCCGCGATGGCCGCCGGCCTCGCCGCCCTGCGCGATGACGAAGTCCATGCCCGATTCCTCCAGCCGCTTCGCCTCGGCCACGCAAGTGGCGCTGCCGCCGACGACGATGCCGGCAGCGTGCAGAGCAGCAACCCTCTCCGCCGGCAGTTCATTCAAATGGCATGTGACGACCGCCGGCCGCAGTTCGAGCGCAGCTTCGAGCTGCGCATCGAGGTCCGGTGCGTAGGGCGCTACCGCCGGCTCGGGCGGCGCCAGCCTCAGCTCCCGGTAGTAGCGGGCCAGCGCATCGATGGCCTCGCGCTGTGCCGCGGCGGGCACGGGATCCGGCTGCGGCGCCACGAAGAAGTTGATCTGGAAGGGCCGTCGGGTAAGGCCGCGCAACGCGGCTACGTCGCGGCGCATGACATCGGGCTGCATGTAGGCGCAGCCCAAGGCGCCCAGGCCGCCCGCGTTCGACACCGCGGCCGCGAGCGCCGGCGTGGTGACGCTCGCCATGGGAGCCTGAAAGATCGGCACCTCGAGCGCGAGGCGTTCCGACAGCGGCGTAGTCAAACGCACCGCGCCCATTCTCCTGCCTCTGCCACAACGGCGCGCGCGGCGCCCATCGCCCGTCCTGGCCAAGCGCTCACTTGGTTTCCTCGAACAGCTCGCGGCCGATCAGCCAGCGCCGGATCTCCGAGGTCCCCGCCCCGATTTCGTACAGTTTCGCGTCGCGCCACAGCCGGCCGGTCGGGTACTCGTTGATGTAGCCGTTGCCGCCCAGGCACTGCAGCGCCTCGCCGGCCATCCACGTCGCCTTCTCGCCCGCGTAGAGGATCGCACCCGCCGCGTCCTTGCGCGTCACCTGACCGCGGTCGCACGCCGCACCCACGGCGTATACGTACGCCTTGCACGCGTTCAACGTCGTGTACATGTCTGCGAGCTTGCCCTGCATGAGCTGGAACTCGCCGATGGACTGACCGAACTGCTGGCGCTGATGCAGGTACGGCACGGCCACATCCATGCACGCTTGCATCAGGCCGAGCGGCCCGCCGGCGAGGACGGCACGCTCGAAGTCCAATCCGCTCATCAGCACGTGCACGCCCTTGCCCACCTCGCCCAGCACGTTGTCCTCGGGCACCTCGCAATCCCGAAACACCAGCTCGCAGGTGTTGGACCCGCGCATACCCAGCTTGTCGAGCTTCTGCGCGGTGGAAAAGCCCTTGAACGTCTTCTCGATGATGAGGGCGGTGATGCCTCGGGGCCCCGCGTTGACGTCGGTCTTGGCGTAGACCACCAGGACATCCGCATCGGGTCCGTTGGTGATCCACATCTTGTTGCCGTTCAGCACGAAGCGGTCGCCCTTGCGGTCGGCGCGCAGACGCATGCTGACCACGTCGGAGCCCGAGTTGGGTTCGCTCATGGCGAGCGCGCCCACGTACTCGCCCGAGATCAGCTTGGGCAGGTACTTGAGCTTCTGCGTCTCGGTGCCGTTGCGGCGGATCTGGTTCACCGCGAGATTGGAGTGCGCGCCGTAAGAGAGTCCCACGGCCGCCGACGCGCGGCTCACCTCCTCCACCGCTACGATGTGAGCGAGATAGCCCATGTTGGTGCCGCCGTAGCGCTCCTCAGCCGTGATCCCGAGCAGGCCTAGCTGGCCGAACTTACGCCATAGATCCATCGGAAAGGCGTTGTCGCGGTCGATCGCCGCGGCGCGAGGAGCGATCTCCGCTGCGGAGAAGCTGTACACGGTCTCGCGCAGCATGTCGACGGTTTCGCCCAGGCCGAAGTCGAGTCCTGGGATCGGGCGGATGCTCTGAGCGTCGGTGAGCTTCATGGCCGGTATCTCCTCGAGGTCAGAGCGCCATTATAGTCGCTGCCCGCCCAGGGCCGACGGTCAGGTTCCTATGCGTCCAGGTGGTGCACTGGCGCTCCGTGCCCTCGGGGGATTTGCTAAGATGACGCACTCTCGGCCGCACGTTTCATGGCCGGGACACACGCCCGCCGTACACCGCCCAGCCGCTCCATGAATCCGCGCAGCCCCGCCGTCACTGCAATGCCTGGCGATCCCAGTCTCGACTTCCCGTTTCGCGAGCCGCCGCCCGGCGGCAGCTGGCGCGAGGTGGCGCCCGGCGTGTTCTGGCTGCGCATGCCGCTGCCGTTCGCGCTCGACCACATCAATCTGTGGGCGCTGCGCGACGGGGCGGGCTGGACGTTGGTGGACACCGGGCTCAATTCGGAGGTCACGCGCGGCCTGTGGGACCAGATCATCGCCAGCAACTTCGCCCGTCAGCCAGTGCGCCGCGTGGTGGTGACGCACTACCATCCGGACCATTTCGGCCTGGCGGGCTGGCTCACCTCGCGCTTCGGCGTCGAGCTGTGGATGAGCGAGTCCGAGTACGTCACCGCGCACGTAGCGTACGCCCAGCTGCCGGGGCACACGAACGCGGCTTCGGCGGAGCTGTTTGCGCGTCATGGCCTGGATGAGGCGCGGCAGGACGCGGTGCGCACGCGCAAGCACTCGTATCAGCACGCCATCAGCGCGCCGCCGGCCAGTTTCCGGCGCATGCTGGACTCGGATCGGCTGGAGATCGACGGACGCAGCTGGCGCGTGATGATGGGTTACGGCCACGCGCCCGAGCACGCCGCGCTGTACTGCTTGGAGCTCGGCGTGCTGATCTCGGGCGACATGGTGCTGCCCAAGATCAGCACCAATGTCTCGGTGTGGGCATCCGAGCCCGAAGGCGATCCGCTCGCCTTGTTCCTACGTTCAGTGGAACACTACGCGACACTGCCGAATGAGACCCTGGTGCTGCCCTCGCACGGCCTGCCCTTCTATGGCCTGCGGCAGCGCGCCGCGGCCTTGCACGAGCATCACCGGCTGCGCCTCGACGAAGTGTTGGTCGCCTGCCATCATCCCGTCAGCGCGGCCGATGTCGTGCCCGTGCTGTTCCGCCGTCAGCTCGACAACCATCAGATCGTGTTCGCGATGGGCGAAGCCATCGCCCATCTGAACCATCTGCTGTACCAGCGCAGCGTGGTGCGCGAGGCGGGTGCAGACGGCGTGCTGCGATTCAGAAAGACCCGCTAGCGCGGCGCCTGCGAACGGAGAATCCAATCATGGCCACCCCTGGCGACGCCGGCTCGCAGCCGCAGGCACCCGATCTGCAGCAGATGGCTCAGTCGTTCGCGCAGATCGCGGAACGCAGTCAGAAACTCGTCAATGAATATCTGGAGCGACAGCGCGAAGGCAAGGCGCCTGCTGTCAGCGACGACCTCGGGCTGACCCACGCGTTCATGGATCTCGCCGCTGTCTTGCTGGCCAACCCCTGGAAGCTGGCCGAGGCTCAGGTGCAGATGTGGCAGGACTACTTCCGCCTGTGGCACGGAGCGATGCAGCGCTTCCTCGGTGAGCAGCCGGCGCCGGTGGCCGAGCCGGCCAAGTCCGACACGCGCTTCAAGAACGAGGTGTGGGAGAACAACTTCCTGTTCGACTACATCAAGCAGTCCTATCTGATCGCGTCGCAGAACATTCAGAAGATGGTGGCTGATGCACAGGGGCTGGATACGCAGACCGCACGCAAGGTGCGCTTCTTCACGCGCCAGTTCGTGGACGCGCTGGCACCGACCAACTTCGTGTTCACCAATCCGGACGTCCTCAAAGCGACGGTCGAGAGCGGCGGCAAGAACCTGGTCGACGGGTTGCAGAACCTGCTCGGAGATCTCGAGCGCGGCGGCGGCCAGCTTGCCATCAGCATGACGGACTATAAGGCCTTCAGGCTGGGTGAGAACGTGGCCACCACTCCAGGGAAGGTGGTGTTCCAGAACGATCTGATGCAGCTCATCCAGTACACCCCATCTACCGCCCAGGTGTGGCGCACACCGCTGTTGATCATTCCCCCTTGGATCAACAAGTACTACATCCTCGATCTGCGAGCAAAGAATTCGTTCATCCGCTGGGCCGTGGGCGAGGGGCACACGGTGTTCGTCGTGTCCTGGGTGAACCCCGATGAGCGTTTCGCGCACAAGACGTTCGACGACTACATGCTGGAAGGTCCGCTCGCCGCGCTCGACGCAGTCGAGCAGGCGACCGGCGAGCGCGAGACCAACGTCATCGGCTATTGCCTGGGAGGAACTCTGCTCGCCGGTGCGCTGGCCTGGCTCGCTGCCGCAGGTAAGTCGCGCGTCAAGAGCGCGACATTCTTCACCGCGTTGATCGACTTCACCGAGCCGGGGGAGCTCGGTGTGTTCGTGGACGAGACCACGCTCGCCAGCCTGGAGAAGAAAATGCAGGAGCGCGGCTATCTCGAGGGGGCGGAGATGGCCAATACCTTCAATCTGCTGCGCGCCAACGATCTGATCTGGTCCTTCGTCGTGAACAACTACCTCCTGGGCAAGGACCCGTTCCCGTTCGACCTACTCTACTGGAACTCGGACGCCACGCGCATGCCGGCGAAGATGCACACGTTCTATCTGCGCAGAA
>Ga0335084_10002588_pt1 | contig 17517 bp, 18 predicted proteins | sample Lox_Sample_44_FD_206721 | JGI IMG/M metagenome (GOLD analysis project Ga0335084, IMG submission 206721) | Soil microbial communities from Loxahatchee National Wildlife Refuge, Florida, United States - Lox_Sample_4.4 | ecosystem: Environmental > Terrestrial > Soil > Wetlands | place: USA... | reverse complement strand
CGAGGGCCTCCAGCGGCTGCTCAAGGTGATGGCGCGCATGCACCAGGGGTGATCCAGTGCGCTCGCGCAACAGGAGCGGCAGGTTTGCTAGCAGCGCCACCAAGTGACAAGTATCGGGAGAGCATCAATGAGCTCACGCCTGCTCGCCGGTGAGCGCCTCTGCCGAGAGGTGCAATACACGGTGCGAGCGACTTTCGCGCTGTCTCTCTTGCTTGGGCTAGCGGCGTGCAGTACGGAGCCACGCAACAGTCTCGACAATTTGACATTTCACGGGGCTCCGTACCCGCAAAGCCGGTACATCACCGCTGTCACGTGGGATTTCTCTGCCATGGTCAATCAACGCAAGGCCCATGGAAGCGATTTGTGGCCCTGCACCTGGGCCGCCGACGGAAATCTCTACTGTGCGTGGGGTGACGGCGGCGGCTTCGATGGTGACAGCGAGAACTTCGGGCGTACCAGTTTGGGATTTGCGCGCATCGAGGGCATGCCGACGACCGCCGAGCCAGGAGGCTTCGCGGGAAAAAACGTCTGGGGCGCGGCACCGGAATATGCTGAGCACCAGGCGACCTTCGGCGGAAAGGTCGAATCGATGATATCGGTCAACGGAACTCTGTACGCATATGCGCGTCTGTGGACCGAGCGGGACACTTCCGATCCAGTACATCGGAATGAGGCAGGACCGCTGCCCACTCTCATATGGTCCCAAGACCTCGGTAGTCACTGGCAGATCGCGCTTTGGGAGAACACGCAGCTGGGCTCCTTCCTTAATTTTGGCCAGGACAATGCGGGAGCGCTCGACTCATTCGTGTACATCTACTACAAACGCTTGAATGACAACTCGCGTGTCTATCTGAAGAGAGTCCCGAAGACGATGCTCACCGCGGATCCGGCGACCTCGGATGCATACGAATATCTGACAGGAGTGAATTGGCGTTGCAGGCCGAGGTCTTGGTCCAAGCGCGAAGGCGATGCGCGCGCTATATTCTCGGACCCCAGAGGTGCGGAGGTTGAAGTGGTATACGATGCGCCTCTCCGCCGCTTCCTGCTGGTCGCCGCGCACAATCCGGGAGGCACTGAGGCGACCGCCTCGGCTGGGCAGGTAGGACTCTTCGAGGCTCCGCACCCTTGGGGTCCCTGGGCGACGATCGGCTATTACGACAATTGGGGGGATCTCGGCCCCGAATCTCATGGCGATTACCTTGGGGTGACCCTTCCGACCAAGTGGATCAGTGAGGATGGCCTAACCCTGTGGGGCATCTTTTCGAGCTTGGGTCAATACGATTCGTTCAACATCGTGAAGGCAACGCTTGCAGTTGCCCCAAGAGCGGCTCGCTGACTCAGCAAATGACGCCAAGAAGCGCAAAACTGAATTTCATTTTCGGCAAAGAGGCTCGTGCTCGAACTCAGCTGCAGCGGCACCATCAGAAGGAAAGTCCGAACACCACTGTCAACGCCGGTCGCCGGATGGCTTAGAACGCGCAGCCTGTGGGCGAGCTGGCCAGCGGCGCGAGCGACTCGATGAGGCCGCAGGGTGCCCTAGTACACGCGTCGCCCCGACTCAGCTGCAAGGGGATTCGAACCCCTGTTACCGCCGTGAAAGAGCGTTCTGATGTCCCTGCAGTCGCCTTTGGCGTCGGCCTCTATCAGTATCTGCGAGCTCAACAGTAGAAGCGCGCCGAGTTTCTCGCGAATGAGATCAAGGAATTGCTGTCCGACCGTCGGGCCGCTATGGCGCTGATGATGGATTGGTCGAGCCGTGACCTTAGGTTGGGTGCGACGCTGGATCCGACGGATACGCCCAGCGTACAGGTCACACGGGAAATGCAGTGCAATGTGCTCCTGCCGCACACGTTTCCCGAGTTCGCGTCGTCGTCAGCGACCTCACCCGCGCAGGCTTCCACACATTGTGGGGAGCACACGAGGCTCAGCGAAACCTACCGGCCGAAGCCATCATCCGGGACTGCTTATGATGCTCTGCTTGACCGACCGTTCTGTTAGGCCCGTAAACCCAAACCAGAGAGATCGGCGCGTCCGCATGCGGAGCGTCGCGCGGCCATAGCACTCTGAAGGGAAAAACCGCGGGTCGCGCCCCCGGCCTCAGGAGACCACTTCGTCTCCGGCGTAGGTCTTTTCCGTCACGAACGTTAGCTCGGCCGGGGGGATTGCCGTGACGCGGAGAAACCTAGTATGCAGCCATGCCGATCCATGAAGCCGACCCCTGGCGACAGCAGTACTTCGAGCACGTCCGTTGTCCGGCCTCATTGAGTATCCCGACCGATGATGCGCTGGCATTCGAGCTCAATCCAGGCGATCGCTGGATCTACGACAAGCTGAAGGTTGCACGATCCCAGCACCTGCCGGTGGTGCGGCCGCCTCGCGTGTGCGGGCACCGGTCGGCCCCGGGGTGGCGGTCTGCTTGGGTCGGAACGTGAGCGCTGCGGTGCGAAATTTTGCCTGCGCGCGCCTGCTGGCGGGCGTGCTGCTGCTCACGCTCGGGGCCTGCAGTCTCATTGACAAGACGCAAACTGGCCCGACGCCTGCCAAGACCGACCCGCGCGCGCAGCTGTCGATCGGCTACAGCCTGCTGTACCAGGAGGCCGACGGAATCCCGAAGCTCAAATGGATCCTCATGTTCAAGGACAAGCCCGAAGAGATGGGCCAGGTGACCAAGGACCTGATGAGCTATTACGAGCAGCTCGCGGACACGATGCGCAAGCTGTCGAAACAGTACCCGGCCATGCGCATCGACGTCTCCCCGCTGCCCGAGATCGAGGCGGAGGAGCGCAAGGCGATCGGCACTGATCTTGCCAAGGACTTCGCCCCGGTCGTGGGCAGGTCCGGCACCGAGTTCGAGCGCGAGGCGCTGCTCATGTTTTACAACTCGCTCGACGAGCAGCGCCATTTGGTGGAGGTCATGCTCAAGCGCGAGACCGATCCGGGACTGAAGAGATTCCTCGAGAACACCCACGCGGAGTTGGATGCGCGCTACGAGAAGGTCGGCGCATTGCTCAAGCGCCGCTACTTCACTCACTGAGCGCCGCGATCGCCCGGTCAAAGGAGAATGACGTGTGCATGCGCAGGGATAGCGCCGTCCGCCACGCTCGCCGTTCACCGTTCGGTGTACTGTGCCTCGCGCTGCTGGCCCATGCGCCGGCCGCACTCGCCCAAACACCCTCGCCGCTGCAGGAATGGCAGTACTCCGGCGGCATCATCCTGGCGCGCCTGTTCGAGCCCGACCTTCCCAAGTGGCGCACGGTGCTGGGTGTGGGTGGGGAATTGCAGCCGGTCTACGACGGCGCGGCGGCCTACCACGTCGATGGTGGCCCGGTCATCAACATCCACTACCGTGACGTGGCATTCATCTCCACCGGGGAAGGACTGGGCTACAACCTGCTGCGCGGAGATCACTATCAGTTCGGCGTCGGGCTGACCTACGACACCGGCCGTCCCATGAGCGCCGACTACAACAATCTGCACGGCATGGGCGACATCCCCCCGGCCGCGGTCGGGAAGCTCTATGCCTCGGTCGTCATATCGCGCAAGTTCCCCCTGATCCTGCGGCTGGCCGCCCGCCAGTACATCGGTGGAGACCAGGGCGCGGTGGGCGATGCGGGGGTCTATCTGCCGCTGCCCGGGAGTAACAAGCGCTTCGTCATGTTCGCCGGTCCCTCAATCACGCTCGGTACCCGGCACTATCTGCAGACCTTGTACGGGGTCACGGACCAGCAGTCGCTCGCTTCGGGTCATCCCGAGTTCGAGATCCATCACTCCGGCACGGCCGCGGCGGGTGTCGGCTTCAGTGCAACCAAGTTCTTAGGAGAATATTGGCTGCTGAACCTGGACGCCGCCATCAGCCAGATCCGTGGCGACCCCTCGCGCAGCCCGATCGTGGAGGCCCGCACGCAGCGCGCCATCGCAGTGTCATTCGACTGGCATCACGAGTAGCGGAAAGCGCGCGGTGCGCTGGGGCTCGAGATTCACGCGCCGCAGCAAAGCCGCGTAGCGCGGATCCTTCTGGATCTTGCCGAGCAGCAGGCTCACCTTGATGAAGTACGGCGCTGCGTCCTTCTGCGTGAGCGCACGATCGAGCCAGTAGAACGCCTCGATCACGAGCACGCGGGGTGCACGCGTCTCGCTTTTATTGCTACGGCAATGCGAGGAGACGTGGCGTTTCGTTTGCCATCGCGCGCTCTACATCGCTGAGAACCGCATCGCGACCGCGACAGCGCCGACGCAGCATCAGAGCTTGAGGAAAAGTTAAGAAAGGCTGGGCTAGGATCCCCTGCCTCAAGCGTATTGATTTTGTTGGCGTCCCCAAGGGGATTCGAACCCCTGTTACCGCCGTGAAAGGGCGATGTCCTGGGCCTCTAGACGATGGGGACGTAGCGGACAAATCGGCTCGTAAGCCTTTGATTTAAGTGGTGGAGCCAGGCGGGATCGAACCGCCGACCTCTTGCATGCCATGCAAGCGCTCTCCCAGCTGAGCTATGGCCCCACGTGAAGCCGGCGGAAGCTACGCACGCCCTCCGGCCTTGTCAAGCGCAGGGGATGCACGCTCGAGGGCGGCATCGATCCGCGCAAGAGCGCGCGTCCTGCCAAGCAGCGCCAGCGTCGCATCGATCGGCGGAGAAACAGCCGTGCCGGTCACCGCCACCCGAAGGGGTTGGGCAACTTTGCCCAAGCCGGCACCGAGTTCGCCGGCAAGCTGATTCAGGGCGGCGTGCACGCTTCCTGCCTCCCACTGCGGCAGTGCCGCCAGTCGCTCGCGCGCGCGGCTTAGCAGGGCCCGCGCATCCTCGGTAGCGAGATGCTTGGCGGCCGCCTTCGGGTCCAGCTCGATCGCATCGACGAAGAAGAATCGGCTGTTCGCAGCCATTTCCTTCATCGTCTTGGCGCGCTCGCGCTGGGCCACGATGACCCCTTCGAGGAGTCCCTGGTCGGTACACTCCAGCCCCAGGCGCTGCAGCTGCGCGAGCAAGTACGGCACGAGCGCTGCCGGTGCGGCACGCACCATGTGCTGCTGATTCAGCCACAGCAGTTTTTCGGGATTGAATGCCGAGGCTGCCTTGTTCACATCGTGAATATCGAACGCTGCGATCATCTCCTGCCTGGTGAAGACCTCCTGATCGCCGTGGGACCAGCCGAGACGCACCAGATAATTAAGGAGTGCATCGGGCAGGTAACCGTCCTCGGCGTACTGCAGCACGCTGACCGCGCCGTGCCGCTTGGACAGCTTGGCTCCGTCCGGCCCGAGGATCATCGGTACGTGCGCGTATACCGGGGGCTGAGCGCCGAGCGCGGTCAACATGTTCATCTGACGGGGCGTGTTGTTCAGATGATCGTCGCCTCGGATGACGTGCGTGATCCCCATGTCCATGTCATCGACCACCACGCAGAAGTTGTAGGTCGGCGTGCCATCGGAGCGCGCGATGATCAGGTCATCGAGCTCCGCATTCTGGAAGGTCACTGCCCCATGGACGAGGTCATGCACCACGACTTCGCCTGCGAGCGGATTCTTGAAGCGCACCACGGGAGCCACACCGGGGCGCGCCTGGGTGCGCTCGCGGCAGACGCCGGTGTAGCGCGGCTTCTCCTTGCGTGCGATCTGCGCCTCGCGCAGCGCATCGAGTTCCTGCTTGGTACAGTAGCAGCGGTAGGCGCTGCCGGCCGCGAGCATCGTACTGATGACCTCGCGATAACGGTCGAATCGCTGGGTCTGGTAGTAAGGGCCTTCATCGGCACCTAAGCCGAGCCATGCCATGCCCTCCAGAATCACGCGCACGGCTTCTTCCGTGGAGCGCTCGCGATCGGTGTCTTCGACGCGCAGGATGAATTTGCCACCCATGCGGCGCGCGTACAGCCAGCTGAACAGCGCCGTGCGCACACCGCCGACGTGCAGCAATCCGGTTGGGCTGGGCGCGAAGCGAGTGACGACGGACATCGTGCGGGCACCGCAAATGAAGGGCGGCATCGTATCAGGGCGTCGCGGCCGCGACTGCCCAGAATTTGCCTTGCCTGGCAGCCGCCTATAGACTGCCGCTCCCTCAAAAGGGCGGTTAGCTCAGCGGTAGAGCACTGCTTTCACACGGCAGGGGCCACTGGTTCGATCCCAGTACCGCCCACCAACCAGAACAAGTGCTTAGGGGCACTTTTGCCATACCGAATAACCCAAGCGTTTGGTTAAGCGGCTGCTTGTGCTTTTCGAGAGGTCTGGATCCGTCTGATACCCGCCTCGATAAAGAAGGAGCTGCGTTCGAACTTCGCTCGGGCCTCTCGCGCTGGGCGCCTTGCAGCTATTAGCGAGCCGCGGGCGGCCCGCGTGACATACCGCGCTCAGAAGCACACATTGCGCATCGAGCTCACGAACGGAGCGACCATCACCTTACCGGTGAACCTGATACCGAGTCTCAAGGAAGTCAGACCCAAGGATCTCCGAGCGGTCGCAGTCCTTGGTCGTGGCGGTGGGCTGCACTGGGAAAGCCTCGATCTAGATCTGAGCGTGCCCGGTCTCGTCTCTTCGGTATTTTCAGATACCGCGTGGCTGGCCGAACTCGGCCGCCATGGCGGCCGGCGGACCTCGGCGGCCAAGGCGCTCGCTGCACGCAGAATCGGGCGCAAAGGCGGTCGCCCTCGGCTTCGACAGAATACAGCGCCCAAGTCGAGTTGACCGCCAGCTGCTCGGACTGCACGCCTCTCGTCTGAATCTCTTTCTCTCCCTACCCAAATCGGGTAGACTCATACCCAATATGGGTAGGACGGCGAAACCTCCCCGCGTGGCCAGTCTGGCGGATGCGCTTTTCTCGACCGTGCAACAACGCGTGCTCGGGCTTCTATTCGGCCACCCGAAGCGGAGCTTCTATGCCTCCGAGCTTATCCAGCTCGTAGGGGCGGGCTCCGGCGCCGTGCAGCGGGAAATTGCACGGTTGGAGCAAAGCGGCTTGGTGACAATGCATCGTTCGGGGGCGCAGAAGCACTACCGGGCCAATCCGAAATCACCGTTGTTTAGGGAGTTGCGCAGCATTGCGCGCAAGACCGTGGGGTTGGCGGAGCCGTTGCGGGCTGCTTTGGAGCCGCTGAAGGCGCAGATCGCTGCATCGTTTGTCTACGGTTCCGTCGCCAAACGCCGCGATACCGCGGCTAGCGACATTGATCTCCTGGTGTTGTCTGACACTCTCACGTATGGGGAGGTCTTCAGAGTCCTAGATCCTTTGAATACGCGCCTGGGGCGTAGTGTCAATCCTTCCGTCTACAGCCGTGCCGAATGGGTGAAACGCGTGAAGGATGGCAACGCGTTCGCGACCCGCGTCATCGCGCAACCGAAACTGTGGATCATAGGCGGCGAGCATGACCTCCCCACTTGAGCGTTTGACCGGCACCGGCAAGCCACTTGCGGCGGAACCTCTGGACGCCAAGGAGTTCGAGGGCCTGAGACGTTCAGGGCTCGCGCGGCTCAAGGATGCGACCAATGCAGCGAATTCGCTCGAGAGCCGCTTCGACCTCGCCTACAACGCCGCGCATGCATTCTCCCTGGCAGCTCTCCGCCGCAAAGGATTTCGGCCACATCAACGCTACATCGTATTTCAAGTGCTTCCGCATACACTTGGCCTCGGTCCTGAGGTCTGGCGTGTACTGGACAAGTGCCACCAGATTCGGAATCTGGGTGAATACGAAGGTGACCTCAACATCGATGAGCGCATCGTTGCCGATCTGATAACGGCTTGTCAGGCCGTGGCAGCGAAGCTCGAGACTACCTGACGCCGCCCGTGCGTGCCTTCACTGCATTCCCGGATGAAGACTTCGAGACTCTCGGCAACTGGCTCGTGCGCCGCGCCAAAGGAATCTCCGACATCGTTGAGCTTGAGGGATTTCTGACCGCGATCGTCATCGGGCCCAATACGCTCTCGCCGCTCGCCTGGCTGCCCAAGGTCTGGGGCGGCAAACAACCCTCTGGGTTCAAGGATCTCGGCGAACTCAACCGGTTCGTCGCCCTCGTCATGGGCTTCTACAACAGCATCGTCGCGGTCTTCGAGGCAACGCCCAGCAAGTTCGCGCCCACGCTCTATGAGAGCAAAGAAAAGGGCAAGAGGGTCTTCATAGTCGAAGAATGGTGCGTGGGATTCATCAAAGGCATGCGCATGGATGCAACTGGATGGACGCCCTTGAAGCGCGAAAGACCGGACCTCTTGAGACCTATCAAGCTTTTCGGAACACGGGGCGGCTGGCACGAGTGCGAAGCCGGCGGAGAGGTCAAAATGCACGCTACATGGTCGCCGCGCATTGCGCCCGCGGTGCGCGATATCCACGCGTTCTGGATACCGTTGCGGCGGAAGGCTCTCACATCGAATGTTCAGCGCCCGCACTGAGGCGCCTGCATAGTCCAGCGACTTCGCGAAACTCGCTCCTCCCACCACGCGACATTTTCTCAGTGAAGAATTCCTGAGTGCACCATTCGAGCCTGGAACGCTGATCGACGAACCTGGACTGGGGATGCAGACCTCGCGGCGGCGCGGGCTCCATTCTGACTCACGACCTGATTCGTGGTCCCAGCAGCCCGCTAAGCCCTGACGTCAAATACACTCCGGAGGAGAAGGGGCCTTGGAGGCGGCGGTACAGGAAACGACCCGCGAAGAGCTACGCCGATAGGAAATCAATAGAGACGGGACGTGAGCTGGTCGTGGTTATCGACCGACATGGAAAAGCGCATTTCACTCCATTAAGCTGACCGTGTGAAAAACCGGACGGCGATCAGGTGTGCCCAAAATCCAGCGCTCGCGGCCCTGCTGCTGGTGGGGTTCTTATCCCGTGCATTGATTCCGGTGGGATTTATGCCAGGCTCGGGCGGCTTGGTGATCTGCAATGGCTTCATCCATGCGCCCGGAGCCAAAGCGGCCCACACGCTGCAACATGATATGTCTGCCATGGAGATGGCAAACACGGGCATGGCCAGCATGGACGGGCCCGGCATGGATGCACACCACTCCGGGCACCCGCAGGGCGGGGGTTCACCCGAGCATGAACACTCAAGTATCTGTCCCTTCGCGGCCGCGGCGACGACCATGGCGAGCAGCCACGTTGCCGTCTCTATCGCCGTCGTTCCCGCCGTTGCGCGGCAAATCGATCTCCCCTTCCTGCCCTTCGTCCCGCGCGACACGATCGTGCCCACACGGCTCCCTCGCGGGCCACCCTCCCTCGTCTGACAAAGTTCTGGGTTGACCTAACCACTAGTTGAACGGCGCACCCAAGGTGCGCCCAGAGACTTTTGCCGTCACGGTTCTTAACTCCGTGGCTGCAAGGGGCGATGCGCCTTTGTTCGTGATGGCCGCGATGGCGCTGCCGTCGCTCGAGGCCACCGAGCTGAGAGGATCGTTTCATGACTCGCGGGATTCAATTCAAGCGGAACCGAAGGATGGGCGGCCGTTTCTCGGCCAGCGCTGTGGTGCTTCTAGGGCTCGCGGCAACGCTGCTGCCGGTGCTCGGAGCAGCCCAGCCGATTGCGCAAGTGCCGATCCAGGTTTCAGGTGGTTGGGCTCGTGCCACACCGCCTGGCATCTCTGTCGGTGCAGCATATCTCCTGATCCGAAACTCCGGGCCCGCCGACACTCTCTTCCGTATCGACTGCCCGCTCGCAGAGAGCGTCGAGATGCACTCAAGCACCCTCGAAGGCGGCGTGATGCATATGAGGCCGGTCACGGAGCTTGTGCTGCCGGCGCATGGCGAGATCCGGTTCGCCCCCGAGTCGCTGCACGTGATGCTTCTTGGCCTCAAGAGTCCGTTGGTCGCGGGCCAGCATCTGCGTCTCGGGCTGATGTTCAAGTCAGGTACGCGTGTCTCCGCAGACGTTGTGGTCCGGGGTCTCAGTGATGACGGCGTGAGCGGGTAAAGGACCTAAGGACCCCCGAAGATGCTTCGTCAGCAGCTATTGCGGCAAGCGTTCTGCAGGCCTCCGAGCGCCAATTCAGGCCAACGTGCCCGGGGGAGGCACGCCTTCGTCTTAGCGATGGTCGTGCTGTTCCATACGCTCGCACTCGCAGCCGTATTGTTTGAGCGAGTAAACCGCCCGCGCCAGGAGGAATCGGCGCTGACGGTCGCGCTGCTGATAGAACCCAGGCCCGTGCGCGAGGAGAAGCCACCGGAACCACTGCCTGTGCGTCTCGTCGCGCCCATGCCCGCCGTTGTAGACGTTCCCACTGTCGAGATCCCCATCGAGAACGAGATTCAGGCGCCGAGTACGCCCAATCATTCCGCTCCGCCAGTACCAGTCCAAGCCACCACCGAAAGCGTCGGCACAGAACTGGTAGTGCAGTGTCCCGAACGCACTCCACCCCGCTACCCGCCACTGGCCAAACGCCAGGGCGAGCAGGGCGAGGTTCGGCTGCGTGTCGAACTCGATGAGAACGGACGGATCGATCGCGTCACGATCGTCAGCAGCAGTGGATCCCCTCGCCTCGATGAGGCGGCGCGCACGGCGATCCAGTCGTGGCGCTGCCGGCCCGCACAGCACGATGGCAAGCCCGTTCGCGCCGTGGCTATGCAGAGTCTCGACTTTGCGCTGCAGCGTCACTGAGATAACGCCCATGAGATGCAGAGCCATTTTGGAGAACCCGATTGTGAGAGTTCTTCGGTACTCCGCCTCGCTCGCATTGTTTTGCTGCAGCATGGTGTCTCTCGTCGCAAGTGCGGACGAGCCACCATCGGCGACCGAACTTCCCAAAATGACCGTTCAGGAGACGGTAGAGGGCGACTACACCGTCCCTAATGCGAGTACCGGAACGAAGACCGATACCCCAATCCTGGAAACGCCGCTCAACATCCAAGTGGTAACGCAGCAGATGTTGGTCGACCAGCAGGTCACGCGCATCGACCAGGCGCTCCGTAACGTAAGCGGTGTCGCGTTCACCAGTGGTGGCGACACGAGCTTCGGCAATGCCTTTGACGCCGTAGTGCTGCGCGGTTTCGCAACAGATTCCCACTTGCGAAACGGCATACGGATCGACAGCGTCGGTGGTGATACCGAGTTCTACACGCAGCAGATGGCGAACGTAGAAAGCATCGAGGTGCTGAAGGGACCCGCAGCCATCCTCTATGGTGCCGTCGAGCCCGGCGGAGTCGTGAACATCGTCACGAAGCAGCCGCAAACGACGCCCTCGTACTCCATCGGACAGCAGTTCGGCTCCTACGATCTCTACCGCGCGACGGTTGACGCGACGGGGCCGCTCAACTCGGCAAGCACGCTGCTCTACCGGATCGATGGCTCGTACGACACCGGAAATTCGATCGTGGATCTCGGCTTCCACCGCGACCTGTTCATCGCGCCGACGCTCAAGCTGTTGATCGGCGAGGCGGCCCAGGTCACCCTCGAGTACGAGCATAAGGATTCGAATTTCAACGGCAACTACGCGATCTTCCCGCTGGTCCAAGCCGCGAGCGGCCAGTTCGTGCCGCTCTTTGATAATCCGAGTCTCAACTTCGGCGAGCGTTCAACAATGCAGGAACAGACGGATCTTGCAGGCCTCCACTGGTCTTACCAATTCGCTCCTGGCTGGACGATCAAGCAGCAGTTTCTTGCGAACCTGGTCCACTCGACCGGACCACAAGTGACGACCTTCGATGGGATAGGGCCTGGCGACCCCAGCAATCCTGCGAGTGCCCCGGCGGTGTACCGCGTCGAGGTACCGTTCAATACACACGACGACACCTACGCAACCTACCTCGATTTGACCGGGCATTTCTCGACAGGTCCGGTGGCGCATACGCTCCTCTTCGGCGGTGACTGGTATCGCTTTAATTCGAAGTATGTGCTGACCACCTCCAACCCGAACTTTGTTTTGGATCCGACGGTCGACTCGTTGATCAGCCTCTACGACCCGGTGCACCCTGGCACGCCGTTCGGGGCACCGCAGCCGCTCGCTGCGGGAACAGGTCCGACGGTCAGCTGGGGTACGTACCTACAGGATCAGCTGGCCCTGCCGGACGACTGGTTTTTTCTCGCTGGCGTTCGCTATCAGCATGTCTATGAGTCCAACTATTCGGGCCAGACGCTCGCCTCGCTCACCTCGACACCGGTCAGCGGCGACAAGCTGACGCCACGCGTCGGGCTTCTCTGGCACCCATTGAACTGGGTCAGCGTCTACGCCAACTACGCTGAGAACTGGGGACCCAGCAACGGCTACCCGATCACTGGCGGCGGTCTCGCCCCGCCAACAGGTGCCACGCAGTACGAGGCGGGCATCAAGTTCGCAAGTGCCGATGAGCGGATCTCCTCGACCATCGCAGTCTACGATCTCACGAAGACCAACATTCCGACGCCGGACCCGAACAATCCCGGGTTTTTCCTCGTGACGGGCAAGGTCCGAAGCAAGGGAGTCGAGTTTGACCTGCAAGGCGAGCTCGCGCGTGGCTGGAACGTGGTCCTCAACTTCTCTGACATCGATGCCCAGATTCTCGCGAGCAACGACCCAGGAAACCCCGCAGGTACACAGTGGCAGCAAACACCGCGGCTGATCGGCAATCTGTGGACCACTTACGACACCGCGCCTAAGGCCGACCGAGGCTTCCGGTTCGGCGTTGGCGCCAATACCCAGGGACCAACACCAGCCCTCAATTACACGGGAGTGCCGGCGCCGCAGACGAGCGACTACACACAGCTCCCCGGGTTCCTGACGCTGAATGCCATGGCGGCATATCGGATCACGACACAGGGCGTCCGGTGGATGCTGCAACTCAACGCCACGAATCTGCTGGACCGCCGCTATTTCAATTACATAGCTCTTAACGACCCGCAGCCGGGCGCGACATATGCCTACGCTGGGAACGTTTACGGCTACGACCGCCGTCTATACGGGGATCCAAGAACCGTGATTGCCCAGATTAGCGCTCAGTTTTAGGAGCGCTGAATGGTACGTGCGCACTTGGTCTGGCTGCACCGCTGGGTAGGTCTTCTGATGGCCGGCTTTCTGCTGTTGGAGGGGATAACGGGGAGCTTGCTCGCGTATCGGCGTTCACTGGAAGAACTGGTTGCGCCGCAGCTATTTGTTGCGCATCGCCCTGACTCTCCGACCCTCCCGCTTTCGACACTTGCTGAGCGGGCCGAGGTCCTGGCGCCTGAGGCGCGTGTGGGGTACTTCTGGGTGGACGATCGCCAAGCCGTAATGAGGATGCTGCCACGGATCCAGCCGAGCGTGGCCAAGTCGATGCCCCTGGCGTACGACCATCTATTTCTGCACCCGTGGACCGGTGAAGAACTGGGACGTCGGCGCGACGGAGATTTGTCACAGGGAAGCATCAACCTCGTCCCATTTGTTTATCAGCTCCATATGAATCTGTCACTGGGCGCGGCAGGGACATTGGTACTCGGGATCGTGGCGCTTGCCTGGACGCTCGACTGCATCACTGGCTTCTACCTGACCTTGCCACTCGCGGTGAGCGGTTTCCTGCACCGCTGGAAGCCTGCGTGGTCAGTGAAGTACCCGGCGAGCGGAATTCGGGTGAATTACGACATCCACCGCGCCGGTGGTCTTTGGCTCTGGCCCTTGTTGTTCATATTTGGTTGGTCAAGCGTGATGTTTAATCTCCCCGCCGTGTACGAACCGGTGACGGGCAGGCTGTTTGACTACCGATCAGACATCGACTTGCTGAAGGGTCTGCCACTGCATCCAAACTCGGCACCACGTCTCACCTGGATGGACGCTGAGCGGCGCGGCGCAGAGCTGATGGAGCACGTCGCTGCACGTAACAGATTTAGGATCCTTCGACCGTATGGCATGGCATACATCGCGGAATTTGGTGTCTATACCTACGCCGTCGCCAGCGATGCAAACGTCGAGGCCCACGGCTGGGCGACTTCTCTCTGGCTTGACGGTGACACCGGCGAGCTCGTTAGCGTCGATACCCCACTCCACGAGCGCGGCGGCAATCTTGTGGGCCTCTGGCTCCGGGCGCTACATTTTGCAGACCTTCGTGACTCCCCGTTGTACCGACTACTAGTCTGCGTATTAGGGTTGGTGGTCGCCGCGCTCTCTATCACGGGGGTGTACATCTGGCTTCGAAAACGCTCGGCCAAAGCCTTCGTTCATGGGCGCGACAACGAACGGCGACGCTCTGAGCCAGAACGCGCCAGCGTTTGCTGATTTGACACTGTCGATGGCCAGATTGAGTAGCGCAAGCTCGCGCGCTCAGCTTAGGATGCCGGGCTTATGTTCGCATTTAACCGGAAGACGTTATCGGGATCGAACCGTCGTTTGATCTGCATAAGCCGCGTCCGGTTTGCACCGTAGTTATCGTCAATGTCCTTCTGGTCTGCCTCAGCCAGGTTAGCGTAAAAGCCGGAAGTAAATCTCTTGAGGCGATCCCAGGTGCCATGGACCTCGGCGCGCTTCGCGTCAGTCTGGCTTAAGTCCTGCCAACTGATGCTGATCTCCATCTGAAATTGCTCGCGACGGTGGGCAATCGCGCTACTCGTGACAGCCACGTCAGTGATGGCACCACCATTCAGGCTGAGCGCAATATCGACCGTTCGCTCCTGCAACAGTGCCTCGACCATCTCTGGCGTCACATCTGTCACATGGGCACTCTTCACGTACTCCGCTTCATCCGACAAAACTGGCGTAGGTACGGACTTTAGCGCCGATCATAAGTAACCGTCCGGGCAAGGCGCCTTGCGTCATCCTCTAAGTTGTCTTCGGGTTTTCCAGTCTGCCTGAGCGTGCCACCGAGGCTTTGTAGCCGTTGGCTGTTCGAGGAGTATCGCGTCGACCTCGAACGCCTCCGTTTCGTCCTCGTAATAAAGAACCACCGGCAAGCCGTGTCGCAGGTTGAGCTCGTCGGAGAGGTCGTCCAGATTCTTCAGTGCACTGCCGTACCGCAGACACCAGCAGACGCTACCGCCCTCACCGTACACGGAGTTAAAGTCCGCATAGATACGCAGCGTCTCTGGCATGGCTACTCAGTGTATCGACGAAGGCTGCCAACGATGCGGCATCAGTTCCTCGAGCCGGTTGGCATGCTGAGTCGGTAGCCGCTCAAGCACGTCCCTGAGGTAGCGATATGGGTCGTGGCCATTGAGCTTGGCGGACTGGATCAGGCTCATGACCGCTGCGGCGCGCTGACCGGCGCGCAGGGAACCGGCGAAGAGCCAGTTGTTCCTGCCGAGAGCGACTGGCCGGATGCGGTTTTCGATATGGTTGTTGTCGATGGGCAGATCGCCATCGTCGATGTAGCGGATCAACGCCGCCCAGCGGCCCAGGCTGTACTCGATGGCCTTCGCTGTGGCGGAGCCATCCGGAACCTGGCTGCGCTGGCGCGTCAGCCACTGCCTTAGGGCTTCGGCGACAGGTTTCGCGCGCTGCTGCCGCAGTTCTCGGCGCTGCTCGGCGATAAGATTTTGCTCTCGCGCCAGGCGCTCGATCTCGTAAAGAGCCGAGTAATGCCTTAGGCCCTCTTCGGCGACGTCACTGCGATGATTGATGTAGAGCTCGTGCAACTTGCGCCGCGCGTGCGCCATGCAGCCGATCTCGGTCACGCCGCGCTCGAACAGCGCTTTGTAACCGGAGTAGTCATCACACACGAGCTTGCCGGACCAGCCATTCAGGAACGCGCGGGCATGCAGGCCGCTGCGGCTGTCGGCAAAGTCGTAGATCACCGCCTGCAGCTCATCGTATTCGCTGCTGCTGTAGCTCCAGAGGTACGCGCGATGGGTCCGGCCTAAGCCCGGTTTCAGCATCGGCACCGGGGTCTCATCCGCATGCAGCACCGCTCGGGTCAGGAGCAGGCACTTCAGTCTGTCGACCAGTGGCTGTAGTTTGACGCCGCAGGCGCCGACCCATTGCGCCAGCGTCGATCGGGGCAGCGCCAGGCCCGCTCGCTCGAAGATGCCTTCCTGCCGATAAAGCGGTGCATGATCGAGGTACTTCGCGATCAGGACCTGCGCCAGGAGGCCCGCCGTCGGGATGCCCTTGTCGATGATGTGGGGCGCTACCGGGGCCTGGATCAGCGTCTCGCAGCGACGGCACACCCATTTCCCGCGGATGTGACGCTCGACCTCGAACACCCCGGGCAGGTAGTCCAGCTTCTCGCTGACGTCCTCGCCGATGCGCTCCAGCGCGCAGCCACAGCTGCACTGGGTGTGTTCGGGCTCGTGCCGGATGTCCCGGCGCGGGAAGGCGGCCGGCAGCGCCACACGGCGCGGCTTTGATCTGGCGATCGGCGGCTTTTCTTGTAAAGCCTCGATCTCGAGGCTGATCGCCTCCAGATCCGCATCGATGCTCTCATCGAGCAGTGAGCGCTGCACGGCATCGAGCTGCTCGCTGTGCTTGCCATAGCGCCAGCGTTTGAGCGTTGCCATCTCGTACGTCAGCTGATCGATCTTCAGCTGCTTACGCTTGAGTTCTTCGTCGCGGGTTGCGAGTCGCGCGTCGCGCTCGGTGATTTGAGCATCTCGCTCGGTGATTCGAGCGTCCCGTTCTGCGAGTTGCGCGATCAGCGTCGCGGTCAGATCCCGCAGTTCTTCTGCGTCCATCTGAGCCCACTGGCGCGGCAACTCCATGGACTTCGATCCTGCCACATCCGCTGGGATATCAACACACCGTGCAGTACTTTTTTCTCACAGCACACGGATTTTCGTGCGTTCATCGAGCCGCTCCCACGGCAGCCCTACGACGATCGCCTGCAACTGCTCGTGTGACAACGCAAGTCCCCGCTCGTGGCTTAGGCCGGCGCGGATGAAGCTGCTCTCATACAGTCGTCGGGCACACAGCCATAGGCCAAAGCCATCGTGCACCAGCACCTTCATCCGGTTTGCTCGCTTGTTCACGAAGAGATACGCATGGTGAGCTCGTGCCTCTCCGAACACGCTAACCACGCGCGCCAGGGCCGTGTCGACGCCGGCGCGCATATCCAGTGCTTCCACTGCGAACCAGGCCGCATCGACCCGGATCACCTCAGGACTTCCCGCAACCAGACGGCACACTCATGCATCGCCGAGCCCGGCCACTGCACGCTCACCGTCAGGTTCCCGCGACGCACTTCGACTCGGATCGGCCTGTCATCGGGAGCTTTGGTTGATACGGGCACCGCGACGAAGCTCTCCTTCGGCGGCGTAGGCGATAGCAACGCGCGCACTGGCGCCACCATGCCGGGCTCGGCTCGCTCGGCTTCCACTACCCATCGACGCAGCACATTTGCGTTCATCGAGCGCGAGAGGGCTTCTGCTGCAATCGATGCGCCGGGCCTCCGGCAGGCCGTCACCGCCTCCGCCTTGAACTGCGGGCTATACGTTCGTCGTCGTCGACGGCCTGCTTGCTGGTCCATAGTGCATACGTGTCCGCTTATTTAATCGCGGACACTATGCTCTTACGACGGCATCCCGCTCGAAAGGTGAGTTCGCCAGCCGCTTACGACGTCTCGGCCAATTGCCATGGGATCAAACTCAACTGCGAGTCGCAATTGGCGCGCAATACTGCCGAACATGCGTTAGCCGGCCGCAATCGGACCCCAAGCAGACAGACGCGGAATCCGGAGCGA
>Ga0335084_10002587_pt1 | contig 17521 bp, 15 predicted proteins | sample Lox_Sample_44_FD_206721 | JGI IMG/M metagenome (GOLD analysis project Ga0335084, IMG submission 206721) | Soil microbial communities from Loxahatchee National Wildlife Refuge, Florida, United States - Lox_Sample_4.4 | ecosystem: Environmental > Terrestrial > Soil > Wetlands | place: USA... | reverse complement strand
GCCATCGGCGTCCGATATCGGCCGGTCCAGCAGCGAGATGCAGTCATGCCGCTCGAGATAGGTGGTGTCGGGGAACACCAGGTCCGCATAGGCGACCATCTCCGAGGCGTAGGCGTCGGCATAGATAATATGCGGGATCTTGTAGAGGCCGGTCGCGGGATCCTTGTCGGCCAGCATCTTCATAGTGCCGCTGCTGTTCATGGCCGAGTTCCAGCTCATATTGGCCATGTAGAGGAACAGCACGTCGATCGGGTAGGGATCGCCCGCCCAGGCATTGGCGATCACCATATGCATCAACCCATGGGCCGCGAGCGGCGCCTCCCAGCTGAAGGCCTTGTCGATGCGCCGTGCCGTGCCGTCGGGATCGACCAGCAGATTCTCCGGGCCCGTCGGGAATCCCAGCGGCATGCCGCCCAGAGGCTCGCCCGGTTTCATCTCGAGCGCGTGACCGGCCGGCAAAGGCGCCGGGGGCACGGGCTTGGGGTAGGGCGGCTTGTGGCGGAATCCGCCGGGGCAATCGATCGAGCCCAGCAGCATCTGCAGGAGATGGATGGCGCGGCAGGTGTGGAAGCCGTTCGAATGGGCCGAGATGCCGCGCATGGCATGCATGCTGACGGGGCGCCCGATCACATGATCGTGGTGCCGCCCGAGCCAATCGGTCCAGGGAATGTCGAGACGGATCTCCTGAGCGAAGGCCGCATGCGCCAGTTCGGCGGCAATGCGGCGCGTCGTTTCGGCCGGGATCCCGGTCTCTTCGGCGACCGCCTCGGGGCTGTAGCGGGGATCGAGATAGCGTTCCGCCATGAGCTGAAAGACAGAGACGGTCCGCCGGCCATCGGGCAAGGTGAACTCGCCGATGAGCCCTGGGTCGAGATCGGCCTCATAGGCCGTCATGGGCGCGTTCGTGCGCTTGTTCCAGGCCAGCGGCTGGCCTTCGCTGTTGCGCGCGAAGAGCCCGTCCTGCGCCGTTCCGGGCGCCCGGATCACGAGCCAGGAAGCGTTGGTGTAGCGCACCAGATAGTCGACGTCGATCTTGTCGGCCCTGAGCAGCTCGTGTATCAGCGCCAGCACAAAGAGGCCGTCGCTGCCGGGACGAATCCCCAGCCACTCGTCCGCGATGGCGGAATAGCCGGTGCGAACCGGATTGATCGAGAGGAATTTTGCACGGTTTGCGGCGGGCCGCCCCTTGAGCTTGCCGAGCCCGATCTTGATCGGATTGCTGGCATGATCCTCCGCCACGCCGAACATCACGAAATAGCGGGTATGGTCCCAGTCCGGTTCACCGAACTCCCAGAAGGACCCGCCGATCGAGTAGAGCCCGGCGGCCGCCATGTTGACGGAGCAGAAGCCGCCATGGGCGGCGTAGTTGGGGGTGCCGAACTCCTTGGCCCAGAAGCCGGTCAGGGCCTGGCTCTGATCGCGGCCGGTGAAGAAGGCGAGCTTCTTGGGATCGCGCCAACGCAGTTCCGACAGCCACTGTGTCGCCAGGCGCAGTGCTTCCTCCCACTCGATCTCGACGAACTCGCCTGACCCACGTTCGCCGACGCGCTTCAAAGGCTTGCGCAGCCGTGCCGGCGAATATTGGGTCATGATGCCGGCCGAGCCTTTGCCGCAGAGCACGCCCTTGTTCACCGGATGATCGCGATTGCCCTCGATATAGCGGACCCGCCCGTCCTTGAGATGCACCTTGATTCCGCAGCGGCAGGCGCACATGTAGCAGGTCGTCGTCTTGACCTCGTCCGAGACCTTGGGCGACGTATCGACTTGCTCTTGAACGGTGGCGAAGGCGTCGAATCGCAAAGGACGCGGGACCTCGAGAAGATGTGCGCAGGACAGCATAGCCGCCGGCGGCCGATCATCGGTAAAAAGCTCGCTTCGTCCAGGGCCAGGGCGCCCCGGACTATGGCTGGCCTCGATTTTTGCTAGGATGTGGCCCAGCAGACCTCGGTCGTACCTGTAGCATGACAGCAATCCTTGACGCTCGCGGCTTGAAATGCCCGTTGCCGGTCTTGCGGGCACGCAAGGCCTTGAAGGACGTGGCGGCCGGCGGCCTCCTCAAGATCCTGGCCACGGATCCGGGGGCGCCGAAGGACTTCGTGCATTTTTGCGAGACCACCGGCCATGAGCTGGTCGAGTCGAGCGAGGCCGGCGGGATCTATAGCCTGACGATCCGCAAGAGCGCCTGACGGCCGCGAAGGCCTCGGGGCGCCCGGGACCCGTGGGCGATTGCGGGCCTGCAACCGGCCGTCGCGTCGCTCGCCGTAGCCGCGAGAGCCTTGAGGCCTCATTCCCGACCGCGCATCATGCACCGTTCCCGAAGCCACTTCCCCGGAGCCGGAGTGACCTCCTCTCAAGAGCCCCTCACGCGGGTCGAGTTTGCCAATTCCTTGCGCGGGCTGGCGGCGCTTTCGGTACTGATATCGCATTACCTGGGTGTGTTCTGGCTGAAGCGGGAGATCACCGCCCGCCTTGCCAACGCGCCGATCCTGCCTTCCGACGACTTTCCGGTCCCCCTCTTGGTCCGTCTGCTTCATTCATTCGGATCGTTCGACTGGGGCCCGTTTGGCGTCGGGCTCTTCTTCCTCATCAGCGGTTTCGTCATTCCCTTCTCGCTCCAGCGATATGACTGGAAGGCGTTCGCCGTCGGCCGCTTCTTCCGCCTTTATCCGACCTATGCGGCGGGACTGACCCTGTGCATCGCCGCGATCTATCTTTCCAGCCTCTATTTCGGGGGCGGCTTTCCCTACAGCGCCTCGGAAGTGGCGCTTCATTATCTCCTCGGCGTACGCGACCTGGCGTCCTCGACAAGCATCGACGGAATCATTTGGACCCTGGAGATCGAGCTTCATTTCTACCTGCTTTGCGCCCTCGGGGCGGGCTGGCTGCGGCGCGGCTCATCCTTGTTGCTGATCGCGCCCCTCGCCATCCTGGCCGGCTCGTTGCTGCTCGATGGCCATTTGCCGCGCTGGAGCACGCAAAATCTGCCAGCCTATCACATCGGTTACGTCGCGACCTTGAACGGCCAGTTCCTGATCTACATGTTCATCGGCGTCGCCTTCAATCTTCATCATCGCGGGATCTTGCGCTCCCGCCTCTTGCCTTTCGTCGTTGCCGGATTGTTCGCCGTCTTTGCCGTGACTTGGCATCGCAGCGTGCATCGCGACTTCTTCGACCAGATCTGGAGCTATGGCGCGGCCCTTGCGGTGTTCTGTGCCGCCGCCGGGTGGTCCGACCGTTGGCCAAGGAGCCGGCTCCTGACCTTCCTCGCCGACATCAGCTATCCGCTCTATGTCGTGCACGGGGTGGCCGGCTATGTCGCGCTTCGCATCCTGCTCGACGCCGGCATCGACGCCTGGTTGGCGATCGCGCTTGTCACGGCCGCGGCGATCGGGCTCGCCTGGACGGTCCATGTCTGGATCGAGGCACCGACCCACCGCCTGGGCCAGACGCTCGCTAAGCGGCGCACGGCTCCGGCACCAGCCGCGATCGAGCCCGTCCGATCGACGGGTCGGTAGAGCGCAGGCGGACCGGACTTCCTAGAAACGGAGGCGGCGCAGTTGCCGCCCCAGGCGTCCGAAGGCGCGCCGTTTCAGCTCCTTGAACAGTGCGGCACGGCTCATGACGCCCGGATCGGCCGGCTGGCCAAACGCATTCGCCGTCGCTGCTCGCCGCTGGAACTCCAGATCGTCGATGCCGTAGTCGTCGATCATGATGCGCCGGTGCGGCGGGCTCTGAAGCAAATCGAAGAGCGCCCGCAGACCGATGGCCGCGTGAATGCGGCCGAAAGATCGGTTCGGGGCGAGATAGAGCAGCGCCTGCTCGATCCGGCAGTGCTCTGGCGAAGGCGGGTCCTTGAGGACCATCAGATCGGCGAATCCCTCGACCAGGACCGTCCGTTCCATGCCGTCGAAAAAGCTGCAGGCAATGAGGTAATGCTCGTTGGCGGCGCGCACCAGATTGGCCTCGGTCTGGCTGCTGACATTCTCGCCCGGCATCACGCGAAAGAAGACGAGCCGTCGGTCGCTGACGTGGATGGGGTATCGCTTGAGAAGCCTGATCCACATGTCGAAGTCGGGGAGCTGCCGGTATCGGTTGTCATAGAGGCCGAGCTCGGCGTAGCACCGCCGGCGGATCAGGATCGACGGATGGCAGAGGCAATTGCCGCCGTCGAAGAAGCGACGCAGCCATTGCCCCCGCGACCGATTGGGTTGACGGAAGACATCGCCGAGACCGGTCGCCTCCGGGGCGATCTCCGCGCCGGCCTTGTCGATGAAGACCGTTCCGGTGAAATGTGCCGCATGCCCCGGGTGCCGTTCCAGGAACTCCAGTTGCAGCGCGAGCTTGTCCGGCGCCCAGCAGTCGTCCGAATTCATGACGGCCACATACTCGCCGCTGGCACGCTGGATCAATTCGTTCGTCACCGCGCAAGCGCCGCGGTTGAAGGGATTCGGTTCGAACCGCAGTCGGCGGTCCGAGAAGCTGCGGACGACGTCACTCGTCCGGTCGATCGAACCGTCATCCGATATCAGGAACTCGAAATCGGCGAAGTGCTGATCGAGCACGCTCTGAATGGACTGGGCGACGAAGGGCGCATGGTTGTACGTCGCCATCACGACCGAGACCTTCGGCGTCATCGGCCTACCTCGCCAGGCGGCTTCGCGCGCGGCGAAGCAACACGGATGGTGGCGCGCGGCGCGGCAGCCTCGCTTGATGAAGCGCGGATTCGCCGGCGCCGAGGGACGAAGCGCTCGCCGGCATGGCGGGCGGGCGCGATACCGAGCGGGGCGGAGCCAAATCCGTGGCAGGCGTCACGGCGTGACCTGCTTGCCCGTCGGCCGCGCCGGATTCCCGACGACGGTCGCGAAATCCGAAACGTCCTCGACGACGACGGCTCCCATCCCGACGACAGCGCCCTTGCCGATCCGCAATGGCCGGGACTTGGAGCCGTTCCTGAGGACGGCGCCGGCGCCGATGAAGGCGTGGTCTCCGATCGTCACGTTGCCGTTGCACATCACGCCCGGGGCGAAGGTCACGAAATCGCCGATCACACAGTCATGCGTCACGTAGGAATAGAGGTTGGCGTGGAAGAAACGGCCGATCCGGGCATTCGAGGTCACTGTGGCAAAGGGGGAAATTATCGCACCCTCGCCGATCTCGTTGTCATCCATGACGATCGCGGTCCTGCTGACGATCGAGAACGGCTTCAGGCCCGCTTCCTGGCAGACCGCCGCGATGCGCTCCCGGGCGCGGCCGTCGGCGATGGCGATATTGAAGAAAATGTCGCCTTCCAGCCGGCAGAACTCGTCGAGGCTCATGACGCCGTACCCGTTCACGGAGGCGGGCAGGTCCGATCCCTCGACCACGAACGTCAACGAGCCATCGGGCGCGTTCCGGTCGTAGCGGAGCATCTCGGCCAGCACCGGCATCGTGTCCCGGCCGTGGCCGCCGGCGCCGATCAACCCGTACTTCCGCATCGGATCTTCCTTGCCCTTGCCGGTCGCCGGTGATGAATCAATAGCGGAGGGAACGCGAGATGAGGCGGCAAATCATGTCGATCTCCTCCAGCGACAGCGAATGGTAGATGGGTAGGCACAGGACGCGCGGGGCGATGTCGTCGCAGACCGGCGTCCGGAACTCCCGGTTCAGATAGCGCAAGCGGGACAGGCTGGGATAAAAATATCGGCGCGGGAAGATATTGTGGAAGGTCAGCGTCTCGACGACGCGCAGCAGAGCCTCTTCGGATTCGAAGATCACGGGGCAATAGGCGTGATTATAGTCGCAACCCGGGGTGATCGACGGCCGGCGCAACGGTAAGCCCTTGAGCTTCTGGTCGTAATGCGCCGATAGATCGGCCCTGACCTGAAGAATCTTGTCGACATAGTTGAGATTGCAGAGACCCATGGCGGCATGGAACTCGGAATTCTTGCCGTTGATCCCGACGCACTCGAAATCGGTGGGCGAGGTGTGCCCGAAGTTCCGCACGAGCGCGAGGCGCCGCAGCAGTTCCGGGGTCCGGGCGATGACGCCGCCGCCCTCGATGGTGTGGAACAGCTTGGTGGCGTGAAAACTGGTCGCGGAAATGTCTCCGTAGGCGAACACGGTCCGGCCCCGATACCGGCTGCCGAAGGCGTGCGCGGCGTCATAGATGACAGGCAGGCCATGCCGCTCGGCGACCGCCTGGATCGCAGCGATGTCGCAGCTATTGCCGTAGACGTGGGTCGCGAGGATCGCGGAGGTTCGCTCGGTGATGGCCGCCTCGATCTTCTGCGCATCGATATTGAGCGTGTCCGGCGCGATGTCGACCATGACCGGCTCGCATCCGTGCCAGATGATGCTGGCTGTCGTCGCGACATAGGAGAAAGGGGTCGTGATGACGTCGCCCTCGAGATCGAGCGCCCGCAATGCGATTTGCAGCGCGGTGGTCCCGCTGCTCACGAACAACAGGTAATCGAGGCCCAGCCGCTCCTTCAGCTGCAGCTCGAGCTCGTTGACGAGCGGCCCATGGTTGGTGATCCAGCCCCGCGACCAGATATCCTGCAGGTAGCGTTCATATTCCGCGATCGGCGGCAGGAACGTCTTGGTGACGTTGATCTGCATCTGGAATGGCTTTCGTGAAAGTGCGATCGGCTACTTGGTCGCTTCGGCAATCAGTTCTTGGTGATAGGGCCTTTGCTCCAGATCGTTCAGCTCTGGATGGCGGCTTTGCCGCCACCCGGCCCATTCCACGGCGGCAAAGCCCGCCTCGGCGAGAACGTCCCGCAGCTCGTCGGCATCATAGACGAACTGATGCCCCCAAGACCTCAGCCCCTCGTTCATCATCTGGCAGGGCGTCGCCGGCCGCCAAAGATCGCCCCATTCGGTCAGGTTCCGCTCCAGGTATTTCGCGACGATCCATTGCAGGCTGGGGGTACTCAGCCGCAGCACGCCGCCCGGAACCAGCACGCGCCAACACTCGCGCAGCAGCCGCACCGCGTCCGGCCGGGTAATGTGCTCGATGAAGTGCTCGGAGAACACGAACCGCACGCTGTTGTCGGCGCAAGGCAGGGGATTGCGGAGATCGAGTTTGAGGTCCGCCTGAGGCGCGTCGATGTCGATGTTGAGCCAGCCCTCCAGGCGGATGCTGCCGGACCCGAGGTGGAGCTTCTGCTCCCGATGACCGTTCGCCCCGGATCTTGCGCTCACCATGGATCGGTTGACGCCAAGCGCGGACCGGAGCTTTTCGAGCATGGTTGAACCCGACTGGAGCACGAGCATCGTCTCTCTCGCCGCAGTGACGGCGCGTGAGCGACCGGAGGCTCACCCGAGCTCGCGGTCTGATCCCGGGAATCTGCCGGCGATTGCGAGCATTTATCAAGCCAGGCGACGAGAAGGGGAGATTTCTGCCCCCTGCTGTCGCGGGCTATGCCAAGCGGCTGCGCCTCACGGAGGAGCTCGGGGCCGCTCCGACCGGCTGCCGGCGACGCCTTAGTTCGACGACCCCGTCGGCGCCTTTCCCAGCTCGGCATAGTAGCGCTCCGCGCCCGGGTGGAGTGGGATGGGGAGCCTTAGCAAAGCGGCGTCGAGCCTGATCTTCTGACCGACCGGTCCGGCCTGGTCGAGCAGCCGGCGGGTGGAACTGTGCCAGAGCGCGCGGGTCAGCTGATAGACCAGATCGGGATCGAGATTCTCGTCCACGACCCAGAGCGCGCCGATGCCCAGCGTGACGGTGCTGTCGACGCCCTGATAGGCCCCGGCCGGGATCAAGTCCACCGTGAGATAGGGCGCGGTTTCGCGCAGCGCAGCGGCCTTGTCGTCGTCGATCGCTACCAGCTTGATGGGGGCCGCGTCCGCAAGGTCGACGATGGCCGGTATCGGATAGCTGCCAAGGGCGATGATGGCGTCGATTTCTCCGCTCGCGAATTTCGGCGCCGCGTCGGCCAGGCTCAGATAAGCGGGCTTGATTCTCTTCTCGGTCAGCCCATAGGCGCCCAGGACGAGGAGCGAGGTCGCGGCGGCGTCGGATCCCTTCTCGCCGATCGCCACCCGCAGCCCCTTGAGATCGGCGACGCTGTCGATCTTGGCGTCGGCATGGACCACCACATGGACGCCCTCCTGGTAGAGATTGGCAATGGCGCGCAGGCCGGGCATGGCATGGTCGCGATCGAAGGGGGGCTTGCCAGTCGCGGCCGCGGCCGCGATGTCGGCTCGGCAGAGGCCCGAATCCAGGCTCCCCGCGGCGATCTGATTCAGGTTGTCGATGGACCCGTCGGTGGTCTGGGCCAAGGCGATCAGGCCGGGTACGCCGCAACTGCCCCCTTTGTCGCAGTCCCTGGCGCCCGGCGGATTGGAGATCGCACTCGCGATGATCGCGCCGATCGGGAAATAGCTGGTTTCCGGCGCTCCGGTACCGATCCGAAAATAGAGAATGTCCTGGGCCGTGGCTTGACCGGTCGGTATCGCGAGAAGCCATCCCACGGCCAGCGCCGCAAGCGTGCGCCAGGCAGCCCTGCCGCGCGAGGCGTGGGGGCGCCAATGTCGCTCCGTAAGCCTGTCCTTGAAGGCAGCATCCCCGCGACACGATGCGGCCGCCCGATCGGGCTCGATGGGATCGCGCACTCGCTTCATGGGGGCTGTGCCATGGTTTCAGCGCCCAGCATCAGGAATTCTTAGACCAAAATAAGGCGCCATGAAGGGCCACTTTAGTCGAAGGGGTGGGCCAGGCCCCCGATTGCCGCCGGCTGCCCGGGCTCTAGGGTTCGACCCGCTTCAGCGCGAGGACGCAGTTCAGGCCGCCGAAGGCGAAGGAATTGGATAGGGCCGCCTCGATTGGCACGCGGCGGGCCTGGTTCGGCACATAATCGAGATCGCATTCCGGGTCGGCTTCGGTAAAGCCGGCCGTGGGCGGAATCAGGCCCTCGCGGAGCGCGCCGAGGACCGCAACCAGCTCGATCGCGCCGGCCGCCCCGAGGGCATGGCCATGGACCGCCTTGGTGGAGGAGACTGCGAGGCGGTCGGCATGGCGGCCGAACACCTGCCGAATGGCCTTGGTCTCGGCCGGATCGTTGGCGGGGGTGCCTGTCCCATGGGCGTTGATGTACCCGACCCGTTCCGGCGCCAGTCCGGCATCGGCCAGGGCGGCGGCAATGGCCGTCGCCGCCCCATCGACCGAGGGCGCCACGATATCGCCCGCATCGGCGGACATGCCGGCGCCGACCAGCTCGGCTAGCGGCCGGGCGCCGCGTGCGCGTGCGGCCTTCAGCGGCTCGAGCAGGAACATGCCGGCCCCTTCACCTAGCACCATGCCGTGCCGGTCGCGGCAGAATGGCCTGCAGCCATCCGGCGACATGACCCGCAACGCCTCCCAGCTCTTGATGGTGCCGAAGGTCAGGCAGGCCTCGCTGCCGCCGGCCAGCGCGGCCGGGACCCGGCCCAGACGGACCATATCGAAGGCGACGGCAAGAGCATGGTTGGAGGAGGCGCAGGCCGAGGTCACGCCGAAGGCCGGCCCGCGCAGGCCGAATTCCATCGTGACGTGGCTGGTGGCGGCGCTGGGCATGGCGCGCGGCACGGAGAGCGGCGGGATTCGGTCGGCATTCTCGGCATAGAGCCGCTTGAAACCGTCATCCTGGGTGGTTTGGCCGCCGATCCCGGTCGCGACGATGACCGCGCAGTGTCGTGCCAGCTCGCCGCTCAGCGTCAGCCCCGACTGCTTGACCGCCTCGCGCGCGGCCACCAGCGCGAACTGGGTGAAGCGGTCGTAGAGCGGAAGCTTCTTCTCGTGGAAATGCCGGCTGGGATCGAAGCCTCGAACCTGGCCGCCGATCGTGACCCGCATGCGCTCCAGCGGCAGGCCCTCGAGCGTGGCAATGGCCGAGCGGCCGTCGCGCATGCCGGCCCAGGTCGATGCCAGATCGGGCCCCAGCGCCGAAATGCAACCGGCACCGGTGATGACCACGCGATCCATGGTTCGGCCGCGATCTCAAGCCGACTTCGCGGCGATCTGCCGCTCGATCTCCGCGATCAAGCTGGCGACCGTGCCGGTTTCGGCACGCGGATCGTTGGTCGGCAGGTAGATTTTGAACTCTTCCTCGATCGCGAACATGATCTGAACGAAATCGAGCGACGCGATCTCCAAGTCCTTCAAAGTCGAGCCGGCCGAGATTTTCGTCCGTTCCAAGCCACTCTCGCGCGCAATGATCTCAATCACCTTGTCCTCGATGGTCGCCATAACTCCCTTGTCTCCCCCTGATCTCAGTCGCGCGGGCGGTCCTTGCTCCGTTCCAGCCCAGCCAACCTTTCTCCCAGCCCCCTTATCTCTTCCGCCATCCGCTTCAGCCGCGCAAGGCCGAGCAGTTGGTCCAGGAATTGATGGCGCGCCACGGCCGGCGTTCCCCCCACCACCATGCCCGGAGCCACGTCGCGGCCGACCCCGGACGAAGCCATGACCACCGCATGGTCGCCGATCGTCAGGTGATCCGCCACACCGACCTTGCCGCCCAGCACCACCCGGTTGCCGATCCGGCAACTGCCCGCGATGCCGACTTGGCCGGCGATCAGGCAGTCTTCGCCAATGTGGCAGTTGTGGCCGATCATGACCAGATCGTCGATCTTGGTGCCACGCTGGATCCGGGTATCGCCGATCGTGCCGCGATCGATCGCGCTGCCGGCTCCGATCTCGACATCGTCGCCGATGGCAACACCGCCCAGCGAAGGGATGCGCTCGATCGTCAGGTTGCGGGTCCGGACCTGGCTGCCGGCAGCCAGGGTCTCGACGCTGCCGGGCTCGGCCGTGGCGTAGGAAAAGCCGTCCGCGCCCAGGCACACGTTGAAATGCAGGATCACGCGCGCGCCCAGGCGCGTGCCGGGGCCGAGCCGTGCGCCTGCATGGAGCTTGCAGCCGGGGCCCAGCCGGCAATCCTCGGCGATGGTCACGTTGCCGTCGATGACGCAGCCGGCACCGATCTCGGTCCGGGCACCGATCTGGACAAAGGGCCCGATCGAGGCATCGGCAGCGATCTGCGCGGCAGAATCCACAATGGCGCTCGGGTGGATTCCCGGCGGCGCGGCGTCGGACCGGAGAAACAGCGGCAACAGCCGGGCGAGGGCGTGGCGCGGACGCGCCACCCGGACAAGGCCGGCGAACCGGCCCGCCGGAAGTGCCAGCCCTTCGAGGGCCAAGGCGGCTCGCGGCCCGTCGGACCGAAGCCGTTCCACAGCATCCTCGGAGAAGAGGAGGGGCAGATCGGATGTCGACCGCGCATCAGAGGGCTCGCAGGGCCGGTCGACCTCGATGCTGCCGTCGCCCTCAAGTCGGCCCTCGAGGTGCGAGGCCAGCCGGTCGAGCCGAAAGCGAGCCGCCGGGCTCATGCCGATGGCCCCGCCGCCATCGCTCAGGGCTGCAGATATTTTGCCTTGCAGCTCGATCCGATCGACTTCAGCTTGTTGAGCGAATCCGGATTTGCCGGTTTCGCCGCGTTGAGATCGGCGGCGAGCTGCTGATACTCTTCATAGCTGAACTGCGCCTTCGCCTCATCGTTCGTGCAATTGCAGAAGCTGGTGCATTTCGTCTCGTCGGCGCTTTGCTTGCAGGTTTCCATGCAGCTCTTGAAATCGCTGTCGAGCTGCTCTTTGGGGATCTCGGTGGCGAGGGCGGGGCCCGCTGCGACGAGAAGGAGAAGGCTGAAGCGGGCGGCGAGAGACCGGATCATGGTGCGAAGCGTCCTGAGAGTTGCAGAATGACCGCATCCTCGCCTTGGCCGCAGGCGCCGTCAATCGCAGGCGGCCGACTGCCTCGGTCCGCTTGTCAGGCGACGCTTCCCGGCTCGGTTTCCCTGGGCCGAGGCGCTTGAGCCGCGCCGCGAATCGTGCGCGCCATGGCCAAGTTGGTCAATCTCGGGCCTCACAGGCTTCGAGATGCGGGGAAGGGGGCACTCGACGGCGTGCACCGGAGCCGCTAAAGAAGCGAGCGCAAGCGTCCGCCTTGCCCTTTTCGCCACAGTTCCTCGCCGGCATTCGGGCTATCCGCCATGTCTGCTTCCGTTTCCGAAGCTCCGTCCCAGATCTTTCGACCGGGATTGCTGGCCGGCCGCACGGCGCTCGTCACCGGGGGCGGCACCGGCATCGGGCTGGCCATCGCGCATGAGCTGGGCGCTCTGGGCGCGCGGGTGACGATCGCGGCCCGCGATGGCGAGCGGTTGACGCACGCGGCGGCCGACCTCAAGACGCGCGGCATCGAGGCCCGCGCGGAGACGGTCAATATCCGCAAGGAGGCCGAGGTGGCGGCGCTCCTGGACCGCCTGCAGCGGGCGTCTTGGCTTCCGGATATTCTGGTGAACAATGCCGGCGGGCAGTTCAACGCCGACCCCTTGGCCATCACTGCCAACGGATTTCGCGCGGTCGTCGATCTGAACTTGAACGGCACCTGGCATATGACCAAGGCGGTCGGCGAAAGGCTGGTCGCGAGCGGACGCCCGGGCCGGATCATCAATATCGTGTTGTCGCTGTTCCAGGGCCTGCCGGGCTCGGCCCATGCCGGCGCCGCCCGGGCTGGCGTCATCAATTTGACCAAGTCGCTGGCGCTGGCCTGGGCCAAGCATGGCATCACCGTCAATGCGGTGGCACCCGGCACCATCGACACGCCGGCCCTCGCGCAATACGACCGCGCGGAGATGGAAGCCGATATCCGGCGCCTGCCGGTCAAGCGGATGGGGCACCCCGAGGAGGTGGCGCAGCTCGTCGCATTCCTGGTGTCGCCGGCGGGCGATTACATGACGGGAACGACGCTGATTCTCGATGGCGGCGAACATCTGATAGGCCCGGTTCCCGCCGCATGAACCTCTTCGCCTGCCCGCCTAGCCAGCCGGTTCCATCTCGGCCAAACTGGCTCCCGACAGCTCCTCCGAATCCATTTCCATGAGCCTTTTGATCGACCCGACGCCCATGTCCGTACCAGCGATCGACGGCCGGCAGAAACGCCGGCTGGCCAACCTGCGCCGCCTGCTCTCGCCACGCCATGTCGCCTTCGTCGGCGGCCAGGGCGTCGCGGTCCCGATCGAGCTTTGCCAGAAGGCGGGCTTCTCCGGCAAGATCTGGCCGGTCAATCCGAAATATCCCGAGATCGCCGGCCTTCCTTGTTTCAAGACCCTGGCCGATCTGCCCGAGCCCCCCGACGCGGTGTTCCTGGCGGTGCCGAGGGAGATGACGGTCGAGATGGTGGGCGAGCTGGCGCGCATGGGCGCGGGCGGCGCCGTCTGTTACGCCGCCGGCTTCGCCGAAGTGGGCGGCGAAGGCAAGGATCTGCAGAAGGCGTTGGTGGCGGCGGCCGGCGACCTCGCGGTGGTAGGCCCCAACTGCTATGGCCTGCTCAACTATGTCGACGGCGTCGCGATGTTCGCCTCCGGGCCGGGCTGGTCCCGCTCGAAGGGCGGCGTGGCGCTGGTGATGCAGAGCGGAAACATCGCGCTCAATCTCACCAACCATCAGCGCTCGGTACCGCTCGCCTATGTCATCACCTGCGGCAACCAGGCGGTGCTCGATATCGCCGACTATATCGAATGCCTGGCCGACGATCCGCTGGTGAAGGTCATCGGCCTCTATATGGAAGGCATGCCCGACGCCGCGCGCTTCGCGCGGGGGGCGCTCAAGGCGCTCAAGGCCGGGAAGCCGGTGGTGGCGCTGAAGGCCGGCAACTCGGAGCTCGGCAGCAAGCTCGCCATGAGCCATACCAGCTCGCTCGCCGGCAACGACAAGCTCTACAGCGCTCTCTTCGATCGGCTCGGCGTGGTGCGCGTGCGCGAGCTGTCGGAACTACTGGAGACCGCGAAGCTGCTGTCGATCTCGGGGCCCCCGGAAAACAACCGCATGGTGGTCTTTACCTGCTCGGGCGGCGACAGCCTGATGACCGCCGACCGCGCGGCCGAGGTCGGCGTCGAGCTGCCGCAATTCCCGGCGCAAACCGCGGCCTCGCTGCGCGAGCAGCTGCCTAACTTCGCCACCGTCAACAATCCGCTCGACTACAACACCTCGCTCTGGGGTCGCAAGGACCAGCTCGAGAAATGCTTCGAGACGGCGCTTCACGGTGACTATGACGCCGCGATGCTGGTGATCGATTTCCCGATCGATGACAAGAGCGGCTATGACGCCTGCTTCATCGCGACCGACGCCGTCATTCGGGCGGGCAAGATCCATGGCAAGCCGGCGCTGGTCACCAGCTCGCTTTCTGAATTGATGCCGATCGAGGCCCGCGATCACATCATCAAGTCCGGCGGCACGCCGTTGCAGGGTCTGCAGACGGCCGTCGATGCCTTTGCCGGCGCCGCCCGGTTCGGGCGGCGCCATCGCGAACTGATGCGTCCCGGCGCGCTCGAGGCCGCCCTGCTGCCGAGCCTGTCCGCGCTATCCGGCTCGACCCGCCTCATGGGTGAAGCCGAGGCGAAGGCGGCATTGAAGGGCTTCGGCCTGACCGTGCCCGAAGGGCGTCTCGCGACCGCGGCGGAGGCAGCACAGGCCGGTGCAGTGCTGGGCTTCCCGCTGGTCGCGAAGCTGGCGGAGCCGGTCCTGGCCCACAAGACCGAGGCCGGTGCGGTCAAGCTCAATCTCAAAAGCGCGGAAGAGCTGAAATCGGCGCTGGCGTCGATCGGCGAGAATTTGTCACGCTACCAGCCGGGCGCGAAGCCGGAGCGCTTCCTGATCGAACGCATGGTGTCGGATGTCGTCGCCGAGCTGATCGTCGGCGTGAAGCGCGATCCGCAATTCGGCCTCATCCTCGTGGTCGGTGCCGGCGGCGTTCTGGTCGAGATGGTCGAGGACGCGGAGGCCCTGCTCTTGCCGGCAGCCCGCGACGACGTGGTCAAGGCGATCGGCGGCCTCAAGATCGCCAAGCTGCTCAAGGGCTTTCGCGGCAAGCCCGCGGGCGACATCGAGGCCGTGATCGATGCGGTGATGGCAATCGCCCGCTACGCCGATACGCACCGCGACCAACTGGTCGAGCTCGACGTCAACCCGTTGATGGTTCTGCCCAAGGGCAGGGGCGTGATGGCAGTCGATGCGCTGGTGGTGACGGGAGCCTGATCGGGCTCAGGGCACGCCGATGCGCGGCGGCCCGCCGTTGGCGGCCTGGCTGGGTCCAAGCGTGTTCAACAGACGAGACGAGTCTTCCGCCAGTTTGATGCACTCGGTCAGCATGCCCATGATGCGCACATTGTTGTAGCGCACCGGTGCCGCGACCGGGCTCGGATCGTCGAGGATCTTGCTGCAGCGACGGATGATGTCCTTCTGGATTTCGCTGAGGATGTCCTCGAGGCGCCATCCGGTCGGATTGTCCGATGTGACGAGAAAGCGAGTCACGGGAACAGGTCCTTTTTGCTGGGCCCCGAATGGGTCGAGGCCACTCCTGCCCGATGCTAGGCCGCAAGGGTAAGCATTCGGTTACTGTATTGCGGACGCAACTTCCGGGCCTTGTCCCGCGCCGGCACATGGATCATTGGCTGGTCCGCCAGGAAAGGGGCGGTTCAATGGCCGTGAAATGACGAGCTTGACCCTCCGCCGGCGAGATTCCGTTGATCTTCGTTAACGAACGGACCGAGGCGGGGGGCCTGATTGTGGCCATGGGCGCAGGATTCCGTCCTTGCCCAGTTCTGCCCGCGCGGCCGGCCTGTTAGACTCTCCAGGTCGCGACATGGAGCCCGTGTCGCATCTCGTTCGGTGCGCCGGCCAGGCCGGCCGCCATGGAACGGCCGATCCCGCCGCGCGAGAGAGGCGCGCCGGCAGGCCGGAACCCATGCAGGGGGCTCTCGCCATGTACAACTGGTCCTTTGCCGTGCTGCTGGTGATCGTGTTCGCGCACAGCCGGTTCAATACGCCTTCCAACAGCCGCTATTCGACCACCGTCGCGCAGTTCTATTTCGCCGAGATCGCCTATCTGACCTGCAACCTGCTGCTGCTGGTGCTGATGTCGGGGTTGATCCACGCGTCGCCGGAAGTGCTGAAGCTGCTGGCCGGCGGCGATCCGACCCAGGTGCCGCAGGGCATGGAAGGAATTTCCGCGCCGCTCGTCGCGGCCCTGGTCATGACGACCCTGCTGCCGCACTCACCGGTCATCTCGCAGATCGACAAGTTCCTTCTCGACCGCTTCCGCGCCCTTGGCAACATCCCGATCGAAGTTCGCCGGCTTTCGGCCCTCCTGCGCGACGCGGGCCTTCAGATCTCGCCGGCGGCAGCCGCCGAGGCCGGGCGCTATGTCGAGGCGCAGCTCGATTCTCCGGATGCCCTTCAGGCCTTCCTCAAAGCGAACTCTCCCGATCAGCCGGAATATATCTTCAACCGCATCCTCTATCTCGCGACCCGCCTCAAGCAGTGGGAGAGCCATGAGCGGTTCTCGGCCGATTGCGTCCAGTTCCGGGAGGACTTCGACGCGATCTTCAAGAAGCTCGACGATCTCATCAAGCTGACGAGCCGCTTCGCCGGCATCTTCTCGCAGCCGGCGACGGGCGGCTCCGAGGCGATCGCGCGCGCCCATGGCGAGCTGCGCAAGCGGATGCTGTCCGACTGTGAGGCGCTCAACCGATCGATCTGCGACTTCCTGGCGCGAGGCGTCCTGCATCGCGTCCATAGCCGGCGCGAGCGGCAGGCGGCCATCCGTGATCTCGGCTTCGTCATCCCGGAAGGCGCCGAGGCGGGGCTCAGCGCCACCAAGGTCGTGACCTTCGCCACCGCGGTCTTCCTCATCTTCTTCACCGGCCTGTCGCTGCTGGGCTTCGTGCTCAATGGCTACGAGGTCAAGGTGCACAAGCTGTTCGGCATCGCGCTCCTGGTCGCCATCATCAATGGCGTGGCGATCTACTGCGCCATCATGCCCAAGCAGCTCTGGGGCTTCGCCGACATCCGCAAGGTCGGGATGCGGCCGGTCATCGGCTATTTCGTCTCGGGTCTCCTGGCCATCGTCGGTGCCGCCGCCATCGGCTTCGTCTTCCGGTCGCTGCTCTATATGAACTTCGACTGCGCCATCATGCTGTCGCTGGGTTCTTCGCCCTGGCTGGCGATGACGTTCGTCGAGACGGTCATGCTGGCGCTGCTGGCCGACAACTATGCGGCCGATCCGGCGCGCGCGCCCAAATGGACGCGCTATGCCGAGGCCCTGGCGCAGGGAACCGTGCAGGCCGGCACGGCCTACTATATCGTCCGGATGCTCGAGGATGTCCGCTTGATGGTGCCGCCGATCCAGAGCAGTGTCGCTTCGCCGGGCCTAAGCTGCTTCCTGCCCAAGCCGTCGCCTTGGGAGCTGCCCTGCGCGACCGCGTTCCTGATCGGCGTCTTCCTCGGCTATACGGTGCCGCACTGGTATCGCAATCGCGCTGCGAGCGCGGTGCCGGAGCCGTCCTCGCGCGAATTGCCGGCGCGGCTGGATCCGAAGCCCTCGGGCCCCCGCGCCGCCTGACGCAGGCACTTCCGCCGCAACGGTCGGTCCCGCGGTTCGCCGACGGACTGGACGCCTCGGGTGCTTCTCGTCACACTCCGCCGGCTGCGGGGTTAAGCGTTCGCGGAG
>Ga0335084_10002586_pt1 | contig 17523 bp, 19 predicted proteins | sample Lox_Sample_44_FD_206721 | JGI IMG/M metagenome (GOLD analysis project Ga0335084, IMG submission 206721) | Soil microbial communities from Loxahatchee National Wildlife Refuge, Florida, United States - Lox_Sample_4.4 | ecosystem: Environmental > Terrestrial > Soil > Wetlands | place: USA... | reverse complement strand
GCTCGACGACCCGGCGCGCATGCCGGCTGAGCCGGGCGACGCGAGCGCTCCGGAGGAGACGCTGACCGAAGCGATGAGATGGCCCCGCGATATCAAGAAGGAGCCCGATGCTTTGCGCGTGACCTGGTCAGACGATCACGTGAGCATCTATCCCTTCCCCGCGTTGCGCGCGCTGTGCAAGTGCGCCGGGTGTACCGGGGGCCACTGATGGCGGCAGCCAGGGAGCCGCGTCGGGGTCTGGTGCTCGCGGGCGTCATGGGATCGGTATTTCTCGCGGCCATGGAGTCCACGGTGGTCGCGACCGCGATGCCGACAGTGATCGCCAGCCTCGGAGGCATCGAGATCTACTCCTGGACCTTCTCGGCCTTTCTCCTCGCGTCGACGGTGACCATGCCGCTATGGGGCCGGCTCGCTGACCAGCTGGGTCGACGCGGCGTTTACCTCGCGGGTCTGAGCATCTTCCTCGTTGGCTCGGCGCTGTCCGGGCTCTCGCAGAGCATGACCCAGCTCATCACGTTCCGCGCCATCCAGGGCCTGGGCGCGGGGTCGCTCGTCACCATCGGCATGACCATTATCGCCGACCTGTGGGGCCTCGAGCGCCGCGCCAAGATGCAGGGCTACTTCTCGAGCGTGTATGGGATCGCGTCGGTGGCGGGGCCGCTCGTCGGCGGCTTCCTCACCGATGCCATCTCGTGGCGCTGGGTATTCTACATCAATCTGCCCTTCGGCTTGGCCGCCATGGTTGCCATACGGTTGGGGTTGGGGAGCGAGGAGGCCGGCCGGAGTCGATCGGGCTTCGACTACCTCGGCACCGTCGTGTTCACCGCCGCCATCTCCGCCCTCCTGATCGGCCTCGTCGAAGCGGGACGCGCGGCCTCGTGGATGCACACATCGGTCCTGGGTCTCATCGCGCTCTCGGCGGCGCTCCTGGTCGCCTTCATCTCGATCGAGCGTGCCGCGGCCGAGCCCGTCGTGCCCCTCACCCTCTTCGCCATTCCCATGGTGCGTGCCGCCGCGGCAACGGGCTTTCTCTCGGGCATGGCCATGTTCGGCGCCATTCCCTACGTACCGCTCTTTCTCCAGGCGGTGATCGGGAGCAGCGCCATGCAGGCGGGCTTCGTGTTGATGCCGTTTGTGATCGGCTGGGTCGCGTGCTCCATCCTGGGCGCGAGGCTGGTGCTGCGCGTCGGCTACCGCTCGGTGGTGCTGGCGGGCATGCTCTTCCTGACGCTGGCCTTCTTTCTCATGGTGGGCTGGAGCGAGACGCTCACGCGAGCCGTTGCGATGCGGGACATGGGCCTGGCCGGTGTGGGCATGGGGCTCGTCTTCGTGCCCATGCTGATCGCGGTGCAGAGCGCGGTGCCGCGCGCGGTGTTGGGCTCCGCGACGTCCGTCACAGGGTTCTTCCGCTTCATCGGCGGAGCGGTGGGGGTGGCGGTGATGGGTTCGGTCATGGCCCAGAGACTTCACCAAGACCTTGCCGCGCTGCTCGTGACGGCGCCGGCCGGGCTGCAGGAGGGGCTGCGACGGGTCGCAGCCCATCCCGATCTGGTCGTGAATCCGCTGACCCGCGGCGGTCTCGGCGCCGAGGTTCTCGCGCAGTTGCGGCCGTCGATGGCGCATGCCATAGGGAGCGTCTTCGTGGTGGGGCTTGTCGTCGCCCTGGCGGCCCTCGCCTCCGCCTTCCTCGTCCCTCCGGGGCAGGCCCGGGATTTGGCTGCTGCGCAAGAGCCCGCGGCGCCTTCGGGATCCTGACGTGGCAGGGGACACGCCGCTCCTCGACCGGCTCGCCGGCTTGCCTGCGGTATCGGTGGCAGATCTGCTGGAGATCCTCGAGCGGATGCCCGAGCTCGGGCGGGACCCCCTGCTGGCGGGTCTCGCGGGAGTGGACGAGGAAGGCGAACCGGCCGTCCATCCGCTGCTGGCGGCGGTGATCGAGCACCTCAAGCAGAAGCCGGACGCCACCTGCTATGCCGCGCTCATCGAGGCGCTGACGGGAATGTGGAACGCCGCCGTGCGGGGCGCGGTGGTGGCCCGGCTGCGCGCGGCCGGGATGCCGGCCGACGATCTCCTGCTCCGGCTCGAGAGGCTGTCGCCGACGCTGGGCCTCAAGGGCGAAAACCGCGAGCGGGCGCGGGCGTGGATGGCCGATCCGACGGCCCAGGATGCGGTCCTGGTGCAGCAGTGCATGGTGCGCCTGCTGCTGGCCCTGCGCGGGCTGGCCGAGGCCCGCGCCCGGATGCTCATCGACGAGCACCCCAAGGAGAACGCATGATCCATCTGCACGAGAAGAATCAGGAACGCAAGCGGCTGAACGGTCTGATCGCCAAGAGCACCATGCGGGTGCCGGCCGCCGTGAGCGAGGTCGGCAAGCGCGTCTTCGCCGACGGCGCGCTGAGCAAGAAGCACAAGGAGCTGACGGCCCTGGCGGTGGCCGTCGTGCAGAATTGCTTCGATTGAATCGAGCACCGCGTGGAGGAGGTCCTCCACCTGGGTGCGAGCGACACCGAGATCGCCGAAACCCTCGACATCGGCGCGATCATGGGAGGCACGGTCAGCATGAAGTCGGTACGCCACGCCTTTGCCGTGATAGACGCGGTCAAGAAAGGACCAGTTCAATGAGCACCATTCCCGAGACATTCAAGGATCTGCTCACCACCAAGAAGGCCTTCGCCAATCTGGCGACCATCAATCCCGACGGCACGCCGCAGGTGACGCCCGTGTGGTTCGACTGGGACGGTGGGCGGGTGCGAATCAATACGGCCAAGGGACGCCTCAAGGACAAGAATCTCCGCCGCACGCCGATGGTCGCCCTGTCCATCATGGATCCCGACAATCCATACCGGTACGTGCAGATCAAGGGCCGCGTCGCCTCCATTACCGAGTCCGGCGCCGATGCGCACATCGACTCCCTCGCCAAGAAGTACCTGGGCCAGGACCGCTATCCGTACCGCAAGCCGGACGAGGTGCGCGTGACCTTCACCATCGCGCCCGACCGCGTGCAGACGATGGGGTAGGGGAGGCGTGGCGTGATCGCTCTCGACGCGGTTTCGAAGGGATACGGGGGGCAGACCCTGCTCCGCGACGTGTCCTGGCGCATCGGCCGTGGCGAACGGATCGGCCTGTGCGGCCCCAACGGCACGGGCAAGACCACACTCTGCCGCATTCTTGCCGGCGTCGAGGATCCCGACGAGGGGCGCGTGCACCGTGACAGCGGTGTCACTGTCGGGTATCTCCCGCAGGAGGTCGGGGCGAGCGAGGCGGGGACCGTGCTGGCCGAGGCGCTATCCGGATTCGACGAGGTCTGGCGCCTCGAAGCAGAGCTCGAGCGCCTGGCTTCCCTCATGGCCGACCCGGGCGCGGGGCAAGACATCACCGACCGTTACGGCGACGTCCAGCATCGCTTCGAGGCCCTCGGCGGATATCGTCTGGAAGCCGAGGCGAAGATCATCCTGGGCGGTCTCGGGTTCGCGCCCGGCGACGCGCATCGTCCGCTCGGCGAGTTTTCCGGGGGCTGGCGCATGCGCGCCGCGCTCGCCCGGCTCCTCCTGCTGCGCCCGGACCTGCTCCTGCTCGACGAGCCCACGAACCATCTCGACCTGGAGTCGCTCGCCTGGCTCGAAGACTTCCTGACCTCCTACGCGGGCAGTGTGGTTGTCGTGTCCCACGATCGCTACTTCCTGAATCGCATGGTCACCTCCATCGCCGAGATGGCCCATGGTGCGGTGACGCTGTATACCGGCGACTACGACCACTACCTCGTCGAGCGGGAGGCCAGGCACGCGCTCCTCGAGGCGCGGCAGCGCAACCAGGCCAAGCGTGTGGCGGAGATCGAGCGCTTCATCGATCGATTCCGCTACCAGGCGACCAAGGCACGACAGGTGCAGAGTCGCGTGAAGATGCTGGAGAAGGTGGAGCGGATCGAGGTCGGCGAGGCCTCGCGCCGCATCCACTTCGCCTTTCCGCAACCACCCAGATCGGGACGGCTGGTCGCGCGACTGCACGACGTCCACAAGTCCTACGGCACCAACACGGTCTACGCGGGAATGGACTTCGTGGTCGAGCGCGGCCAGCGCGTCGCCCTCGTGGGCGTCAACGGAGCGGGAAAGTCCACGCTGCTCAAGATCCTGGCGGGCGTCCTGACGCCGGACCGCGGCGAGCGGACACTCGGGGCGCACGTGCAGGTCCACTACTATGCGCAGCACCAGCTGGATGCCCTGGATCCGTCCCGCTCCGTCCTCGAGGAGCTCGAGCAGGCCGATCCCGAGTCGGCGATCGGGCGGCTCCGGAGCATCCTCGGGTCCTTCCTCTTCAGCGGCGACCAGGTGGACAAGCGCATCGCCGTGCTTTCGGGAGGCGAGAAGGCGCGGGTGGCGCTGGCCAAGATGCTGGTCAGGCCCGCGGCGCTCCTGTGCATGGACGAGCCGACCAACCACCTCGATTTGGCGTCGAAGGAAGTACTGGAGGAGGCGCTGGCCACCTTCAACGGGACCATCGTCTTCATCTCCCACGACCGTTACTTCATCAACCGTATCGCCACTCATGTGGTCGAAGTCGATCGGGGCCGCTTGACCACGCACCTCGGAAACTACGACGAATATCTGGCGCGGAAGGCGGGCACCGTAGAAGCTCCCGCGTCACCCGCTCCGCCCGACCTGAACAAGAGAGTCGCCGCCAAGCCCCCTGCCGCGCGGACGCCGCGACCGTCACGCAAAGGGCTCGAGCGGGAGATCAAGACGATCAAAGAGCGGCTGCAGGGAATCGAGGCGCAGATCTCCGCGATGGAGCGGCGGATCGAGGCGATCGGTCTCGCCTTGGCGGATCCCGATCTCTACCGTGACGGCGGGCGGGCGCGGGAGATCGCGCAGGCACGCAAGGACGCGGAGCAGAAAGTCGCCTGGCTCATGAAGGAATGGGAGGAGCTCTCGCTGCAGCTCGCCGCCGCCACAGACGGAGCGTGAGCGTGGCGGAGAGATTCGTGCCGGAGGGCGACGCGGCGAGCCTCCGGCTCGAGAAGGCTCTCGCGCGCGAGCTTCGCCGGACGGGATGGTGGAAGCGACGGATCGCCGGTGGCCGTTGTCACTACTGCCGGCGCGACGTGGGCGCTCGAAGCCTCACCCTCGACCACGTGGTGCCCCTGATTCGTGGAGGCAAGTCGGTCCGGGGCAATGTCGTGCCGTCCTGCAAGGACTGCAATACGGCGAAGAAGTCCCTCCTGCCGTGGGAGTGGGACGCGTATCTCCTCCGTCTCGCCCAGCCTGACTCCGAGTAGATACTCTCCGTTGTCTCGAATTGTGGGCATTGTCAGCCCACGCCTCCTGGAGTCGAATCGGCGACAGCAGCACACACTTTCCAGAGGAGGCGTGTATGACAACGTTCAGGTGGATGGTGGCAGTGGCGGCGTTGGTGTGGTGCGCGGGAGCGGTGGGCGGGGCATTCGCGTCCGACCCGAAGGACGTCAAAGGCGAGGCGAAGCCGGCGTCCCAGGTCGAGCCCAGGGTTCACATGCCGAAGGTGAACATCAATGAAGCCAACCAGGGGGAGCTCATGAAGCTCGAAGGCGTCGGCGCGGGCACCGCCAAGAAGATCATCGCCTGGCGCGAGGCGCACGGCCCTTTCAAGCACGCCCACGACCTCGAAAAGGTTCCGGGCGTCGGTCACGAGGTATTCAGCAAGAACCACGGCCGCATCGCGGTGAAGTAAAAAAACACTTTTGCCGTGGGAGCGAGTTGGGTAGGATGTGGGAAATCGGTCGGAGCGCACACAGGCTTCCTTGATCGTCCCCCGTGGCAATCACGCCGTGGGCGACGTGACCGAGCCTCGGGCCGGGAGTCGGCGTCCGGTGCGAGGTAGTGGTCCTGGGCCCCGAATTGGGCCGCGCCGAGAAAGGGAGGTGATCCAGCCGATGTGTACCCCTACGGTGATCTGTGAGGTGGTCACCTCCTAAGGCCCGGACGTAAGCGGTTGCAGGTGGGCCTGGAGGACCCAGGAACCACCGGCCCCGACGGTCCCGCTTTTCACCAGCGGGGCGGCGCGTATCCAGAGACGCCGCAGAAGCCGTCGGGGCTTTTCTTTTCCGGAGTGGGCGTCTCTTTGCCCGAAAGACAGCCTGGTTTTCCGGACTGACGGGTTTCCTTCCGGAAAGATAAAACGGCCCGCCGGAGGATCCGGCGGGCCGTCGAGTGTTCAGCGCGGGGATTTACGCCTTGCGGACGTTGGAGGCTTGCAGGCCCTTGGGGCCCTTGGTGACTTCGAACTCGACCTTGTCACCCTCGGCCAGGCTCTTGAAGCCCTGAGCCTGGATGGCGCTGTAGTGCACGAAGACGTCCTCGCCACCCTCAACCTGAATGAAGCCGTAACCCTTCGCATCGTTGAACCACTTGACCGTGCCTTGTGCCATACGTCTGGTTCCTCTCTCCTTGGGACGATCACGAGACCGCCCCTGTGATCCCCGTACCACCATGGCCGGGGGCTCCCCCAGAATCGGGGGGAACAAAAAAACGCCGTCGAGGACCGAGGTCCTCGCGGCGCCTATACCCCTAGAAGTCGACCTGTTCGTTCACGTACGGATCGGGCACGTTGTACTTAGCACCAGACGGGCGGAAACCTAACAGAGGGGATAGCGCCTGTCAACAGCGATTTGATAGTCGGTGTGGGACCGCCGATTGCGGAAGGAGCGGGGCCGAGCCCCGATGTTCCGGGGCCCGGCCTTTGGGGTCGTCCTTAGACTTTCCGGACGTTGGCGGCCTGAAGGCCCTTGGGGCCCCGGCTTACCTCGAACTCGACCTTGTCGCCCTCGGTCAGGCTCTTGAAACCCGAAGCCTGAATGGCGCTGAAGTGCACGAACACATCCTCGCCGTCCTCCTGGGAGATGAAACCGAACCCCTTCGCATCGTTGAACCACTTCACGCTGCCCTGAGCCATCTGTATCTACCTCTTTCTTTGAGGCTCGCGCCTCAGTGATACCCCACCACCATGGCGGGGGAGCCCTCCTGGATCGGAAGGCAAACAAAAACGCCGCGGGACTTGAGGTCCTCGCGGCGTTGATTTCGAACCTAGCGAATCCATAATCGCTACGTATCCGACTACCGTTGAACCTGTAACCTTGATGAAGAATATCTCATCGATTTGCCAGTGTCAAGGGATCTCTCCGATGGCGACCGTGACTGGTGCCGAGCCGTTTCTGGTCCCGAGCCACCCCGGAATTGCCATGGAGAAGCGCCCCGCCGTGCCCCCCGCCACGACGACGTGTATGTCTTCCACGGACGGAAATTTGGGGATCAGATCGTCTGGGTTTGGCTCGTGGGTCCTTGAGAAGCGCAAGTTGGTGCCCTCACCATTGTCGGCATCGGGCAGGAGCGTCCGGTAGGGCACGCGTACAGTCTCGAAGAGATGGCGTATGAGGTCCGCGCGCCTCCAGCCGTCGTCGCCGAAGGTGCGCGCATGCTCGGGCCCGATGACGATCATGGTGTGGGAGTACAAGGGAAAGTGCTTGATGTTCCACAGCCCGCACATGGACCATCCGATGGAACCGGCCAGGCTTCGCGCCGTGATGCTCGCGTGGTCCGAGATGCCGTGCGGTGCCTCACCGGCAAAGACGGTCACCGCGCTCTCCTCCGGCCCGAATCCTCGCTCGACGTGATACGGCGGCCAGGGGCTCGCCTCCTCATGCTCTCCAATGCAGTACGTGTATCGCCCCGGGTGGCCAAAGGTGGACATCGAGGTCTCACCCGGCTTGACGCCGCCGACATTGATCATCACGAGCCGCAGGGCGCGACCGATGGTGGCGTTCGCGCGGTAGCCTGGGCCAAAGACGCCGAAGGAGCAGTTGAGCCCGATGCGCCCGCGGATTGGACCATTGACGACGATGAGCGGTGCTGAGAAATGCGTCGAAGTCGACATGCCGTGGAGATTGAAGGTGGGGTCACACGCCGCCTCGACCGCCGCCAGCACGACGGGAAGATAGTCGGGCCGGCACCCAGCCATCACCGCGTTGACCGCGATCTTCTCCACCGTGGCGCGTCCATAGTTCGGGGCGACCTCGCCCACGAGCTCCGAGCGGTCCCGGGTCGTACCCGAGAGCATCCTCTCCACGCGCTCCCGTGTGGGTGGCACCACGGGTAGTCCGTCGGTCACGCCCTTGTCGAACCAGAGATCGAAATCGTCCATGCTCACCCCGGTTGGGCCCGGTCATGTTGCCACAGTTTCCGGGTGCGGACCGTCCTGGTCCAAGACCCCGCCCTTCCAGGAGGGGCCGACGCTTGCTCTCCAGTCCTTCTTTAGCGCTCAAATAGTTGAAAAGATTGAATGTGTAAGGGAGTTAGGCTCCGAGGCCCGGCGGTCTCGCGTGCGGCGCACGGACCATCTCTCTAGAAATGCGCGGGTTCTTGTTTGGCGCCAGACCGAGGTGCTAGAGTGATCAAACCGTAGTAAGTGTCCATCCGTCGACGCTGCAATATGAGGAGCGCACCAATATGCTGCTGAGCGTCCTCGCCGGGCTTTTCTCCAACGACCTCGCCATAGATCTGGGGACGGCCAATACTCTCGTCTACGTCCGCGGCGAGGGCATCGTGATGAACGAGCCCTCCATCGTCGCCATCCATCAGGCCGATCATTCGGTGCTGGCAGTAGGCCACGAGGCCAAGGCGATGATGGGGCGCACGCCCGGCAATATCCAGGCGATCCGTCCACTCAAGGACGGTGTCATCGCCGACTTCGACGTGACCGAGAAGATGCTGCACTACTTCATCAGCAAGGTGCACCGGCGGCGCACGCTCGTGCATCCACGCATCGTCATCGGCGTGCCGTCCGGCATCACCCAGGTGGAGAAGCGCGCGGTCCGGGACTCGGCGATGCAGGCTGGCGCGCGCGAGGTGTACCTGATCGAGGAGCCGATGGCCGCGGCCATCGGCGCCGGTCTGCCCATCCAGGAGCCCGGCGGCAATATGATCGTCGACATGGGTGGCGGTACCACCGAAGTCGCCGTGATCTCGCTGTCCGGCATCGTGTATTCGAAGTCGGTGCGCATCGCCGGCGACGAGATGGACGAGGCGATCGTGCAGTACATCAGGAAGCACTACAATCTCCTTGTCGGTGAGCGCCGAGCGGAGGAGATCAAGATCAAGCTGGGATCGGCGTACCCGATGGCGGGCGAGCGCGCCACCATGGAGGTCAAAGGTCGCGATCTCATCGACGGCATCCCGAAAACCATCGTCGTCACCGACGAGGAGATCAGGGAAGCGCTCCGGGAGCCTGTCATGTCTATCGTGGACACGGTGCGCACGTGTCTCGAGCGGACGCCGCCCGAGCTCGCCGCGGACATCGTGGACAAAGGCATCGTACTCACGGGGGGCGGGGCGTTGTTGCGCGGCCTCGACCTCTTGCTGCGACAGGAAACGGATCTGCCCATCACCGTCGGAGACGACCCGCTTTCGTGCGTCGCCCTCGGCACCGGTAAGGTCCTCGACGAGTTGAATCTTCTCAAGAAAGTCGCGATCCCCGCCTAGCGCCGTCGCAGGCGCCCGGGCGCGGGTACGAGTTCGCGGGCAGGGGTGTCGTCGGTGAGATTTCGGAGATACGCGCTTCTCCTGGGGGTGCTTCTCACTTCCCTCTTCCTGCTCACTGTCCAGACGCGCGGCGGCGGACCCACGCGCGCCGCCGATCTCCTCGCGCTGGCCCTGAATCCCGTTCAGAGCGTGCTCGCCAAGATCCATCGGGGCGCCCTCGGCACCTGGCACACCTTCACGGACTGGAGGACCATTCGCGGGGAGAACGCGGTGCTTCGCGCCGACAACGAGCGGCTGCGGATCCAGTCGCTGCAGGTCCACGAGACCGATCAGGAAAACCGCCGGCTGCGGCGCCTGCTCGCCCTCCGCGACCGGCTTCCTCTCACGACCCTCACCGGGGAGATCATCGGCCGCGAAGGCGGAGGTTGGGCCCGGTCACTGACGATCAACCGAGGCCGTGCCGACGGTATCGCCCTGCAAATGCCCGCCATCGTCCCCGAGGGTCTGGTGGGGCGTGTAGCCCAGGTTCGTCCCGGTGCCTCCGTCGTCCAGCTTCTCAACGATCCCACCTCTACGGTGGGCGCCGTGGTCCAGCGCACGCGAACGGCGGGCCTGGTTGAAGGTGAGCCCAGTGGAGGCCTCCGCTTCAAATTCATGGCGCGCGACGGAGCGGGGGTCACCGCGGGCGACCTGATCGTCACGTCCGGTGTCGGCACACTCTTCCCCAAGGGCATCCCCGTGGGACGCGTGACGGCGATCGAGGACAAGGGCTCGGCGCTCTTCCATTTCGCCGTGGTGGCGCCCGCCGTGGACTTCGCCCGGGTGGAGGAAATCCTGTTGCTCACTGGGCAGTCGACGCAGGACGTCGCCGGCCTGTTCATTCCGGGCGGCTGAGCGGTGCGCTTCTCTCTTCTCTTCATGGCCTTTGGCGGTAGCCTCGCGCAGTCAAGCGTGGTGCCGTCGTGGAGCATTGGCGGAGTCACTCCGGATCTCCCGCTCATCCTGACCGCGCTCGTCGCGCTCCGGCGCGGGCCCGAAACGGGTTGCCTGGTCGGATTCGCGTCCGGCCTCTTTCAGGATGCGGCGAGCGGCGGCCTCCTCGGCGTGCAGGCGCTGTCGCGCGCGCTGGCGGGCTTCGCGATGGGCCTCTTGCCTGGGCGGCTCTGGGTCGGCCACCCGCTGGTGCAGATTCCCGGCCTGATGCTTCTGACCATCGCGGAAGGATTCGTGCGCTTCGGGCTCCTGCAACTCTTCCATTATCCGGCCCGGCTGAGCGAGCTGTTCGTCCACGTGATCCTTCCCCAGTCGCTCTACAACGGCTTCGTTGGCGCGGCCTGTGTGCTCGCCTTCGAAGCCGCGCAAACGTTGCGCCGGCGGCAATCGTGGACCTAGACTACGAATCCACCGCACGCCGGGAGGCGTGGCGCCGTCGCGTTCTCATTCTCGCCGCCGTGGCGGGCATCGCTTTCGTCGGACTGCTGGGCCAGCTTTGGTACCTCCAGGTGCTCGAGGGCGGGAAGCTTCAGGAGATGTCCGAGCGCAACCGCATCAGGATCCGGCCCGTGGCGGCGCCCCGGGGCATCCTCTTCGACCGGAATGGTCTCGCGCTGGTCGACAATCGGCCCGCCTTCACGCTGTCGCTGATCCCGCGCGAGATAGACGACCGGGATACGGTCATGGCTCGGCTCTCGGTGTTGCTCAAGATTCCGATGCGCGAGCTCGAGGAGGCGCTCGAGCGCGTTCCGCCCGACTCCTTCCGCCCCGTCCGCGTCCGCCGGGGGCTCACCCTCGACGAGGTGACCAAGGTCGAAGAGCGCAAGCTCGAGCTGCCCGGTGTCGTCGTCGAGGTCGAGCCGCAGCGGGTTTATCCGACGAGCACCTTCGCGGCCCATTTGCTCGGCTACGTCCGGGAAGTCACCGACGATCAGATGAAGCAGGGACGCTACCGGCGAGGGGACATGATCGGCCAGAGCGGTCTCGAGCGGCTGCTGGACGAGCATCTCCGCGGCCGCGACGGCGGCGAGCGCATCGAGGTGGACGCGATGGGCCGCCCGGTGCAGGTCATGCGAAGGGAGGAACCCGATCCCGGAGCGCAGGTCATCACCACCGTGGACCGCCGCATCCAGGAGGCGGCCGAGCGCGCCATGGCCGGACGCTCGGGTGCGGTGATCGTCATGGATCCGCGCAACGGCGATGTGCTGGCCATGACGTCGAGCCCCGCGTTCGAGCTCGACCGTTTGACCGGCAATCTCGACCGGGACGAGTGGCTCAAGGTCATTCGGGATCCGCTCACTCCGCTGATGAACCGGGCGCTCCAGAGCCAGTACGCGCCCGGCTCCGTGTTCAAGGTAGTGGTGGCGGCGGCCGGACTGCAGGAAGGCTCGCTCACGCCGATGGACAAGATCTATTGCAACGGTGAGTTCCATCTCGGGCAGTGGACGTTCAAGGACTGGAAGGAGGGAGGCCACGGGCACGTGGATACGCGCACAGCGCTGATCCACTCCTGCAATATCTTCTTCTACCAGGCCGGTCTCAAAGTCGGGCCGGCGGCCATCGCCCGGTATGCAGAGGCCTTCGGGCTCGGATCGCCGAGCGGTATCGATCTGGGTGGCGAGAGGGCGGGTATGGTGCCGTTCCTCGACGGCCGCCGGCGGGTGGACGGTCGCAAGTGGCAGGCGGGCGACACCGTCAACATGTCCATCGGTCAGGGGCAAGTGCTCGTGACGCCGATGCAGATCGCCCGCATGATGTCGGCGGTGGCCAATGGCGGTGTCCTCTGGCGGCCGCGTCTCGTCCAGCGCGTGGAGCGCGTGGACGGCTCGCTCGCGTATTCGTCGTCCAGCAAGATGACCGGCCGCGTGGACCTCTCTCCCATCGTGTGGGCCTTCTTGCGCCAGGCGCTGTCGGGTGTGGTCAACGAAGGCGGCACCGGTGGCGCGGCGCGCATTCCGGGCATCGACGTAGCGGGCAAGACGGGGACGGCGCAGAGCGTGAACAAGAGCGACAGCGCCAAGGGTCAGGATCACGCGTGGTTCGCGTCCTTCGCCCCCGCCCAGGACCCCGAGGTCGTCGTGGTCGTGCTGGTCGAGCGTGGCGGCAAGGGCGGGCAGGTGGCCGCTCCGATCGCGCGGCAGATTTACCAGGCGATCTTCCTCGAGAAGATGGCCATGATCCAGATCGGGGAAGACGGCTGATGCTTCGGTTAGACCGCCGGCTGCTCCACAATGTCGATTGGCCGCTCCTGGGCGCCGCCTTTGCCATCGTGCTTCTGAGCGTGGTCTCGCTTTCGAGCCTCGGGTTCGGGCGCGGCGGCTCCGGGCTCGCGTGGCGTCAGCTCATGTGGGTGGGCGTCGGTATGACCGCCCTCCTCGTGGTTGTGACGTTCGACTACCGGAGCTTCGTCCGCGCCGCGCCTGTTCTCTACCTTGCGGGCCTCGGTCTCCTCATCACCGTCTTCGTCCTCGGGCGCATGGTCTCCGGTGCCCGCCGCTGGATCCACCTGGGGCCGCTCACCTTTCAGCCCTCCGAGCTCTTCAAGCTGATTTTCATCCTGACGCTGGCGTGGGCGCTGACTTGGCGCCGCGAAGCCCAGCCGAGCGCTCGCGGGACACTCGGGTGGATCTTCGCGCTGGTCGCCGTGCCGTTCGTGCTCGTGGTCCGCCAGCCAGATCTGGGAACCGCACTGGTGCTGCTGCCCGTGCTCGGAGCCATCCTGGTCGGCGTCGGGGTGCGGCTGCGCGTGCTCGGGGGGCTGGCCGGTGCCGGTATCGCCTTCATGCCGATCGCCTGGTTCCTCTTGAAGCCCTATCAGCGGGACCGGCTTCTCGTATACCTCGATCCGTTTCGAGACCCTCTCGGAACGGCGTACAATGTGATTCAGGCGAAGATCGCCATTGGTTCAGGGCAGCTCCTGGGCAAGGGTATCAGCGGCGCGACGCAGAGCCGCTTGGCCTTTCTTCCGGAACGCCACACAGATTTCATTTTTGCCGTATTCGCCGAGATGTGGGGATTTGTCGGTTGTTCGGTGCTCATCGCGGCCTACGGAGTCCTGGTGTTGCGAGGCTTCGAGATCGCAGTGGGCACCCGGGAAGCCCGAGGACGCATTATCGCCTTGGGGGTCACGGCCCTGTTCGCCGCCCAGACACTCATCAACCTGGGTATGGTGACGGGCCTCCTGCCCGTTGTGGGCATCCCGCTTCCGCTGATGAGCTACGGCGGTTCGTCCATGGTCGTGTCGTTCATGGCGCTGGGGCTCCTCCTCTCGGTCCGAATGCGGCAGTTCCAGTAACCGGGTCCGCCTCCGGGCGGGCGACGAGTTGTGCACCGGAGGCCTCGGCCTCCGAACTGGGGACTGCTGCCGTGGGAAAGCGCATCGTCGTTAACGCCGGCGTGACGGAGACCCGTCTCGCCGTGCAGGATGGAACGCAGCTGACCGAACTGTATGTCGAGCGGGCGGGCCGCCGTTCCATCGTGGGCAATATCTACAAGGGTGTCGTCACCAATGTCCTGCCCGGCATGCAGGCAGCCTTCGTCGACATCGGCCTTCAGAAGGACGCCTTTCTCTACGCCGGGGACTACACGGAGGATCGCGGCGAGGACTTTGGCACCGTCACTCCCGACGGAGACGAGGACGCCGCCGATATCGATGAGGGCGATAGTGAGCGGGACACGGAGCCCGACGCCGAGCTCCCACACCGGCGCGAGGCCGCGGTGCCCATCGAGGAGATGCTGCACAAGGGCCAGGAGGTTCTCGTCCAGGTCTCCAAGGAATCGCTGGGAACCAAGGGCGCCCGCATCACCGCATTCGTGTCCATTCCGGGGCGTTGCATCGTCTATATGCCGCAGAGCCGTCACGTCGGTGTCTCGCGCCGCATCCGGGACGATGTCGAACGTGAGCGCCTCCGCGGGATCGTCAAAGAGCTGCAGCCGCCCTCGGGCGGATTCATCGTCCGCACGGTAGCGGAGGGCAAGGCGGCCGAAGAGCTCCGGGCGGACATCCAGTTCCTGACGCGGCTGTGGAGCCAGGTGCAGAGCCGCTTCGAGTCGGTCCGCGCGCCGTCGCTCCTCCACGAGGAGATGGACCTGACGTTTCGGGTTGTCCGCGATCTCTTCTCGCCCGACGTGGACGAGTTCCTCGTCGACACGCCCGCCGCCTACGAGAAGTGCCTCCACTTCGCGGAGTCGCTGGTGCCCCAGCTCGCCTCGCGGGTCAAGCTCTACGACGGGGCGCAGCCGATCTTCGAGGCCACCGGGATCGAGAAGGAGATCGACAAAGCACTCCGGCGGCGCGTGTGGCTCAAGTCCGGCGGGTACATCGTCATCGACCACACCGAAGCCTTGATAGCGATCGACGTCAATTCCGGCAAGTACGTGGGCAAGCGGGATTTCGAAGAGACCGTACTGAAGATCAACCTCGAGGCGGCCACGGAGGTGGTCCGGCAAATCCGCCTCCGCGATCTCGGGGGGATCATCATCATCGACTTCATCGACATGGAGCGCGCGGAGCATCGCGACCAGGTTTTCCAGGCGCTCATGAAGGCACTCGCCGACGACAAGGCCCGCACCAACGTGCTCGAGATCTCCGAGCTCGGGGTGGTGGAGATGACGCGAAAGCGCGTGCGCCAGGGGCTGCAGTCCCTGCTCACGTCGGCGTGCCCCACGTGCAAGGGCAGCGGCACCGTCAAGTCCGACCAGACCCTGACCGCGGAGATCTTCCGCAAGGTTCAGGCCGGAGTCCGCGAGTGGTCCGGGCGCGACGTGCTGATTCGCGTGAACCCGGAGATGGCGCATCATCTTGAGGCCGAGGAGCGCGAGGGGCTCGAGCGGCTCCAGGAGCTCATCGGGAGTAAGGTCGTGATCCAGGGCGTGCCCTCGTACCAGCGCGAGCAGTACGACTTCACGCTTCGCTAGCCCGCCCTGCGCGGGAGGACATCCATGACGGGCTCGTTGCCGCTGATTCCGACCACGGTGTGCGGCAGCCACGGTTTGCCGTCCTGGCTGCACCTGGTTCGCGAAGCGGCCGCTGCGGACCGTCTTGGGCCCATCGATCTCCAGGAAGCGTACGATGACTCGGTACGCCTGGCCATTCGGGACCAGGTCGAGGCGGGTATCGACGTCATCTCGGACGGCGAGATGCGCCGCGTGACTTTCATCCGCGGTTTCTATGACCGGTTGGCCGGCATCCGGCCGCTGCCAATTCCCCGACGCCTCGGAGCGCCCAACTACGACAGCCACTGCCCGTACGAGGTGCTGGACCGCGTGACGGCGCCCACCGGCCTCGGCATCGTGGAAGAGTTCCGGTTTGCGCGGCCGCATGCCGATCGGCCGATGCGGGTGGCGGTGCCCGGGCCCTTGACGTTGCTCATCCCGCTGCGTCGCGGCGGCCCCTACGCCTCCGAGGACAGTCTGATCGCGGATCTGATCGCCCTCGTCAACGCCGAGATGAAGGGGCTGGTCGCGGCAGGCTGTGACTTCATCCAGGTGGACGAGCCGAACTACGTCATGACCGCGGGCAAGCATCGCGTCCTCAAAGGCGAGGCTGGGCCCATGGTCGAGGCGCTCAATGCGACGCTGGAGGGGGTCAACGCCAAGACAGCTCTCCACGTATGCTTCGGGAACGCGCACAACAACTCCTTCGCCAGTCCCCGGCACTATCGCGCGCTGTATCCGCGGATTCTGGATGCACGGGTGAGCCAGTTCGTCTTCGAGTACGCGAACCGCGAGATGAGCGAGATTGGGCTCTGGAGCGAATTTCCGACGGACAAGGAGATCGCCGTCGGTGTGGTCGACGTCAAGGCCTTCCACGTGGAAGCGCCCGACGAGATCGCCGCGCGGGTCCGCCTCGCGTTGGCGCACGTGCCCGCCGAGCGCCTCTGGCTCGTGCCGGACTGTGGTCTCTGGGAGACGCCGCGCTGGGCGGGCGTCGCCAAGCTCCGCTCCATGGCCGAAGCCGCGCGCATCATCCGCCGAGAGCTTGGTGTCGAGTGACGCGGCCGTCGCGGATCAGTCGCGCGCGCATCGTGGAGCAGCTGAAGCTGGCCGCCCGCAAGGGGGATCGCGGCGCGCTCACCCTCGCCACCGACCAGATGAAGACGCTGGCCTACTCGCCGCGCTACTGGGACAGCTACCTGGAGCTCCTCGTCAATCCGCTCGCACGCCTCGTCGACCTGCTGGTGATCAAGCAGGGAGACAAGATCGCCCATCAAAAGGGCTGGACGCGGAGCAAGCGGGGGCGATTGCCGGCCAAAGTCCCGGCGCGCGGAGCCAAGGGAGGTGCCCCCGCCCGCCGCCGGCGCCCGACCTCCGCCCCGGAACAGGGCTCGCTCTTTCCCGACCTGCCTTCCTGACCCTCGGCCTGGGCGGCGTCTGGACCCCCGGCCGGCGGCGTGTGGTAGAGTACCCCCCTAGGGTATATGCTGAAAGCATGGGGTCAGGCAATGACACAGGGCGCTCGGGCGGTCGTCCTCCTGGCAGTGGTCGTGGCAGCGGTGGCTGCGATCAGGTTCCTGCCGCCCATTCCCCAGGATCCCGCCTACCATCGCTTCGTCGACACGCGGTCGATCTGGGGCGTGCCCAATGGCTGGAACGTGCTGTCGAATCTGCCGTTCCTGGTCGTCGGGCTCTATGGGTTCTATCGGGTGCTCACAGCGCCCGCCGCTACGGGGACGGCGCCTTTCGTGGAGTCGCGCGAGCGATGGCCGTACGCACTGTTTTTCGCTGGGGTCGCGCTGACCGGCGTGGGCTCGGCCTACTACCACTGGGCGCCCGACACCGCTCGGCTCTTCTGGGACCGGCTGCCCATGACGGTCGCCTTCATGGCGCTTCTGGCCGCGATCGTCACCGAACGGGTGGGCGTCGCGGCGGGGCTTGCAGGCTTGGGTCCGCTGCTCGCCGTCGGGGTCGGCAGCATCATCTACTGGAGTGCCGGTGAGGTCCGCGGTGCCGGCGACCTCAGACCCTATGCCCTGGTTCAGTTCCTGCCCGCCATCCTGATACTGCTCATGCTGTGGCTCTGCCC
>Ga0335084_10002585_pt1 | contig 17524 bp, 18 predicted proteins | sample Lox_Sample_44_FD_206721 | JGI IMG/M metagenome (GOLD analysis project Ga0335084, IMG submission 206721) | Soil microbial communities from Loxahatchee National Wildlife Refuge, Florida, United States - Lox_Sample_4.4 | ecosystem: Environmental > Terrestrial > Soil > Wetlands | place: USA... | reverse complement strand
GTATCGCAACGCCATTCTGGCGCGCCGAACCTTTCTGGTAGCGGAAGCCGGGCGGCAGATAGTCGGCGATCTGCGCTCCGGCGAACGGCATGGCCGTGTTGTTGGTGATGGTGAGCGTATATGGCACGAAATCGCCGATGCCGGCCGTGGTCATGTCGGACGTCTTCAGTATCGTCAGGGTCTTGCCGCCGGAATCGACCGGGATGTCGACCTTCAGTGCCGACCCAGCTACAAAGAAAGGATCGCCGTAAGAACCTCCCGCGCCGGGGGTGCCGAGGATGACCGGCGGCGAACCCGGCGAGCCGATGCTGGCGGGCAGGCCTGCGGGAGCCACCGCCGACGGGAAGACATTGCCCAACGGCGGTACGACGACGAGTCGATAATTTTGCCCCGCACTCACTTGCGGGAAGCGGAAATATCCGTTCCCGCTGATGCCGGGATCGCAATTGGTCGGCGAGCCGGATGTAATGCTGTGTGTAACCGGGTCTGTCACCAACGGGGTGACGCCGTCGTCGCACAACACATTTGCCGGCAGGCCGGTCGAGGTGTCGATCAGGGTGACCTGAGCACCGTCAACCGCGACGCCGGTAGCGGAGTCGAACACGATGCCGTACGGATCGACCAGTCCGCTGGTATTCGCTACCGTGGCGGGGCTGCAGTTGGAATCGTTATACGTTGCAGTGATGGTCTGGTTGTGCGCGTTGGCCGGGAACGAGAGTGTGCCGTCATGCACCACAGGTGCACCGGTTGCGGCCGGCACGGCCGCGACGAATTCTCCGGTCGAGATGCCGGTCTCGGTCAATCTGACCAGCTCGCTGTCGCCGCCGGAGGTGGTCAGCGTCACCCAGACGAAATCCTGTGCAGCGCTGTTGATATTTGCATCGTAACTGATCACGCGCACGATGATGGTCTCGTTGCGCGCGTAACCTGCAGAGCCAACCGGGGACAGGTTCACGCTGGCCGGCAAGTTTGTTGACGCCCCGCCGATCATGATCGGGTTCGTCAGTGCATTCACAGAAGCGGTCGTTCCGTCGGTCGAATACCAGCCCGGTTCCACTTGTACTGCGGCTCCGGCCGGATTGTACTGCAGCAGTTCGACCTTCACGCCGACTGCGATACAGGTCGCGGTAGTCACCTGGGCTGTGTTGCTGTTGCTGGTTGCCGGGGTCACGCCGATCGAAAAATTGGCAGTTGCTGTATTGCTGATCAGCGTGCCCGGCGGTGTAACAGGCGCCGACCAGGCAGCGGAAGTGAAGATGCACAGGCAGATGTACATCAGCGCTTTTTTGTGAACACGGCTCGCGTTCACAAAAAAGCGGGCTGTCGCGGCAAGCCGGGGCAGCACACGCAAAAGCCCATCACCCGCCCGGCGAACCAGACGGGTGGAGAGCAAGGTTTTGGCCAACTGCGCCATATGCTTTTGTTAATTCACCGTGGTATTGAAAATGATCGTCACGGTTTCGCCCGCATTCAGCTGACCAGCCGTTGGATGGGCACCGTCCACAGGAAGCACAGTGGCGAACGTGGCCGTGATCGTGCCGGCGTTCTCGTCCACGCCATCTGCATCATTTGCTGACGTGAAATAGTGGCTGGTTGTATTGACCGTGCCGCCGATGTTCCGGTTAGCACTGGCTGTCACATGGAAGCCAGTTGCAGTCGGACCTGCTGCACCCGGTACACAAGTTGCGGCACTGACCGGAGCAGTCAGCGAGCCTACCTGACCAGGATCAAGCGTCACATTCGTCAACGCATCGGAGATGGTCGTCAGTATGACAGGCGTAGCGCCGGGATTGTTGACGGTGATGGTCCACTGCGTCATGGCACCCGGAATATTCTTCGCGTTCGCCAAGGTGGCAGTGTACGGATCGCACAATAACGCAGCGGTCTTGACGACAGTCGGCACCGTGATCGCTACCGTATAGGTCGCGAAAGCGGAATGTCTGCCATCTGTAGCTGTATCAGTTGCTTCGCTGCCCGCGATGTCGGCCCATACCACATCTACACCTGCCGTATTCCCGGTACCGCTGTTGTTTGCGGTTATGGTAGCCGTGCCCGCGTTGGTGGTCTGTGCGATCAGGTTATAAGCCGCAGTATTCCCGTTTACCGCAGTCGGTGCCGTTTGATCAGCCAAGACCAGCACCTTGATATTGCCGTCCGGTGCAACGGTGGCCGCTCCTGCAACATACAGCGTGTTCGTTCCGTCATATACGCCCGGAGTAGCGCCGTTATCGTTGTAGATGCGGATGTTGGTCATGGTGGCCGTGGGGACCCCGTTCACCGATGTCGACAGCGCGTAACTCTGGTTCGTATTGCCGTTGTTGGTCACCTGGAAATACAGGACCTGATTGGTTGAGTTCGGCAATATCGTCGCGTCTGCGAGTTTTGACACTGTAAGGTTGACCTTGTTGTCCACCACGAATGTGGATGGTGCGGAGGTAACCGGAGCTTGCCCAAAACCGCCGACGCTGTAATCCAGCGTGGCCGAGTTGCTGATGGTGGTACCGGACAGCGTACCTGCCGCCAGCGCACCTTGCGATACCAATCCCAGCATCATCGCGCCGAACAGCAGCGCGATGAATCCCGGGGGACTACCAGTTGTCGTAAAGTATTTCATTTTGCTTCTCCTTTTGAAGTACTGCTTTAAAAATGACTGCTTGAGTTAAAAAATAATTTCTGCATCTTCTTGTCTTATGGGGGACCTGAACCAGTGGTCAGGCCCCGCTCGGAAAACGGCGAGCGGATCCACGGGGGATCCGTCATGGGTTCGGGCATCAGATAACGCCCTGGATAAGTCGAATGGAATGGATTCATGATCAGTTCGTCATTTGCCTCTTGTTATTTGATCGCCGCGCGGAAGCCGACTTCGCCGGATTTCCCCGGTGCAAGTTGCTTTTTGTATATCCAGCGGATGTTGGTGTATTCCTTGGCCAGCGCGGGGCGCGGCTTTCCGCCCTCATCCTTGATCGTCAACTCTTCGGCGTGGCCGAATGTCTTGCCGCCATCGACCGAGAACAGGATGTCGCAATCCTTGCCGAATGCGCTGCCCGCCTTGTATTCACTGGCATTCGGTACCGGGTTGTTGATGACGATATCGCCGACCGGTTTCTTGATGAGGTTCTGGAACGTGGTGGTATAGATCACCTCGGTGCCGGGGATGGCCTTTTCAACAGGGGTGCGCACGAGCGATTTTTTGCCATCCTTGCCAATCACCTCGGTTTCGACCTGGGCGATGCTGGTAACCTTGATGGCATCGCCGGCAGCTTGGACGGTTGCGGAAAAACCGCCCAACATGGAAAGCAGGGTGGTGATGAGCAATAAACGGGAAATTTGCATGGGGGTCTCCTTAGGGTTAGTTGATCGTTGCTTTAAATGTGATGATGGATTTCGCCGGGGAGGTCGCATTCCCCAGCGTGACGGTAACTGCATTTGCGGAGGTGAAATTGAAATCCGCATAATCGCCATCGGTATCGAGGTCGCCTTTTGAAACAGGCGGCTGAGGAGCGCTGATCGTGCCGACGCCGCAAGCTCCACCCCCGGCATACGTTCCCGAAATGCAGGTGATCGAGATGCTGTTTGCAAGGTAAGTCGTGTTGGCGGGAAGCGGATCGGTGATCACCAGGTTGTCTGCGGTTCCGCTTCCGGAGAGATCGACGTCGATCTGGTAGGTAATTACAGCTTTCGGCATCACCACAGCGGTTCCATTCGGGTCAACGATGCTCGCAACGGTTTTGGTCAGGGTTACATTCACGCCGTTGACGAGGTATGCGCCATATGCGGAATACTTAGCATCCAGTGCAGCGTCCGTTACACCCGCGCCATCGGCGAACACCACATCCACCCCGGGAGTATCCACACCCGGCGTCTGGGATAACGGGGCCATGGTTATGGGAACCACTGCGGTTGCCGTCAGGCTGACCACCGATTGCTGGCCGGCTGCTGCGGTTCCGGGGATGTCGGCCACGATGAACACTTTCTGGGAAGCGTCGGCGGCCAAAGTCGGAATGGAAGTTGCCGTATCGACGCCTGCATCATAGACGCCATTTCCATTCGAATCGGCGAACACCTGCAACCCGGTAGCGCTGAAATCGTTGGTGGTAAATGGCGGGGTGCCTCCGGAGGCTGGATTACCCGCGGCCAAGGCGGCAGCCAGAGCAAATCCTTGCGGATCGTTACCCAGATTGATGACGGAAAACGTGGTTACCGCTCCGGTTTGTCCGATGCCCACCGATGTGGGTGATCCGCTGACTTCGGTAACGAGCAGATTAACTTTCTTGTCGACGATGAACGACACCGCATTGCTGGTCGCGGTATTGGTAGGGCCTGCGCCGACCGAGTAGGTCAAAGTTGCCGAGTTGGAAATGGAGGTTCCCGAGGGGGTGCCTGCCGCCCAGCCGATCTGCGGCAAGATCAGCAACAGACAAACACTTATGCCTGGATTGATGGCCCTGGAGCAGATTTTTTTAATTTCAGCTGGATGCATTGGTTACCTTCTTCGGCGCTCTGGAATTTGTAATCAAATATTTCCGGTTCGCTTGAGCAATATCTGTTAATCGTTATAAATAATTTGTTCGATACATTCCGATACATATATCGCATGGAGCGTGCCAACGGGCGAATTCTAATTAAATTTTTCAATAAATCAATAGAATAAGGGTATTTTTTAATGTATTTATTGAATATTGCAACACAAGCATTGTCGAAAACATGACTGATTTCGTTGGCGTATCGTCGATTACGGAGGGTTCGAACGAAAAAAAAGGACGCTGTCAGGCGTCCTTTTGCGGGAGATTTTGTACGGTTAAATCGTTATTCTATCTTGGCTTTGCTGCGTAATTCTGCCACATATTCCTGGATGGATTGTTGTTGCAGGCGTTGCTGAATTTGCGGTTTGAGGTCTTCAAACGACGGTACTTTCAGGTCGCGCACATCATCCAGTCTGATGACGTGCCAGCCATATTGGGTTTTCACCGGTTCCTTGGTGTATGCGCCTTTTTTCAGGCTTAACAGAGCATTGGCAAAGGGCGGAACGAAATTGGAGGGGACCGCCCAGTCAAGTTCGCCGCCTCTCTCTGCGGAGCCGGCATCCTTGGATTTTGCCTGCGCAATTTTTGCAAAATTACCCTTTTTGCCCAGTTGCTTGATGATGTCTTTAGCCTCGTCTTCCGAGTCAACCAGGATATGGCTGGCCTTGTATTCCTTGGTTCCGAGATTGGCTTTCAACTTGTCATATTCCTGTTTGAGCTGATCGTCGCTGATCGGGTGATTCTTTACGTAATCCTGAACGAATGCGCTGACCAGCACCGACTGATCGGCCAGTTCAGTTTGTTGAATGACCTCGGGATCCTTGTCCAGTCCCTTTTTTTTCGCTTCCTGAGCAATTACTTCCATGCTAACCATGTCATCACGCACCGCCTTGCGCAACTCCGGGGTATCCGGCTGACCCTGTGAAGTGGCGATCTTGACGCGCATGTCCACACGGGATTGAGGAATGGAAACGCCGTTCACCATGGCGGCGGATTTGTCGTCCGCAAAAGCAGGGTTAACCGCCAGTGCGCTTACTATTGCCAGTGCTGCGAATATTCCGGTTTTTAACATGCTGAGTCCTCTTCCTAGGGATAAAAATCGACAATTACATTTCATCGGGCGTATGCGCCTGTATGGTGAGTGCGTGTATTTCGCGCTTCATCAACTCTCCAAGTGCGGAATATATCATACGGTGGCGTGCAACCGTATTGTTACCGGAAAACTGCGCCGAAACGATGTTCAGCACATAATGTCCGCCTCCGCCGCGAGCGCCGGCATGGCCCGCATGCTTGTGACTTTCATCAATTATTTCCAGGGCGGTCGGATTGAGCACGGCAAGACGCGCGCGCATCTTATTTTGGATTTGATTCACTGGGGAAATGTTTTCCTGAACGGCTGCACATGAACTTCGGCAAACACCCCGCCCGTTGCGTATGGGTCGACTTTCGCCCATTCCTCGGCGGCGAACAATGAGGGAAATTCGGCCACGATCAGGCTGCCGGTAAATCCCGCCTCTCCCGGATCGTTGGCGTCTACCGCAGGGAAGGGACCCGCCAGCAGCAAGCGTCCCAGGTTTTGCAATTCCTGCAAACGTGCAACATGTGCCGGCCGAGCCTCCATGCGCTTTCCCAGGCTATCAGGCTCGTCCCGACCAATGATCGCGTACCACATCTACTTTGCCTCCATCAGTTGTGTTCTTTCTTTTCATCCACATATTTCGCCAGCCATGCGCCTTGCGCCAGGATGAAAGCCACCATCAACCCGGTGAAGCCGAACAGTTTGAAATTTACCCAGGTATCCGTGGAGAAGTTGAAAGCCACATACAAGTTGATAAAACCGAGCACCGCAAAGAACAGGCCCCAACTCAGATTGAGACGGTTCCAAGCATGCATGGGCAGGGCGATTTTTTCATGAAGCATGGCGCGCATCAGGTTCTTGTGGAACAGCAAATTCGAGAACAGCAGGATCGAGGAAAATATCCAGTACAGCACCGTAGGTTTGATCTTGATGTAGTTCTCGTCATGCAGCCACAAGGTTGCCCCGCCAAACATGGCGACGATGGCAAAAGCCACCCACAACATCATGTCAACTTTGCCATGCCGATACTTGGCCCAGGCGATCTGGGCGATCGTTGCGGCGATCGCCACCGATGTGGCAATAAAGATGTCCCCGAATTTATAGGCGATAAAGAACAGCAGGACGGGAAATAAATCGAACAGCAGCTTCATGGCGATGCTTGAGGGGTTTGGTTTATATCAAGAACAAGCGCGGCAGAATTGATGCAGAAACGCAGTCCGGAGGGTTTCGGGCCATCGGGGAATACATGTCCAAGGTGCGATCCGCATTGTCTGCAGCACACTTCGACGCGCTTCATTCCGTAACTGGTGTCCGTGCGCGACATGACATTTTCGGCAGTATAGGGCTGCCAGAAACTCGGCCATCCGCTACCCGAATCGAATTTGGCCGCAGAGTCGAACAAGGCGCTGCCGCAACACACGCAACGGTAGACTCCCGTATCATGACAATCCCAATATGCGCCCGTGAACGGCGGCTCGGTGCCACACCTGCGGCAAACCTGGTATTGCTCGGGGGTCAGTTCTTCGCGCCATTCGGCATCGGATTTTGTAATCGGCATTGTCATTGAACTGTCATCCAAACGCTCGCCAGCTGGCGAGAAGATTCCCCGCAAAAATTTTACGAATTGGAACATCCGCCTTGTTATCTTAATCGAATTGCAGCTTATAGAACTTCACCGGCATAATCAGCCAAACGCGACCTTTCGCCGCGCAACAGCGTGACATGGCCGCCGTGTTTCCACCCCTTGAAGCGGTCCACCACATAGGTCAGGCCGGAGCTTCCTTCGGTGAGATAAGGCGTATCGATCTGTGCGATGTTGCCCATGCATACCACTTTGGTACCCGGGCCTGCGCGGGTCACCAGTGTCTTCATCTGCTTGGGCGTAAGGTTCTGCGCTTCGTCTATGATGACATATTTGTTGAGAAAAGTGCGCCCGCGCATGAAATTCAGGGATTTGACCTTGACCCTGGAGCGGATCAGGTCGCGTGTCGCCGCGCGACCCCAGTCGCCCCCTTCTTCGTCGGATTTGTTCAGTACATCCAGGTTATCCTCCAGCGCGCCCATCCAGGGAGTCATCTTTTCTTCCTCTGTCCCGGGCAAAAATCCGATGTCTTCGCCAACCGGTACCGTGACTCGGGTGATGATGATCTCTGAATACAGCTTGGCTTCCAGCGTTTGCAACAAACCTGAAGCCAGCGTCAGCAGCGTCTTGCCGGTACCTGCCTGACCCAGCAACGTTACGAAATCGATCTCCGGATTCATCAGCAGGTTGAGCACGAAATTCTGTTCGCGATTGCGTGCAGTGATCCCCCATACATTGTTCTTGCTGTGTGTGTAATCGGTCAGTGTGCACAACTGGGCCGTCTCGTCGTTCTGATCCAGCACAATGGCATAGAACGGCGCGGATCCGTTTTCCAGATAGACGAACTGGTTGACAAAAAATGCGGCGCACAGCGGTCCGTATATCTGGTAATACGTACGACCATCTTTTTGCCATGACTTCATGTCCTTGCTGTGCCGGTCCCAGAAATCGTCGGGCAGCGGGAGCACCCCGGTATAGAGCAAGTCGCTGTCTTCCAGCACCTTGTCGTTGAAATAGTCCTGCGCTTCCAACCCCAACGCGCGCGCTTTGATGCGCATGTTGATGTCTTTGCTGACCAGGATGACCGACCGGGTCGGCTGTTGCTTTTGCAGTCCGATCACGACGCCGAGAATCGCGTTGTCCGCTTTGCCGAGTTCCAGATTCTGGGGCAGCTCGTATTTGACCGAGCTGGTTTGAAGGAACAGGCGTCCGGAGCAATTCTTGTTCGCGGGGGATTCGAGCGCGATTCCTTCTTCTATCTTGTGGGGAGCATCGCTGACGATCTGATCCAGGAAACGGCTTGCCTGCCGGGCGTTTCTGGCAACCTCAGTCATGCCTTTCTTCTTGTTGTCCAGTTCCTCCAGCACGAACATCGGCAGGCAAATGTCATGTTCCTCGAAGCGGAACAGGCTGGTCGGGTCATGCAGCAATACATTGGTGTCCAGCACGAACAGTTTGATATCGGTATCCGTTTCCTGTTTTACCGATTTGGCGCGTGTTGGTGGGGACATGAGCTTCCTTTAATTGAGATTTGTTACGAAATCCAGCACTTCCTGCGCGTGGCCTTCGGCCTTGAGGCCGCGCCATTCCCGCCGCAGCATACCGTTCTTGTCGACCACAAAGGTGCTGCGCTCGATGCCGCGCACTTGCTTGCCATACATGTTCTTTTGCTTGATCACTCCGAACAGCTTGCATGCGGTTTCACCGGTATCCGACAGCAATTCGAATGGCAGGGTGAACTTGGCCTTGAAATTCTCGTGCGACTTCAGGCTGTCGCGCGAAACGCCCACTATTTCGCAATTCGCTTTCTTGAATTTTGCGTAGAGATCGCGGAATTGCTGCGCCTCGGTGGTGCAGCCCGGGGTGTTGTCTTTGGGGTAGAAGTAGATGACCAGATGCTTGCCGCGCGCGCCGGATAGGGTGAAAGTCTGGTTACCCGTGGCAGGCAGGGAAAAATCTGCAACTTTGTGTTCTGACATAAGTGGATTCGCTTGAGAGGGTGACATTCTTGTCAAAAAACGCGCTAAAGGCAAGCATCTTCGCGCCCTCGTCAAACCGCCACAGTTGTGCTACGGTTGCTGCCCGTTTACACAGGATAGGCCGTTCAAACCATGTTGCCTGCGGTATCAAAATCGACGGCTGTGACCGATGAGGATTACATGCGCCTCGCGCTGGAACTGGCAAGCCGGGCGCAGGCGGCCGGCGAAGTGCCGGTGGGTGCGGTGGTCGTGCTGGATGGCGAGATCATCGGGCGCGGTTTCAATGCGCCGATCTCGCGCCACGACCCATCCGCCCATGCCGAGATGATGGCTCTGCGCGATGCCGCGCAAAATATCGGCAATTACCGGCTGGTCGGCGGCGAACTGTACGTCACGCTGGAGCCGTGCCTGATGTGCGCGGGCGCGATCATGCACGCGCGCATCGCACGCCTGGTATACGGCGCGAGCGACCCCAAGACCGGCGCGTGCGGCAGCGTGATGGACGCGTTTGCCGAGCAGCGCCTGAACCACCATACCGCAGTGGAGGGCGGCGTGCTGAGGGGCGAATGCGGGCTGATGCTCAGCGATTTTTTCTCGGCGCGCCGCGCGCAGCAAAAGGCTTCGTGAAGATCAACGTTTATATTTCCAAACAACAGCTCGAATTGCTGGATGACGCCGGCAAGGTAATGCATCGATATGCGGTGTCCAGCTCTGCAAAGGGCGTAGGCGAACTGTCTGGAAGCCACTGCACCCCGCGCGGCAAACACATCATCCGCGCCAAGATAGGCGCTGGATTACCTGACAATACCGTATTCGTCAGCCGCCGTCCCACCGGGGAGATCTACACGCCGGAACTGGGAGAAAAATCCCCCGGCCGTGACTGGATGCTGACGCGCATCCTGTGGCTGTCCGGCCTGGAAAAGGGCTTCAACCGGCTGGGGGATTGCGATACCATGCGCCGTTATATCTACATTCACGGCACGCCAGACTCGGTGCCGCTCGGCATACCCGGTTCGCATGGCTGCATCCGGATGCGCAATGCCGATTTGATCGAATTGTTTGATATAGTACCCGCAGGAACGGCTGTCGAAATCTTCGAGTGATATTCCAGGGGGATACAGGCATGGGGAATCCTTTTACCGTCAGTCTCGTTTGTTGGCACGACGGCGAGCCGTTATTGAAATCGATACGCGAGGCGGTATTTATTCGCGAACAACGCATTCCCGCCGATCTGGAATGGGACGGGCAGGATGAAAGTTGCCGCCACGCGCTTGCGCTCAGTCATCAAGGCGATGCCATAGGCTGCGGAAGGATGTCTGCCAGCGGTCACATCGGGCGCATCTCCGTGCTGCCGCAATGGCGCAAGCAAAAAGTCGGCACGGCGATCATGGAAGCGCTGCTTGATTATGCACGCGCGCACGACTACAAACAGGTGGACGTGGACGCACAGACTTACGCATTGCCGTTCTATCGCAGCTTTGGTTTTGCCGAACAGGGCAAGGAGTTCATCGATGCAGGGTTGCCACACATCAAGATGACGATGAAGCTGTAGCATAGCCGGACGACGACGCTAGGCGGGGCAGTGTTGCTGAAAAATTTGGTGCCGAATGATGATGAACCGCATTCGATTATAGACTGCCAAATTAGTCTTTGTGCAGGGTTTAAAATTCTGGATGTTTTTATATTGGAGACTGATCATGAACCAAATCAACAAATACTTCTTCTCGTTCTTTATGGTCTTCGCGTTGCTGCTCGCTTCGGGTTGCGCATCCACTCCGACCCAGGAGAGCACCGGTGAATTTCTTGACGACAGCGTGATCACCACCAAGGTCAAAGCGGCGATATTCAACGAACCTGATTTGAAGACGCTCGATATCAGTGTAAAGACGGTCAAGGGCGAGGTTGAATTGAGCGGTCTTGTCAGTTCCAAATCCGACGTCAGCAAGGCCGCCGAGGTTGCACGCGGCGTCATTGGCGTCAAATCCGTCAGGAATGAATTAAAGGTAAAGTGACGGCGGAGCAGCATTCTTTATTGAATTGCATGCGCATCGTCGTCCTGCCGTGAGGTTCGCTCGAGTCGGCCAGAGCTATTGCCTGTATTGAAAAGCCGTGAAGTGAGCAAATCTGAAGTTTGCGCATCTGCAATGTATCGAATGTATCGTTAGCTGACTCTGCATTCCGGTTCCCGCTTATTTGCGCCGCGTCATTTCGCTGATAAAGCGCTTGTCGGCTTGTGCCGGAGCGGCATATGCATCGAAACGATCGCCCATTTCCTTGTCGATCAGGCTAAGGCGGTCCTGAGGTGCCGGATGGGTCTTGAACATCAGCGCAAATGAGGAATCCTGCGCGCTGTTCGCATCGAGCATTTGCAGTACGGCAGGCAGACCGTAAGGATCATACCCGGCGCGCGTTGCGATCACGATGCCCATGCGATCCGCCTCAAATTCATCGTCCTTGTCCAGTCCGCGCGCATACACTTCCGTTCCCGCCTTGATGGCTTTTTCCATGACGGCGGGGTCTGCCTTGTTCTTGAGCGCTTCGCCCGCGAGCTCGGAAGCAATGTCCATGCGTGCCGACTCCTGCAATGCCGCCAGATGATGCTTGCGCAACACGTGCACCATTTCGTGTGCCAGCACGCCGGCCAGTTCCGATTCATTGTTCAGTCTTTGCAACAGACCGTTGGTGATGAAGATCGTGCCGCCGGGAGTGGCGAATGCGTTCACGTCGGTGCTATCCAGCACGCCGAATTGCCAGGGCAGGTCGGGACGTTCTGCGTGCAGGCTTATCCAGCGCCCCACATGGTTGACGTATTGCTGCACCCTGTTGTCCGGCAACAAGGGTGAGGCTCCCAGCAGGTTGGTGGCGATCCCATGGCCGATCTCGATCTCTTCCTGCTCGTCTACGGTTTTGGTCGCCTGTTGAGCGCTTTTCGCGAAATCCAGCGCTTTTTGGAAATCGAAATCAAATGCGCGCGCGGGGATAGAACACAGCAAGCTGAAACAGAAGAATAACAGTGTGCGGTTTGACATTGGCTTATCCTCCTCGATTATTTGCCGCTTTGCGGCAAATAATCGAGCTGCTGGCTCTTGAGTTTTGCATCGCGCGCAAACTTTTCGGCGCTGGTCTTGTTTGCGGCATATTTCTGCAGTTTTTCAAATTCTTCCGGGTTGGGCTGGGCGTTCTTCAGGTCTTCTTCGGTCAGGCCGCGTACACCGGTGGTCATCGCGATACCGCTGCTGCCGGATCGTCCGACATTGATCAAGCTTTGCAGGCCGGTGTCTCCTGATTTCCTGGTGGTGCTGTCGCCGCGCAAACTGAGCATCCTGACCCAGCCGTTGCCCTTGGCGCTGCTGATCCTGACCCAGCCTCCCTGGCGCGACATGACGCTGACACTGGCCTTCTCGTCGAGTTTTCCGACCGTTGCCGAGTCGCTGTAGGGGAGCTTCTTGATCTCGGTGTTGCGCACGGCATACGCGGTCTGCCAGCCATAAGCCGGGGCAGTTATTGCGGCGTACACGACGAGTGCGTAAAAATATCTCATGGGCTGGACGGGACAGGGGTAAATAATTCCACTTCTTGTAAACGACCTTTGACTTTATAAGAGCCGGCCGCACTAAAGTCAAATGCATTCCGGCCCTCGCCGGTGATGCAGCGTTTGGCGGTTTCGCTGGAAACCAGGATGCGCGCGACACCTTTGGTCAGACCCTCGATGCGGTTGGAAAGATTCACGGTGTCGCCGATGGCGGTGTAATCCATGCGCGTTTCTGAACCCAGGAACCCGACCACAGCCTTTCCGGTATGGATACCGATGCCGACGTCGAAGTCCTTCCCGTCTCCGCCCAGTTCTTCCTTGAATCGCAGCAGCGACTGTTCCATTTCCAGGGCGGCCGCCACCGCATGCTGCGCATGCAGCGGATCGTCCTGAGGCGCACCCCAGAATGCCATGATTGCATCGCCGATGAATTTGTCCAGCGTGCCGCCGTGGCGGAAGATGATTTCCACCTGCAGGCTGAAGTAACGGTTCAACAGGCTGACGATCTCTTCCGGCGAGCGTCTTTCCGAAAGTGTAGTGAAGCCGCGTATGTCGGAGAACAGCACGGTGATTTCGCGCGCCTGGCCGCTCAGCGATTGCGGTGTTTCACCCTGCGCAATCAGCGAACCGACCACGCGCGGATCGAGGAATCGATTGAAGATGCGCACTGTCTGTTCGCGCGATTTCTTTTCGCGCAGGTATTCGCTGAGCGCTGCGGCAAAATAGAAACCCCACGCGAACAGCAGAGGGGTCAGCATCGCAACAGTAGACAGCCTCGTCATCGCCATGTATTGCAATGCCAGCAACGCAATGCTGAATAACAGCAGCATGGCGCCGATCCTGAATACATCAATGCGGCGCTGCACAAACAGCGGAAATTGAAGCATGATCAGCATTACCGCGATCAGTGGGGAGATATAAGGTGGCGCGGCATGCAGGAAACGCTGGTTCTTCAGATTGTCCAGCGCAGTGGCGAGGATCGCCACGCCCGGATACATGCTGGATATCGGGGTCGCGTGGATGTCGTGCAAGCCGGTAGCGGTGGTACCGATGACGACGATCTTTCCGGTCAGTTCGTGCGGATCGCGCTGCCGCTTCTGGAGCGACTGGTCGGTGTACAGCTCACTGTATGAGATGTGTTTGAATGCGTTGCTGTCACCGCGCCAGTGCAGATTGATATATGGTTGTGGCGGTATCGGATAGCCCAGATCGCTCATCACGTGCGCGGGCAGCGACTCCAGCTGCCATCCGGAAACATTGCGGCGCATTTCATAACGCCGCGCGATGCCGTCCGCATCCTCGGTCAAGTTGATCAGGCCGACGCGCCACGACCCGGTCGCAATGGCCTGCGGAGGAAGCAGTATGGCGCGCGCATCCGGGTCGGCATCGGCTGCATGGGGGATGGTTATGGTTTTCGCCAATTCCGCCAGCGGTACGCCCAAGGACTGTTTCCCTTCCAACTGCGCCATTGGAAAATACACGTTATGCAGGTCGTGCAGCACTTCGTTCAAAAACTGGTCGCTCTCAGGGCGATAGCGGTCCGGTTCGCTGAATAGGAGATCGAATACGATCGCGCGCGGTTGCTGCCGGGAAATACCTTGCAACAGTTCTGCATGCACCGCGCGCGGCCATGGCCAGCTTCCGGCCGTGTCCTGCATCGCTGCAAGGCTTGCCTCGTCGATATCGACGATCACAATGTCCGGATCCGGGCTGAGCGATTGTGCGGTTTGCCGCACGAAAAAGTCGCTCAGTCGGTTGTCCAGCGTGCCGAACAGATTCAGCCACGCGCTGTTGATCGCAACCAAAGCGACTACTGCCAGGGCGATCAACTGGATGCGGCCGAAGGATGGGTTAGGACTGGAGGATGGCATGTTTTGTTTCGATACATTGAAGCTCAGACGGCTGGAAGAGAATAGGGCATCGGCAGGAACTGCAAAGCCGCGCCCTGTGGCGAATTCCAGTGCACCGCCTGCGACTCAAAGCTGGATGTCTGTATTACCGCCAGCACGTCGTAGCCACTGACCGGCGCCGGTGCCGAATTGACGATCATTCCGCTGGGCTGGCCTTCCATCTCCGCGCTGAACAGTTCGTCGCCCGGTTGCGGCGAGTCGCTCGTGTCGATACGCGCCAGATACATGCGTCGCTTCAGTTTGCCCAGATATTGCGTGCGTGCCACGATTTCCTGTCCGGGATAGCAGCCCTTGTTGAAATTCAATCCGTTGACCAAATCGAAGTTCGCCATCTGAGCGACGAACTGCTCCTGCGTCTGAGGAAGGATGACCGGGATGCCAGAATGGATGTTGAGCCAATCCCAGCAAACACTGCCGACCGGCCTGGCCTTGCGGCCGATATCCGCCCAAATCATGTTCGCATCATGCGCCGCGGCGTATAGCTGCCAGCGCATATCACCGATCTTTATCACCGTGCCTAGCCCGGTTCTGGAACAACCGAGGTGCTCTTGCGGCGGCGCATCAAACTTCGCGCGCAAGATCGCCTGCGCATCAATACCCGACAGTCCCAGCATCACGATTTCATTGCTTGCATCGCCGATCTTCACCTTGGATCGCAATACGTACAGGCTCAGTTTTTTTCGTATTGGTTCGCATAATGCGCGCGGCAGTTGCAGCAGGTAATCGTTGCCTTCGCGCGAGATCAGCATCGTTGCCAGCATCCTGCCCTTGGGACTGTTCAAGCTGCTCAATTGCGCGCGAGTTGCAGAAACTTCGCGAATGTCGTTGCTCAGCAGATTCTGCAGGAAAGTTTCCGCATCCGTGTTGGAGACGCGCAGCAGGCCGAACTGCCCCAGGTCACACAGCACCGTGCCGTCACGGGTGGCCATGCGCTCGGCAGCGGCATCGCCGAAACCGCTGACGACGCCATCCTGTACCTGCGCGCCCCGGGAAGCCAGAAAATTCTGCCAGTCTTGATCCATTGCGTTTTCCGTTGGTCGAAGTCACGCAATCTTACCTCGAAGCACAAGGTTTCGGATAAACTCTTGCGCCATGAAACGTTGGGTCTGTATCCTGTTGGCGCTGCCGCTCGCCGCCTGCGATGGCGGGCTGTGGAATAATCCCTATCCCGCATCGGATGCGGGCATGTCCATCCTGTATACCGCGTTCACCGAGCGTCCAAAGCATCTCGATCCGGCACAGGCATACAGCGAGAACGAGTATGAATTCCTTGCGCAGATCTACGCTCCTCCGCTGCAATATCATTATCTGAAGCGCCCCTATCAACTGGTACCGTTGGCCGCGGCACAAATGCCGACAGTCCGTTATCTTGACAAGCGTCACCGCCCGCTTCCGGAAAGTGCTCCGGCCGAACGGATCGCATACAGCGTGTATGAGATACACATCAAGCCGAACATGCGCTATCAACCGCATCCGGCGTTTGCGCAAAATGCTCGTGGCCGGCTGGAGTACGACCGTCTGACGCCGGAAGATTTGCGCGATAAATATTCGGTAAGCGATTTTCCTCACAGCGGGACGCGGATCGTAACGGCCGCCGACTATGCGTATCAGATCAAGCGTCTTGCGAATCCGCAGTTGCATCTTCCGATATTCGGCGTGATGAGCGAATATATTGTCGGTCTCAAGGAATATGCCGCGACGCTGCAGCAGACACTGAAGAAGAATCCGGACGCTTTTCTCGATCTGAGCCAGTATCCTTTGTCCGGCGTTCAGGTGGTGGATGACACCACCTATCGGATCACCATCCATGGCAAGTACCCTCAATTCGTTTACTGGCTGGCGATGCCATTCTTCGCACCGATGCCGCCGGAGGCAGAGAGGTTCTATGCCCAAGACGGAATGCGTGAACGCAACCTGGTTCTGGATTGGTGGCCGGTGGGTAGCGGACCATATTACCTTTCCGAAAACAACCCGAATCAGCGCATGGTGCTGACGCGAAATTCTTATTACAACATTGAGACTTATCCCTCGGAAGGCGAAGCTGCAGATGCAGCCGCCGGCTTGTTGGCTGATGCAGGCAAGCCCTTGCCTTTGATCGACAAGATCGTGTTCACCCTGGAGAAGGAAACCATTCCCTACTGGAATAAATTTTTGCAGGGTTACTACGATGCATCGGGGATCAGCTCCGACAGTTTCGACCAAGCGGTCCAGGTGAATGTCGGCGGCGAGGCAACGGTGACGGACGCGATGAAAGCACAGGGTATCAGGCTGTCCACTTCCGTGGCGACTTCAACCATGTATACCGGTTTCAACTGGCTTGATCCTGTCGTGGGTGGAAACAGCGAGCGGGCACGCAAGTTGCGGCAGGCGATTGCGATCGCGGTGGATTTCGAGGAGTTTATCTCGATCTTCGCGAATGGGCGCGGCATCGCCGCACAGTCGCCGATCCCGCCAGGCATCTTCGGCTATCGCGCGGGAGAGGCGGGCATCAATCGGTATGTGTATGACTGGGTGGATGGAGCGCCAAAGCGCAAACCCATCGAAACGGCCAGGCACCTGCTTGCGGAAGCGGGATACCCGAACGGCGTGGATGCGCAGACGGGGCAACCGCTGGTGATCAATCTGGACACCACGGCGAGCGGAGTCGGGGACAAAGCGCGGCTGGACTGGCTGCGCAAACAGTTCGCCAAGATCAATGTGCAGTTGGTCGCGCGAATTACAGACTATAACCGATTCCAGGACAAGATCCGCAAGGGCGATACCCAGATGTTCTACTGGGGTTGGAATGCCGATTATCCCGACCCGGAGAATTTTCTATTTCTGTTGAGCAGCGCGCAAGCCAAAGTGGGCAAGGGCGGCGAGAATGCCGCAAATTACAGCAACCCGGAATATGACAAATTATTCGAACAAATGAAAAACA
>Ga0335084_10002584_pt1 | contig 17524 bp, 16 predicted proteins | sample Lox_Sample_44_FD_206721 | JGI IMG/M metagenome (GOLD analysis project Ga0335084, IMG submission 206721) | Soil microbial communities from Loxahatchee National Wildlife Refuge, Florida, United States - Lox_Sample_4.4 | ecosystem: Environmental > Terrestrial > Soil > Wetlands | place: USA... | reverse complement strand
GTGGGCAGCTTCGTCGGTGACGCGTGGCACGAGTGGAACGGGCGCTTCCGGGACGATGCGCGCCGGTTTCTCAGGAGCGAGCCGGGAATGGTGCAGAAGCTGGCCGCGAGGCTTCTCGGCAGCCCGGACCTCTACGGTCACCAGGAGCGCGAGCCGGAGCAGAGCGTGAACTTCGTCACCTGCCACGACGGTTTCACGCTCGAGGACCTCGTCTCCTACGACCGCAAGCACAACGAGGCCAACGGGGAGCAGAACCGCGATGGCGCCGACGACAACGCGAGCTGGAACTGCGGCGCCGAGGGGCCGAGCGAGGATCCGGCCATCGAGGCCCTTCGCCGTCGCCAGATCCGAAACTTCTTCACCCTCCTCCTGGTCTCGGTGGGCAGTCCGATGCTGTCCATGGGCGACGAGATGCGGCGTAGCCAGCGGGGGAACAACAACGCCTACTGCCACGACAACGAGATCAGCTGGCTGGATTGGACGCTGCTCGAACGGCACCGAGACGTACACCGCTTCGTCCGGTCGCTCCTCGCGTTCCGCATGCGCCGAGACGTCGTGCTCGATGCGCCGCGGGTGACCCTCAGCGAGCTCCTGAGGCTCGCGCGCATCGAATGGCACGGTGTCGCCCTCGCCGGGCCCGACTGGAGCGATCACTCCCACTCACTGGCCACCACGATCACGAGTTTCTCCGGCAACTTCCGGCTGCACGGAATCTTCAACGCCTACTGGGAGCCGCTCCGGTTCGAGCTGCCGGCCGCCGGAGAGGCGGGCGCATGGCGGCGCTGGCTCGACACCTCGCTCGAGTCACCGGAGGACATTCTCCCGTGGGACGAGGCGCCGCACATCGCGGAGTCGAGCTATGCCGCCCAGCCGCGCTCGATCGCGATTCTCGTCCTGCCGCTCGCACGAGAGCGAGAGTGGCGCCCAGAGAGGAGAGAGACGACATGACGACTCGGAAGAGGAAGCGGACCGCTGGCGAGATACCGGAGCCCGGCGCGCTCGAGAGGCTGATCGCGCAGTACGGGTGCGGCCCCATCCATTTCAGTGGGAGCGACGACGCCCTCTACGAGCGTCACCTCACCTTCGATGAGGTCTTGGACGTCGCAGAGGCCGGGCCGCGCGATCGGTTCGAGGCGATCGCGCGCTCGACCCGCGACGTGTTCTCGCAGCGCTGGATCCTCACCGAGAAGGCCTACGAGCGCGAGAACCCCAAGCGGATCTATTACCTCTCGCTCGAGTATCTGATCGGCCGTTCGCTCGCCAACAACGTCACAAACCTCTTGCTCGCTCCCCTGGTGGCTCCGGTTGCGCACGAGAAGGGTCTCGACTGGCTCGCTTTGCAAGAAGAGGAGCCCGATGCCGGACTCGGAAACGGCGGACTCGGTCGGCTCGCGGCGTGCTTCCTCGACTCGATGGCGACGCTGCAGCTTCCCGCGATGGGCTATGGGCTCCGGTACGAATACGGAATCTTCAGCCAGTCGATCCGCGACGGCTGGCAGCACGAACAGCCCGACAACTGGCTGCGCCGCCAGGACCCGTGGGAAGTCCCGCGCTTGAACGAGCGGGTGGAGGTGAAGCTCGGCTGCTCGTTCGTGATGCGCGACGGGCGTCTCGAAATCGTCCCCGGGCACCCTGCCACTCTGATCGGCATCCCCTTCGACCGGCCGGTCGTGGGCTACGGCGGCAAGACCGTGAACACGCTGCGGCTCTGGGCCGCCGCTGCGCCGGACTACTTCGACTTCCAGCGCTTCGGCCGGGGCGAGTTCATCGAAGCCCTCACCGATACGCTCCTGGCCGAATCGGTCACTCGCGTGCTGTATCCCGACGACTCCACCGTCCGGGGTCAGGCGCTGCGGTTCGTGCAGGAGTACTTCCTCGTCGCGTGCTCACTCGCCGACATCATCCGGCGTTTCCGCAAGACGAACGCCGACTGGAGCACGTTCTCCGAGAAGGTGGCGCTCCAGCTCAACGACACTCACCCGGCCCTCGCCGTGCCGGAGCTGCTGCGCATCCTGCTCGACGAAGCTCGGCTCGGCTGGGATCAGGCCTGGGACCTGACCCGGCGAACGCTCGCCTACACGAATCACACGCTGCTGCCCGAGGCGCTCGAGAAGTGGCCCCTCGGCTATTTCCAAGTGCTCCTGCCGCGACACTACGAGCTCGTGCTCGAGATCAACCGGAGACTGCTCGAAGAAGTGCGCACGCGCTTCCCGGGAGACGAGGGACGCGCGGACCGGATGAGCCTGATCGAAGAAGGTGCGGAGAGACACGTCCGGATGGCCCATCTGGCCATCGTGGGCTCGCACAGCACCAACGGTGTATCTGCGATCCACTCCGAGCTTTTGCGTACCACGACCGTGAGAGACTTCGCGGAGTTCTTCCCTGCGCGCTTCAACAACAAGACCAACGGCGTCACACCGCGCCGCTGGCTCCTGCTCGCGAACCCTCCGCTGGCGCGCACCATCACCGAGGCGATCGGCGACGGTTGGATCACCGATCTCACCCAGCTCGCCAAGCTGGCGCCTCTCGCCGGCGATCGGGGTCTGCGCGACGCCTTCCGCAAGGCGAAGCGGGAGTCCAAGGCGCGCCTGGCCGCCTGGCTCAGTACGGCGTCGGGGCAGTCACTGGATCCCGACACGATCGTGGACAGTCACGTGAAGCGCATCCACGAGTACAAGCGCCAGGTCCTGAACGCGCTGCGCGTGGTCGTCCTGTACGACCGTCTGCGCGCGAATCCCAAGCTCGACATGCCTCCGCGCACCTTCGTCTTCGCTGGAAAGGCCGCCCCCGCCTACCACCTCGCGAAGCTGATCATCAAGCTGTTGAACAACCTGGCCACGACGATCGACGCCGATCCAGCTCTGCGCGGCCGCCTCAAGGTTCTGTTCGTGCCCGAGTACTGCGTGTCACTCGCCGAGCGGCTCATCCCGGCCAGCGACGTCTCGAACCAGATCTCGACCGCGGGCTACGAGGCCAGTGGCACCAGCAACATGAAGTTCATGATGAACGGGGCGCTCACGATCGGGACGCGCGACGGGGCGACGATCGAGATGGCGCAGGAGGCGGGAGAGGAGAATCTGTTCCTGTTCGGCCTGACTGCGCAGCAGGTCGCGGAGAGCCGCGGCTGGTACAGCCCGTACTGGCACTACGACAACGAGCCGGAGACGCGCGCGGCGCTCGACCTCGTGTTCTCCGACCACTTCAGCCCGAACGAGCCCGGCGTGTTCGCCCCGCTGCGAGACGCGCTGCTCGCGCACGGGGACTACTACATGCACCTCGCGGATCTGCGGTCCTATCTCGAGGCGGACGCGCGACTCGTCGCGCTGTACGCGGATCCGCAGGCGTGGAGTGGCAAGGCGATCCAGAACGTGGCCGCCTCTGGCAAGTTCTCGAGCGATCGCACCATCGCCGAGTACGCGAAGGAAATCTGGAATGTCAGGGCCTGCCCGGTCTCATAGCGCGACGGAGGTCTTTCTGATCCGCCACGGCGAAACGCAATGGAGCCTCTCCGGCCAGCACACGGGAGTCACCGACATCCCGTTGACGGAGAAGGGTCGCAGAGCAGCGAAGCAGCTCGAGCCATTGCTCGCGGGACTGAACTTCAGCCTGGTGCTGGCGAGCCCGCTGCAGCGCGCGCAGGAGACGTGCGAGCTGGCCGGTCTCGGGGATCGCGTGAAGGCCGATCCGGACCTGATGGAGTGGCGCTACGGCGAGTACGAGGGGCTGACGCCCGAGCAGATCCAGCGCCGGGCCCCAGGCTGGATGATCTTCGCCGACGGGTGCCCCGGCGGCGAGAGCCCGGGCGAAGTCGGGGCCCGCGTCGATCGGCTGATCGGCAAGGTCCGCGCAGTCGCAGGGCGTGTCGCGCTATTCGGGCACGGCCATGTCTTCCGGGTCTTCGCGGCGCGCTGGATCGGGCTGGCACCGACCGAGGGAGGTCACTTCCTCCTCGACACTTCGACGCTGAACGTCCTCGGTTACTACCGAGGCATTCCCGCAGTGAAGATCTGGAACGCCCCGTTGAACGCGAGGTCGATGCCGTGACGAAGTCCGAGCTGGAAGGAACGGCCGCCGCTCTGGTGGCGCGCGGCAAGGGGTTGCTCGCCGCTGACGAGACCGTGCCCACGCTGACCAAGCGCTTCGACGCGCTGAAGATCGAGTCCACTCCAGAGAGCCGGCGAGACTACCGTCAGATGCTGCTCACAACGCCCGGAGCCAGTGAGTTCATCAGCGGCGTGATCCTGCATGACGAGACGATCCGCCAGCAGGCCTCCGGGGGGTTGCGGCTCGCCTCCGAGTGCAGCCACCTCGGCATGCTTCCCGGCATCAAGGTCGACCGGGGCGCGAAGCCGCTGGCCGGGTTCGAGGGCGAGCACGTGACTGAAGGCCTCGACGGGCTGCGCGAGCGGCTCGCGGAGTACCGGGAGCTGGGGGCGCGCTTCGCCAAGTGGCGCGCGGTGTTCGACGTGAGCGACGTGCTTCCGAGCTCGGGGTGCGTGGCCGCCAACGCCCACGCCCTGGGGCGCTACGCGGCCCTCTGCCAGGAGCAGGGTCTCGTGCCCATCGTCGAGCCCGAGCTGCTGATGAATGGGACACACTCGATCGAGCGCTGCGAAGAGGCGACGGGCCGAGTGCTGCACGCCGTTTTCGCCGCGCTCTTCGAGCAGGAGGTCCGGCTCGAGGGCATGCTGCTCAAGCCGAACATGGCGGTCGCCGGTGCGGCCTGTCCCAGACAGGCCTCCGTCGAGCAGGTGGCGGAGGTAACGCTGCGCTGCCTGCGGCGCCACGTGCCGCCGGCCGTCCCGGGCGTCGTCTTCCTGTCCGGCGGCCAGAACGATGTGCTCGCCACTCGGCACCTCGACGCAATCAACCGCGCCGAGGGGCCGAAGCCCTGGGCGCTGACCTTTTCGTACGGGCGCGCGCTTCAGGATGCGGCGCTCGCGACGTGGCTCGGCAAGCCCGAGAAAGTCGCCGCGGCGCAGCGGGTGTTCTGCCACCGCGCGCGTTGCAACAGCCTCGCCGCGCGCGGGGCGTACACGGATGCCGAGGAGAGGCAGTCACACGGCGTGAGGGCACCGGACCACCTCGCGGGCTGGCACGACGACTAGCATGTCGCCTGCCGATCCGCCGCTGCGATAGACTGCCCGGTGAGATGAACCCGAGCGCGAGGGCGTTTTTGCTCTGTGCGATGTTCGTGCTTGCCTCGTGCAAGACCACGGACAAGCTCGAGGAGAAGGTCCTCGCGGCGTCGCCGGCCCCCGACACCGGCTACCTCGAGCATCCCGAGAAGATGTCGCCGCACCCGGAGCGGGATCCTTTCGACCGCGTCTGGCTCTCGCCGACCTTCGATTGGAGTCACTATCACAAGCTGTACGTCGCCGCGGTCGACACCCGCCACGTGCTCGAGATGACCCTCTGGCAGCGGCTGAACGTGCGCACGATCGACGTGAAGAAAGACATCGCGGAGCTCGCGATCGAGTTCCACGACGACATCGCAAAGGCGTTCCGCGACGACCCGAAGCACCACTTCCAAGTGCTCGAGGACGCCTCCGGCGTCGACGCGGAGACCCTCGTGGTCGAGACGGCGCTCGTCGAGCTGGTGCCGAACAAAGCCGGACTCGGAATCCTCGCCACCGCTGCCTGGGCTGCGCCACTCGAGATCGGAATTCCGGCCGCGACGCTCGCGGCATTCACGGACCAGGGGTCTGTCGCGTTCGAGATGCGCGGTCGCGACGGCGGCACGGGCGAGGTCGTCGCGATGGGCGCGGATCGCGAGATCGGCCCGATGCGCGTCGTCGACGTGCGTTCGATGACATGGTACGGGAACGTCCACGAGATCTTCGTCCAATGGTCCGAGGAGCTCGTCGAGCTGTCGAATACGCCGAGCGACGTGCAGGTGAAGCACTCGCCCTATTTCACTCTGCTGCCGTGGTGAGCGCGCGGAAGGAGGCCTGAGCCATGAACGACTCTTACTTTTCCGCTGTCGCGGTCCTCGCGGGATCCGCAGTCGGTGCGTTTTCGTCCGTCGCGACGACCTGGCTCACTCTGAGCGTGCAGAGCCGTACAGAGCGCTACACGCGGGAGATCGCCCGGAAGGAGCACATCTCCGGGCAGTTCATCGACGAAGCCTCGAGGCTCTTCACCGATGCCCTGACTCACAAGCTCGACGACGTCTCGAAGCTCGTGAATGCCTACGCGCTGGTCAGCAAGCTGAGACTCTTCGCGTCCCCGCTCGTGCTCTCCACTGCAGTGGAGGTCATCGAGCGGATCATCGAGCTCTATGAGGGCCCGGACAAGAACATCCATGAGGTGCTGGCGCGTGGACGAATCGCGCAGCTCGACATCCTTCGCCGTTTCAGCGAGGCCTGCCGCAAGGATCTGGGGGTCTAGCAGGACTCGCTCCGGCAGATTCGTGCGACCGCGGCCCATCGTCCTTGTGCCATTCTGGCTTGCGCTCGCGAGGCCCGTGTCGGGGCTATGCTTCGCCGCGATGGGCAGAGGCGCTCGGGCGAGCCGCCTGCAGTGGACGATGCGGGCCTGCGGCTCGACCCTCGCATGGCCCGTACCCTTGCTCGGGCTCGGACTCCTGGCCTGCGCCCACACCAGTGACACCGTCTCTCCCTACCGAGACGACCCTATCGCGGCGCAGCAGCTCGCCGATCGCGCCGGCTCCTTGTGCATCCAGCGAACGGGTCAGAGCCCCCCAAAGCCTTTCGTGACCGACGGCTGTTCCGCGTTCGCCGACGGCGATTGGGCGGAGTGCTGCGTACAGCACGATGTGGAGTACTGGTGCGGCGGCAGCTCGGAGGAGCGGGAGAGAGCGGATGAGCGGCTGGAGCAGTGCGTGGCCCAGCTCGGGCATGCCTGGCTCTCGCGCTGGATGTACTTGGGCGTGCGAGTGGGTGGGCCGGGCCTGATGCCGCTGCCCTGGCGCTGGGGCTTTGGCTGGGAGTTCCCCGACGACGGCGACCCGAGCCGGCGCTCGCGATGACGGGGTCGCGACTAGCTCTGGCCGCTGCCGCTGCGCTCCTGACGGTGGGCTGCGCGGTGGCGATCCGGTGGCTGACCCCGGAGACCCCGACCCCCGCCGACGCGGCGCTCCTGCTCGACGAGGCGTCGACCGAGTCTCTGTACAAGCGAATGCGACAGCTAGGAGTGCCGGAGATCCCGCCGCCCCAGCATCTGCGACCGTGTTGCGATTTCGGCTACAAGCTGAAGCTGCGTTACGCGTTCCTACCGATCCTCGGCTACACCATCACCAACTTGAAGACCGTCGACGAGATCGGACCCCACGACTACGACAGCGGCGTGGTCAACCTGGGAAGCCAGGGCGAGCTCGTGAGCGAGGAGAACAACGGTCTCGTCTACACCTGCAGCGGTGGGTTCATCGACACCGCGCACGTGCGCGACTATGCGGACTGGACGACCTACCTCGGCTCCAGGTTGTTCGAGCAGCTCGCGTCGGGCGCGACGATCCAGCTCTCGAACGAGGCGGGCAAGCGCCGCGTTGTGCTCCAGAGGATCGATCCCGAGTTCCTCCGCACGCACGATCCGCTGGCGCTCACGGCCGCGCTCGCGCAATGGCTCGCGGTTCAGCTCGGCCTGTGGCACGAGATCGCCACCTGGTACGGCTGGGAGTACTTCCCTGGCTTCTCCGAGAAGGCCTCCGCGTTCTCTCCGGAGGACCTCTACTCGAACGCCCTCGGCTCCAAGATCGCGGTCGCCACGGCCTTCGCGGGCGGGGTTCGCTCCGAAGTCATCTACGAGCGGAGCGCGGACGCGTGGTTCAGGGCGGTGCTCGCCGCCCTGAGACCGATCTCCAAGGAGACGGCGATCGAGGCGATGCAGAACCTGGACGGAGTCTGGTGGCAGTCCAGCGTGCGACTTCCCGACCCGAGCGTTCTGCTGCGCCGCGCCATCTCGAGCGGCGACACGTTCACCCCGTGGGTCGTCCCCCGGTCGCTGGCATCGGATGACCTGCGCGAAGCGCTGCTACGCGAGTGTGGCAACTGGCCGAGCCCGCTGCCGCTGACGACGAACTCGAGCTTCGACGGCACGCCGCTCCGGACGTTGGCGAGGCTCGAGATCGAGGTCGACCCCGAGCTCGCGAAACAGCCTCCCTTCGATTCGATGCATCGCGCGGTGACTCAGGACGACTACCCCGCCATCGTGGCGGTGGTGAGAGAACAGAATCTACGCGAGTTCGGCCCTGGTGCCGATCGTCCGGAGTGAGGTTCGTGCGCAGCCGCGTCTCCGAGGGGCGCGAGCTCAGAGCGTTCCCACAGGTGAGGTGAGCGCGGCTACTTCTGTTGGATCGAGCGGAGGTACGCGATCAGCAGGATCGACTCCTGGCGGATCGAGGCCTGCTTTCCCGTGGTTTCTCCGACCATCGATCCGAAGCGCTGACCCCAGATCGGCATCTCCCTGGTCCCGTGTCCGGGGAACGGCTCTCTCCCGTCGATCCAGTCGGCGAGCTTGGTCTCCGGGAACGTTCCACCGTGGCGCTTCGCGATTTGCGTCAAGTCCGGCGGCGGCGTCTTCAGATACGTTGCGAACTCACCGCCGCCCTTTCCGTCGACCCCATGACAGCTCGCGCAGTACTGCTCGAAGACCTTGCGGCCGACGTCAGCCACGGTGGTCTCCTTCTCCTGACCGCCAACCTCTGCAGCGAAGGCCAGTGTCCCGATCGCCAAAGCAACTGTAAGGCCCCCAGACTTCCTCATGTCTGCTCCTTCTTGCCGCGCTGGTCCACGCTCGCAACCAGCGCGGAAGGCTCGTTGTTCGGACTCTTCGATCGCTTCGGCCCATTCTTTTCCGGCGTGCGCAGAGTGCAAGAGAAAAGGAAGCGTCCCGACAAGATCGGGAGCGGCGGCTCATGAGCGTGAGACATCCAGTCACTATTTGTGCCAATAGGAACCAACGACCCCGGGGTCCACACTCAGTGGAGGTGGGGCCTGACTCGAGCTGGACGCGGCGTCACCGGGCGGTCCGCTCCGGCCGGAGCGCGTCGGGCCCGAGCCGCTCGATCGCGAGGCGGCGGACGGCCTCGAGCACGACCGGAAAGTCCTCCTGCGTGATCCGGGTCGACCCCGCCCGCGGGAACGGAAACGGATCGGGCACGTGGACGTCGATCTCGAGCGTGGCCATGTCTTTGAATTCGTGCCCGCCGATCGCATGGCCGCGCCGAAGCGCCAGTGGGCGCTCACCGCCGCCGCAATGCCGGTCGACCCACGCTTGAATCGCGGGCGACGCATAGGCGCGCGAGACGGTCCATGGCGTCAGCTCCGCCCCGGCCTCCGTACTGCGGCGGAGCACGAGCAGTGGATCGGGCAGGCGGGCGCGTGAGTCCCACCAGACGCCGTCGACGAGCGCCATGGCCTCCGCTCCCGCGTCAGCGCTCACGGGTTGGAGATACCCGAGCGTGGTTCGGAGCCACTTGTTCATGTGCAGATCGTACAGGACGTCCGTCTCGACCTCGCCCGCGTTCACGAGAAGCCCACCCGCGATCTTGGTGCCCAGCAGGTTCGAGTAGAGGTCCTCCGGGGAGAATGCGGAGACATACTCTGGATAGAGCTCCATCGCCGACCACCCGTAGGTGGTTGCAATCTCGTGCCAGATCGACAGCTCGAAGGCCAGCCACTCGCCGACGCTGACTGCTACCCGTCGGAGGCCATAGCGCTCGACGAGGTCCGGCGGCAGCGGGCGCAAACGGAGGCGACGCGCGCCGCCCTCGCTCGGTAGCTCGATCGTCGCGCCGGTGAGCGACGCACGGGCGATGGCGGCAGACAAGAACAGCGTCCAGTCCGCGTTGTCGCGCACATGGGCAATGTCGATGAAGCCGCCGCGGCAGGTGTAGAGGAGCGCGTTGTTCTCCTCCAAGAAGGCGTTCTTACTCGACGTTCCCGAGGTCGAGAGTGGCTCTGCGTCGTACGTGTGCGGACCCACCTGGTCGAGGCCGATGATGTTGCTCAGGCTGAAGAACGGCACCGGGATCGGGCCGATGCTCGCGCCGAGCTTCGCGCCGAACGCGCAACACGGCCGAAGTCCCACCCGCATGGGAATCGCGGGGACGTCGGCCGGCATGAGCGGCCGCTCGGTGGCGGAGGGCTCGTCGAGCACGCGCGCCACGTCCTCGAGCGTCACGTTGCGCTGTGCCCGCCAGGTCGGCGCAAGGATGCAGCCGGCAAGCGTGGTCAGCGCGAAGAGCGCGCACGAACGAACGCGCATCGGTCCGATCATGTCATTGCTCGCACTCCTGGATAGTCGGGAAAAGGACCGCCCTCAGAACTCCTCTGCCACGTACTTGTATGGGTAGTCCGGCTCGCGGTAGCCGTGCGGCTTCTGCCGCGCCGGCAGCTTCACCTTTTCGCGCGGCACCTTCTTGTACGGAATTCTGCTCAGCAGGTGAGTGATGAGATTGAGGCGGGCGCGCTTCTTGTCGTCCGACTTCACCACGTACCAGGGCGCCCAGGACGTATCGCTGGCGGTGAACATCTCATCGCGCGCGCGCGAGTAGTCGTACCAGCGACTGTACGACTGGAGATCCATCGGCGAGAGCTTCCAGATCTTCCGGCCGTCGTCGATCCGGGCCTCGAGTCGGCGGGTCTGCTCCTCCATGCTCACCTCGAGCCAGTACTTGAGCAGGATGACGCCGGACTCGACCACGAGCCGTTCGAAGGCCGGAATCATTTCGAGGAAGCGCTTCACCTCCGCCTCCTCGCAGAATCCCATGACGCGCTCGACGCCCGCGCGGTTGTACCAGCTGCGGTCCCAGATCACGACCTCACCGGCGGCCGGCAGGTGGGGCAGGTAGCGCTGGGCGTACATCTGAGTCTTCTCGCGCTCGGTCGGCGCGGGCAGCGCAATCACGCGAAATACTCGCGGACTGACTCGCTCGGTGATCGCCTTGATCGTCCCGCCCTTGCCGGCGCCGTCCCGGCCCTCGAACACGATGCAGATCTTCAGACCCTTCGCCTTGACCCACTCCTGCAGCTTGACCAGCTCGACGTGGAGCTTCTCCAGCTCCCGCTCGTACTCCTTCCCGGAAAGCTTGCCATTCTGCTTGTGCTTCACTGCCCTGTTCGCATGGGCCATCACGATCTCCTCCAATTTTCGAAGTCATTGTCCCCGGGGCGCAGCGACACACGATGGGCGCCCGTGGTTCCCGAAGTATGCACGTCGGCCGACCTGGCAGTGAACGGGCCAGTGCCACGGCCGGACGACGACGGGCTGGGTTGGCCATTCGCGCGAGGCGCTGAATGAGTGTGATGTGCAGACCGTGACTCGCGTAGAGCGCGAGACAGAACCGCGGGAGTGATGTTGCCCGTCGCGGGGGGCGAGATTCGGGGCGGGCGGCGCGGTCCTCCGAGACACTGAGCCAGACCCAGACCGGCGCGGCCAGCAGGATCAGGATCAGCGCCCACATGCCGGCTTCGGGACCCGCGCCGTAGATGGTCGAGATCGAGAACACGAACGCGACCAGCGACACGGGCATGAAGGGCCCCATGCGCAGCGCGCGCGAGATCGGCTTGCGCTGCACGAACAGAATCGCCTCGACCACCGAACAGAACGCGCAGGGGATCATCGCCGCGTCGGTCGAGAGGTTCACGACCAGGTCATAGAAGGCGACGAAGGCCTTCGCGCCCGAGGCCGAGAACAGCATCAGCTACCGCGCCACGGAAGAAATCGGACAGGCCCCACGGGGGGTCGGGCAGAGCGGGCGCGCAGTATGGCGCAGGGCGGGGCGGTCGTCACGCCACCGTGCTCAGTCACTCGACCCAGGCGAACCCGGAGACGATCGAGGAGGTGCGCCGCATCCTCTACGAGCACGCCGGCATCCACTGACTCCCATACCGGGAGCGTCAGATCAGTTCCGGTCGTGACTCGTCACTGGTTAAGGTCGCTTGTCGGCTTGTTGCTGACTTGGCAGCGAGGCAGCGCTGCCCACCGGCACCGCGGCTTCGCGCATGGCGCGCAACGTAGCTCCGAGCTCCTCCACGCGTTCGACGTCCCGCAGCGTCACCAACTGCTCGATGTCTCGCGGGAAGAGGAGGTCGAACGACCACTTGATCGCCACTCTCACCTTCTTCGAGGTCTCCGGCAGCTTGCTCAGGTAGACCCCGCGCCACAGCCACCAAGCGACGAAGCCAGAGAACTGCATCCCCAGGATCTGCGCGACCCCCGTGCGATGACCGATCGACGCCAACTGCCCGATCGTCGCGAACGTGAAGGGCTTCTGCGCGCCGGCCCGGACGACAGCTTCGATGTTCTTTGCCGCTGTGAGCGCTTCCCGCATACCGTGCTGGGCCGTCGGCGGATGGACGCCCCCGCGGCCATCCGGCACCGCGGCACAGTCCCCCACGGCCCACACGACGCCTTCGTGTCCGGTCACTTCGAGACACTCGTTCACCTTGATCCGCCCTTTGATCTTGTCCACCGGGAGCGGGCCCAGTGCGGCGGCCGGCATGACGCCAGCCGTCCAGATCAACGACATCGCGCCAATCGGGTCCCCCGGCGCGACCTTCACCGTCTCGTCTTCGTAGCCGGTGACCTGTGTCTCGAGCCGCAGCTCCAGGCCGCGCCGCTGCAACTTCTCCTGGGCGTAGCGGCCCAGGCGCTCGCCCAGTTCGGGCAGCACGACCTTGCCCGGATGGATCAGCACCACCCGCAGCATGGACTGGTCGAGCTCCGGGTAGTACCGGAGCGTCTCGCGGAGGAAGTCGTTGATCGCACCGACCGTCTCGACGCCTGCGAAACCGCCGCCGGCCACCACGAAGGTCATCAATCGCCGCCGCCGGCTTTCGTCCGTCTCCTGTGCCGCCTCCTCCAGGAGCGCGACCATGCGGTTCCGCAGCAGCGCTGCATCGCCGAGTGTCTTCATCGTCACGGCCGCCGCTTCGAGCTGTTTCATCCCGAAGTAGTTCGTCTCCGACCCCATCGCCAGCAGCAGGTGGTCGTAGGTCAGCTCACGCGGCTGTCGCAGTACTCCCACCGCGTAACGCACCACTCGCGCCTGCAGATCGAGGTCTGTGACTTCTCCCTGGATCACCCGAACCCGTCGCAGCATCTTTCGCAGCGGAATGACGATGTCCGCCGGGTCGAGATCGCCCGCCGCTACCTCGTGGAGCATGGGGGTGAACAGCACGTAGTTCTCCCGGCTGATCAGCACCACCTCCAGGTCTCCCCGACGCGCCAACGTCCGCTGAAGCCGCCGCGCCGCATGGAGTCCCGCGAAGCCGCCACCGAGAATCACCACGCGTCGCCGGCTCTCCGGTCGTGACGCGACGGCGTTGCCGACAACCGGCTCGCTGCCGATCATCGCGCCACTCCGATACCACCCCGGTGCGATGACCGATCGACGCCGACTGCCCGATCGTCGAGAGCCCGGAAGGCTATCCGAGGGGCGTCATTTGCTGTTCGCGTCATGTCCGATGTCCCGTCGCAATTGTGGCGCCGACCGGACCATGCGCAGCGCGAGCGAGCCATCTTCGCGGCGCGCGGCGGGCGCGAGTCCGAGCACGTCGACGGCGAAGCGCTCCCACTTCGCGAGGTCGCTCACTTCGAGACCCAGATACCCGAGCTGTCGAACGGAGGTCAAACCTGCACCGATGGCCGGTCGGTCGCGTTCCACGGCACTCCTCCCGTGATCCAGTGAGTGAGCTGCTCTGTCTGGTCGTTGCGGTGCAGGTGTCGGGGCGGTTGCGCAAAGGTCTCGTACGGGCGACAGCGCAGCACGACGCGCCGCTCTTTCTCAGCCATCGCCTGGACGGCCGGGCGAGCTTGCTCCGGTAGCGGCTGGCCCGACATACGGCCCCCGACGGCCATCATGACGTCGACCACCAACGCGGTGTCCGTATCGAGTCGAGCGTCGCAGTAGACCTGCAGGTAGGCGAAGGGCCAGCGCTCGTCGAGGATGCAGAGACTGACCTTTCCGTCGCGCGCGACCGCCTTGGCCTTTGCGCGGCCTCCCATCGTGGAGACCAAGAGCTCGTCGCCATCGGTCGGCACGTAGTAGACGACCGACATGGCCGGCCCATCGGAGCGCCGTGCGTAACCGAAGATGCAGGTGCGGTGGGTGCGGACGAACTCGCGGCGCTCGGACGGGAGCATGTCGCGGTCGGTCGGAGCGCTGAAGGGCGCAGGGGATAGCGGGAGGATCTGCATGTTCGGTTCTCCGGAAGCTTTAGTATCGATCGATAATAGTCTATGCTCGGGTCATGCGCCAAGTAAGCAAGCGCCGTCCGCGCGTACGTCGCTCCCGGGACGACAACCGCGAGCGCCTGCTGGACGCCGCCCTGGTGGAGTTCGGGGCGAAGGGGTTCGACGGTGCGTCGACCCGCGTCATCGCCGAACGCGCCGACGCCCACCAGCCGCAGATCCACTACCACTTCGACTCGAAAGAGGCGCTCTGGAAGGCCGCCGTGGATCATCTCTTCGCGGAGCTCGGCCGAGCCATGACCGGGCTCGACGTCGGGGCCGGACGAGCCAGCGCACCCGACTCACTGGCGGATGGCTTCGCCGAGATGATCCGCCGCTTCGTGCGCTTCGCTGCTGCGCACCCCGAGCTGAACCAGATCATGGTGCACGAGGCGACCGCCAACAGCCCACGGCTGCGCTGGCTGACCGAGCGCCACGTGCGCCCGCTCTACGATGCGGTTCGCGTGCTCTGGCGCCGCCTGTGCGAGGCGGGCATCGCGGCGCCCATCGACGACGCAGTGTTTCACTACGTGCTGGTGGGCGCCGCCTCGCTGCCCTACGTGAATGCTCCCGAGGCCCGCCTGCTGACGGGAGCCGAGCCGACCGACGCCGCCTGGGTGGAGAAGCATGCGGAGGGGCTGGTGGCGACGTTTCTGCCGAATCGGAGCAAACGTCTCCCGCGACCAGTGACTCCAAGAACACGAAGGAATGCGCAATGACGCGCCGCTTTTCGCCCGAGGATCTGTTCACCAATCCCAAGTCCTACGTCGACGCAGACGCCTGGAGTTGCGCACGTTCTTCGAGCAGCTGCTTCCCAGGCTCGAGCTCCTGGAGCAGAGCGGGCCGAGTGAGTACAGATCCGCTACCGGCTGCGCTGACTGGGATTGCCAGTATCCGGGCCCCAGCGAGCCCAGTCACTCCGGCTGCTGCTCGGCGCAGGGCATCACGGGCCGTGCCTAGTACACGCGCTGATCGTCCCGCTCTACGACGACCTTCCCCGCATAGCGCCAGGAGACGAAGCGGGCGTAGCCGGCCGTGAGCGCCAACGCGACCGGCCACCAGATCGACGCGAGCCAGAGCGCGGTGGGCGTGGAGGCAACGTTGTAGGCAGTGAGCGAGTTCTCGGGCGCGAGCGTCGAGTGCAGCATCACCGGGAAGATTGCAGCCGCGCCGGTGGCCAGTATCCCGATCAGCAGAAGGTTGGACGCCGCGAAGGCGCGCCGCTCGCGGCCTCTCGCGAGCCCGGACGCCAGCGCGAGCGCCGAGACGACAACGACGAGGGTTCCGATCCAACAGAAGGGATTGCCGATCGCGCGCCCGGGCACGTCGGGCCGCACGAGCCACGACTCGACCGTGATGGCGAGAAAAAAGGGTGTCGCGACCGCCCAGAGGAGCTTTGCAAGCGCGCGGCTGCGGTCGTGAACCTGACCTTCGGTCTTCCAGACGAGATAGGTGGCCCCATGAGCGGCCAACAGGATCACCGCGAAGACCGCAACCGACACGGTGTACCAGTCGAGCAGCCCGACCTGACCCGTCACGCGGAAGTCTGTGAAGAAGGCCATCGAGAACTGACCCTGGGCATCGAGCGGAACGCCGCGCGCAACGTTGCCCGCCGCCGCCCCGAACAGAATGGCCAAAAGACAGTTGGAGAGCGCAAAGACGAAGTCCCAGAAGCTAGACCAGAGTGGATCGGGGACGTGTTCACGAACCTCGAGGGACATCCCGCGCAGTACGAGACACCACAGGATCAAGAACAGCGCGAGATAGTAGCCAGCGAACGCCGAGGCCAAGAGGCGCGGGAACGCGACGAACAAGGTCCCGCCGAACGCGATCAGCCAGACCTCGTGCCACGACCAGAGCGGCCCGATCGCCGCTACGACTTGACGCCGCTCCGCGCGCGTTCGCCCGACGAGCCAGAGCAGCATCCCGGCGCCGAAGTTGCGCCCGTCCAGCGCCACGTAGCCGATCAGCATGAAGCTCGTGATCCCGTACCACGCCGCGATCATGCGGTCTCCTCCTCCGGGCCCAGACCGATCTCGCGACCCACCAGAACCAGAAACAGAACGCCGAGCACGAAATAGAGGCCGGTGAAGCCGATCAACGTGAAGACCACGTTGCCGTTGCTCACGACATGGCTGTAGCCGTCGCGCGTGCGGAACAGGCCGTAGATCAGCCACGGCTGCCGCCCGAGCTCGGCCGTCATCCAGCCGAGCGTGTTGGCGATGTACGGGAACGGCAGCGCCAGCATGAGCAGCCAGAGCAGCCACGGGGTGGACTCGAGTCGGCCGCGCCAGCTCTGGAAGCAGGCCACTGCCATCAGCACGATGAAGATCGTGCCGAGCGTGATCATCAGGTGGAACGCGTAGTAGAGAAGCTCGATGCTGTCGGGCCAGACGTCCTCGGGATACTCGTCGAGCCCGTGCACTTCGCTCGCGAACGTGCCGTAGGCGAGGAAGCTGAGCGCGCCGGGAATCTCGATCGGATTGTCGAGCCGCTTCTCCGCGAGATTGGGCTGGCCGATCACGGCGATTCCGGCCATCGGTCCGCTGGCAAACCGGCCTTCCATGGCAGCGAGCGTCACCGGCTGGTGTCGCGCGACCATCTTGGCCTGCTGATCTCCGGTCGGAACGGCGACGAGTAGCGATGCGCAGAGCCCGACGAGTGTGCCCGCTCGCAGATACAGACGCGCCTGGGCCATGTGTGTGCTCCGCAAGGCGTAGAAGGCTCCGATCGCGGCGACCACGAACGCTCCGGTCACGACCGCTGCCATCTGGTTGTGCGCGAACTGGACCCACGCCCAGGGATTCAGCAGGTAGTCACCGAGAGCGGCGATGCCGAGCGAGCCATCGGCTTCGACGCGGTATCCCGCGGGGTGCTGCATGAACGCATTCGTGACGAGGATGAAGTAGGCGGAGAGCCAGCTTCCCACCGCGACCCCGACCGCCGCGAGGAAGTGAGCTCGCGGGCCCAGTCGCTTCTCGCCCCAGATCAGCGCACCGACGAACGCGCTCTCGAGGAAGAACGCGAACATACCCTCCATCGCGAGTGTCTGGCCGATCACACCACCCGCGTAGCGGGAGAAACCGGCCCAGTTCGTGCCGAACTGGAACTCCATGGGGATGCCAGTGACGACGCCGACTGCGAAGTTCAGACCGAAGATCTTCGCCCAGAACCGGGCGGCCAGGGCGTATTGCGGCTCGCCGGTCCGCAGCGCCCGCCACTTCCAATAGACCAGGAACCAGGCCAGCCCCATCGTGAGCTGGGGGAAGAGATAGTGATAGGTCACGGTGAAGCCGAACTGCAGTCGACTCCAGAACGCGGGATCGGA
>Ga0335084_10002583_pt1 | contig 17527 bp, 18 predicted proteins | sample Lox_Sample_44_FD_206721 | JGI IMG/M metagenome (GOLD analysis project Ga0335084, IMG submission 206721) | Soil microbial communities from Loxahatchee National Wildlife Refuge, Florida, United States - Lox_Sample_4.4 | ecosystem: Environmental > Terrestrial > Soil > Wetlands | place: USA... | reverse complement strand
TACTCACCCCGGTGGCCTTCGGGGCTCCGCTGGTCGCGGGACTGATGGCGGATGCCTTCGGCTTCCGGGCCGTGTTCGCGACCGCCGCGCTCGGGGCCGCCGGCGCGATGGCCCTCCTGCTGGTCCGAGTCCAGGAGCCTCGCCGCCGTCCCTCTCGGGTCTCGTGACCGAGCCCTGGGCCCCCGTGCACTTTCCGTAGTATTTTCGGCGGAACGGGAACCCGGAGATACCCTGGAGAGTTTGATGGCACGACGTGAGATGCGGTCCGCCCTCCATCTATCGGCAGGGGCGCTGTTCGTGATGCTGGCGATGGCCCCGCCGGTGGCGGCCCAGAGCCGGGATGAGATCACCCGCGGCAAGTACATCTTCGGCGCGGCCGCGGGCTGCGGCTGCCATACCGTGCCGAAGCAGCCGCTCAACGCGGGTGGCCGCAAGTACGACGGACCATTCGGCACCGTGTATTCGTCGAACATCACCCCTGACCCGACCACCGGGATCGGCAAGTGGACCGACGAGCAGATCATCACCGCCATCCGGGCAGGCCGGCGACCCAACGGTGAGCGACTCATCCCGGTGCATCCCTACACGGTGTTCAATGGCATGGCCGAGCAGGACCTGAAGGACGTGGTCGCGTACCTGCGGTCGGTCCCGCCGGTGAACAGGCCCACTCCGGCCAAGAAGATCTCGGTGCCGATGTTCGAGAGAGTGTTCCTGCCCGCGTGGCTGGCCACCTTCGCAGCCCGCGAGAATCCGCCGGTGGCGGCGGCGAGCTCGGGTATTCCGCGCGGCGAATATCTGACGCGCGCGGTGTCCCACTGCGGCGAGTGTCACACGCCCCGGACCATGACCATGGCGGTGGACAACACGCGGTTTCTCGCCGGCAACCCGAAGGGAAAGGGGCCGGACGGGTCCGCGGTCCCGAACATCACTCCGGATCGCGAGACGGGTGCCGGCAGCTGGAGCGAAGAGCAGATCGCCGACTATCTCGAGACTGGGAACAAGCCCGACGGGGATGTGGCGGGCGGGCTGATGATGGAGGTCATCCAGGGCTCGTCTGCCGGCTACAAGGACCTGACCAAGGCCGACCGCCAGGCGATCGCGAAGTACCTCAAGTCGATCCCGCCCATCAAGAACAAGATCGACTAGGGCCAAACATTCACCAACCGGCCGGCGCCGCCCCGCGGCTCGGGCCACCCCAGGAGGGAAGATGAACGCACGATTCAGACTCGGCGCCAGCGTGATCGTCATCGGCGGACTGGCCATCGGCATCGCGGCCGGCTGCGCGGACAAGTCGATGTCGAAGACAGGCAGCGGGGATGTGGTGGCGGATCGGCAGCGTCTGATGAAGCTGCAGGGCGCCAGCTGGGCAGACATCCAGGCCAAGGCGAAAGCCGGCAACGTCGAAGGGATCGCCGTGAACGCGGAGACACTTGCCCTGACCGCTCAGCAGATTCCGGCCCTCTTCCCGGAGGGCTCGCTCACCGACAAGTCCAAGGCCAAGCCCGAGATATGGCAGAAGTGGCCCGAGTTCCAGGCCGCTGCCAAGAACCTCGAGACGCAGGCCGAGAAGCTGCGCGACGCGGCCCGCGCCAAGAACGCGCAGCTCACGCAGGACCTCGTGAAGGACTTCGGCCGGAACGCCTGCGGCACCTGCCACACGCCGTTCCGCCAGCCCCCGCCGCAGCAGCCGCGGTCGTAGCGCTTCACTCCGCACCTTCCGTCGGGGCCGGCGCCGCCCGGGAGCAAGGGCGGCCCGGCCCCGTCGTTTGTCTGCACAGACTCGCGGTAGCGACGGGGCGCCACTTCCACGGGGCTCGTCGTCGACGACGAGCCCGATATCGTCCATTGGCTCGAGCACGTCCTCCGTCATCTCGGCTACATCTCGGCTACGAGAGGTCGTCTCTCGGCCGGCTCTGCGGCGGGCTACCTAGCGCGGGGTGATGAGCGTGGGGTAGCCGCGGGCGGCCAGCGGCTGGGCGGCGGCGCGGGCCTGTGCGGGAGTCGGGTAGGAGCCGAGATGGACGCGGTAGAGGGTCTGGTCGGCGACGATCGCCTCGGTGACGGCGGCGTCGCCACCGACCGCGTCACGGAGGGCCTCGGCGCGAGGGCGGCTCGTGAACGAGCCGAGCTGGATCGTGAAGCTGCCCGGGCTCGGCGTCCCGGCCCTGGTGGCCGGCAACGAGATGACGCGCAGGCGAACCGGGATCACCCCGGCGCCGACCGCGCCGAGCTGCCGGGCCGCCGCATAGGAGACGTCGAGGATTCGGCCCTCCACGAACGGCCCGCGGTCGTTGACGCGCACCTCGACGGTCTGGCTCGTGTCCCGATTGGTCACCAGCAGGCGGGTGCCGAAGGGCAGCGTCCTGTGCGCGGCCGTGAGCTGGTTCATGTCGTAGATCTCCCCGCTGGCCGTGCGGCGGCCGTGGTGGGGGGCACCGTACCAGGAGGCGAACCCCGCTTCCTCGATCCCGGTGGAGGGTGGGACCGGTGGGGTCGTCATGACCGCGCGCGAGCAGCCGGCCAAGAGCGCCAGCGCCGACAGGGCCGCCAGGGAGAGGAAGCGGGAGGCTGGCATCGCTCCTCCTATCCTGCCATCCGGGACCCGGATGGACCAGGGGGACCGGGGGGTGTCCACCATCGCCGCCAGACCTCTTGTCTTGACCGGACTTTCCTGGTACTCAAGTAGCCCACCGTGGTCGGGTCCAAGCCCCTCGAGGGCGAGGAGGACACCGCATGGCGAAGACCATCCAGGCTACCGTGATCGTCCACTTCATCCCCGGAACCGCGCGCGGCGCGGCCCGCGCCTGACCCGTGCGGCTCAAGCGCGAGGACGTGGAGCGGATGATGGAGGGACGCCCGGCGGGGAGCACGCTGGAGGAGGCCCTCGAGGTGTTCGAGGTGTTCGCGAGCGGCAGTCTCGCCGACGAGATCTACGTGCTCGACGACGTCTCGGGCAAGCGCATCGCCATCGCCCCGGCCGCGTTGAAGGCGAAGTACCGGAAGGAGTGACACGCCATGCCCATCGTCACGATTTCTCACGAGATCGGCGCGGGTGGACCGGAGATCGGGCAGCAGCTCGCCGACCGTCTGGGCTACCGGTACGTGGACCACGAGCTCATCTCCGCCGCGGCCCAGCGCTACGGGCTCCTGGAGGAGAAGCTCTCCCATCTCGACGAGTCCAAGCCCTCGCTCTTCGAGCGCTTCGACGTGGAGACCCGACGCTACATCACGGTCATCCAGACCGCGCTGTACGACTTCGCGGAGCACGACAACGCGGTGCTCATGGGCCGTGGCGGACAGTGGCTGCTGCGCGGCATTCCCCACGTTCTCCGCGTGCGGGTCATGGCGCCGTTCGACGTGCGGGTCAAGCGGCTGAGCAAGAAGCTGGCCGGGCCGATGGGCGAGCAGACGAATCCCCGCACGGTCACCGAGCTGGTTCGGCGTGATGACGCCGAGAAGGCCGGGCGCATGCGCTACCTCTACGAGGTGGGCATCACCGATCCCGCGCTCTACGACCTCGTCATCAACACCGAGAAGCTGTCGGTCGCGGCGGCGGTCGGGCTGATCGGGGGAGTTGTGGGACAGGCGGAGCTGGCGACGACGCCGACGAGCAGCCAGCTCGTCGCCGACCGCTCGCTCGCCTCGCGCGTGCAGGTGGCGCTGGCCACCCATCCCGAGACGCGCCGGTACCGCATCACGGTGGAGGCCCGAGCCGGCGTCGTCACGCTCGAGGGCACCGCGGCCATGGACGAGGCGACGGACGTGGCGCGTGGGGCCGATGGGGTGCGAGAGGTGAAGGTGCGGCAGATGGATGTGCCGCCGATTCCCCCCTTCGTCGCCTAGCGCGTCAGGGTTTCGTCGGAGCCGGGGCGCCGCCGCGCCGGCCGGTGTCCTCCGGTACCTCGGCGATGGTGACCGCCACGTCCATCTTCTGCTTCTTGCGAACGATCTGGAGGGTGACGCTCCGGCCGACCCGGGTCTCCGCCACCAGCCGCTGCACATGGCGGTAGTCCTCCACCGGGATCTTGTCGTAGGCCACGATGACGTCACCCTGCTGCAGACCGGCCTGGGCCGCCGGGCTGCCGGTCATGGTCGAGCCGACCACCGCGCCGCTGGTCCCGTCGATCCCGAGGCTCTGGGCGAGGTCGGTGGAGAGCGGCTGCAGGGCGACCCCGAGCCAACCCCGGACCACCTTGCCCTTGTCGACCAGCTGGTCGACGACCCGCTTGACCATGTTGATGGGGATCGCGAAGCCGATGCCCTGGCCGGCGGCCACGATGGCAGTGTTGATGCCGATCACCTGCCCCTTGAGGTTCACGAGGGGCCCTCCGGAGTTGCCGGGGTTGATCGATGCGTCAGTCTGGATGAAGTTCTCGTAGGTCGCGATGCCCACGTCCGACCGCCCAGTCGCGCTGATCACGCCCACCGTGACGGTCTGGTCCAGGCCGAAGGGATTGCCGATGGCGATGGCCCACTCGCCGACCCTCAGGGCGTCGGAGTTGCCCAGGCTCGCCACCGTGAGGTCATGGTCAGGCTGGAACTTGACCACGGCCAGGTCCGTTTTCGGGTCGGTCCCCAGGATCTGTCCGCGGTATTCTCGTTTGTCGGAGAGCCGGATGAGGATCTCGTCGGCACCTTTGACGACGTGAAAATTGGTGAGGACCAGCCCCCGCTTGTCGATGATGACGCCGGACCCGAGGCCGGGTCGGCGGAACTCGGAGCGCGAGTCGGGCCCCTCGGAGCCGAAGAACTGATTGAAGAAGTCACGAAAGAACGGGTCATCGTTGCCCTGGGGCAGGTTGGGGCCGCGCGGGGTCTTTGCGCGCTGGATCGTGCCGAGGTGGACGACCGCCGGCCTCACCTGCTGCGCGACGTCGACGAATCCCGACTGGAGCGACTCGGCGAGCGCGACGCCCGTTGCGGCCTGCGGGGTGGAGGGCGCGGCGGCGCGGCTGCGCCCGATGTTGTCCCGCAGGAGGTATCCACCGCCCGCCGCGGCCAGCAGCAACGCGGCGACCACCAGGATCATTACCGGCCGGCGGCTCATGTATGTACTCTACCAGGGCGGCCCCGCAACGCCGGGCGCCGGGGCGACCGGATGATAGCGACGGCCATCCTCGAAAGTCAAGGAAGCCAGTGAGATACCGACACGTCTGGCCCGGATTTCTCCTCCTGGTGGCCCTCGGGCTTCTGCTCCTGGGGCTTCTGCGATGGGGCGATCACTTCCTGTCCCCCGGCCCCACCGGTGGCATCCATCGGCTGCTGCAGCTGTGGGCCGCGTCCCGTCCGGCCGACGAGTCGGCGGCCGCTCCGCCGGTCGCCGTGCCGCCACCCGTTTCGGACGGGTCCGCGAGCCCGCCGGGGACCCCACCCGCGGTGGCCGCTCCCTCGGCCCCGGCACCTGAGGCCACGCTGCCGGCTCCATCACCACCGGTTGCCGCGGCGCCTCCCGCCCCCGCATCGCCCGCGCCGGCGTCACCCACGACCGCGCCCACGCCCCCGGACGTCAAGGCGCCCCCGGTGGAGGGTGCCGACGAGCCACGTGTTGCTGCCCCGGCCCCCGCCGCCGCTCCGACGCCACCGCCGGTTCGCTACGCGCTCGCGCTCGGCACCTTCGCGGTCGCGGAGGACGCCGAGCGGGTCGAGGCCAAGCTGAACCAGGCCGGCTTCTCCACCGTGCGCTTCCGTCAGCAGGCTCCCGCGAAGCTGTTCTCGGTGCACGTCACCGCGCTCAAGGATCCGGAGGAAGGCCAGGCCACCGTCGAGCGTCTGCAGAAGGACGGCTATCCGCCGAGCGTGCTGCTGGTCGGGCGCAGCGGCGTGACGGTCCGCGTGGGTAGCGCCACGCCGCTGCGCACGGCCGTGCAGCTCGCCGAGAAGCTGCGCGGTGGAGGCTACGACGCGCGCGTGGTCACCGAGGCCACGCGCGCGGGGCAGGTGAGCCTGCGGCACGGCAACTTCGCCTCGCGTGGTGAAGCGGAGGAGGTCAGCCGCGAGATCGCTCGCCTCGGCGTGCCGAACGAGGTGATCCAGGTCCGCTGACGCGCGGGAAGTTTGACCGCTAAATAGCCCTGAGAGTAGTATCGCGACATGCCCGCCAAGAAGATCCTCGTGGTGGACGACGAGCCGGAAGTGCGCAAGCTCATGGAGCACTTCCTGACCGATCGAGGATACGAGGTGCGCCTGGCCGAGAACGGCCGCAAGGGGCTGGCCGAAGTCGACACCTTCAAGCCGGACGTGGTGCTGCTGGACATGCACATGCCCGAGATGGACGGCCTCGAGACCCTCAAGCAGCTTGCCGCGCGCGCGCCCGGGCTTCCGGTCATCATGGTCACGGTCAACGAGGACGTGCAGACGACCTCGCGGCTCCTGCAGCTCGGAGCCGCCGACTACGTTCCGAAGCCGTTCAACCTCGACTACCTCGAGCAGGCGATCAACATCCAGCTGTCCGTGACGCGCGACTAGCTCTCCCTCGCTCCTTTCCCGCCACCCCGGCGCGCTGACCTCGACCCGCGGCTCGTCCACTCTCGACTGATCGACCGGGCGTCGGTTGAAACGGGGGCGAGCGGGGCGTTGGGTCCGCGTTCGGTGGGGGCTAGGGGCGGGTGATGAGGGTGTCGATGGCGGCGCGGGCGGGGGCCGCGAGCTCGACGAAGCGGAGCCCCGCGGTGTCCTTGCGGGCCCACATCACCTCGGCGCGGTCGATCGTCACGTCCAGCGCCGGGGTGCCGATGGTGAGCTCCAGCGTCAGCAGCTCGCCTCGCTCGAGCCGCCGGGGGACGGCCCGGACGGCGACGCCGGTACGCGACAGGTCACTCACCTCGGCGACGACGGTCAGCTCGCCGTCGGAGATCGAGACGCGGCCTTCCATGGGGCGGCGCAGGTCGCGGCGCGGCTCTCCGGAGATGATCGCGTAGATCTTCACCGGGATCGCCTTGCCCTTGACCGTGACCTCGCCCAGGTCGCGCGCGCCGAAGTGGTCGCGCACCTCCGCGTAGGTGGCCTCGCTGATGATGATCGGTACGCTGAATTCCTTGGTCAGCCCCTCGAGCCGTGAGCCCAGGTTGATGGTGTCGCCGATGGCGGTGTACTCGAGCCGCTGCTCGGAGCCGATGGTGCCCACCACCGCATCGCCGGTGTGAATGCCCACGCCGCAGGCCAGCGTGCCGCCATGGCGCGCCGCGAAGCGCTCGGCCAGCGGCTGCAGGCGCTCCTGGAACTCCAGCGCGGTGCGCACTGCGCGCAGCGCGTGATCGGGCGCCTCGAACGGCACGTTGTAGAGGGCCATGATGGCGTCACCGATGTACTTGTCGACGGTGCCGCCGTGATTGAACACCGCCTGCGTCATGACCGTGAGGTACTCGCGCAGGAACGTGACGACCTCCTCCGGCTGCATCTTCTCCGACATCGAGGTGAAGCCCCGGATGTCCGAGAAGAGCACGGTCATGCGACGCCGGTTGGCCGCGAGCTTGGCGTCGTCCTTGTGACGGACGATCTCCGCCACCACGTCGGGCGAGAAGAAGCGTGAGAGGCGCCGCTTCTCCCGCTGCTCCTGGGTGAAGTTCTTGGCCACCGTTCCCGCGTAGGTGACGAGCAGGGCCAGCGGCACCGGCACCACCTCGACCCAGTAGCGGCCCCACGCGAAGGCCCCCTGGCTGGCCCCGAGATACGCGGTCACCCCGCCGGCCACGATCCCGAAGGCGGCCAGCGGGCGCAGCGCGGTGGCGGTCCATGCCGCGAGGGCGCCCGCGACCACGGCGAGCCCCGGGACCAGCAGGCGCGGGGCCCGGCGCAGCGGGATGCCCGTGAGCAGGGTCTCGAGCGTCTGAGCGTGGATCTCCACGCCGGCCATGCCGGACTGGGCGGCGAACGGGGTCGGGAAGATGTCGTGCAGCGTGGGCGTGGTGGCGCCGACCAGAACGATCTTGCCCGCGAAGACCTCGGGCGGGATCTCGCCGGTGACGACGCGGTGGTAGGCGACCATGGGGAACGTGTCCGGGCCGCCGCGGAAATTGATCAGCACCTCGCGGCCCGACGGCGGCGGAGCCTTGACGAGGCCCGCCTTCTCGGCCAGGCGGTAGATCAGGAGGTCGAAGCCCGGCCACTCGCGATCCTGGAACTCGTGCTTGAGCGTGGCCCGGCGCACGAAGGCGTCGACGTCGGATTCGTAGGCAGCCGAGCCGAAGACGGCCTGGCCGCGCACCGCCGGGATGGGTGGGTTCAGCGCCTGTTTGACGAAGGAAGCGTCGCCGACCGTGGTCAGCGCCGCGGCCAGCACGATCCGATCCCGCACCCGGTCCACCGCCGCGCCCAGGGCCGCGTCGTCGGCCGGCCCCCGGGAGGACGGCTCCGTGAACAGGATGTCCATGCCGATGACGGCCGGGCCGCCCCGCGCGACGATGTCGAGGAACTTGGCGTGGACGGCGCGTGGCCACGGCCAGGCCAGGTCGAGCCCGTCGAAGGAGTCCTCATCGATGGAGACCACCACGATGGGGGACTCGGGTGGGCGTGGGCCGCGCAGGGTGAACTGCGCGTCGAGGGCCTTGAGCTCGGCGACCTCGAAGAAGCGGAAGGGGTTGGCGGTGGCCAGGGCCACGACGGCCAGGCCGACCAGGCTTCCGGCGAGGAGCACGCGCCAGGAGGCGGCGAGGGATCGCACCGAGCCCAGCCTAGCACAACGGAAGTTGCCGCCGCTGCGGGGAAACGTCTACACTGAAACTATGCGCGTGCGCCCGCTGCTCCTTGTGTGTTTCTGGGCGGCCGTCTTCATCTGGGTGGGCTACAACGGCATGCAGACCGTGTCGTCGTACTTCCAGGCGAACGACGTGGCGGAGACCGCGTTTCGCGACGCGGCGGAGAAGCAGCGGGCCAGGAACCCGGGCGAGCTCTTCTCCTCGGACTTCATCGCCGACTTCCGGACCGGCATCGTGGTCGGCACGCGGCGGGCCGGGCTCGAGCTGGATCCCCAGAGTCTGAAGGTCTCCGCCGAGGGCGGCCTGGTCCGCGCGACGCTCAGCTTGACCTATCGGACCTGGCCGCTGACGATCTGGGGCTACAGCACCGCGGTCCCGGTCCCGATCTGGCTGGGCCGGAGCTTCGACCCTCAGCTCGGCACCCGCCGGATCTTCTGACGCGGGCGCGCGCATGGCCGAGCGCATCGTCATCACGGAGGACGACGAGGACCTCGCCTTCGTGCTCCGCGAGGCGCTGCGCCGGCAGCGCTACGACGTCGACGTCTCGCCCACCGCGGGCGGCCTCCTCGATCGACTCAAGGCGACTCCGTACGACCTGATCCTCCTCGACGTCCGGCTGCCGGACATGGACGGTCTCGACGCGATCCCGAAGTGCCGGGAGCTGGCGCCGGACACGCCGATCATCGTGATGACCGCGCACGGCACTCGCGAGACCGCGATGGACGCGATCACGCGCGGGGCCTACGACTTCTTCACCAAGCCGCTGAAGATGGACGAGTTCCAGGTCGTGGTCTCGCGCGCGCTCGATCGGCGCCACCTGCAGAAGCAGGTCAAGGCGCTACGGGACAGCCAGCCGAGCGGGCTGGAGGGCCTGATCGGCCAGAGCGAGGCGCTCAAGCGCGTGGTGGAGATGGCCCATCGCGCGGCCCCCACGGACCTGACCGTGCTGATCCAGGGCGAGAGCGGCACCGGCAAGGAGGTGCTGGCCCGCGCGATCCACCGCCTGAGCGCGCGGAAGGACGGGCCCTTCGTACCGGTCAACTGCGCCGCGATCCCGGAAGGCCTGCTCGAGTCCGAGCTCTTCGGCCACGAGCGGGGCGCGTTCACCGGCGCGGTGCGCGCCCGCCCGGGACGCTTCGAGCTGGCCAAGGAGGGCACGCTGTTCCTGGACGAGATCGGGGACATGCCGCTGACGATGCAGGCCAAGATCCTGCGCGTGCTGCAGGAGCGCGAGTTCGAGCGGGTGGGCGGCACGCGCACGATCACCGTGGACGTGCGGGTGATCGCGGCCACCCACCGCGACCTCGATGCGGCGGTGGGGCAGGAGACGTTCCGTCAGGATCTGTTCTACCGGCTCCAGGGCGTGGGCATACACCTGCCGCCCCTGCGCGAGCGCATCGACGATCTGCCGCTGCTGGCCACCCACCTCCTCGCTCGGGCGGCCCAGCGCCTCAATCGCACGCCCGCCACCATCTCGCCGGAGGCGCTGCGCTGCCTGTGGACCTACGCGTGGCCGGGCAACGTGCGCGAGCTCCAGCACGTGCTCGAGGGCGCGATGGTGCTCTCCGACGGCGTGATCGGTCCCGAGCACCTGCCGCCCGCGATCCAGCGCGCGGCTCAGGCGCGGCCCGCCGCCGAGACCGCGCCCGTCCCGACCCTGACCGGATCGCTCGACGAGGCCCTCGAGGGATGGGAGCGCCGGATGATCCTCGATGCCCTGCAGCGGACGCACGGAGTCCAGGCCCGCGCGGCCACGGTCCTGGGCATCTCGGAGCGGAGCCTCTGGTACCGGATCAAGAAGCTGGGCATCCAGGTCCGCGCGCCGGACGACGAGCCGCCGCCCGCCTGAGCCCGTTCCCTTTGCGGAGTGCCTCGTGTATGGTCAGGGCATGAGCGTCAGGAAGGCGGTGTTTCCCGCGGCCGGACTCGGCACGCGCTTCCTGCCCGCCACCAAGGCGCAGCCGAAGGAGATGCTGCCGCTGGTGGACAAGCCCACCATCCAGTACGTGGTGGAGGAGGCCGTCGCCTCCGGGCTCGAGGAGATCATCCTCGTGACCGGGCGCAACAAGCGCGCGATCGAGGACCACTTCGACGCGTCCTTCGAGCTCGAGTACTACCTGCAGGACCGCGGGAAGATGGAAGAGCTGACCCAGATCAAGACCATCTCCGAGCTGGCGTCCGTGTCCTACGTGCGCCAGAAGGAGCCGCTCGGCCTCGGCCACGCCATCCTCTGCGCTCGCCCGCTCGTGGGCGACGAGCCGTTCGGCGTCTTCCTGGGCGACGACATCATCGTCTCGCGCGTGCCGTGCATGCGGCAGCTCCTCGACGTGTTCGAGCGCCACGGCGGGCCCGTCCTGGCCGTCATGCGCATGCCGCGCGCGGAGATCGGGCGCTACGGCGTCATCGCCGCGCGCGGCCTCGGCGCCAACGTCTACGAGGTCTTGGACCTCGTGGAGAAGCCGGATCCGCGCGACGCGCCGTCGGATCTCGCCATCATCGGCCGGTACGTGCTCACCCCCGATCTCTTTCCGATCCTCGAGGAGACCATGCCGGACTCACGGGGCGAGATCCAGCTCACCAACGCCCTGCGCGTCCTCCGCGGGCGGCGGCCCATCTACGCCGTCGAGTTCGAGGGCAAGCGCCACGACACGGGCGAGAAGCTCGGCTTCCTCAAGGCCACGGTGGAGTTTGCGCTGGCCCGGCCCGACCTGTCGGACGCCTTTCGTGAGTACCTGAAGGAGCTGCGCCTGTAGTTCTGACGGCAAAACTCGTTGTAGGGCGCTACCTTGGACGCCGCCGCGGTGTCGCCATTGATTGACTTCCCCCGGGCTTTCTGGGACAATCCGTGCACTTTATTTCCGGGCCGGGAGGTGTCGGCACCCCTATGAAGAGCCAGCCCAAGCGCGCCTTCCACATCGCTTCCGAGCCCGAGATCAAAGCGGGCGAAGTCTCCGACGTCTACTTCGATCGCACCGTCGAGATCCTCCACGCCAAGGGCCTCAACAAGCGGGTCAAGGCCGAGATCCGGCTCAAGAGCTTCCCGCAGCCCGACTGGACCTTCGGCGTGCTGGCCGGCATCGAGGAGGCGGCGGCGCTGCTCGAGGGCCTCCCGGTCGACGCCTCGGCCATGGACGAGGGGACGCTGTTCGGCCCCGAGGATACGGTGCTCGTCATCGAAGGCATCTACCCCGAGTGGGCCAAGTACGAGACGGCGCTGCTCGGCTTCCTCTGTCAGGCCTCCGGCATCGCCACCAAGGCCGCCCGCTGCAAGCGCGCCGCGGGCGAGCGTCAGGTCATCTCGTTCGGCGCGCGACGCATGCACCCGGCATTGGCCCCGATGATCGAGCGCAATGCGTTCGTGGGCGGCTGCGACGGCGTTGCGGTCACCAAGTCCGCCGAGCTGATCGACGCCGATCCGACCGGCACGATCCCGCACGCGCTCGTGCTGCTCTTCGGCGACACGGTGGAGGCGCTGAAGGCTTTCCACGAGGTGATCGATCCCAAAGTGCGGCGGGTCGCCCTCATCGACACCCTCCAGGACGAGAAGTTCGAGGCGATCCGCGTCGCCCGCGCCCTCGGCCGCGACCTGTACGCGGTGCGCCTCGACACCCCGTCGTCGCGCCGGGGCGACTTCTACAAGATCCTCGAGGAAGTGCGCTGGGAGCTCGACCTGCGCGGGTTCGAGCACGTGAAGATCCTCGCCTCCGGCGGCATCGACGAGTACGAGATCCTCAAGCTGAACCCGCTCGTGGACGGCTACGGGGTCGGCACCTCGATCGCCAACGCGCCCGTCCTCTCCTTCGCGCTCGACATCATGGAGATCGAGGGCGAGCCGATGGCCAAGCGCGGCAAACGCTCGGGCGCCAAACAGGTCTGGCGCTTCCCGGGCACGCTCCAGAACGTGGTGTTGCCCGCTTCCGCGCCCGCGCCGGTCGGCCCCGACGGGCGCCCCGCGGAGGCACTGCTCAAGCCGCTCATCGCGGGCGGGCGCCTGGTGCGCGACCTGCCGCCGCCGCGCATGCTGCGCGAGTACGTGATGGAGCAGATGGCGCGCATCGACATCACGCCGGAGCGGGGGCGCGGGCTGCGCGGCGACTACTAGCCGCATGGGCGTCCTGGATGAGATCGTTGCCCACAAGCGCTCCGAGCTGGCCGCGGACAAGGCCGAGCGCCCGCTGGCGGCGCTGGTGGCGGCCTGCCGCGGGCTCGCCCCCGCCCGGGATTTCGCGGCGGCCCTCCGACCCCCCGCCGCGGAACGGGTGCGCCTGATCGCGGAGGTCAAGCGCGGCTCACCCTCCCGGGGACTCTTTCGCGCCGATCTCGATCCGGTGGCTCAGGCGACGATCTACGCCGGGGCCGGGGCGGCCGCGGTCTCGGTGCTGACCGACGCGAAGTACTTCCACGGCAGCCTCGACGATCTGATCGCGGTGCGCGCGGCGGTGCCGGTGCCGGTGCTCCGCAAGGAGTTCATCGTCGACGAGTACCAGCTCTGGGAGGCGCGCGCGGCGGGGGCCGACGCGGCCCTGCTGATCGTGGCCGCCCTCGACGACGAGGCGCTGCGCGATCTGCTCGCGGCCGCCAAGGGGGTGGGGCTCGCCCCCCTGGTCGAGGTGCACACCGCGGCCGAGCTCGACCGCGCGCTGCGGGTGGATCCGCCGGTGATCGGTGTCAACAACCGGGATCTGCAGACCCTCCGGACGAGCCTCGAGCCATCGCTCGCCCTGCTGCCCCAGATCCCGCCGGGGCACCTGGCGGTGAGCGAGAGCGGCCTCGCGAGCGGCACGGACGTGGCCCGGGTGGTGGCCGCGGGGGCCCACGCGGTGCTGGTCGGGGAGACGCTCCTCCGGGCCGACGACGTCACGGCCAAGGTGCGCGAGCTGTCGCTACGATGAAGATCAAGATCTGCGGCATCACCAATGCGGACGACGCGCGGCTCTGCGTGGAGGCCGGCGCCGACGCCCTCGGCTTCATCTTCGTCGAGGGGACGCCGCGCTACGTGACCCCGGACGCGGCGGCCCGCATCGTCGCGACCCTGCCGCCCTTCGTGACCCCGGTTGGCGTGTTCTGGGATCACGCCCCCGGCCACGTCAAGGCGGTGGCCGAGCAGTGCCGACTCGGCGCCCTGCAGTTCCACGGCGACGAGTCGCCCGAGGACCTGCAGGAGTACCGACTGCCCGTGATCAAGACGCTCAAGGTGGCGGGAGTGGAGGACCTCGCCCGCATGGCCGGCTATCGGGTCGCCGCGTTCCTGCTCGACTCCCCGTCGCGGTGGAGCGAGGGCGAGACGCGCCCGCCGATCCCCTGGGACGTGGCCGCGGAGGCGGCCCGCCGCTACCCGGTGCTGCTCTCGGCGGGCCTGACGCCCGAGAATGTCGCGGGAGCGGTGCGTCGCGTGCGACCCTATGGCGTGGACGTGAACTCCGGAGTCGAGGCCCACCCGGGTCGCAAGGACGAGACGCGCGTGCGGCGCTTCGTGGCCGCGGCGCGGGCGGCGGAGGCGACGGTGTGAGCCGGGCGCGCGTGCGGCCCGCGTCGCTCCCGGACGCGAGCGGTCACTTCGGCCGCTTCGGCGGCCGCTTCGTGCCCGAGACCCTCATGCAGCCGCTGGTGGATCTGGAGGCGGCCTATCGGGCGGCGCGGGCGGACGCGGGCTTCCGCCGGCGGCTGAACGGGCTGCTGGCCTCCTACGCGGGCCGGCCCACCCCGCTCTACTTCGCCGAGCGCCTCACCCGGCACGTGGGCGGCGCGCGCATCTATCTCAAGCGAGAGGATCTCTGCCACACCGGCGCCCACAAGATCAACAACGTGCTCGGGCAGGCCCTGCTCGCCCAGCGCATGGGCAAGTCCCGGGTGATCGCGGAGACCGGCGCGGGCCAGCACGGGGTGGCCTCGGCCACCGCGGCGGCTCTGCTGGGCCTTCAGTGCGAGGTGTACATGGGGAGCGTGGACGTCGAGCGGCAGGCACTCAACGTCTTCCGCATGCGGCTCCTCGGCGCCCGCGTGATCCCCGTGGAGAGCGGTTCCAAGACCCTCAAGGACGCGGTCAACGAGGCGCTGCGCGACTGGGTGACCAACGTGCGCACCACCTACTATCTCCTCGGGTCGGTGATGGGCCCGCACCCGTATCCGATGATGGTGCGGGACTTCCAGCGGGTGATCGGCGAGGAGACGCGCCGCCAGTCCCGCAAGCTGACCGGGCGGCTGCCGGATCTGGTGGTGGCCTGTGTGGGCGGCGGCTCGAACGCGATCGGGCTCTTCTGGGCCTTCATCGACGACCGCCGCGTGCGCATCGTGGGCGTCGAGCCGGGCGGCCACGGCATCAAGAGCGGCAAGCACGGCGCCTCGCTCGGCTCCGGGGCGGTCGGCGTGCTGCACGGAAGCATGAGCTACGTGCTGCAGAACGATGACGGGCAGGTGGCGGAGGCGCACTCGATCTCGGCCGGCCTGGACTACCCGGGCGTCGGGCCCGAGCACTCCTACTACAAGGACGCGGGGCGCTTCGAGTACGTCTCGGTGACCGACCAAGAGGCCCTGGAGGGCTTCCAGGCCCTGACCCGGCTCGAGGGCATCATGCCCGCGCTCGAATCCTCGCACGCGGTCGCGTACGCGATGCGGGCAGCCGCGCGCATGAAGAAATCGCAGATCGTGGTCATCGGGCTCTCCGGGCGGGGCGACAAGGACGTGCATACGGTGGGGCAGGCCCTCGGCGATCAGCCGGCGAACGGCCACGGCGGCAACGGTCACGGCAGCAGCTACCGCCCGGGTGGGCGGCCGTGAGCACGCCCGCGCCGGTCCGGCGCACGCCCTCCCGCCTCGACGCGGCATTCGCCGCCCTCCGCGCGCGCCGCGAGCGCGCGCTGGTGCCCTACTTCACGGCCGGCGACCCATCCCTCGCGATGACCCGGAAGCTGGTGATGGAGGCGGCCCGGCGCGGGGCCGACGTCATCGAGCTGGGCATCCCCTTCTCGGATCCGCTCGCGGACGGGCCCGTGATCCAGCGGGCCACCCAGCGCGCGCTCGCCGCGGGAGTGACGCTGCCGCGGGTGCTCGAGATGGTGAGGGAGATGCGGGGGGAGGTCTCGGTGCCGCTCGTCTTCCTGACCTACTACAACCCGATCCTCGCCTTCGGCCTCAAGGCCTTCTGCCGGACCGCGGTCGAGGCGGGCATCGACGGCGTCATCGTCGCCGACCTCCCACCGGAGGAGTCGGAGCCGCTGCGCGCCGAGGCCGCGCCGGCCGGCCTCGACCTCATCCATCTCGTCGCGCCGACGTCCACGAGCGAGCGCATGCGCAAGATCGCCCGCGCGAGTCAGGGCTTCATCTACATGGTCTCGCTGACCGGGATCACCGGGGAGCGTGCGGCGCTGGCCCCCGAGCTCTCCCAGCAGCTGCGTGCCCTGCGGGCGATCACCACCAAGCCGGTCTGCGTCGGCTTCGGCATCTCCACGCCGGCCCAGGCGACGGAGGTCGGGCGGGTCGCCGACGGGGTCATCGTAGGCTCGGCCATCGTGCGGCTCATCGAGCAGCACGGGGGCTCCCCCGAGCTGCTCGCGCGTGTCGGCGACTTCATCGCCGCCCTGAAGGCCCCCCTGAAGGCCGCGCCGTGAGTGCCCTCGCGGCCCGTCCGCGGCTGGGGCAGTGCGGGGGCCATTTCCGGGCCCCCGCATTGAACAGAGCCGCGGACCCGAGTGTCCGCCCCCAGCGGGCGGCCCACGCATGAGATAGTCAGACAATGGCTGCGTGGTTCTGGAAGAAGAAGGACGAGGACGGCGAGCCGCGGAAGAAGGTGGTGATCGCCGAGGGCCTGTGGGTCAAGTGCGACTCCTGCAAGGAGATCGTCTACCGGGCCGAGGTCGATCGCGCCGGCCGCGTCTGTCCCAAGTGCGGCTACCCGTTCCGGATCTCGGCGCGCGAGCGCATCGCGTCGCTGACCGACGAGGGCTCGTTCGAGGAGCGGGAGTCCGGGCTCCGGTCGAAGGACCCGCTCTCGTTCAAGGACACCAAGCGCTACACCGACCGTCTCAAGGCCGCCCGTGGCAAGACCGACACCGGTGAGGCGGTGGTCACCGGAACCGCGCGTATCGGCGGGTATCCGGTCGCCCTCGCCGTCTTCGAGTTCGCATTCCTCGGCGGCAGCATGGCCTCCGTGGTCGGAGAGAAGCTCACCCGCACGATCGAGCTCGCGCTCCAGAAGCGCATGCCGCTGCTGATCGTCTCCGCCTCGGGCGGCGCCCGCATGCAGGAAGGCATCCTCTCCCTCATGCAGATGGCCAAGACGTCGGCCGCGCTGCAGCGTCTCGACGCCGAGCGCGTGCCCTACATCTCGCTGCTCACGGATCCCACCACCGGTGGCGTGACCGCCAGCTTCGCGATGCTCGGCGACCTCATCCTGGCCGAGCCGCGGGCCCTCATCGGCTTCGCGGGCCCGCGGGTCATCGCGGAGACGATCCGGCAGCCGCTTCCCGAGGGGTTCCAGCGCTCTGAGTTCCTGCTCGAGCACGGCCAGATCGACCTGGTCGTGGAGCGGCGGGAGCTGCGGGCCACCCTCCGACGCATCCTCGCGTTCTTCGGCGGTCGCACTCCCGCGCCCGCTCCATGACGTATGCCGAGGCCGTGAACCGCATCCTCGCGCTGCGCGGCGGGGAGCGGGCGGGCATGCGCCCCGGCCTCGAGCGCATCGAGGCGCTGCTCGACGCGATCGGCCGTCCCGAGCGGTCCTTCACGATCGCCCAGGTGGCCGGCACCAACGGCAAGGGTTCGATCTCGGCCATGCTGGCCGCCATCCTCCAGGCTTCCGGCCGCCGGGTGGGCCTCTACACCTCTCCGCACCTGCG
>Ga0335084_10002580_pt1 | contig 17537 bp, 8 predicted proteins | sample Lox_Sample_44_FD_206721 | JGI IMG/M metagenome (GOLD analysis project Ga0335084, IMG submission 206721) | Soil microbial communities from Loxahatchee National Wildlife Refuge, Florida, United States - Lox_Sample_4.4 | ecosystem: Environmental > Terrestrial > Soil > Wetlands | place: USA: Florida... | reverse complement strand
CAGCGCATAGGCCGGATTGAACCGCGCCACGCCGGAACCGCTCATGATCCGGCGGGGTGCCCGGCGTCCGGCGGAGGCGCCGCGCGCCGAGCGAGCAGCCAGCGGCGCTTCTCGAGCAGGGCGTCGACATCGCGGTCCAGCGCGGCGAGCGCGGCATCGAGGGTGAGATCGCCGCGCACGGCGGCGTCGGCGTAGTCGGCGATCTTGCCCGCCACGCGCTCCCACTCGGGGATCTTCGGAGGCGACTGCAGGTGCTGGAGCTGCGTCCAGAAGGCACGGGCGTGCGAATTGTCCGCGAGCGCCGGGTCGTCCCAGGCCGAACGCCGGGCCGGCAGATCGCCGGTGAGACGGTAGAACGAGACCTGGGTGGCCGGCTCCGACAGGTACTCGACCAGTTGCCAGGCCGTGTCAGGATCGCGGGCACCAGGACTCAACGCCAGACTGGCTCCGCCGGCTACGGAGATGCCGGGCCCATCGCCCGTCGGGGCCGGCATCGGCGCGGTCGACCAGCGTCCGGCCATGTCGGCCGGAAGCCGCGCGGCGAACTCGCCGAGGTTCCACGGTCCGCTGATGTAGAAGGCGAAGAATCCGGCGGCAAAGTCCTGATAGAGATTGGCAATCTGCCCTTCCGCCTCGACGGGCGCCAAACCGCGGCGAAAGATGTCGAGGTAGAACGCGAAGGCGGTGCGGAAGGCCGCGCTCTGGAAGTCGCCGTAGCGGTCGCCGTCGCGCAGCAACGTCGCGCCGCTCTGGAGCGCCAGGATCACCAGCGGCTGCCATTCCCTGACCGGCAGCAGCATGGCGTAGCGCCCGGACCCTACCAGGTGCTGGACCGCGGCCATCGACGCCGTCCACGCCGCCCAGTCGGCCGGTGGCGCGGCGAACCCGGCCTGGGCGAGCAGGTCGGTGCGGTAGAACAGGACGCGCGTGTCGACGTACCACGGGATCCCGTAGATCCCGCCCGCGATGCGGTTGGCGTCGAGGATGCCGCCGAAGTAGTCGTCGAGTTGGGCCGGCGTCGGGCCGTCGAGCCGTGTGTCCAGCGGCGCCAGGGCCCCGATCGCGTGGAACTCGGGCACCCAGGTGCTGCCGAGCTGGAACACGTCCGGCATCGCGTTGCCGACGAACGCCGTGAGCAGCTTTTCGTGCGCCGCGCTCCACGGCACCTGTTGGACCCGGACACGCACGCCCGGGTGGCGCGCCTCGAAGGTGGGCATGAGCTGCTGGACGACTTCGCCTTCGCGTCCCATCGCCCAAAACCGCACCTCGTGCGGCGGCGCGGCGCCGCCCGCGCATCCCGCCAGCGCGAGCGGTATCCACAGCGCCAACGGGTAGTGGACGAGCGCGCCCAATCTTGTCATGGTTCGGCGTCTGGATGCTGGATGCGCCCGCCCGGTGCGGCTTGACCCCGTTCGATCGCCCTGGATGAGGAACACGCAATGACCCGCGCTGAGGCCGCCCCCGCCCTTACCCGCCGCCGCCCGGCTCCGCAACCCGCGACCACCAGACCACAGCCGGCGCGGCTGTTGTGGACGGCCGCCGCTGCCTTGGCGTTGATCGTGCCGGTTGCGCCGGGAGGGGCCACGGCGGCGCCGGCCTTCAGCTTCGACGACGTCACCAGCCGGGCGCAGCAGCTCGCCAAGGACTCGTTCAAGGACCCGCACGGCGAGGTCCCGGCGTGGCTGACCCAGATCACCTACGATCAGTGGCGCGACATCCGCTTTCGCTCCGATCGGGCGCTGTGGAAGGAGAAGCGACTGCCGTTTCAGATCCAGTTCTTCCACCCCGGCCTCTTCTACGACCGCACGGTGGCGATAAACGCGGTCGATGATGCCGGTGTCCAGCCGGTGCCCTTCTCGCCGAGCGACTTCGACTACGGCCGCAACGAGTTCGCCAGCCGCGTCCCGCAGAACCTCGGGTTTGCCGGGCTGCGCGTCCACGCCCCGATCAAGAAGAAGGACTATTACGACGAGGTCATCGTCTTCGTCGGAGCGAGCTATTTCCGCGCCGTCGGCAAGGACCAGGTGTTCGGCCTCTCCGCCCGCGGGGTCGCCATCGACACCGCGCTCCCTTCCGGCGAGGAGTTCCCCTACTTCAAGGAGTTCTGGTTGGTCACTCCGGCGCCGGGCGCCAAGGAGCTGACGATTTATGCCCTACTCGACAGCGCCAGCCTGACCGGTGCGTACCGGTTCGTGGTCCGCCCGGGAGAGCAGACGGCCCTGAACGTCGACGCGCGCCTGTTTCTGCGCCGCGAGGTGAAGAAGCTCGGCATCGCGCCGCTGACCAGCATGTTCTTTCACGGCGAGAACAGCACCCGCGCCGTCGAGGACTTCCGCCCCGAGGTGCACGACTCCGACGGGCTGCTGGTCAACTTCGGCAGCGGCGAGTGGCTCTGGCGGCCGCTCGACAACCCGCGCGCCCTGCGCGTCAGCTCGCTGCGCGCCTCCGACATCCGCGGCTTCGGGCTGATCCAGCGCGACCGCGACTTCGACCACTTCCAGGATCTGGAGACGCGTCCCGAGCTGCGGCCGAGTGCCTGGGTGGCGCCGCGGGGCGCCTGGGGCGAGGGGCGCGTCGAGCTGGTCGAGATCCCGACCAAGTCCGACACCAACGACAACGTCGTGACGTACTGGGTGCCCAACACCCTGCCCGAGCCCGGCAAGATGAGCGCCTGGTCCTACGCCCTCTATTGGTACGGCGACAGCCCGACCGTCTCGCCCGGTGGGCGGGTCGTCGCCACGCGGCGCGACCGCGGCACGGTCGACGGCGCCTACCGCGTCGTCGTCGACTTCGCCGGGAAGAAGCTCGAAGCCCTGCCCGCCGACACCGTGCTGCGCGGCGTCGTCACCATCGCCTCCGGCGACGACACGGCGACGCTGCTCGACCAGCAGGTGGTGAAGAACCCGGTCACCGGCGGCTGGCGCCTCACCTTTCAGATCAAGCCGCTGCGCAGCGACCCGGTGGAGCTGCGCGCCTTTCTCGATCAGGGCGGCACCTCGCTGACCGAAACCTGGTCGGACGTGATCCTGCCGTGAGCGAGTCGGCACCGAAATACCCGCCCCACCTGCTCGGCGCGCCCGATGGCGGCCGCGGCCTCGAGGTCGAGCCCGGGCGTCTGGTGCAGGACTGGAAACAAGCGCACATACGCGCCGTGGCCTACGCGGCGGCGCTCGGCATCGCGCCCGATCAGCGCGCCGAGCTCGCCGAGCAGGCGGTCGAGCGCGCCGTCACGCGGACCGACTGGGACCCGGGCAGCGACGCCATCGCCGAGACGCTGCGGGCGCTGCGCGAGCTCGTGGTCGAGCGTGAACCGCTCGAGCCCACCGTGCGGCGTGCCGGCCTCGACGACTTCGTCGCCTGGCGCCTCGCCCACATGGCGGCCGTCCCACCCCCCGGCGCGACCCCGCCCACGCTGCCGCTGTGCGAGGGACGCCTGTGGGCGATGCCGCGCCTGACCCGCCGCCGCATGGTGCCGGAGTGGATCGAGCGCCGCTTCCTGCGCCGCATCTTCGGCCGCGTGCTGCGCCACCAGCCGGTGTCGCCCCGCGCCGAGGAAGCGCACGAGCCGCTGCGCAGCCAGCGGCGGCGCTGGCCGTGGATCCGCGCCGCGCGTCGCCGCCGCCTCGTGCTGGCGTTCCTGGTGCTGATTCCGAGCGTCGTCGCCAGCGGCTTCATGCTCAGCGTGTTGCCGCACCGGGGCCAAACCTGGCTCGAGGTCGCCATCGTCCTGTTCTTCGGCGCCCTGTTCGGCTGGATCTCGATCGGCTTCTGGACCGCGACGCTCGGCTTCTTCACCCTGGTGATTCGCCGGCGTCGCTTTGCCATCACCAACCTGGAGGGGCTCGACGACAGTCCGTTCGCCCCGGGGGGCCGCACGGCGATCGTCATGCCGATCTGCGAGGAGCCGGTCGACCGCGTCTTCGCCGGCCTGAAGGCGATCTACCAGTCGCTCGCGCGCACCAGTGACGCCCTCGCGCACTTCGACTTCTTCATCCTCAGCGACAGCACCGACCCGCACACCTACGTGCGCGAGGAGGCGGCGTGGACGGCGTGGTGCCGCGAGGTCGGTAGCTTCACGAAGATCTTCTACCGGCGGCGGCGCGTCCGTGTGCGGCGCAAGAGCGGCAACGTCGCCGACTTCTGCCGCCGCTGGGGCACGCAGTACCGCTACATGATCATGCTCGACGCCGACAGCGTGATGGCCGGCGACACGCTGGTGCGCCTGGTGCAAATGATGGAGCGCCGCCCCGACGCGGGGATGATCCAGACCGCGCCGACGGCGGTGAACCGGCGCTCGCTGTTCGCCCGCGTCCAGCAGTTCTCCAGCCGCGTGTACGGACCGATGTTCGCCGCCGGCTTGCACTTCTGGCAGCTCGGCGATGGCCAGTACTGGGGCCACAACACGATCATCCGCATCGCGCCCTTCATGGATCACTGCGCCCTCCCCAAGCTGCCCGGCGCCCCGCCGCTCGGTGGCGAGATCCTCAGCCACGACTTCGTCGAGGCCGCGCTGATGGGCCGCGCCGGGTGGACCCTGTGGCTCGCGTACGACCTCGGTGGCAGCTACGAGGAGGTCCCGTCGACGCTGCTCGAGGAGATGAAGCGCGACCGCCGCTGGTGCCAGGGCAACCTTCAGCACCTGCGGTTGCTGTTCACCGAAGGGCTGTTCGGCGCCCACCGCGCCCTGTTCGTCAACGGCGTCCTCTCGTACGTGTCGGCCCTGCTGTGGTTCACCTTCCTCGCGCTCAGCACCGCCGAGGCGGTGATCGACAAGCTGCGCGAGCCCGACTACTTCCCGCACGGCCCCAGCCTCTTCCCCGAGTGGCCGATCTGGCGGCCGGACTGGGCGCTGTGGCTGCTCGCGGTCACCGGTCTGATCCTGTTCCTGCCCAAGGTGCTCAGCATCCTGTTGATCGCGCTCAAGTCGCGCACCGCCCGTCAGTACGGGGGAATCGTCCGCCTCACCGTCAGCGTGGTGCTGGAGATCTTCTTCTCGAGCCTGCTCGCGCCGGTCCGAATGGTGTTCCACAGCCGCTTCGTGGTGCAGAACCTGCTCGGGCGCACCGTGACCTGGCGGTCCCAGGGCCGCGGCGACGACGAGACCGGGTGGCGCGAAGCGATGCGCCATCACGGCTTCGATACGCTCTTCGCCAGCGCCTGGGGCACCAGCCTCTATCTGCTCAACCCCGACTACTTCTGGTGGGTGACGCCGATCATCGGGGCGCTGATCCTGTCGATCCCCTTTTCGGTGTTCGCCAGCCGCACCCGTCTCGGCGACCGGGCGCGCGCCTGGGGACTGTTCCTCATTCCCGAAGAGTACCAGCCACCGGCCGAGCTGCGCGACCTCGAAGCCAACCTGCGCACCGCCGAAGCCACCGCCGCGACCCTCCCCGCGCTCGAGGCGGACGGCTTCGTGCGCGCCGTCGTCGATCCGCTCGCCCACGCCGTGCACCGTGCCCTGCTCGGCCGCCCGCGCCGCCTGCGCGGCGCGATCGTCCAATACCGCGAAGACCTCCTCGACCGCGCTCTCGCCGCCGGCCCGTCAGCCCTGGCGCCTGGACAACGCCGGATCCTGCTCTCCGATCCGCTGCTCGTCGACCGCCTGCACGCGGCGGTCTGGGCGCTGCCCGATCGCGAGCGCGCCGCGCGCTGGGGGCGTCCGGTCGCGGTGGCCTGACCCGGAGCGTCGACGCCGGACGTGCCCGCGCCGCATCGCCATCCCCGCCGTTCCCGGTTGCAGCAGGCCGCCGAGCGACTCGGGCTGCGCCGCCACGACCGCCGGGTGCGGTTGTGGATCGCCGCCATCGGGCTGGGCATCACCGGGCTCGCGGCCGCCCTCCTCGCCACGTTCGGGGCGACGCTCTTCGCGCCGCACCGCCGCGCCCGGCACATCACCTCGATCGAGGACGCCGGCTGCAGGCCGGAGGAGATCCAATCGCTCGAGTCGTGGAAGCTCGCCCGCGTCGAGCGCGGCCCGGTCAGCGCGCCGAAGAAGCAGATCTGGGAACGCACGCTCGGCAGCACGGCGGCGGCGCAAGCCGCCATCAAGGATCGGCTCACCGGCTGGCCGACGGCCTTGCTGGCCGACCGCGCCGCGCTGCCGCGCGAGACGCAGGAGTACGCCTGGCGGCTGGCACGCGATACCTGGAAAGGGCTCGACGCGCTGAGCGACCGCGAGCACGGTCTGCCGCTCGATACCGTGAGCTTCGGCGAGCACTCCGTCGACCTGGCCGATTCGCACATCGGCGACTACACCAGCACCACCAACATCGGCCTGCATCTGGTCGACGTCGTCGCCGCCCGCGACCTCGGCCTGCTCACTCCCGACGAGGCGGCCGACCGCGTTCGGCGCACGCTCGACACCCTCGACCAGCTCGAAACCGATCACGGGCTGTTTTTCAACTATTACGACACCACGTCGCTCGAGCGCACCAGCCATTTCGTGTCCTTTGTCGACTCCGGGTGGCTCGCCGCCGGGCTCATGGTCGTGCGCATGAGCTTCCCGGAGCTTTACGAGCGCTCCTCCGCCCTGCTCGACCAGATGACCTACCGCGACTTCTACGACCCTGGTTACGACCTCATCTCACACGGCTACTTCATCGAGCCACGCGGGCCGTCGCGCTATCACTACGGGGTCCTGTACACCGAGGCGCGCCTCGCCACGTTGATCGCCATCGGCAAGGGCGACGTGCCCGAGTCCGTGTGGTTCGAGATGGTCCGCACCTTTCCCGCCGACTGCCGGTGGCAGTCGCTCGAACCGCTCGGCGTGCGGGAGAAGTCGGTGCTCGGCTTTCCCGTCCGCTCCGGGTACTACGAATGGCGCGATACGCGCTACGTGCCGTCGTGGGGTGGCAGCATGTTCGAGGCGCTGATGCCGACCATCGTGCTCGACGAGGCGCAGCTGGCACCGAAGAGCCTCGGTGCCAACGACCGCGCGCACGCGCTCCTACAGCACCGGTTCGCCGCCCAGGATCTCGGCCTGCCCGTCTGGGGGCTCTCGCCGAGCGCGGCGCCGGGCAGCGAGCAGTACGGGGAGTACGGCGTCCGGGTGCTCGGCTCGCTCGGCTATCCCGCCGGCCCGGTGACCCCGCACGCGTCGGCGCTGGCGCTGTCGGTCGTGCCGCAGGCGGCGCTCGCCAACCTGCGCCGGCTGGCCGAGCGCTACGACGTCTACGGGGACTATGGGTTCTACGATGCAGTCGACCCGCGCAGCGGCCGGGTGGCATACAAGTACCTCACCCTGGACCAGTCGATGATCTTTCTCGCCCTCGCCAACCACCTCGCCGATCACGTCGTGCAGCGCCGCTTTGCCTCCGACCCGATCATGCAACGGGTGCTGCCGCTGCTGGCGGCCGAAGACTTCTTCGACTGAGCGCCATGGCCAGCGCCGCCTTCGAGCACGTCGACAAGATCTACCCGAACGGCCAGCAGGCCGTGTTCGACTGCAGCCTGGCGGTCGGCGACGGTGAGCTGGCGGTCTTCGTCGGACCCTCAGGCTGCGGCAAGTCGACGCTGCTGCGCATCCTGGCCGGGCTGGAGACGGCCAGCGGGGGGAGCGTGCGCATCGGCGACCGGATCGTCAACGACCTCTCGCCCCAGGAGCGCAACGTCGCAATGGTGTTCCAGGACTACGCGCTCTATCCGTTCATGAGCGTGCGCAAGAACCTCGAGTTCCCGCTCAAGATGCGCCGGCTGGCCCGTCCGGAGGTGCAGCGGCGGATCGCCTGGGCGGCCGAGGTGCTGGACCTGGCGCCACTGCTCGAGCGCCTGCCGAAGCAGCTCTCCGGCGGCCAGCGGCAACGCGTCGCCATGGGCCGGGCGTTGGTGCGCGAGCCGACCGTCTCGCTGCTCGACGAGCCGCTCTCCAACCTGGACGCCAAGCTGCGCGTCGAAGTGCGCGCCGAGATCGCCGACATCCAGCGCCGCACGCGCACGACGATGATCTACGTCACCCACGATCAGACCGAGGCCATGACGCTCGGGCATCGGATCGCGGTGCTGAACGCCGGGCGCCTGCAGCAGTTCGCGGCGCCGCAGGAGCTCTACGATCGACCCGCGAACACCTTCGTGGCCGGTTTCATCGGCAACCCGCCAATGAACGTCGTTCCCGTGCGGGCGGCCGCCGATGCGAGCGGCGTGCTTCGCGTCAGCATCGGCGATCAGGTCCTCGCCGTGACCTCGCCGCGTCTTGCCGCGGCCGTCGGTGCGCGTGAGCGCGCGCTCAGCGCGGGGGTGCGTCCGGAAGCGCTCGCCCTGACCGCCGATGCCCGGAGCGGCGACGTACTGCATGCCGCGGTCGAGCACGTCGAATATCTCGGCCACGAGACGCTCGTCCACGTTCAGATCGGAACGGGAGCAGATGCCCTGCGCCTGGTGGCACGCATGCCCGGCATGCAGACGCTCGGCAAGGAAGCGCCGATTCGGTTCCGCGTCGACCCGGCCGCCTGGCACCTATTCGACGAAGACGGCGCCGCGCTGCGCACGGACCCGTAGGGGCGCGCCTCGGCGCGCCCGCGTCTGCCGGACACAGCCAACGCGGGAACACGCGCGCCTCTGCACACAAGGTACCGCGGTGAACAGAGCCGGTGTGTTTCCGCTTGGCACGACGTCTCTTCTCTGGGTCCCTTCCCCCCTTGCGGGGGAAGGTCGGAATGGGGGGTAGTTGATCGGCAACCTGTTTCACCCCCCATCCTGGCCTTCCCCCGCAAGGGGGGAAGGGACCATCGAACGTCGTGCGGCTTGACCTGGAGGCGGTCGAGATCGTTCCAACGCGCGGGTTCTGGGTGAAACACGCGTGGCAGCGGGTTTTGTCAGGGGCGCAAGCTCCGCGTCACCCCAGCACGACGCGGACGGCGTGCTGGGCCCCGTCCTTCGCCATCGCGATCCGAGCGACGCCGGATTCGACCGGGCACGCCTGCCCGTCGGCGGTCGCCGACACGACGCTCGCCGCCCGGGCGGTCGGGTTCTCGACCGCCACCTCGTAGCGTGTCTGTCCGTCGTGCAGGCGGAGGCGGACGCGGAATCCCGGCCACTCGTCCGGAATGCGCGGCGCGACGATCAGGGTCGTGCCCGCTTCGATGCGCACACCCAGCACGGATTCGAGCGCGACGCGATACATCCACGACGCCGAGCCGGTGTACCAGGTCCACCCGCCGCGCCCCCGGTGCGGCGGGACGCTGTAGACGTCGGCCACAATCACGTACGGCTCGACCTGGTACGTAGCCACGCGCGCCGCCGTGCTCGTATGCGTGGCGGGGCTGAGCATTTCGAGGTAGCGCGCCGCGCGGTCGCGCCGCCCGAGCTCGGCGAAGGCGCGTAGCACCCAGGTCGTCGCGTGCGTGTACTGTCCACCGTTCTCGCGAATACCGGGCACGTAGCCCTTGATGTAGCCCGGATCGTGCGCGTCGCGGTCGAAGGGCGGCGTGAGCAAGCGGATCAGTCCCGCTTCCGCGTCGACGAGGTGGGTGTCGACGGCGTCCATCGCCTGCGCCGCGCGGTCGTGCGGTGCCGCGCCGGAGATCACCGCCCACGCCTGGGCGATCGCGTCGATGCGGCACTCGGCGTTCTGCGCCGAGCCGAGCGGCGCGCCGTCGTCGTAGTAGGCGCGCCGATACCACGCGCCGTCCCAGCCGGCGTCATTGAGCGCCGTGCCCAGCTCGCGTCGATACGCCGCGTAGCGCGTGGCGCGCGCGGCGTCCCCTCGCCGCTCGCAGAGCGGAATGAAGTCGGCGAGCAGCTGGTAGAGGAAGAACCCCAGCCACACGCTTTCGCCGCGGCCCTCGCGTCCGACGCGGTTCATGCCGTCGTTCCAGTCGCCGGTGCCCATCAGCGGCAGGCCGTGGGCGCCACGGGTCAGCGAGCGGTCGATCGAGCGGCAGCAGTGGGTATAGATGTCGGCAGTCGTGCCCGAGGGGGTTGGCAGCAGGTAGGCTTCGTCCTCGCCCGCGGCCAGCACCGGCGCGGTCAGGAACCCGACGACCTCGTCGAAGACGCTCCAGTCCGCCGTGGTGTGGGCGTAGAAGCACGCGATGTACGGCAGCCACAGCAGGTCGTCGGAGAAGCGCGTCCGCGTCCCGCGGCCAACCGGCGGATGCCACCAGTGCAGTACGTCCCCCTCGACGAACTGATGCGCGGCGTGCAAGGCGATCTGGGCGCGAGTGAGCTCCGGATGGGCGTAGATCAGCGCCGCGGAGTCCTGGAGTTGGTCGCGGAAGCCGAACGCGCCGCCCGATTGGTAGAGCGCCGACCGCCCCCACACCCGGCAGCTCATCGCCTGGTAGAGGAGCCAGCCGTTGACCATCACGTCGATGGCCGGCACCGGTGTCTCGACCTGCACGGCGCCGAGCGTCTCTTCCCACGCGGCGCGCGTCGCCGCGAGCGCCGCGTCAATTGCGCCCAGGGTGCGGTGGCGCTTCACGAGCGCCGCCGCCGCCGTGCGGTCGCCGGCGTCGCCGAGCAGGAACGCGCACTCCACGGTTGCGCCGGCCGGGATCTCGCACGCGATCTGCAGCGCGAAGCAGGGGTCGAGTCCGGCGCCGGTGCGGCCGTCGAGCGTCCCGCCGCCAGCGATCGCCGCCGGCGCGGCCGGGCTGCCGTTGCGGCCGATGAAGGCCGCGCGGTCGGCGGTGCAGGCGATGTGCGCGCCGGCGGTCTCGCTCACGGCGCTGGCGAAGACCTCGGCCTCGCTGAATTCGCCGTTGACCCGGTTGCGCGCCACCAGCATCCCGTGGCGACTGTCGTGCTCCGTGACCACGTAGCGGCCGCTCTCGCCGGGGAGGGTGCCGAGCACCAGGCGCTGGTACGAGAACACCGACACGCGGCGCGGCCGGTCCTGCTGGTTGGTGAGCCGCAGACGGACGATGCGCAGCGGGTCGCGACGCGCAACGAAGGCCACGACCTCCTGCGCGAGCCCGTGGCTGGCGTGACGCCAGGTCGTGTAGCCGAACCCGTGTCGCACCTCGTAGGGCGCCGCGGCGGGCGCCGGGCCGGGCTGCGGCGACCAGAGCTCCCCGCTGGCGTCGTCGCGCACGTACAACGCGTCCCCGTGCGGATCGCGCAGCGGGTCGTTGTACCAGGGCGTCAATTGATGTTCGTGGCTGTTGCGGCTCCAGGTATGCGCGGCGCCGCTCTCGCTGACCAGGAACCCGAAGTCGGGGTTGGCGATGACGTTCACCCAGGCCAGCGGCGGCCGCTGCGCGCCGGCGACGCGGATGACGTACTCACGGCCATCGGCCGAGAATCCGCCTAAGCCGTTGTCGAAGCGAAGCGTCTCCCCGCCTCGGGCCGCGGCCGTCGCCGGCGCGCTCGTCGCGCCTCCGGCCGCGCCGGGCACTGCGCCGGCGGCCAATGCTGGGATGCCGTCTGTCGCTACGAGCTGGGCCGCCGCACGCAGCACCGCGACATCGGCGGCGGCGAGATCGTCGCGACGCCGGACCAGCAGCGCGCCGCTGGCGGGCTTGGGGGCGAGAGCGGCGAGCGCGTCGACGTCCACGCCGGCGCCGCCGAGGATCGCCAGGTCGATCCGGAACCCCTTGCGCTGCCAGTACGCCCGCGCCTTCAGCAGCGCTTCGGCTGTGCCGCGGCGCCCAGCGCCCTCGACTTCGACCAGCGCGAGCGGCGCGTTGCCAAAAGCAAACTGCCAGATCTGCGCCACCGAGCCCTGTGCACCGGCAATCGCGGCGGGGTCGGCGCGCAGCGCCGGGTGTCCGTAGAAAATCGCGCCGGCCAGCTCCTGGTAGCCCTCACCCAGCGGCTCGTCGAGCGCCAGGGCGCGCAGCAACTCGCGTTCGTAGGCGGCGGCGCGCTCGAGCACCGTCACCAGCGCGTCCGCCGCCCCGCCCTTCCCCAGCGCCCCGAGCGCGGCGTCGCGATCCGACCCGGCGCCGAGCAGCAGATACAGCTCCACGCTCTGGCCCGGCGGAAGGGGCACCGTGCGGCGCAGTGCGAAGACGGGATCGAGGACACTGCCGACCGTTCCCGCAAGCGGTCCACCAGCCGCCAGGGCGTGGGGCGCAGCGGGCCAGCGGCCGCGACCGACGAGGCGGGCGCGGTCGGTCTCGAATTCGAGCGCCCCTGGGCCGAGCAGCGCCGTGGCCATCCAGGGCGGTGCTTCGCTGTGGCTGCGCGGCCGCCGCCGCGCCAGCAGCGTGCCCGATGCGCCGACCACGTCGGTCTCGACGAACAGCTTCGAGAACGCCGGATGCGCGGCATGCGCCGCGGGCTGATTGAGAATCACTTCGAGGTAGCCGGTCACCTCGATGCGGCGGGGTCGGGCCGAGTGATTGGTCAGCCTGAGGCGCCGCACCTCGAGATCGGCGTCGGGCGCAACGCACACGGCGAGGCAAGATTCGATATCTGCGACGCGGCGCTGTAGCGCCACGACGCCCGGCGTGTAGGCCGCGCCGCATTCTTCCGCCGCGCCGGCAATCGGCTGGTGCGCAGCCGACCACAGCCGGCCGTCGTCGAGGTCGCGCAGATAGACGAACCACCCGTCGGCGTCCTCGGTGCGATCGGCCTCCCAGGCCGTCAGCCGGGTCTCGCCCCACGCCGAGTAGCCGGTGCCGGCGGAGGTCAGCAGCACGCTGTATCGCCCGTTCGAGAGCAGGCGTGCGTGCGGCGCGGCGTCGCTCAGGCGGTCGAAGCGCGGCAGCCAACTCGCGTCCATGCGCAGCTCCTTGGTTTGCCCGATCTGCGAGCCTCGGGCGAAATCCCGGTATCAGTATTCTAGAACCACGTCGCAGGGGAACTCGTCGACGCGCACGCGGTCGGGATCGAACGCCACCGGATGTCCGTTGACGGTCGCCGACCGGAGGGGCCCGGGCAGCGGAGGTTGGACGATGATCCCGCCCGGCGGCACGCCGAGATCGCCGGACAGGCGCACGCGCAGCGTCGCCGGCCCGTCGCGGCGCAGCGTGTAGCTGAGCACGCCGTAGTGGGTGGGCAGCCGCCGCACCCCCACCGGAACGCCATCGGTCATCCAGGTGATCGGGATGCCGCCCGCCAACACCAGGGCGCCGTCGTCCTCGCGTTCGTAGGCAAACAGCGCCCGCACCGCCCGGATGTACCCCGACCCGATCCACGTGTGCGGCATGTCGCCGATGAACTGCGGGGCGGTCGCGTCGCGCCACAGGATCTCCGGCCACTGGTTCCAGGCCGGAGGGCGCTGGTTGTCCAGCTCGCCGTTCAACATCTCGACCGCCTGGTCGCGCTGCCCAAGCCGCACCAACGCTCCGACGTTGCGCAGCTCGTACGGCGAATACGCATCCCATTCGATCTCGCCGCGGCGGCGACGGACCACCTCGTCGTAGAAGCGTTGGAACGTGCGCGCGGTCTCGCGTGCCGGCAGGCGCGCCAGCTCGCCGCCGGGGTCGATGGCGATCGCGATGGAGCTGGGATCGAAGTCGGCCAGCTCCACGGAGGCGGGGAGGTAGTCCAACTTGTGCTCGGCGATCACCGCCGCGATCGACGCGTGGAGATCGTGCTGGAGGCCGTCGCGCAGGGCGGCCATGCGCGCCGCTTCGTCCTCGGCGCCGACGGCGTTCGCCAGCGTCACGGCGTCCTTGAGACCGCGCAGGGCAAAGAAGTCGTCCCAGTACGAATGCACCGGGTGCGCCGCATAGCCCTCGTGGCTGACCGATTGCGGCAGCAGCCCGTAGAAGGCGCGCCGGCCGGCTTTGGTGTACTCGCTGGTGAGGCGCTGCGCGCGCAATCCGTCCAGGTAGCGGACGGCCTGGAGCGCGGTCGGCCACAGCTCGTTGATCAGGCCGATGTCGCGGGTGTAGCGGTAGTACTCGCCCAGTGCGTAGAGGAACTCCCCGTTGCTGTCGTGCTCCGGCAGCGGGTCGGCGCCGTGCCGGTCGATGCAGCACGGCAGCTTGCCGTCGGCATACTGGTAGCCGGCATACCAGCGCACGAAGTCGCGCACCTCCTGGGTGAAGCCCATCTCCAGCAGCGCGGCCGACGTCATCGCGCCGTCGCGAATCCAGGCGCGGCTGTACGTGCGCGAGCCGGGCTGGAGGGCCTCGCCGTGGCGGTTGATCAAGATGTAGCCCAGCGTGCTCCGGACGGTCTGGACCAGGCGCCGGACGGAGGGCGGCACGCTGAAGTCGACGCAGCCGAGCAAGCGGCGCCACTCGGCGGCCGTGGCTTCCAGCGCGCGATCGAACTGCGCGTCCGCCCCGGCGCCCGTGATCCGAGCGAGCACGGGGTCGGGATCGTGGAAGGGCACGGCGATGTAGACGGCCTGCTGCCCCCCCGGTGGGAGATGCAGGTCGAACTCCATGGCGGCGCTGGCGAAGCCGTACGGATCGGACACCTGCGTGCGCTCCGGCAGCACGCCGTCGACGAGAAAATCGCCGATCGCCCCTTCATCGGGCGTGGCGGCGCCCACGTGCGCGGGTGGGGTCAGCGCGATGACCGCCTTGCGCTGGTTGACCCACAGGGTGCGGGCGTCGAACAGCAGGTCGTGGATCGGCGAGACGCCGCCGACCATGTTCAGCGTCTGCCACGGCGGCAGGACCTGAAACGGCCAGGCGGCGAGAAAGAGGGTCAGGTCGCGCGTGGCGTCGCTGCTGTTGTCGACCAGGTAGCGCACGAGCAGCACGGACGCGCCGGGCGGTCCGGACGCGACGGCGGTGATCTTCAGCGACAGAAAGCCGTACAGCCAGCTGACCGACGGAATCGGCAGATCGCCGTCCTGCAGCTCCTGGCTGAGCTGCACGTTGTGCCAGCTCACCAGCGTGCCATCGGTGAACAGGAACGGCTGGATCGAGAAGCCGCCCTTCTCCACCTCCAGCATGCCGTCCTCGCCGAGCAGCGCGTTCTTGTCGTCGCCGTTCACGCCGACCACGGTCCAGTACATCTGCTGACCGGAGAAGTAGCGGGGATACGTGCCGGCGGGGGCTTCCTTGGCCAGCCCCTCGATGAACTGGTTGGGAGACGCGGCCAGCTCGAGCGGGATCACCCGCAGCGCGCGGATGACGTAGCCCTGGTCCCGGCTGCTCGAGTGCAGCGCGAGGCGCACGTAGCGCGACTCCCCGTCGGGGAGGAAGATGTGGTCGGGCCGGCCGTTGCCGCGCGTGCTGCGGTAGGCCGTGCTCCACGTTTGCCCGTCGTCGGACACCTCGACGTCGTACGCGATGGCGTAGTCCTGTGGGCTCCACTCGACGACCAGCCCGCCGTACTCGCGCGGCTTGCCGAAGTCGAGCTGAAGCCACTGCTCGGGCGCCAAGGCGCCGCTCTGCCAGGTGGTGTACGGGTCGTCGTCGAGCACCGCGCTGGCGGGGTGATCCGGCAGGCTGGTGGAGGCGCTGACCGCCGGCGCGCCCGCCGACCGGCTCGGCGCGGCGCGCGACTCGAGGCGCAGATCGTCGATCCAGATCGATCCCCGATCGCCGAGGGTTCCGGTGATGGCGAGCTCGACGTAGGCGATGTTCTTGGGCGGCCCGCCGCTGAGCGGCCCCCAGGCGAAGGTCAGGCGCGGCTTCTTGACGCGGACCCTCGTCCACTCGGCGGGTAGCGTGACCTCGGGCTCGCGGTACCACCAGACGTTCTTCTCCGAGCGGTCGATGAGCTTGAACTCGAAGTCGATCGGCGGCGCCGACGCCCGGCGCGCGTAGGTGAACGCGTAGTTGGCCGGCAGGTCGAGCGCGAACGCCTTGCGCACCAGGACGTGGCCGCCGCTCGACTCGAAGTTGAAGTCGATGCGCATGGCCATGCCGGTCTCGCCGGCGTCGCTCGCCAGCTCCACCTTGACGCCCGGATCGGAGACGCTGGCCGTCCAGCCGTTGAGCGTCTCGAGGTCGTCGAGCATGCCGTCGGCCCGTGCCGGCGGGGCGTGCAACGCCGCCAGGCAGCAGGCGACGGTCAGGCAGCGTCGAGTCGGGCTCCAGCCCATCCCCTCCCCGCACCCATGCACGCCCTTCTCCCACACCGCCGCGGGGAAGGAAACCCTGACCCGCTGACGGCTCGCGGTGGACCGCGGCCGCGGCGCCGCGGGCGGGTAACTAGCCGACCTGCGCGGGGCGGACGGCGACGACGACCGGCAGCGCCGGGTCGGCCGCGGGCGTCGTGCTGGGCGTCCGGTCGCCCGCATCGAGCGGCAGCGTGACCGTCACGTCGGTTCCGCGGCCGACGCCGCTGGCGATGCGCAGGGTGCCGCCGTGCGCCTCGACGACCGCGCGGACGATGAACAGGCCGAGGCCCGACCCCTCGACGCCACGGCTGCGCGCCCCGCGGAAGTGGCGCTCGGCGAGATGCGGGAGCTCGTCGGCCGGAATACCCGGGCCGTCGTCCGACACCGACACGATCAGCGTCTCGCGCTGCTGGCGCGCGTTCAGCCGCACGTGCCCGCCGGCCGGCGTGAACTTGATCGCGTTGCCGAGCAGGTTGGCGATCACCCGCTCCATCTGCACGCCGTCGATGCAGGCGCCCGGCAGCCCCGGCTCGATGCTCGCCTGCAAACCGACGCCTTTGATCTCGCTGGCGCTGGTGGCGATGACCAGCGCGTCGTTGATCACCTTGGCCATGCTGGTATCGCGGCGCTGCAGGACCAGGCGGCCGGCCTCGACGCGCGCGGCGTCGATCAGGTTCTGCGACAGGATGATCACCTGGCGCGTGCTCGCCTGGATGCGCCGGGTCAGATCGGTCTGCTGCTCGTTCATCGCGCCGGCGCTGCCGTCCAGCATGAGCTCGGCGAGGGACTCGATCACGCCAAGCGGGTTCTTCAGGTCATGGCTCACCGCCGACAGCAGATCGAGGCGGAGCTCGCGGGCCTGGCTCTCTTCGACCGAGCGCTCGCGCGCCCGGGCGTGATGGACGAGATGGCCGAAGAACAGCGCGACGACGAAGAGGAAGGGAATGCGCAGCATGTAGCCCTGCTGGAACAGCACGCCGAGATCGACGAAGCGCGAGACGGTGTAGAGATGGGCGACGCTGATCAGCAGCGCCGCGCCGACCACCAAGCCGATGCGTTCCGACAGCGCGCTGAGAAACAGGACCGCGAAGTAGAGGACGAACAGATCACTCGACGAGGTGTCGGTCAGCACCACCGCCACCGACAGCGCGGCGATGTCGACGATCATCAACACCCAGTCGAGCACCGCCGGCGAGCGCAAGCGCGGGAGCAGCTCGGTCAGCGCGACGTTTGAAGCCAAGTAGCCGGCGACGAACAGCGCCACCGTGGGCGTCACCGCCGAGAGCGGCCGGCTGAACAGGACCAGGTACGAGGTCGCAACGATCAGCACCCAACGCAGCAACACGATGGCGTGTGCCTGGTGCACGGCGCCGATCGGGAATGCAGCATTCGGCGAGGGCCCATCGGCATTGCTGTGCACCTTTTCTGCCGGCGAGGCCTGCATGGCTGTACATTCGTGCACAGGCCGTGCCGACTACCGTGAACCCCAGTTCGCCGCAGTCCCGTCTAAGACGAACCAGTGCCCCTACGGCCCGATTAGGGAATTCCCTTAGGCCGCCAACACCCCCTGTGTCGAAAGATCGCCAACCGTCAACAAAGCTGACAATCGGGGTGCGTAAGCGCA
>Ga0335084_10002579_pt1 | contig 17538 bp, 16 predicted proteins | sample Lox_Sample_44_FD_206721 | JGI IMG/M metagenome (GOLD analysis project Ga0335084, IMG submission 206721) | Soil microbial communities from Loxahatchee National Wildlife Refuge, Florida, United States - Lox_Sample_4.4 | ecosystem: Environmental > Terrestrial > Soil > Wetlands | place: USA... | reverse complement strand
ACGAGCGGCGCTCGCGCCTGCACATCCCTACACTCTCCGCGGAAGAGCGTCTGAAGAGTCCAACGGCCCTGGTCGAGATTGGCTACAGCGAAGGGCAGGCTCGGGCGGAAGCTGGTCGCTGCCTCGATTGCGGCATCAATACTATTTTTGATGGCGAGCGCTGCATTCTCTGTGGAGGCTGCGTGGACGTCTGTCCCACCGTCTGCCTGAAGCTGGTGAGCTTCGACCGGCTGGCGCTATCGCCCGAACTCGAGACCGCTGCTCGCGAGTTGGATCTCGATCCCGCCGATCTTTCCGCCATCATCAAGGACGAAGAACGCTGCATTCGGTGCGGGTTGTGCGCCCAGCGTTGTCCCACCACGGCCATCACCATGGAACAGTTCAGTTTTGCCAAGGAGTGGAAGCCATGTCCCGTCTAGATCCACCTCCCATCAACCGGCGCAGCTTCCTAAGTCTGGCGTCGCTGGGAAGTTTCTTTGCGGCCCTGGGCACGGCGGCGGTTGGCATGCTCCGCCTGCCCAACCCGGCAGTGCTGCCCGGCCCGGTGCGCCGCTTCAAACTTGGTCCGCCGGAGCAGTTTTCCGCAGGAAGTGAAACTGCCTTTGCGGAGCAGAACCTCGTACTCTTTCGCGACGACGAAGGCTTCTACGCAATTTCGAGCACCTGCACACATCTGGGATGTACCGTAAGCCGGTCGAGGGACGGGTTCGCGTGTCCGTGCCACGGCTCACGTTTCAACAGCCAAGGCAGCGTGATTGGCGGTCCGGCGCCACGTCCCCTGCCCTGGCTAGAGGTTAGCCGCGCGGCCAACGGCGACCTGGTGGTGAATGCGGACAACGAAGTTCCGGAGGGCACGCGCTACCGCGTGTAGGAGGCGCACCGTGGCAGAGACCGCAACTCGAGAATTTCTGCACAACCTGCACGAACTCCCCCATACCGTGAAGGACGCCTGCTTCCGCCTGGGGAAAGAGCCCCAATCGGAGCGCGAAGAGTCGCAGGCCACGTTCCACAACCTTTTCCTGCATATCCACAGCGTGCGGGTCCACGTGCGCACGCTCAAGCCGACGCTGACTTTCGGACTCGGCTTAATGGCAACCGCCAGCTTTGTCATTACCCTGATCACCGGTGTTCTGCTGATGGTCTACTACAAGCCCTCGACTGACCTGGCCTACCAGTCGATCAAGGACATCCATTTCACAGTTTCCACTGGGCGATTCATCCGCAATATTCATCGCTGGTCCGCACAGTTGATGGTGTTGGTCGTCCTGTTGCACATGGCGCGGGTGTTCTTCACGGCGAGTTACAAGAAGCCGCGCGAATTCAACTGGCTGGTTGGACTAGCATTGCTGGTCGTTACTCTGGCCCTGAGCTTCACCGGCTACCTGCTGCCTTGGGACCAACTGGCTTACTGGGCAATCACGATCGGCTCGAACATTGCCAACTCTCCACGTGAACTGACCGATGCCATTGGGATCACAAAGTTCTTCGATCCCGGCGGTTTTCAAAAGCGGCTGTTGCTGGGCGCAAACTATGTTGGGCAGGATGCGTTAATTCGCTTCTACGTGCTGCACGTGTTCGTGCTTCCACTAGCATTGGTGGCGTTGCTTGGCGTTCACTTCTGGCGTATCCGCAAAGACGGCGGCTTGGCCAGGCCGGAAGATCCGATGGGCGGACTCGCGGAATGGGGTGGTGAACGTCGCCCCGTCTTCCAGCCCCTGGCCACAAAAACCTATGGCCTGATGGCGCTAGTGAAGGGCAAACGTCCACCGGTGAACCGCGGGCCCGAAAACACGGTGATGAGCTGGCCGCACCTGTTCTGGGCCGAACTCTCGGTCTTCATGGTGACGGTGGCGGTTACGCTCGTTCTTTCCTTCTACTCCGACGCGCCGTTGAAAGAATTGGCCAATGCGGCGATTCCGGAGAATCCGGCGAAGGCGCCTTGGTACTTCCTGGGGCTTCAGGAACTAGTCTCCTATTCGGCGTTCATGGGAGGCATGTTGATTCCGATAATCGTGCTAGTCGGACTTGCACTGATTCCTTTTCTGGACCGCAGCCCTGGAGGCGAGGGCACGTGGTTCGGTACCAGCAAAGAGCGCTCTGTGTTCTGGCAATCCTTCTTCTTTGCCTGCGCCGTCACCGTCGGCATGCTCGCCTTTACGGTCAACTACGGCTGGCTGCGCAACTGGTTTCCCAACATTCACCAGCTGTGGATCATCGCGATTAACCCCGGTTCCCTGCTCGTGCTCGTCTTTGCCGCCTGGTCGCTCTTCATTCTGCGGCGCAAGGATTCAGTGCGCCTCTCGGCGGTATCGCTGTTCACTTGTTTCTTGGTTAGCTTCACGATTTTGACTTACTTCGCCACGGTTCATCGTGGACCGAACTGGCATTTCTACTGGTGGCCCTCACAGTGGCCGGTGCACTAGAGGAGAATGCGATGAAAGATCCATCACGAATGTATCGCTGGCTCCTGCTGGTGGCGAGCCTTGTGACCGTGGGCTACCTGGTGGGAGCGGCGGTGCATGAGAACTACCTGGCGCAGTGGAAGACGGTGCAGCACCAGTATCGCGACATCCTCCGGCAGAAAGCCACCGACGATCGTGGGCGCGAACTGCTGGCCAAGTTCCGCATCGAGATGAAGCAGGCCAGCATTCCAGCGCTGGGCGCTGTCGACCGCTGCGTCACCTGCCACAACGGGATTGATGATCCCCGCATGACCGACGTTGAGCAGCCGCACCGCACCCATCCGGGGCACATTCTCGACAAGCATCCCGTAGATCGTTTTGGATGCACAGTCTGCCACCACGGGCAGGGCGCAGCAATGACTTTCCGCGAAGCCAAGGCCGACGACGTGTTCTGGGACTATCCGCTGTTGCCGCCGGAGATGACCGAAGCCACCTGCGTCACCTGCCACGATGCAGAAAAGCTGCCATCCGATCAAATCCCGCTGTTGACTGCGGGCATGAAGCTTTACCAGCAAAAGAGTTGTGGCTCCTGCCACAAGTTGGGCGGACGAGGGGGCGCGCTGGGACCGGCACTCGACAACGAAGGTGCGAAGACGAAGCACCAGTTCATCATGACCAACCTGAAGCCGCCTCACACTACGTGGAGTTGGCAATTGGCGCACCTCCGCGATCCGGGCGGCGTGGTTCCCGACAGCCAGATGCGCAACCCAACCGTGACCCGGCCAGAGGCCCTGGCACTGACCGTTTATATGCTTTCGCAATGGAAGCGGGACGTTCCGGAAAGTTATCTTGCGTCCGACAAGATCGAACAGAAATACTGGGCACTGCATCCCACCCCCCTGACGGGCGAGCAGGTGTACCAGGAATATTGCGCGGCCTGCCATGGTAACGGCACTTACAGCCGCTGGGACAAGAAGTTCGGACGATTCGTCCCCGCCATTCGTGGAGCTTCCCTCATCTCGACCGCAAGCCGCGAATATCTTCAGGCCAACATCGAGCAAGGCCGTCCGGGCACTCAGATGCCAGCCTGGGGACCGCACGCTGGCGGACTGCTTCCCGAGGAAATCGCCGGAGTGATCGAATATCTCCGCTCGGGTACCCACGTCGTTCCCGCGATGATTACGCTAACTCTGCACGGGGACGCCAGCAACGGCCTTTCCCTTTTCCTCAGAAACTGCGCCGGCTGCCACGGCATGAACGGCCGGGGCGGTATGGCCCCTGAGATCGGCAATCCAGTATTCCAACGGGCCGCCACCGACGACTTCATCGTGCGCACGATTCGCAACGGCCGTATAGGAACCGCGATGCCCGCCTTCCAGCGCCCGGAGGCACCGGCGCTCAGCGACCTGGACATCGCCGACGTGCTCGCCTATCTGCGAACGCTGGGAGAACAGAAAAGGCAGAAAACGATGGCGCAGAGCTCCACTTCAGTTGTTCCATCGGGAGGGAGACCATGAGCGACAAGAACAAGCCTCAGAAGCCCTTCTCGCGGCGAAGCTTTATCCAGACCGCTACCATGACGGCTGCTACCCTCGCCCTGCCCGGTTGCTCGCGGAAGGACAAGCCGGTGTTAAGCACTCTGACGGGAGACTTTGATCCCCTGCGCTCCTACCCCTACCGTGGCTGGGAGGATTTCTACCGCAAGATCTGGACGTGGGACAGAGTCGTCCGCTCCACCCACTCTGCGAACTGCACCGGCTCGTGTTCCTGGAAGGTATACGTGCGCAACGGGGTGATGGTCCGCGAAGAGCAAGCGGCAGACTATCCGCGCATCAATGCAGACCTGCCGGACTACAATCCGCGCGGCTGCCAGAAGGGCGGCTGCTTCGTCGAGTACGTCTACAGCCCGCAACGCCTGCGCTACCCGCTGATCCGCACCGGCGAACGCGGTGAAGGCAAGTGGCGGCGCGCCACCTGGGACGAAGCCTTGACCCTCGTCGCCGAGAAGCTGCTTGACAACGTCTACAACCACGGTCCGGATACCAACACCTTCTTCAGCGTAATTCCGGCCATGAGCCCGGTCAGCTTCTGTGCTGGTTCGCGGCTGGCGCACTACATCGGCGGAGTCTTTCTCTCGTTCTACGACTGGTACTGCGACCTGCCTCCGGGCGAGCCGTTGACCTGGGGCGTACAGACCGAAGCCTGCGAGTGTGCCGACTGGTTCAACTCGAAGTACATCGTGCTCTGGGGTTCGAACATTTCGCAAACCCGTATTCCGGACGCACACTTTGCTTATGAAGCCCGCTATAACGGCGCGAAAATCGTCTGCATCTCGCCCGATTACAATGCCAGCGCCACCCACGCTGATTTGTATTTCCGCATCAATCCCGGCACTGACGGCATTCTCGCGCTGGGCGTGGCCAAGTTGCTCATCGACCACAATTGGATCGACGCACTCTACGTGAAGGAGCAAACCGACCTGGCTCTGCTGGTGCTGCCAGGCACAAACCGCTTTCTGCGCGAGTCTGATTTCAAAAAAGGTGGCAAGGAAGACATCTTCTATTTCTGGGACACGAACCAGCAGAGCGCCATACCGACGCCTGGCTCCATGGGCTCGGACCAGAAGACCATCCAACTCAACGGTGCTGACCCCGCGCTGACCGGAACATTCCAGGTACAACTTGCGGACGGCAAGACGGTCGAGGTCACCACGGTCTATGAACTGCTTAAGAAGGAACTAGGCCAATACACGCTGGACAAAGTGGCGGCCCGCACCGGCCTCCCCGCCCACGAGATCGAACTTTTCGCCAAGGACCTAGGCACGCGCAAGCCGGCCATGATCATCCACGGCGCCGGCACCAATCACTGGTTTCACAACGATCTGATCAACCGCTCGTTCATCCTGCTGGTGGCCTTGACCGGGAACACCGGCAAGAACGGCGGCGGATTCAACCACTACGTCGGTCAGGAACGCATCTGGCCGGAGCAGGGCTTCTTCAAGCTTGCGTTCCCGGAAACCCGCAAGAAGCAGCGTTTCCAGAACACCACGCTGTGGAGCTACGTTCACTCCACCAGCAAAGATCCCCACCTCTACAACGGCAAACCCATCGAGTGGTACATCCAGGAATCGGTCAAGAACGGGTGGATGCCGCTCTGGCCGAAGAACGGGAAGAAGCCGCGGGCCTTCATCGTATGGCGCGCCAACTATCTGAACCAGGCCAAGGGCAATGAGATTCTGGAGTCGTCGCTGTGGAAAGACCTCGATCTCATCGTGGACATCAACTACCGCATGGACACCACGGCGCTCTACTCCGATGTGGTGCTGCCCGCGGCCAGCTACTACGAGAAGGTAGACATCAACTCGACGGACTGCCACAGCTACATTCATCCGTTCGGCAAAGCGTGCGAGCCGCTGTTTGAGAGTAAGACCGATTGGGACATTTTTCACGCCCTCGCCGAGAAGATGGCTGAAGTCGCCACCAAGAAAGGCCTGAAACCTTTTTACGACGACGCCTTCGACTGGAACCGCGACTTCACCCAACTGGCGCATGACTGGACCGGCAAGGGCGCCATTCAAACCGACGAACAGGCGGTCAACTTCATCCTGGGCAATGCGGAAGAGACCAAGGGCATGGATTATAAGAGTTTGCAGGAGAAGCCGCGCCGCTTCATCGCTACCGATCCCGAGTCGTGGAACAGCGACATCGAAGACGGTGTCGCCTATACCCCCTTCAAACATCAGCTCGAAAAGAAGCGTCCGTGGCGCACGCTCACGGGACGCCAGCAGTTCTACATCGATCATCCCTGGTACATCGAACTGGGCGAGGCCCTTCCCACCTTTAAGGAGCCGGTCGAAGAAAAATATCCACTCTACTGGAACACGCCGCACGGGCGCTGGTCCATCCACTCCACCTGGCGGGACCACCGCGCCATGCTGCGTCTGCAGCGCGGCGGGCCGATCGTTTACATGCATCCCGACGATGCCCGCAAGCGCGGCCTGCAAGACAACGATTGGGTGCGAATCCACAATGAGGTTGGCCACTGTGTTTGCCGCCTGCAGATTCTGCCCGGCGAGAAACCTGGCCGCGTGACCATGTACCACGGCTGGGAAAAGTTTCTCGGGTTCAAGCAGGGGGGATGGCAGTCGCTCACCTACATCAAGATCAAGCCGACGCAGCTCATCGGCAAGTATGGCCACGTCAATTTCCGCCTCAACTACTGGGGTCCCACGGGCAACAACCGCGATATCAAGGTAGAAGTCGAGAAGGCAAAGGTTTAAGGAGAGGCAGCCATGTCGAAACACCAATACGCAATGGTGATGGACCTGAACAAGTGTCTGGGCTGCCAAACCTGCACCATCGCCTGCAAAAAGTTGTGGACCGACCGCGACGGAACCGGCTACATGTACTGGAATAACGTCGAGACGCGTCCCGGCCTCGGCTATCCACGCCAGTGGGACCGCATCGGCGGCGGATGGAAAGACGGCACGCTTCAACCCAGCCCGCTGCCCACTATGGACGATTACGGCCACGCCTGGGAGTACAACTACGAGCAGCGTCTGTACGAAGGCAAGCGCCAGCCGGTGATGCCCTCGCCTGAGCCGAAGTCCGGCGTGAACTGGGATGAAGATGTGGGTGGCATGAACGAGGACGAGAACTACTTTTTCTATCTGCCGCGCATATGCAACCATTGCACGTATCCGGCGTGTCTAGAGGCCTGCCCCCGCAAGGCCATCTACAAGCGTGAGGAAGATGGCATCGTGGTCATCGACCAGGATCGCTGCCAGGGCTATCGCTACTGCATCAAGGCGTGCCCATATAAGAAGATCTATTTCAACGAGGTCACGGGAAAATCCGAGAAGTGCATCTTCTGTTATCCGCGACTGGAGAAGGGGGAGGTCAACGCTTGTGCCGCGCAGTGTCCTGGCCGCTTGCGCTTTGTCGGCCTGCTCGACGATCCAGAGTCGCCCGTGCATAAGCTGGTCTTGATCCACAAGATTGCACTACCGCTCTTCCCGGAGAAAGGGACCCAACCGAACGTGTTCTACGTGCCTCCGTTCAACCCGCCAAAGAGAGAAAACTACGGCAAGAGCATCCAGGAAGATCCGCGGGTACCCCTCGATTACCTCATCTACCTGTTTGGGTCAGACGTCAAGGACGTGATTACACGTCTGGAGGCAGAACTCAAGAAGTCGCAGGAAGGCGGCCGCAGCGAAGTTCTGCAATTGCTCATTGGCCGTGACGCCGGGACGCGCTACCGCGTTCGGCCGCAACTGGTGCAGATTCAGGTATAGGAGAAAGTATGCGAACTCGTCGACTGTTCACTATCGTTTCAGTCTGCGCGCTGCTCGCCGCCGTGGCCTGGGCGCAGGCAAGAGCGCGACCAGTTCCCGGCCAGAGCTTGGCAGTAGCTTCATCGTCCGCGGATGCTGAAACCCTGCTCAACGGCGGTCCGACTGCGTGGAACCAAATTGCCGTGAAGCGTGTCGCCCTAAACCGCACGCCTCCGCTCTATGACACGGACGAACCCGCCGCACTGGAAATCCCCAGCCTTGACGTCCGCGTCGCACACGCGGGCGGAAAGCTGCTGGTGCAGCTAAGCTGGCGTGACGCCACGCATGACGCAACCACATTAACCGAAGCTCCCAACACGCCACCGGAGACCCGCTTCCGCAAAGTTCCGACAGAAGCCGACGACCGTTTTTTCGACGCTGCGGCCGTCATGTTTCCTGCGAAGGCGGGTGGAGGCGCGATCGCACCGTCATTGCAGATGGGCGACGCCGAGCACGCGGTCGAAATTTACTACTGGAATGCCACGCGTGGCGCGATGGTGATGCAAGCCCAGGGGCGCAGCACGACCAGGCGCACCGGCCAATCCTTTCCGGCAAACGGCACGTATCAGAACGGCCAGTGGAACGTGGCCTTCGAACTGCCCGATCTGCCCGCTGATACGACTGTAGCTTTTGCCGTCTGGAATGGCAGCCAGAAAGACCGCGACGGCCGGAAGTATTTCTCAGTATGGCAAGTACTGGAGTAGAGACGAAGTTCTAACAACAGGAGTCGTTATGCCCACCATAGCCGCGGACGAAACTGTAGTCACGCCGATGGACTGGCAACAAGCCGACCTCTACCGGTTCTTTGCTCGGGTCTTCGGGCCGCCGACGCGTGAGTGTTTCAACGTTCTGGCCCAACGCTCCGTGCCCATGGCCATGGGTGAGCTATGGAAGAACTTGGAGTGCGACGACCGGTTTCCTGGTTTTGAATGGTTCAGCAGTTACGAACTTTACGAGTCTGCGTATATCGCTCTGTTCGATGTCGGCATGCCCGAGCCTCCGGTACCTCTCTTCGAGTCAGCCCACGACAAATCTCATCCTGCGCAAGAGATAGCACTCGAGAATACTTACTTTTACGAGGTTCTCGGGCTGAGGTCGGACCCAAGCCGCGCTGTTCCTGACTACCTAGTCACCCAACTGGAGTTCCTCGCGGCCCTCCGCTACACCTGCGAAAACGCGTCGGAAGAGGCCACCGCCCTTTCGCTCACGCGGGCGGAGACTGAGTTCCTGGAACGCCACCTATTGAACTGGGTTCCCACGGCCAAGGCCAAGCTGGATCGAACCGGTGCACCTGGCTTCCCAGTGGTGATGACCTTGCTGAAGCAGTTCCTCAGCCATAGGCACGAGGGTCAGGCGTGCGGGGCATAGGCTCATCAACGATTCTTTGCCAAAAGCCTCTGGCACATCATTACCTAATCGTTGCTCCCGGGCATGTCATTCGCCATCCCGTCTGGCCAGTAGCCAATCGGCCGGCTTTCCGAACTCTTTGCTGATAGCTGGTAGTACAGCAACGCCTGGCTCCTTCTGCCCATGTTCCAGTACCGACAAGTAACCTTGCGTGACACTAATTCGGGCGATCTGCTCCTTCTCGACGGGCGGTGAAATGTCTCACATATCAGCTTGCTGAGCCTAGCCCGGCGGCACCGTGAACGGCAAGATGGGCGTGTAGTTGTCGGCGTTTTTGAAGCCAAAAAGGAGATTCCGATTGAAACCGATACGGTTTCGATTGTCGTAAGCTGCGATCTGTGATAAACAGGCTGGACGACGCACAGAGTCTGAGCTTTTGATGGCGAGTTCCGGCTGCGACCTAGACTTTCCGCAAACCTAGTCGAGGTGGTTATGTCCTATTTCCCGAATTTCCTACGAGCTCTTAAATCAGACAACGGCTTTTCAAAACTTGTGATCCTGATCGTCGTGCTGTGTGTGCCGGCTTGGCTGGTTGCTCAGGCGCCTCCCCAGATGACGCTGCTGGACCCGGTGCCCACGCTGCTCAGCGGACCGATGGTAACCACCGACCCCAACGTTTTGGCCAGCAAGGGCCGGCGGGTGCAAGGAGCAGGAGCCGATGGAGCGACGGAGTTGGTTCTGCGTGTCCCGGCGAACTCGGCCGGCGAGCAATTTACACTCACGGTCATCAACGACCAGGGCCAACAAAGTAATTCGGCTGCCGAGGATGGCGGTCTGGGTGCGATCGGATCCGCCACCTTCACCTTGAGCCAACTGACAGTGACTGCGGTGAACACTAATAAAGGGCCGATGGCCTTTGCGATTTATGGCGCTCCGGTAGATTTTCCGCGACCCGAAGGGCAGGACGCAGATGTGGCCGATCGCTTGGTTACGCTGAAGGTTTTGGCGGTGGACACCGGACTTTCGTCCAGCACATCGGCCACGATCCTGCGGCCACCATTGGCGCTGATCCACGGCCTCTGGGGTAGCCCCGGTTCATGGGATAACTTTACTCCGCTGATCACGGACCCGCGATTCAGCATTATTCGTGCCGACTATTCCGCTTTAATTGGTCCGCAGATCCAGTCCTATAAGCCGTCCTACCCAGGGTGGGCAGCAGGCAGCATCAAGAACGCGCAGGCGAACTCGTTGGGGTTCGCTTACAACGCGCCGGTGGTGCTGAAGCAACTGGCCACCTTCGTTAACCAGTTCAAGAGCGGTACGAACCCCGAAGGTATTCCAGTGGCAGCGATCCAGGTCGATATCGTCAGCCACAGCATGGGCGGCGACATAACCCGCGCCCTCCCCCTGGTAAAGAACTTTTACCATCCCTATACTTTCGCCCTGGGTTTCGTGCACAAGGTCCTCACCATTGGCACCCCGCACTGGGGTTCTCCGTTGGCGATCCATCTTCTGGATAGTGACAACCAGTGCGTGCGCGGAGTTCTGGCGCTTTCGGGAAGCCCGAGTTTCACATCCGTGACGTTCAAGAACGGAGTGACCACAGCTGGCGGCGTGGGGGACCTGAAAGGAGACGGTTTCGGAGGCCGACTGAGTTCCGCGCTGCAGAGACTGCAAACTCCAATTCCTCATTCTTTGCCTATAGCGCTGATTCAGGGACTGGAGTCGCAAAGCCAGTTGGATGGACTGGACGGTTCTCCCGTGGCGCAATCGATCCGGGTACTTTGTTTTTCGGACTATCTGGCCCAGCATCTGACCTCAAAGGGCTGGCCCAGGGTTTTTGATCAAGACAGCGACTCGATTGTGCCGGCGCAGAGCGAGGTTGCTGGGCTGACGGATTTCACACTGGTCAACGGGGTAATCCATTCGGCAAGCGCGGAGCTTCTGGGTTTCGGCCCGCCGGCGGAACTAGACAACACGGGCGGGATCCCGACCACGGTCCTTAATCTGCTGAATACGCCGATCACGGATGCGATTTTCGTTCGACTGCCGCAGTAGCGACGAGCGCAAGTAATCGTGATTCATCGGGAATCTGGTAACTTGTGAAGGTGACAGACGTCGCCTCAGCGGGGACTCTCCTGGCACACCATTGCCGCCCAGTCGCCGTCACCCGTGAGAAAGGCTTGCCCAGCCAGGCCACAACCAGAAGCCGCGTGTGCGCCGTGAGCAAAGAAACCACAATATCTATGGCGCGCCCGTGCCCGCGTACACACCTATGAAACTCAGGGTGTCTCCGTTTTGAATTGAAGGTTTGCAATTGCGACTGGCTGTACTTCGCATTCGTATCGCTGACGTACTGCGCGTTGCCAGGCTGGTACAACAATCCGTGGACCTGTCCCTGAATCGTGCCTCGGCCAATCAGATCGATATTGCCTGCCTCTGCCTGTGACTGAAGCATCCCCCAGTCCTTCTGTTCTTGATGATCGTGAACATTGGCGGCGGTCAGCGTGATCGTATATCCCACCGCCGGAGCGGTTCCGGTGTCGAAGCAAAGCATGTAAGCAGCCATGTCGATTTTCTGTTGGGCAGTGTATTTGAAGACCGGCAAAGCAAGGAAGTCCAACAAGCCAGATATTTGGCCGTCATGTGCGAATCCGAAGCCATCGATGCTCTCGGCGTCGTGCCGAGTATAAAGTTGCTTCTGGTACATGTTCCTGAGCTGCGGAATTTTCATCGGCTGCGGTTTGAAACTAGGGATTACCAGCCGATTCGTGCCCGAACCCGGGTTCGATTAATGACAGGCATTGCAGGTTCTGGTACCCGTCCCAGGGATGGTCAGAAAATCACTTTGTCCCTTTACCGGATTGCCGTCGCCCAGCGAAGTCGGAAGAGTGGGGTCCAGGTTCTGGTTCGGGTTGGGCAGGTACAGAATGCTGTTGATGAACGACGTGCATGTCTTCATGTCCTCGTCGGACAGCTGGGACCCACCCAATAGGGTGTCGAAGGCGGGGTTGAACGCCGCGAAGTCCATCTTGTCTCCCCGCCAGTGGTACGGAGAGAGGTTGAGCAGGCCCCGCACGGTCTGGGTGGTCATGGGGCCCTTCATGGGATGAAATTTGATGACCTGGCCGTTCTGAATGATCTGGGTCATGTCTCCGCTGCGGTCCCCGAGGTTCCACGCTTGGGATGACTTCCGGCTTGCCCGTCAACCACCCACAATCGGAGCCAGGCGCCCAGGGTACTTCCAACTTCCTAGCAACGGAACTTCGAGATCCATTCAGAGCATTCACTTGTACGCATAAGCCGTACTACGGCAAAGTGTCTCTTACTTGCCCGCGAGACTTGGAGCCCGGCTTGATCAAATAGTGATGTTGGGGGGCACTGCGGTTTGTCACGCGGTGACAATGACGCCAGTGCACGGACTTCTGCTAGCACGGTGATAGCTGTGACGCACTCCCGAATCAAAGTACACGGCGTCCCCTGATTCGAGGTTGAACGTCTCGGAGCCGATCGTGAGGTCCAGTTTCCCAGAGATTAGATAAAGCAATTCCACGCCCGGATGTTGGTGAGGCCGCGACTTGTCAGAGGCAATGGGTTCGAATTCTGCATAGAAAGCATTTAGCTTGCGTTCTGTAGCCTTGAAGTCCAGGCTCTCGAAGTTGTAGGCGATGCTCCTTCCGTCCGGACTGTCCGGAAACCGCAAGCGCTCCTTCTTGCTTGCAATCGCCACCACATGACGCTTACGCTCATCAGTAAAGAAGTATTCCAGCCCCACCCCGAACACCAAAGCGATACGCAGCAGCGTGGGGAGCGTGGGGAACAGTTTGCCACGCTCCAGTTTTGAGAGCATCGCCGCCGAAAGGCCGGTGTGCTTGCCCAATTCCACAAGACCCATGCTCTTGCGCAGCCGTAGGCTCCGCAGTTTCTCCCCCAGGGCATAGGGCCGGAGCCCTTCGACAATTGTTTTGTTGACCACTCGCTTTTCCTCGTTTTCCCACCAGTACAACAGCGGGTTGGATTTTGACTGGTACTCACATGAATTGCAGAATTTCGTGATTTGTCGTGTTGTGACAATAAATGTTCTTTATAGTTAATACAGCAACGGGCAAAAGTGCAACAGAAAACATGAAGAACAAAGAAAATGAAAACAAGGAGATAACGTGAAATTGGCGAGTTTTGCATTGATACTCAGCGTCCTCGTAAGCGCCATGCCGGCAGCTGCCGGTTCCGCCCAAAAGGACGTTGTTGACACCGCGGTCGCCGCGGGAACCTTCAACACGTTGGCCACGGCGCTTCAAGCGGCCGGTCTGGCTGACACCCTGAAAGGCAAGGGACCCTTCACCGTGTTTGCTCCGACAGACGAAGCCTTCAGCAAGCTGCCGGCGGGTACGGTCGAGTCGCTTCTCAAGCCCGAGAACAAGGAGAAGTTGAAGGCCATCCTGCTCTACCACGTGGTGTCGGGCGACGTGACTGCGGCGCACGTGTTGAAACTCTCTTCGGCGAAAACCATCAATGGCCAGGACCTGAAACTGACGGTCAATGATGGCTCCGTCATGGTCAATGACGCCAAGGTGGTGAAGGCCGATGTCTTGGCTTCTAACGGCGTGATCCACGTGATCGACACCGTGCTTCTACCCAAAGACTAATTAAATGGAGGAAATATGAAGACGTTAGATGTGATCGCAGCTGTGCTTCTTGTAGTTGGCGGACTGAACTGGGGTCTGGTGAGCGTTGCGCACTTCGACCTCGTGGCCGCTATTTTCGGAATGAAATTCGGCGAAACTTCGGCACTCAGTTCCGTGGTCTATGCTCTGGTTGGCTTGGCGGGGCTTTACCAGGCTGTCTCTTTCAAGGCCATTCAGCATCGCTGGGGACACGAGTCGGCTCCGGCTCGCGCTCGTTAGAGGGATACGGGAAGACGGGGGAGAACGCCTATGCGTTCTCTCTCACTTTACTTGGCATGGGAATCAAAACACTCAGTCTCGATCCCCGCATCACCGTGCGGAAACCCGGAGCGCCGAATCCAGAAGGAGAGTGCGTAGTCTACTGGATGCAGCGCGCCCATCGGGCATTGGACAACCCGGCTCTGGATGTGGCGGTTGAGCTTGGCAACGAAGTCGGCAAGCCGGTGGTTGTTTTCCTTGCTCCGGTGCCTCTTTATCCGCACGCCAATCTGCGTCACTACCGCTTTCTCGCCTCCGGAATTCCGGACATCGAAGAGGGACTCTCCAAGCGCAATGTCGGCTTGGTCCTGCGGACGTACCCTGATCACAGCCTTACGGCGTTTTGTGAACAGGTCCGCCCGGCGATCGTAATTGGCGACGAAAATCCCTTGCGCGAAACTGAGCACTGGCGAGTCCGCGCCGCCCAACGCTTGAAGGTGCCTTTCTGGACCGTTGATGCCGACGTCGTCGTGCCCTCGCGGCTGCTTGGTAAGGAGCATTTTGGTGCCCGTACCATCCGCCCGCGACTCCGGGAACTTTTGCCTCAGTTCCTCGTTCCAACGAAAGTCGTCAAAGCGCGAATACCCTGGAACAAGCCCCGAACTCTGCAGTCATTTTCAGCGTACGAGGATTTCACCGCTGGCTGGTCCCTCGATCGCTCGGTTTCGCCGGTGGAGAACTGGCAGGGCGGAACCAAGCGTGCGCTGAGCGTTCTGGCTGACTTCGTCAAACATGGGTTGCGGAATTATCCCAAAGACCGGAATCATCCGGAGCATTCTGGAACCAGCCGCCTCTCGCCATACCTTCACTTTGGCCACATCGGTCCTCGCACCATTGCACACGCGGTGCAGGCCGCTTCGGCGCCGGTCGCCGCGAAACAGGCATTTCTGGAGCAATTGATAGTCCGACGAGAACTATCGGTGAATTTCGTCCGCTACAACTCGTACTATGATTCCTTCCAATGTCTCGAGCCCTGGGCGGATCGTTCGTTCGCGCAGCACTCGGGCGACCGCCGTCCCATCATCTATCGCGAGGAGCAACTCGAGCAGGCTGAAACTCACGATCCTCTGTGGAACGCGGCTCAGAAACAGATGGTCTTGACGGGCTGGATGCACAACTACGTGCGGATGTACTGGGCCAAGAAAGTCCTGGAATGGAGTCCGTCGGTTGCTACCGCTTACCAACGTGCGGTTTGGCTCAATGACCGTTATGAACTCGACGGGCGCGACCCCAACGGCTACGCGGGCATTGCGTGGGCGATCGTAGGCAAGCACGATCGCCCTTGGTTCGAGCGTCCAGTGTTTGGACAGGTGCGATATATGTCGCTTGCCAGCACCGGACGGAAGTTCGACTCAAAGAGTTACATTGCGCAGATCGGCAAGCGGGAGCGGGCACATGTCTAGGGACTGGATCGCGCTCCTGATCTTCTTCGGGATTTGTTTCACTGTGGCTGCGAGCGGATCGGTATTCACGGCAAGCTCGGTGAAAACATGGTATCCCGGTCTGCTCAAGCCCGCGGGCACTCCGCCGCCGTGGATCTTCGGTCCAGTCTGGTCAATTCTTTACCTGCTGATGGCGGCGGCTGCCTGGCTAGTGTGGCGGCAGCGAATTCACGAAGATGTGTGGCTGGCATTGGCCCTGTTCATGGCGCAATTGATCCTCAATGGACTTTGGTCTTTTGTCTTCTTCGGTCTGCGAAGGCCCGGAGCGGCCCTGGTCGAAATCATCTTCTTGTTGACCACCATCTCCATGACCGCCATGCGATTCGCGGAATTCTCACGCCTAGCATTTTGGCTGATGACACCCTACGGCGCGTGGGTCCTATATGCTTCCTACCTAAACTTCGGAATCTGGCGCCTGAATAAAGGCACAGCATGAAGGTCCTGGTTACTGGTGCGTCCGGCTACATCGGCCGGCAACTGGCGGAAAAACTCTCGGCAGTGGGTCACGACGTCACTTGTATGGTCCGTAATGCCGCGCGGGCCCCCCAACTTCACTGCCCGCAAATCAAGTTCGTCGAGGCGGATGCGTTGCAAGCCGAGACACTTCCGCCGGCGCTAAACGGAATCGATGTAGCCTACTACCTCATTCACTCGATGTCCGGGCGAGTTGAAGGGTTTGAATTGCGGGACCGGCAGGCCGCCCACAACTTCGCCATAGCAGCGAAGCAGTGCGGGGTGCGGCGTGTGATCTACCTCGGTGGACTGGCGGCGACTGGAGCCACGGTTTCAGCGCATCTCAAGAGCCGGCACGAAACGGGCGCGGTGTTGCGAAAATTTGGGCCGCCTCTGGTCGAACTGCGGGCCGGCATCATCGTGGGTAATGGCAGTACGTCTTTCGAAATCATTCGCTGCCTGACAGAGCGGCTGCCGATCATGATCTGCCCTCGTTGGGTAGTGACAAAAACACAGCCGATAGCAGTTAGTGACGTGCTCGAATACCTCGAAGCTGCGCTTGACCTGCGCGAGGAGGTGGAAGAGCCCATCGAAGTCGGCGGTTCGACAATCGAGACCTATCGCAGCATGATGCTTGCATATGCGAGGCATCGTGGGCTCCGCCGATTGTTGATGCGCGTTCCGGTGCTGACCCCGCGGTTGTCGTCCTATTGGCTGGACTTCGTCACGTCGGTGCCGCCAGCCGTATCTCGCCCGCTCATTGAGGGTCTCCGAAGCGAATCCGTTTGCACCAATGCGCTGGCCGACAGACTATTTCCTTCGATCCGTCCGATCTCGTACGCCGCCGCCGTCCAAAGAGCACTGGAGAGGCCCGCACCTTTGATGCCGCTGCCGAGCATGGGCGGAGCATCGCACCGGACATTTCGCGCCGAGGGGATCATCTGCGACGTAAGGGAAACGATCGTCGACGCTCCACCCGAACGCGTGTTTGAGTTGATCGGGAACGTCGGAGGGAAGAACGGGTGGTTCTACGCGAACTTTCTGTGGTCTGTACGCGGTCGGATCGATCGATTCATCGGCGGCGTAGGCATGAAACGTGGCCGGCCACGAGCGTCCGGTATCGAAACTGGCGATGTCATCGACTTCTGGCAGGTCGAACGCGCCGACGCAGCGAGCGCTGTGCTGCTCCGGGCAGAACTGAAGCTGCCCGGCGAAGCATGGCTGCAATTCAACCTTACACCCCAACATCATGACCGCACGCTACTGCGGTGCTGCGCATGGTTCCAGCCGCGCGGTTTGGCCGGAGAGATCTATTGGTGTGGGTTGTACCCAGTTCACGCGATAATCTTTTCCGGCATGCTTCGGGCGATCAGGAGCCACGCGGAACAGAGCTCATAGGCAGGGGGCGCAGCCGGTTCGTAGAGCGGAATCCCGCACGTGGTCAGTTAGCCGCAAGACTTTCTTACGGGTAAGATTCTGGGCATCTTTTGTGGTTCAGATTCCTTTGCGGACGAGTGGTCGGCAAACCTCACCTTGGGATTACTTCACGCTCGCTCGTCACTCGGGAAAGATTCCGAGCGGCCCAGACGATCAGAATGCGCGGTAGACTTGGCGTCCTC
>Ga0335084_10002578_pt1 | contig 17544 bp, 14 predicted proteins | sample Lox_Sample_44_FD_206721 | JGI IMG/M metagenome (GOLD analysis project Ga0335084, IMG submission 206721) | Soil microbial communities from Loxahatchee National Wildlife Refuge, Florida, United States - Lox_Sample_4.4 | ecosystem: Environmental > Terrestrial > Soil > Wetlands | place: USA... | reverse complement strand
ACCGCGATCGGTATCGCCGGCTTCCTCGTCACGTCGGTGATGCTGATGCTGACGGTGGACAACGCGCTCAACCGCATCTTCCGCGTGCAGCGCCGCCGCTCGATCCTGCAGAACGTCATCGTCTACTGGGCGGTGCTGTCGCTCGGACCGGTGCTGATCGGCGGCAGCCTGTCGGCGAGCATGTTCCTCGTCGGCATGCTCGACCCGCAGCTCGCCGGCAACACGGTGCTGCGCGCGCTGCCGCTCCTCTTCACCTGCGCGGCGCTCACCATGCTCTACGGCATCGTGCCGGCGCGGCGCGTCGAGCTGCGGCACGCGCTCGCCGGCGGCGTGCTCGCCGGCATCGCCTTCGAGATCGCGAAGCGCGGCTTCGCGCTCTACCTCGGCCAGGTGCCGACCTACACGCTGATCTACGGCGCCTTCGCCACCATTCCCATCTTCCTCGTCTGGCTGTACATGTCGTGGCTGGTGGTGCTGGGCGGGGCGATCTTCACCGCCATGCTGCCGGCGTACTACGCCAAGCCCGAGCGCCATCGCGCCGCGGGCGAGAGCCTCGCCGAGGCGCTCGGCGTGCTCTCCATCCTCGCGCGCACGCACGCCGAGGGCCGCGTCATGACCATCAACCGCCTCGCGCGCCAGATGCGCCTGCAGCCCTACCGCTGCGAGGAGGTGCTCGAGCGCGCCGCGGCGCTCGGCTGGGCGGCGCGCACCGACAAGGAGGGCTGGGTGCTGGCGCACGACGCGGCGGCGATCCGCGTCGCCGACATCTACAAGGCGTTCGTCTACGACGCCGAGGCGGTGGGTGTGCCCGACTCCGACCTCGGCCTCACGCTGCGCGAGTACTCGGGGCGGGAAAAGGGATGACGCCCCGGATGATCCCTCGCGAGGAGCGGTTGATCGTCGCGCTCGACTTGCCGGATGCGGCCCAGGCGCGCGCGCTGGTCGAGAAGCTCGGCGACAGCGCGCGCTTCTACAAGGCGGGGCTCGAGCTCTTCTCCGCCGGCGGCTACTTCGAGCTCATCCAGTGGCTCGGCGCGCGCGGCTGCAAGGTGTTCGCCGACCTCAAGCTCTACGACATTCCCGAGACCGTGCGCCGCGCGGTAGCCAACCTGCGCGGCTGCGGCGCCACGTTCCTCACCGTGCACGGGCATCGCTCGGTCATGGAGGCGGCGGCGAAAGAGAAGGGCGCGATGAAGATCCTCGCCGTGACCGTGCTGACGAGCTTCGACCAGCGCGATCTGGACGAACTGGGAACGAGGAAGACGGTGCAGGAGCTCGTGCTCGATCGCGCGCGCGGCGCGGTGGAGAGCGGCTGCGACGGCGTCATCTCGTCGCCGCAGGAAGCGGCGAAGCTCAAAGCCGAGTTCAGGGACCGGCTGCTGGTCGTCACGCCGGGCATCCGGCCGGCGGACTCCAGCGGGAAGAAAGACGATCAGAAGCGCACCATGGACGCCGCGCAGGCCTTCGCCGCCGGCGCCGACTACATCGTCGTCGGCCGGCCGATCCGCGACGCCGCCGACCCGCGCGCCGCGGCGCGCGCGATCCAGGACACGATCAGCCGGTCTTTTTCCCGATAAGCTCCCGCCGTGATGGGGGAGTTCATTCATGCCCTGCTCGGGATAGCGGGGCTCGTTTCGCTGGCCTGGGTCCTGAGCGAGGAGCGCCGCGCGGTGCCTTGGCGGGCCATCTTCACCGGCCTCGCGCTGCAGGTCGCTCTCGCCTTCCTGTTCCTAAGAATAGAATTGTTGAAAGAGGCCTTCCTGCTGCTGAACGACGCGCTGGTCGTCCTCGAGAAGGCGACGCAGGCCGGCACCAGCCTCGTCTTCGGCTACCTCGGCGGCGGCCCGGCGCCGTTCCAGGTCACCGACGCGAACGCGACCTTCGTGCTCGCGTTCCGCGCGCTGCCGCTGGTGCTGGTGATCAGCGCGCTCACGGCGCTGCTCTTCTACTGGCGCGTCCTGCCGCTGGTGGTGAAGGCGATCTCGTTCCTGCTCGTGAAGACCATGCGCGTCGGCGGCGTGGTCGGCCTGTCCACCGCCGCGAACGTTTTCGTCGGCATGGTCGAGGCGCCGCTCTTCGTGCGGCCCTACCTCGCGCGCGTCACGCGCGGCGAGCTGTTCGCCATCATGGTCGGCGGCATGGCGTCGATCGCCGGCACGGTGCTGTTCCTCTACGCCGCCATCCTGTCGCGCGTGATCCCGGACGCGGTGGCGCACCTGCTCATCGCCTCGATCCTGTCGGCGCCGGCGGCGCTCGTCGTCGCCTTCGTCATGGTGCCGCCGCACGCCGCGACCGGCGGCGACCTCGAGTTCAGGTCGGAAGCGGCGAGCAGCATGGACGCGCTCACGCGCGGCACGCTCGACGGCGCGCAGCTCCTGCTCAACATCGTGGCGATGCTCGTCGTCTTCGTCGCGCTGGTCGCGCTGGTCAACTTCCTCCTCGCTCCCTATACGCTGCAGGGGATGCTCGGCTGGCTGCTCGCGCCGCTCGCCTGGCTCTGCGGCGTGCCGTGGAGCGACGCGCGGGCGGCGGGCGCGCTGCTCGGCACGAAGACGGTGCTGAACGAGCTCGTCGCCTACCTCGACCTCGCGTCGACGGCCGGCATCGCCGAGCGCAGCCGCCTGCTGATGACCTACGCGCTGTGCGGCTTCGCCAACTTCGGCAGCCTCGGCATCATGCTCGGCGGCATGGGCACCATGTGCCCCGAGCGGCGCGCCGAGATCGTCTCGCTCGGCCTGAAGTCGATCGTCGCCGGCACGCTCGCCACCTGTCTCACCGCGGCGACGGTCGCTCTGGTGCTGTGAAAAGCCTGTAGTGCGCCGACTACAGAAGGATCACTGGAGGGGAGATCGCTCGCGCTCCTGGCTACACCCGGCAGCTCAACCCGAGCTCGAGCGGCTGCGTGAGCAGCTCGTTGCGCGGCACGACGCGGATGCGGTAGTCGAGGCGGCCCGAGAGGCCGGGCTTCAGGTCGAGCGCAAAGCGCTCCTCGCCAGTCTCGCCGATGCGGCCGGTGGAGACGAGCTGGTGGGCGTGGCGCACGCCGGGATCGCGCAAGGTGCGCGAGAGGAGCAGCTCGACGCAGACGTCCGACGGCGCAAGGCCGTTCAGCTTCACCGCCACCTCGAGCGGCACGCTGTCGCCGAACTGGATGCGGCTCTTCGGCGCGTCGAGGCGCCGCGCGGCGACGCCCGGCCAGGCGGCGCGCACGCGCGCCTTCCAGGCGGCGACCGCTTTCGCCGCCTCGAAGCCGTTGCCGGCGAACTTGTGTCCCTGGCGCGAGGCCGGCAGGTAGAACTTCGACACGTACTCGCCGAGCATGCGCGAGGCGTCGTAGCGCGGCAGCAGCGAGGCCATCGAGCGCTTCGCCATGCGCACCCAGCGCTCCGAGTAGCCGCCCTCGGCGCGCCGGTAGTAGAGCGGGATCACGCTGTCCTGCAGGATCTCGTAGAGCGAGCGCGCCTCCTCGCGGTCGCGCCGATGCGGGTCGAGCTGCGGCGAGGCGGGCTTGATCGCCCAGCCGTTCTCGCCGTCGTAGCCCTCGTCCCACCAGCCGTCGAGGATGGAGAGGTTGAGCACGCCGTTCATGCCGGCCTTCATGCCGGAAGTGCCCGAGGCTTCCAGCGGGTGCACCGGGTTGTTCAGCCACACGTCGACCCCGGAAACGAGGCGCCGCGCGATGTGCAGGTCGTAGCCCTCCATGAACAGCAGCCGCCCCTGGAACTCCTCCTGGTTCGACATGTGCACCAGCGTGCGGATCAGCTCCTGGCCGGGCTCGTCGGCGGGGTGCGCCTTGCCGGAGAAGAGGAAGAGGACCGGGCGGTCCCTGTCGCCGACGATGCGGCGCAGGTTATCGAGGTCGTTGAAGAGCAGCGTGGCGCGCTTGTAGGTGGCGAAGCGCCGGCCGAAGCCGATGGTGAGCACGTCGGGCCGCGCCGGATCGGCGAAGCGCAGCAGCCGCTCGAGGTGCGACTCGCTGCCGTGGCTGCGCGCGTGCTGCACCTGGATGCGATGGCGCACCATGTGCAGCAGGCGCGCCTTGATGTCCTGGCGCACGCTCCAGAAGATGTGGTCGGGGATGTCGCGGATCTTCTCCCAGATCCCCGGGTGGCCGAGGCGGTGCATCCAGCCGGTGCCGAGGAAGCGGTCGAGCACTTCGCTCCATTCGGGCGCGAGGAAGGTGGCGACGTGCACGCCGTTGGTCACGTAGCCGACCGGGTTCTCGTCCGGCGGGATCTGCGGCCAGTAGTCCTTCAGCAGGTTCTGCGACACGTCGCCGTGGATGCGCGAGACGCCGTTCTGGAAGCGCGAGCCGCGGATCGCGAGCGCGGTCATGTTGAAGTCGCCGCCCGCGGGCGGCTGGCCGAGCGCCGCGGCGTGCATCTCGCCGAACAGCGACTTCAGGTACGGCGCGACGGTCGCGGCCGGGAACTGGTCGTGGCCGGCCGGCACCGGCGTATGCGTGGTGAACACGGTGTTGGCGGCGACCGCTTCGAGCGCGGCTTCCTGCGCCACGCCCTGCGCGGCCAGGCTGCGCACGCGCTCGAGGATCAGGAACGCGGCGTGGCCCTCGTTGATGTGCCAGACCGTGGGCGCGAGCTGCATCGCGGCGAGCGCGCGCGCGCCGCCGACGCCGAGCACCAGCTCCTGCTCGAGGCGCGTGCCGCGGTCGCCGCCGTAGAGGCGGTGCGTGATGTGGCGGTCGCGCTCGGCGTTCTCGGGCAGGTCGGTGTCGAGCAGATACAGCATCACCTGGCCGATGCGCGCCTGCCAGAGCTTCACCCGCAGCTTGCGCCCCGGGAAAGCGAGCTCGATGGCGAGCTCGGCGCCGTCGCCTCCGCGCACCGGCGCGATCGGCAGGTCGTCGAATTCCGACTGGTGGTACTCGGCGCGCTGGCGGCCCTCGCCGTCGATCGTCTGCACGAAGTAGCCCTGGCGGTAGAGCAGGCCGACCGCGACGAAGGGCAGCTGGAAGTCGCTCGCCGCCTTGCAGTGGTCGCCGGCGAGGATGCCGAGGCCGCCGGAGTAGAGCGGCAGGCTCTCGTGCACGCCGAACTCGGCGCAGAAGTACGCCACCAGGTCGCCGGGGCGGAAGCCGCCCGAGTTCTGCCGGAAGGGCGGCTCGGCGTGGTAGGCGTCGAAGGCCGACAGCACGCGCGTCAGGCTGTCGAGGAACGCCGGGTCGCTCGCCGCGTCGAGCAGGCGCGGCTGGTCGATCCGCTTCAGCATCGCCTTCGGAGAATGGCCGACGGCGTCCCACAGCGCCGGGTTCAGGCGGGCGAACAGCGCCCGCGTCGGCCGGTCCCAGCTGTACCAGAGGTTGCCGGCCAGCTCCTCCATGCGCGCGAGGCGCTTGGGGATGCGCGGATTGACTTCGAGGACGTAACGGGCACCGGGTGGCTGCATGCGGGGGGCTGCCGCGCACGCGGCTAATCGATTCTAACGATCGAGGTCAGGCAGTCTGTCGACGAAGCAGTGCTTCGCCTGTAGTTGCCCGACTACAGCAGATGCCTTTACGGAATGGCAACGGCGGAGAGCAGCTGCGCGCCGACGTCGACGCGGCGCTGCGAGTCGTGCGCGGGACGCAGGCGGTGCGCCGCGACGCCGGGCAGGATCGCCTGGACATCCTCGGGGATCACCTTGTCGCGGCCCTCGAGGAGCGCCCAGGCGCGCGCCGAGTGCACCAGCGCGAGCGCGGCGCGCGGCGAGAGGCCGGCGACGTAGTCGGGCGAGCGGCGCGTGTGCTCGACGATCGCCTGCACGTAGTCGAGCAGCGCCGGCGCGACGTGGATCCTCTGCACGCCCGCCTGCAGCTCCATCAGCTCGGCGGGCGACATGCACGGGTCGAGGGTGGCGAGCAGGTCGCGCCGGTCGGTGCCGGAGAGGAGCGCGCGCTCGGCGTCGCGGTCGGGGTAGCCGAGCTCGATCCGCATCATGAAGCGGTCGAGCTGCGACTCGGGCAGCGGGAAGGTGCCGACCTGCTCGGAAGGGTTCTGCGTGGCGATGACGAAGAACGGCTCGGGTAGCTTCCTCGTCTCGCCTTCGGCGGTGACCTGGTGCTCCTCCATCGCCTCGAGCAGCGCCGACTGCGTCTTCGGCGTGGCGCGGTTCACCTCGTCGGCGAGGATCACCTGCGAGAAGATCGGGCCGGGGTGGAACTTGAAGCCGCCGCTGTCGCGCTCGTAGATCGCCACGCCGATGATGTCGGCGGGCAGCATGTCGCTCGTGAACTGGATGCGCTGGAAGTGCAGGCCGAGCGAGCGCGCGAGCACGTGCGCGAGCGTGGTCTTGCCGACGCCGGGCAGGTCCTCGATCAGCAGGTGGCCGCGCGCGAGCAGGCAGGCGAGAGCGAGCCGCACCGGCGTCTCCTTGCCGAGGATGATCCGGCCGGCGGCCTCGATGACGCGGTCGATCGGCGAGCGCGTCGAGCCGGCGGGCGAGAACTCGGCCTTCAGCAGCACGACGGCGCCTCGAGAAGCATGGCGGCGATTCTACCCGATGCGATAATGTCGAAATCGCATGGCCACGGCATTTGTCACACACGCCGATTGTCTGAAGCACGACATGGGCGCGCATCATCCCGAGCGCCCGGAGCGGCTCGGCGCGATCGAGGACCAGCTGATCTCTTCCGGCATCGGCCAGCACCTGACGAGATTTGACGCGCCGCTCGCCACCGACGAGCAGCTCGCGCGCGTGCACCCGCTGAAGTACGTGCAGGCGATTCGCGACAGCGCGCCGCAGGAGGGCATCGTGCACCTCGATCCCGACACGGCGATGAATCCGTACACGCTCGATGCGGCGCTGAGAGCTGCGGGTGCCGCAGTCCTCGCCACGGACCTGGTTGTGCAAAAGAAATTCTCTGCCGCGTTCTGCGCCGTCCGCCCGCCGGGCCATCACGCCTGCCGCGCGCGGCCGATGGGCTTCTGCATCTTCAACAACGTCGCGGTCGCCGCGCGCCACGCCATCGCCGCGCACGGGCTCGAGCGCGTCGCGATCGTCGACTTCGACGTGCACCACGGCAACGGCACCGAGGACATCTTCGAGAACGACGAGCACGTGCTGATGGCGTCGATCTTCCAGCACCCGTTCTACCCCTACAGCGGCGCCGACGACCCGGCGCCCAACATGGTCAACGTGCCGCTCGCCGCCGGCGCCGGCAGCAACCAGTTCCGCGAGGCGGTGCGCAGCCAATGGATCCCCGCGCTCGAGGATTTCAAGCCGCAGCTCGTCTGCTTCTCCGCCGGCTTCGACGCGCACCGCGAGGACGACATGGCGATGCTGCAGTTCACCGACGACGACTACCGCTGGGTCACCGAGCAGGTGAAGGGCATCGCCGACCGCTACGCGGAGGGCCGCATCGTCTCCATGCTCGAGGGCGGCTACGCGCTGAGCGCCCTCGGCCGCAGCGCCGTGCAGCACATCCGCGTGCTCGCGGGCCTCAACGCCTAGAGCTTCCTATCGCTTCGCTCCGCGCTGGGCCATTCGTTCCACGGCCTCGGAAAAGCTGCTCATGGTGTTTTCCGCGATCGAGAACCATTGCGTGGTCTGCGAGCGGAACTTGATCATCGACTCGTAAATCTTCTTGAATGCCGGGTTGGAGGCCGAGCTTTCGGCGTTCACCTGCTCAGCGGCCTTGTAGCTGGCCGTCATGATTTCCTTCGACCACGGACGCAGGCGGGCGCCGTTCGAAAGCAGCCGCTTCAGCGCGGCGGGGTTATCGGCGTCGTACTTGGCCATGACCCAGCCGTTGGCCGCAGCGCATGCATCCTCGAGGATGGCCTGGTACTCCTTCGGCAGCGCGTCATACGCCTTCAGGTTCACGAGCAGGTCGAGCTCGGTGCCGGGTTCCCACCAGCCGGGGTAATAGTAGTTCTTGGCAACCTTGTAGAAGCCGAGCTTCTCGTCGTCATAGGGCCCGACCCACTCGGCCCCGTCGATGGTGCCTTTTTCCAGCGCCGGATAGATGTCGCCGCCGGCGATCTGCTGCGGCACCACGCCCAGCTTTTGCATCACCCGGCCGGCGTAGCCGCCCATGCGGAACTTCAGGCCCTTGAGATCGGCGACGGTCTTGATTTCCTTGCGGAACCAGCCGCCCATCTGCGTGCCCGTATTGCCCGCGGGGAACAGCGTGCAGTTGTAGCCCTTGTAGAAGTCGCGTATCAGCTCCATGCCGCCGCCGTGAACCATCCACGCATTCTGCTGGCGCTCGTTCAGGCCGAAGGGAACGGCGCAGTTGAGGGCGAACGTCGGATCCTTGCCGAAGTAGTAGTAGGTCGCGGTATGGCCGCATTCCACGGTGCCGTTCTGCACCGCGTCCAGGACCTGCAGGCCGCCCACGATCTCGCCGGCGGCAAAGACCTTGATGTTGAACTTTCCGCCGGTCGCGGCCGCCACCCGCTTGGCGATGAACTCCATGCCGCCATAGAGCGTGTCGAGGCTCTTGGGCCAGCTCCCGACCATGCGCCATGAAACGTTGGCGGACTGTGCGCGGACGATGGCCGGCGCGGCCAACGCACCTGCGCCAAGACTCAAGCCGGCATTTTTCAGAAAGGAACGGCGACTCATAGCGCACTCCTCATTGGTTGGATGCTGCGACCATTCTGTCGCACGGTGAGGCGAGAATTCAAGTCCGCAGTTCGTCCACGCCTCGCTAGAGCTTCCGGCCGAGGCGCTTCTCGATCTGCCGCTTCTCCCAGTCCGGGCCTAGGAAGGGCAGGAACTCGAAGGTCGTTACGGCGTGGGCGAGGAGGCCGATGCCCCAGCCGAGCGCGACCCAGCCGACCCACAGGCGGTGCGAGGTGTGGAAGTAGTTGACCAGCGCGAGCGCGCCGACCACGAAGACATATAGGAAGGCGTGCGAGTAGAAGCGCCGCAGCCTGCGCACCTGGCGCATGGCGAGGGCTTCGTCGGGATGGACGGCGAGGTTGGGGTCGGTGGTCATCGTGGCGGGCTCCGGGCTGAGCGCCGCGAAGTCGATCTCGAACAACGCGGCGAGCGACTTCAGGGACTCGGCGCTGGCCGGCTGGCCGGCCTCGATGCGCTGCACGGTGCGCACGCTCAGGCCCGCCAGCTCCGCGAGCTGCTGCTGCGACCAGCCGCGCTGGAGTCTCAGCTTCAGCACCAGCATCGATGTCCCATTCGTCATGCCCTGACTCTCGTTTCCCCTGCCGTGAAAGACAACGTCACCGACCCGACTGTCGGCTATTTGGCGTCCTGCGTGGCGATCCAGGCGTCGACCTGCTGGCGCAGCAGGCTGAGCGGCAGGTGCCCCTCGCCGAGCACGACTTCGTGGAAGGCGCGCAGGTCGAAGCGCGCGCCGAGCTGCTTCTGGGCCTTGGCCCGCAGCTCGAGGAGCGTCAGCTCGCCGATCTTGTAGCCGAGCGCCTGGCCGGGCCAGGCCATGTAGCGCAGCACCTCGAGCGTCGAGTTGCCCTCGGTCTGCGCGCACTCGCCGACCATGTAGCGGATCGCCTGCTCGCGCGTCCAGCCCTTCGCGTGCAGGCCGGTGTCGACGACGAGGCGGCAGGCGCGCCAGAGCTCGTAGGAGTAGCGCCCCATCAGCTCGAGCGGCGCGTCGTAGAGGCCCATCTCCTGCCCGAGCGACTCGGCGTAGAGGCCCCAGCCTTCGCCGTACGCGTTGTAGTAGGTGTGGCGGCGGAACTCGGACGCCTTCATCTCGAGCTTGCGGCTGATGTCGAAGTGGTGCCCCGGCATGCCCTCGTGCGCGAGCAGCGCCGCGAGGCCGAAGGTGGAAACGCGGCGCGGGTCGACGATCGGCATGGCGAAAACGCCCGGGCGCGTGCCGTCGTCGGAGGGCGCGTAGTACTGCGCCGGCGTGGAAGCGGCGATCGCCGGGTCGGTCGGCCGGATCTCGAAGCGCGCCTTCGGCAGGCGGCTGAAGAGCCGCGGCAGCTGCGGCACGATGCGCGCGTTGATCGCGTTGAGGTACGCGATGACTTCCTCGGGCGAATGGAACGGATAGTTCGCCGCGCTCGTCTGCAGCCACGGATACACGTCCTTGATCTCGCCCTTGAAGCCGGCGCGCGCGCCCGCGGCGAGGAAGAGCGGCTGGATGCGCTTCACCTCGCTCAAGCCCAGCGCGTAGACCTCCTCGGGCGTGAGCTCGGTCGTCGTCTCGCTGCGCACCGCGTAGCGGTACATCTCGGCGCCGCCGGGCAGCGCGCCGAAGCCGTCGGTGGTGCGCGCATGCGGCAGATAATCGTTGCGCACGAAAGTCGCGAGCTTGCGGATCGCAGGGAACATCTCTTCGGCGAGCAGCTTGCGGTATTCGGCTTCGGCAGCCGCGCGCTCGGCCGCGCTCATCGACGCCGGGAAGCGGGTCATCGGCCGCCACAGCGCGCTCTTTTCCATCTCCTCGGGCGCGAGCGCTTCGAGCTGCGGCAGCGCGCGCTCGACCAGCACGCGCGGCGTAGTGATGCCGGCGGCCGCGCCTTCGCGCATCGTCGCCGCGGTCGCTTCCAGCAGCGCCGGATAGCGGTGCACGCGCCGGAACCACGCCTGGTAGTCGGCCGCGTTGCGGAAGGGCTGCCGGTCGATGAGCTGCACCAGGTTGTAGGCGACGCCGCCGTTCAGCTGGATGAAGAGATAGTGGTAGTGCCACGGCCGCGCCAGCCACTCGAGCGAGTCGCGCGAGCGCCAGGCGAGGAGGGCGTGCGTGAGCTTCTCGCTGCGATCGAGCTCGCCGGGCGGGATCTGGTCCAGCTCGGCGAGGATCCAGCGGTGATACGCGCGCTGGCGCTCGCGGTGCTCGTCGCTGAACGTGATCTCGAGCTTGTCCTGCCGCGGCCCGGCGCCGCGGCCGAAGGTCTCGCTGAACGGAAAAAGATCGAGCGCGCGCTCGTAGGCGTCGTCGGCGAGCTGGTCGAGGCGCTGGGACGCGGACTGGGCAGCCGCAATGCCCGGCGCAAGCAGGGCGACAAGGAGAGCGAAGGTTCTTGCGCTCAAGCCGGCTGCAGCGAGCGCTCGAGCAGAGAAGCGGCGGCGCGCCCGAACGCGGCGTCGTCGGGCGAATCGATGCGCACCACGCGCGCCTCGGGCAGGCGGACGAAGTTGCGCGAGGACGAGCGCTGGTAGGCGGGGTCGTAGTGCTCGACCAGCAGCCGGGAGACGAACTCCTTCCACTCGCCGCGGCCCGCGAGCGACTTCCAGCCGGCGATCTTTTCCCTGCCATGCAGCGCGACCAGGCAATCGAGCTGCGCGCCGAGGTTCTTCTCGTCGTTCAGGAAGTGGCGGTACTCATCGAGGAGCAGCGCAACGCGCGTGTCGAGCGAGGCTTCGAGGCGCACGCACTCGGACGAGCGCATGCGCTGGATCAGTGCTTCGGGCACCTGGAGCTGGCCGATCTTCTTGGATTCGCCCTCGACATAGAGGTGTGTCGCGCCCTTCAGGGCCGACAGCTCCTTCAGCAGGCGGCTCTCGAACATCTTCTGCGAGGGTTGCGGACGATCGGGCAGGCCGCCGAGCACGGAGCCGCGGTGCGCGGCGAGGTCCTCGAGGTCGAGAACCTGCGCGCCGGCGCGCTTGAGCGCGGCGAGGAGGCGGCTCTTGCCGCTGCCGGTCGGGCCGTGGATGACCCGGAAGTTCGTCTCGCCCGGCAGTTTTTCCAGTTGGTCAACAACCCAGCGGCGGTACGCCTTGTAGCCGCCGGGCAGCGTCTCGGCGTTCCAGCCGATCTCGCGCAGGATGTGCGCCATCGCGCCCGAGCGCTTGCCGCCGCGCCAGCAATACACGAGCGGATGCCAGCTCTTCGGCCGGTCCTTGAAGAGCTGCTCGATATGGCTGGAGACGTTCTTCGAGATCAGCGCCGCGCCGAGCTTCTTCGCCTCGAAGGGCGACACCTGCTTGTAGAGCGTGCCGACCTTCGCGCGCTCCGCGTCGTCGAGCACCGGCGCGGAGATCGCGCCGGGGATGTGGTCCTCGGCGAACTCCGACGGCGTGCGCGCGTCGATGATCGCGTCGAAGGCCGCGAGATCGATCACTTGTTCTGCTGCTTCGCGCGCGCTTCGGCGGCCCGCTTGCATTCCGGCAGGTTGCGGTAGAGGTAGGGCTGGCGCTTGCCGTCCGCGGCGCCTTTGGTCCAGCCGTAGTCGCCCCAGTACTGCTCGCATTCCTCGCGCGACTTGGGCGCGGCGCGGTGCTCGGGCGGCGCCTTGACGCATTCCTCGATCTTGCGCTGCTGGACCTTCTTGATGCGCGCCGCGCGCGCGGCGTAGCAGGCCGCGTCGAGCTCGTCGAGCGTCTGCGCCAGCGCGGGGCAGGTGACGAAGAAAAGAACGAAGGCGAGCCGTTTCATGAGCGTAAAATTCTACGCCCATGAATGCGCCCGAGAAGATTCGCCTCACCGAGTTCAGCCACGGCGGCGGCTGCGGCTGCAAGATCGCGCCCGCCGTCCTGTCCGAGATCCTCGCGCAGTCGCCGATCAAGGGCGTGCTGTCGAAGGACCTGCTCGTCGGCACCGAGACTTCCGACGACGCCGCGGTCTACCGCCTGAACGACGAGCAGGCGCTCGTCGCCACCACCGACTTCTTCACGCCGATCGTCGACGACCCGCACGACTTCGGCCGCATCGCCGCGACCAACGCCATCTCCGACATCTACGCGATGGGCGGCAGGCCGATCCTCGCGCTCGCCCTCGTCGGCATGCCGCTCGAGAAGCTGCCGGTGTCGGTGATCCGCGCCATCCTCGCCGGCGGCGAGGAGGTGTGCGCGCAGGCCGGCATCCCGATCGCCGGCGGCCATTCGATCGATACGCTCGAGCCGATCTACGGCCTGGTCGCGCTCGGCCTGGTCCACCCCGGGAAGGTGAAAAAGAATTCTTCGGCAAAGGCCGGCGATGCCCTGATCCTTGGAAAACCGCTCGGCATCGGCATCCTTTCCGCGGCGCTGAAGAAAGGCAAGCTCTCGGAGGCCGGCTATCGCGAGATGGTCGAGTGGACCACGAAGCTCAATACACCCGGCGCAGCCTTGGCCGACATGCCGGGCGTGCACGCGCTCACCGACGTCACCGGCTTCGGCCTGGCCGGCCACCTGCTCGAGATCCTGCGCGGCTCGAAGCTCGCCGGCGAGGTGCGCTTCGACTCTCTCCCCATCATCGCCGAGGCGCTGCAGTGGGCGAAGCAAGGCATCGCCACCGGCGCATCGGGCCGCAACTGGCAAGGCTACGGCCACGAAGTCGTCTTCAGCGGAGAAGCGTGGAAGCAAAAGCTTCTCTCGGATCCGCAGACGAGCGGCGGGTTGCTCGTCGCTTGCGATCCGAAAGTCGTTCCACAAGTGATGGAGCAATTCAGGACGAAGGGCTTCCAGCAGGCGCGTGAGATCGGGAAGCTGTCCGCAGGTCAGCCGAAGCTGACCGTTACCTGAGAAGCGGCCGCAGCCGCTGCCAGATCGTCTCCAGCATCATCGGCTGCGCCGCGGCGGTGGGATGGATGCCGTCGGGCTGGAACATCTCGCGCTTGTCGCCGAAGCCCTCGAAGAGAAACGGCACGAGCGCCGCGTGCTGCGCCTTCGCGACTTCGCCGAAGGCCGCCTCGAAATCGCCGGCGTACTTGGCGCCGTAGTTCGGCGGCACCTGCACGCCGACGATCAGCACGCGCGCGCCGGAGCGCTTCGACTGCGCGGCGATCGCGGCGAGGTTCTGCTTCATCTGCGCGACCGGCATGCCGCGCAGGCCGTCGTTGCCGCCGAGCTCGACGATCACCACCGCCGGCTTCGACTTCTGCAGCGCGGGCGCGAGCCGCGCCAGGCCGCCGGCGGTGGTCTCGCCCGAGATGCTCGCGTTGACGACGCTATAATCGAGGCGTTCCTGCTTCAGGCGCTGCGCGAGCAGCGCCACCCAGCCGCGCGCCGCGGGAATGCCGAAGGCCGCGGACACGCTGTCACCGAGCACCAGGATGGATCGATCCGCCGCCGACGCCGCGGGCGCCGCCACGATGAGCAATGCAGCCAGGCATGTCCTGAGGGCGCGGGGCATCGGCAAGGTCGTCCGAAGCGGCGACGCTGACCTCGTCATTCTGCGCGACATCGATCTCGCCGTCACGCCGGGCGAGGCGGTCGCGGTGGTCGGCGCCTCGGGCTCGGGCAAGTCGACGCTGCTCGCCATCCTCGCCGGCCTCGACACGCCGAGCAGCGGGACGGTCGAGATCGACGGCGAGGATATTTTCTCGATGGACGAGGACAAGCGCGCCGAATTGCGCGGCCGCGCGGTCGGCTTCGTCTTCCAGTCGTTCCAGCTCCTGCCCGCGCTCACGGCGCTCGAGAACGTGATGTTGCCTCTGGAACTCGCCAACGAAGAAAGAGCGGAAGAGCTTGCCGGGCAAATGCTCGAGCGCGTGGGTCTGGCAGAGAGGCTGCATCACTATCCGAAGCATCTCTCCGGCGGCGAGCAGCAGCGCGTCGCGCTCGCGCGCGCGTTCGTCGCGCGGCCCAAGCTGCTCCTCGCCGACGAGCCGACCGGCAGCCTCGCCGCGGAGTCGGGCGCCGGCGTGGTGGAGCTGCTCTTCGGCATGAACCGCGAGTACGGCACGACGCTGGTCATGGTGACGCACGACGAAGCACTCGCCGCGCGCTGCGGGCGCATCGTGCGCCTCGCCGCGGGAAGGATCGTCGCGTGAAGCAGCCGTTGCGCATGCTGGCCCGGGACTGGCGCTCGGGCGAGTTGCGCGTGCTCGCCGCCGCGCTGGTGGTCGCGGTGGCGAGCGTCTCGAGCGTGGCCTTCCTCGGCGACCGGGTGGCGCGCGCCATCGCGCGCGACGCGAACCAGCTCCTCGGCGCGGACCTGGTGCTGCTCTCCGACCATCCGTGGCAGCGGGAGTTTTTCGACCAGCTGGCTTCTTCACGGCTGAAAAATGCGCAAGGCCTGAGCTTCATGAGCATGGCGATCGCCGGCGAGAAGACGCAGCTCGCCGGCGTGAAGGCGGTGACCGCGAACTACCCGCTGCGCGGCCGCCTGCGCGTCGCGCCGAAGCCGGGCGCGCCCGACGCGGCGGCCGAGCGCGGCCCCGAGCGCGGCACGGTGTGGCTGGAGGAGCGCCTCGTCAGCGCGCTCGGCGCACCGGTGGGCTCGCGCGTGCGCGTCGGCGAGGCCGAGTTCCGCGTCGGCGCGGTGCTCACGCTCGAGCCCGAGCGCAGCACCGGCTTCTTCAACATCGCGCCGCGCCTGGTGATGAACGTCGACGACGTTCCGTCGACCGCGCTGATCCGGCCGGGCGCGCGGGTCTTCTACTACCTCTATGCAGCGGGCGACGCGGAGCGGCTCGCGCAGTTCGAGAGCTGGGCCAGGCCGCGCCTCGAGCGCGGGCAGCGCCTCGACGACCTGGAGAGCGGCCGGCCGGAAGTGCGCGCCGCGATCGAGCGCGCCGAGCGCTACCTCGGCCTCACCGCGCTCCTCGCCGCGGTGCTGGCCGGCGTCGCGATCGCGCTCGCCACGCGGCGCTTCGTCGAGCGCCACCTCGACGGCTGCGCGGTGATGCGCTGCCTCGGCGCGACGCAGGCGAAGCTGGTCTCGCTCTTCGGCGCCGAGTTCGCGCTGCTCGGCGTGCTCGCCTCTCTCGCCGGGCTCGCGGCCGGCTATGCCGTGCAGGGGATGGTCGCGGCGACGCTCGAGAACCTGCTGCGCGCGGATCTGCCGCTGCCTTCGGCGTGGCCGGCGGTGCAGGGCTTCGCGGTGGGCGTGGTGCTGCTCCTCGGCTTCGCGCTGCCGCCGCTCCTGCAGCTGAAGAACGTGCCGGCGGTGCGCGTCCTCCGGCGCGAGCCGGGCGCGCTGCGCCGCGGCGCCGTCGGCGCCTATGCCGCCGGCCTCGGCTCGCTCGCCGCGCTGCTCATCTGGCAGGCGGGCGACGTGAAGCTCGGCGTCACGGTCGTCGGCAGCTTCGCCGCCGCATTGGCGGTGTTCTTCGTCGCGTCCTGGCTCGCGCTGAAGGCGCTCGCGAGCCGGCGCGCGATTTCTCTCGTCAGGAGCAAGTCGCTGCGCTACGGCCTGTCGAATCTGAAAAGACACAGCGGCGGCAACGCGATCCAGGTGGCGAGCCTCGCGCTCGGCCTCACCGCGGTGCTGCTGCTCACCTTCACGCACCAGGACCTCGTCAACGCCTGGCGCCGCGCCGCGCCGCCGGACGCGCCCAACCGCTTCCTCGTCGGCGTGCAGCCCGACCAGGTCGGGCCGGTGCGCGGGCTGCTCGCGAGCCGCGGCATCGCCGCCGAGTTCTATCCGATGGTGCGCGGCCGCCTGGTGAGCGTGAACGGCAAAGCGGTGAGCGAGGCGGACTTTGCGGAGGAGCGCGCGAAGCGGCTGGTCGAGCGCGAGTTCAATCTCTCGTATCTCGATTCGATCCCAAGTCATAACTCGATTGCGGCTGGACGGTGGTTCGAGCCTGACTCGCAGGAGGTGTCGGCGGAGGAGGGCATCGCGAAGACGCTCGGCTGGCGGCTCGGCGACAAGCTCGCGTTCAACGTCGCCGGCGAAACCTTCGAAGCGCGCCTCACCTCGCTGCGCAAGCTGCGCTGGGACTCGATGAAGGTGAATTTCTTCGTCATCGGGCCGACGCGCCTGCTGCAGCGCTTTCCCGCCACCTTCGTCAGCGCGTTCCGCGCCGAGCCGGCGCAGCTGCCAGCGCTCGACGAGATCGCGGCGCGCTACTCGAACCTCACCGTGGTCGACATCGGCGCGGTGGTGCGCCAGATCACGGGCGTGATCGACCAGCTGATCGGCGCGGTGCGCTTCCTCTTTCTCTTCACGCTCAGCGCGGGCCTGCTGGTGCTCTATGCGGCGCTGGTGGCGACCGAGGACGAGCGCCGGCGCGAGGCGGCGGTGATGCGCGTCTACGGCGCCTCGCGCGCGCAGGTGTCGGGCAGCCAGCGCGCCGAGTTCGTCGCGATGGGCCTGCTCGCCGGCGTGCTGGCGACGCTCGGCGCGGCGATCATCGGCGAGCTGGTGGCGCAGCGCGTGTTCGACCTCGACCTGCCGCCGAGCCTCGGCCTGTGGCTCACCGGGCCGCTCGCCGGCCTGGCGCTCCTGTCGCTCAACGCGTGGCTCTCGGCGCGCAAGGTGCTGCGCGCCTCGCCCGCGCTCACGCTGCGTGATTCGGTCTAGCGCCGCCGCGCTGCTCCTCCTCGCCTCGGGCGGCGCCGCCGCGCAGGCCTGGCACGGCCCGGGCTCGCCGACCGCGCCGCCGCAGCCGGAAATCGAATCCGCCGGCGGCGGCCCGCAGGTCGAGCTCGGCCGCGCCATCGCCGTCAAGTTCGCCAACCCCGCCTTCGCGGCCGCGCGCGCGCAGCGCGGCCGGCTGCCGCCCGACAGCTACCCGATGGCCGAGGAGCGGCCGGTGCGCGAGGCGCGCGACCGGCTCGTGCGCGCGCGGCGCGCGCCGCCCGGAGCGAAAGTGCTCCTCATCCTGAACGCCACCGTGCCGCCGCTCGTCGACGGCGTGGTGGAGGAAGCCGAGTGGCGCAACGCCACGCACCTCATGCTCGAGCCGGCGCGGCGCGGCGCGAAGGTGATGCTGCTCGCGAGCGGCGGCCGGCTCTACC
>Ga0335084_10002577_pt1 | contig 17549 bp, 17 predicted proteins | sample Lox_Sample_44_FD_206721 | JGI IMG/M metagenome (GOLD analysis project Ga0335084, IMG submission 206721) | Soil microbial communities from Loxahatchee National Wildlife Refuge, Florida, United States - Lox_Sample_4.4 | ecosystem: Environmental > Terrestrial > Soil > Wetlands | place: USA... | reverse complement strand
GTCGTAGCGGCCCGCCTCGCCCGCGGCGAGGCGCGCGTCGAGGGTCTGCACCGCCGGCTGCAGCACGAGCTCGATCTTGCCGGCAACGCCCCCGCGGTCCCAGTAGGGACGACCGATGCGCGTGAACTCGTCACTGATGTCGCAGGCGAGGATGCGGCCATCGGCCGGCAGCGCCAGCGCCACGGCGAGCGCGCTGTAGCCGGTGAAGACGCCGATCTCGATCGTGCGGCGAGCGCCGATCAGCTTGACCAGCATCTGCAGCGCCGCGCCCTGCTCCGGGGAGATCTGCATCTGCGCGCGCGGGTGCGATGCCGTCGCCTCCCGCAGTTTCGCAAGCTCGGGGTGCTCGCGGTTGTGCTTCAGCACGTAGTCGTGCAGCTTGTCGTCGATCGTCAGCGTGCGTCGGCTCACTCGACATCCTTCCTCGGTTGATATTCGGCACCCGGCATCAAGGGGCGCCGGTCGTGCCGCTACTTGCCGTAGCGCTGACGCGCAAGCTCGACACCCTTGCCGAGTGCGGCGAGCTTGGCCAGCGCGACCTCGCGCTTCATCGGCGCCATCCCGCAGTTGGTGCAGGCGAGCAGGTGCTCCCGGCCGACGAACTGCAGCGCCTTGCCGATCGTATCGGCCACCTGCTCCGGCGTTTCGACGACGTCGGACGCGACATCGATGACGCCGACCAGCACGTCCTTGCCTTCGAGCAGCTTCATCAACTCCATCGGCACTTTCGAGTTCATGCACTCGAGCGACACCGCCTGGATCGTGCTCTTCGCGAGCGCCGGGAAGATTTCCTCGTACTGCCGCCACTCGGAGCCCAGCGTCGCCTTCCAGTCGACATTGGCCTTGATGCCGTAGCCGTAGCAGATGTGCACGACCGTGCGGCAGGTGAGTCCCTGCGCCGCGCGATCGAGCGCGCGGATGCCCCAAGCCTTCACGTCGTCCATGTAGACGTTGAAGGCCGGCTCGTCGAACTGGATCACGTCGACGCCATCGGCCTGCAGCGCGCGCGCCTCCTGGTTCAGCAACTCGGCGAAGGCCATCGCCATCTTGGCGCGGTCACCGTAGTAGCGGTCGGCGACCGTGTCGACGATCGTCATCGGGCCGGGCAGCGTGATCTTCAGTTTCTTCTTCGTGTGCTGGCGCGCGAGCTTCGCCTCGACCTGGTGCACCCGTCCCTTGAGCTTCAACGGGCCGACGACCTGCGGCACCATCGCCTTGTAGCGCTCCTTGCGGATGCCCATCTCGACCTTGTGCTCGAAGTCGATGCCGTCAACGGACTCAAGAAAGCCGTGCACGAAGTGCTGGCGCGACTGCTCACCGTCGCCAACGATGTCGAGACCGGCGTCTTCCTGCTCTTTCAGCCACAGCAGCGTCGCATCGCGCTTCGCAGCGGCGAGTTCGGCACCGGAAAGCTTCCACTGCGGCCAGAGCTTGTCGGTTTCGGCGAGCCAGCCGGGCTTGGGCAGGCTGCCGGCGATCGTGGCTTCGAACATCGTTTGCTCCCGGATTGAGGAGCAAACGATACAGGCCCGGAACGATCAGGCCGCGCCCTGCAGCTCACCGATCAGTTCGTCCTTCTGCTCCCACAGGGTGTTGATCCACGCCTGCATGCCATTCCGGAACGCCGCATCTCCGGCATAGTCGCCCGCGAGCAGCGCCTGCGGAATCTCGCGCTGCTGCACGCGCACGGTGACCCGGCGCAGCCGCCCCGACAGCAGCGTCCAGAAGGTCGGCGCGCCATCCGGGTAGACGATCGTCACGTCGAGCAGCCGATGGAACTGGCTGCCGAGCGTCGTCAGCGCGGTGGCGATGCCACCGACCTTCGGCTTCAGCAGGTGCGCGTAGGGGGAACGCTGGGCGTCGTGCTTCGCCGGCGTGAAGCGCGTGCCCTCGAGGAAACTGATCACCGAGGTCGGCACGGTACGGAACTTCTCGCAGGCCTTGCGCGCGCGCTCGAGGTCCTGGGCACCCGCAAGGCCGCCGCGGCGCCGCATGAACGGGAAGTCGAGCGCCCACCACGCCAGCCCGATGACCGGCACCCAGATCAGTTCGCGCTTGAGAAAGAACTTCAGCAGCGGAATGCGGCGATTGAAGATTCTCTGCAGCACCAGGATATCGGCCCAGCTCTGGTGATTGCTCGACACCAGGTACCAGCCGCGCGGCTCGAGCCCGTCGACACCCCGCACGTCCCAATGCGCGGTAGCGGGCGCGACCCAGGCGTTGTTGACCGAGATCCAACTCGTGGCGATCGCATTCATCGCCCGGTCAGTCACCTGCCGCACCGCGTGAAATGGCAGCGCGATCTTCAGCAGGACAAACGGGACCATGCAGACCACGCCCGCCAGCGTGTTCAGCATCAGTACCAGCGTGGCCAGTACGCCGCGCATCGTCTGCAGCATGGTCCGCGAAGGGTACGTGAAGGGTACGCGGAAACCCGAGCGCCGGTCATGCGGACGGTTGAGGCAGCGCAATGCCTGGCGTCGTCGCCGCCGCGGGTGCGAGCCACCACTTCAAAAAAGGCCGCTCCCGCCCGCCCTTTTTGCAGGTTGGGGCTTCGCCTACCCACGCGAACATGCGATCTCGAATGATTCCGTTCGGCGGGAACGGACCGCGGCGCAAGCGCCGGCCGGGCCCCCGGGCAGGACGCAGGATGCAGCAAGTGTCTTCCGCCGTGGCCGAGCCTTCGAGCCCTCCGCTCGAGGTGCCTCTGCGCTATCGCCATACGGTCACCTACGGCGACAAGGTGCGGTGGCTGCCACCGTACCGCCTGATTCCCTCGTTCGCCAGCGCCGACGGGCAAAGTGCCGTGTACCGGCGCCGGTCGCAGGTCGTGCTGACCAGTGACAGCGAGAACGATTCCGGCGGGCAGGCGACGAGCTTTGCGCTGCCTGACAGCGAAATGAAGGTGCGCATCGACCAGTACGGCTATGCGCGCTTGATCCGGCCCACGCGCTCGTCCCAGCATGTCGATCCGCTTTCGAACCTCGTCGACGGCGCGGCCGACATGGAGCGCGAAGCCGCGCTCGCGGTCTGCGCGCACCTGAATGAGCACGTCGATGCGATGGCGCTGCCCCAGCGCTGGACGCCGACGCCCGACATGCAGCTGGTGCCGCTTTCCGTGCGGCCGTTTGCCGAGACGGCCCCCGAAATGCCGAAGCCGATCGGCACGCGGGCGGGCAAGCACGTCTACGACCAGCAGGCGATGACCGACTACCTCGACGATCGTGCGCGCTGGACCAAGCGCAAGTTCGCATGGGAATCCGGGCAGAAGGATCTGCAGGCGCACAGCCAGCGCGCCGCCGCGGGCGACCTGCAGGCGATGCACGATCACCTGCTCACCTGCCTGAAGGACATCCTGTGGCCGCTGCCGGCCACTGTCAGCTTCCAGTTCGACGACGTCACCGGCGTGCGCATGGACGTGCAGCTGCCACTGCTGCCGACGCTGCCGGATCGCGAAGCCGCGATCGACTACGGCAACCGCGTGATCGTGCGCCGCATGTCAGAGGTGATTCACACCAAGCTGCACAACCGCCACGCGCTCGGCCTGATGCTGCGGCTGACCGGCGAGGCCTTCGCCGCACTTCCGACCGTGCAGCAGGTGACGATCTCCGGGCGGCAGCAGCCACCGGACCGTCGCCCGCCACGCTACGTCGTCACGGCACGCGTGCAGCGCAAGACCTGGCACACGCTATTCCAGCGCGGCGTTGCCACCGGCGATGCGGCCCAGTGCCTCGAGCAGATCGAGTCGCGCGTAAACCTCACGGGCCTCGGCGCCTTCCTGCCGATCGAAGCTTTCGACTGAGGGCGGCAGCGCCCAGGCGCAGCGCCCGGCCACTCCGGTATTCGATTCGACCGCCCTCTGCGGTCCACTCGCTCGGCTGCTCACGCACTCGGCTTGGTGGCGGTCACAACGCTCAGCACAGTCTTGTCCAGAATGGGCGGCATGAACCCGCCCAGAACTCCACAGGCTCCGCAGGCGCGCATGGTTACAGCCCTGGCCGCTGTGGGACATCTGATCGAGACGCACATCTCGTACGTCGTCCTGACGGGCACGCGCGCGTACAAGATCAAGAAGGCGATCCGGCTGCCCTTTCTGGACTTCACGAGCCTCGAAGCACGCCGCAAGTACTGCGAGCAGGAGCTGCTGCTGAACCGCCGACTCGCACCGTCGATCTATCTCGACGTCGTCCCGGTCACAGGCACCGTCGACGATCCCGAGCTGAACGGCACGGGCCCGATCCTCGACTACGCGGTGAGGATGCGCGAGTTTCCGCAGTCGGCGCTGCTGAGCAGCACGCTCGGCAGGCGCGAGCTCACCCCGGCGCACGTTGACGCATTGGCGCGCCGGGTCGCGAACTTTCACCTCGGGATTCCCGCTGCAGCGGCCGATTCACCCTACGGCGACCCCGACGACCTGCTTCGTCTCGCGCTCGACAACTTCGACGAGATCCGGTCATCGACCCGGGGGGCACTTGAGCGCGGCGAGGTCGCGGAGCTCGAACGCTGGACCCGGCGACAGCATGCCGCCCTGCGCAGGATCCTTGAATGCAGACGTGAAAGCGGGTTCGTTCGCGAAGGCCACGGCGACCTGCATCTGGGCAACATGGCACTGGTCGACGACTCGATCACGATCTTCGATTGCATCGACTTCAACGATCGACTGCGGTGGATCGACGTCATGAACGACGCGGCGTTCACCGTGATGGATCTGGTCGACCGGCGCCGGCCGGACTTCGCCAACCGGTTTCTCAACGAATACCTCGAAGTCACCGGCGACCACGGCGGGTTGCCGCTGCTGCCGTTCTATCTCGTCTACCGCGCGATGGTCCGGGCCAAGGTGGCCTGCGAGCGGGCCATGCAACTGCCCGCGGGCGCTGCCCGGGGGCAGGTGCTCGACGAATATCGCGACCATCTGCAACTCGCGGCCGGCTTCGCGAGCGCGCGCCGCCCCGGGCTGATCCTGATGCACGGCTACTCGGGCTCCGGCAAGACGACGCTCGCGCGGGCGTTGCGCGAGCGCCTCGGCGCCATCCACCTGCGCTCCGATATCGAGCGCAAGCGACTGCACGGGCTGCGCAGCGGGGCGCGCACGGAAAGCGCCATCGAAAATGGCCCGTACTCGGCGGCGTCGACGCGTGCGACGTACGAACGGCTGCTCGATCTCGCGTTGCAGGTCACCGCCGCCGGCCTCGTCGCGCTGGTCGATGCCGCCTTCCTCCAGCGATGGCAACGCGACCTGTTCCGGCAACGGGCCGCGCAGGAGCATCTGCGGATCTGCATCGTCTCGGTCCGCGTCCCGGAGCCGACACTGCGCGCGCGCGTCGCGCAGCGCTCGCTACGTCAGGACGATGCCTCCGAGGCCAACGTCGACGTGCTCGCGCACCAGCTGCGAACGGCTGATCCCATCGGTACCGAAGAGGCCGCGAACGTTGTCGTGCACGATGGGTGCACCGATTGCGCGGACTCTCGCCTGACCGAGCTCTCGCAGACGCTGTCCGAGCGACTGTTCCTCGGCGGTGCGAGCATCTTTGCGCGGAGCGACGGCGGCGTCGGCTGACTCGGCGCCGAGAGGATCACGCCCGGGTCGGCCCGTTGACTCCGGTCAACAGCACCGTGGCGGCGGCTCCTAGGCTGGAATCGGGAATTGTCTCCGGCCCAGGGAGGTGCCCATGAAGGTCGGAACCGTGGCAAGCCGTGTGGTGATCACCGCGCCTCGCAACATGCCGGTCGCATCTGCGGCGCGATTGATGCGCGAGCATCACCTCGGAACGCTGGTCGTCATCGACGAGTCCGGATCAACGGTCCAGCCGGTCGGTCTCGTGACCGACCGCGATTTCATGATGGAGGTGCTGGCGCAGGGCGTGGACCCGGACGTTGTCACCGTCGGTGACCTGCTCAGCCGTCCGCTGGTGACCGTCGCCGAGGAAGCTTCACTGGTCGAGGCCATCCACCTGATGAACCGCAACGGCATCCGACGGCTGGTCGTCGTCGACGCAGCCGGCAACCTGGCTGCACTGCTGTCAATGGACGACATCGTCGGTGTACTGGCGGAGGAACTGACCGGTATCTCGCAGGCCATCGAGAGCGAGCAGCGCACCGAGCGTCGTCAGCGTCCGGCCACCGACAGAAGAGCCATGCGAAGCGAGGTGAGAACATGACGCGCAAGATGCACAAAGCTGATTCAGTGGAGCCGGCACCGCCGGCCGATGCCGAGCCGTCGCGCGTCGTTGCGCGGCCCGATGGGTACTACTGGGTTGCGGATGACGGCAGGCAGGAATTCGGGCCGTTCGCGACAGCGGCCATGGCGCTGCTGGCGATGAGGGAGGGTCTGGAAACCGCGCTGGAAGCCGGCGAATCCGTCGCCGAGGCTGAAGCAGAGATCGGCATCGCCGACTGGGGCGATCCCGAGACCGGCGAGCCCGCCGAGGACAGCATCACGCGCATCGAAGAGCATTAGCGGGCGCGGTCCCGCCATGCTGTTCCTCCCGACGGCGAAGCGTGCGGCTTCCGCACCGCGATCGAGCAATGAACGGGCCGTGCGCGTCGGCGCTCACGACTGACCTGTACCAGCTGACGATGTTGCAGGCCTACTGGCACCATCGGATGGATGGCGTCGCCGTGTTCGAACTCTTCGTGCGCAAGCTTCCAAGCGAGCGCGCGTTCCTGGTCGCGGCGGGACTCGAACAGGCGCTCGACTTCATCGAGCAGGCGCGCTTCGACGCCGAGGAGCTCGCATGGATCGAGCACTGCGGCACGTTCGCGCCGGGATTCGCCGAGTGGCTCGCCTCGATGCACTTTCGAGGTGACGTCTGGGCGATGCCCGAGGGCACGGTGTTCTTCCCCAACGAGCCCATCCTGCGCGTGGTCGCGCCGATCGCCGAGGCGCAGTGGCTCGAGACGCGCATCCTCAACCTGATCCACTTCCAGACCGTCGTCGCGAGCAAAGCGGCGCGCGCGGTGCTTGCTGCTGACGGCCATGGCCTCATCGATTTCGGCCTGCGACGCGCGCACGGCGCCGAGGCCGGCGTGCTGGCCGCGCGTGCCTCGTACCTGGCGGGATTCGACGGAACCGCCACCGCCTGTGCCGGGCCGCGCTTCGGGATCCCGGTGTTCGGCACGATGGCGCATTCGTTCGTGCAGGCACACGACGACGAGGCGGCGGCGTTCAGCGATTTTGCCGAATCCTTTCCCGCCAATGCGGTGTTGCTGATCGACACCTATGACACGGTTGCAGGCGCGCGCCGCGTCGCCGAACTTGCGCCGCGGCTCGCCGCACGCGGTATCCATGTCAAGGGCGTGCGTCTCGACAGCGGTGACCTCAATGCGCTGTCACGCCAGGTGCGCGCTGTGCTCGACGATGCCGGGCTCAGCGACGCCATCATCTTCGCGAGCGGCAACCTCGACGAGCATCGCGTCGGCGCGCTGATCGCAGCCGACGCGCCGATCACAAGCTACGGCATCGGCACCAGCCTGACCACGAGCAGCGATGCGCCCTACCTCGATGCAGTCTACAAGCTGCAGGAATACGCGGGCCGCGCGCGGCGCAAGCGCTCGTCGGGCAAGGCGACCTGGCCGGGCCGCAAGCAGGTATTCCGCCGCATCGGTGCCGATGGCCGCTGCGCAGACGACACCGTGGCGCTCGATTCCGAGCGCCTGCCAGGCGAGCCACTGCTGGTGCAGGTGATGCGCGGCGGCGTGCGCGTGACGATGCCAACCTTGCCGGAGGCACGCGCACACTGCAAAGCGCAGCTCGCGACGTTGCCGGCCGAACTGCGAAGGCTCGACCCGCCGTGGCCCGTGTACCCGGTTGCAATCTCCGCGGCGATCGCGGCGCTCGCCGACGAGGTCGACCGCGCCACGTCCGCGCGGTGAATTCGCGTTGGGGAGAGAATGGCGCAGGATCTTCCGCGATGCCCGCCGGGCTGCCTCGCTACGACTACTTCGACCACGATGCCGACACCGGCGTGATCGGCCGCGGTGAATCGGTGCCACAAGCCTTCTTGCGCGCGGCCGAGGCGACGTTTGCGCTGATGTGCGACCCGCTGACGATCGAGCCGCGTGAGCGGATCGACGTCGACTTCGATGAGGACGATGTGGAGCTTGCGCTCGTCACCTGGCTCAACCTGCTCCTCGCGCATGCCAGCGCGCGCGGGCTCGCACTCGGTCGCTTCGAGTTGCAGAAAGAGAACAACCATTGGCGCGGCAGCGCCTGGGGTGAGCCCTGGCGCTGCGGGATGGATCGTGGCACGCAGGTCAAGGGCGCGACGCTGACCGCGCTGCGGGTCACGCGGCAGGGGCGCGGCTGGGAAGCGCGCTGCGTCGTCGACCTCTAGGACCATGGATATCCAGCGGCTGCATCGCATCGACGACACAACCTGGACCGTGCCGTCGGCGGCGGCCGAGCGACGCCACGAAGCGCGCTTGTACGGCAGCCGCCCGCTGCTCGAAGCGATGGACGACAAGGTGCTCGAACAGATCACCAACGTCGCGCGGCTGCCGGGATTGGTGGGCGCGGCGCTCGCGATGCCGGACGCACACTGGGGGTATGGCTTCCCCATCGGCGGCGTGGCGGCGTTCGATCCGGACCAGGGCGGAATCATCAGCGCCGGCGGCGTCGGTTTTGACATCTCCTGCGGCATCCGCTGCCTGCGCTCCAACCTCACCGCAGAAGACATTGCGCCGAAGGCCGAGAAGCTTGCGGATGCGCTGCACCGTGACATCCCGGCCGGTGTCGGTGTCGAGGGCGGACTGCGCCTGGAGGCCGACGAACTCGACGCCGTGATGCGCGGTGGCGCACGCTGGGCGGTCGAGCAGGGCTACGGCGATGCCGAGGACCTGCCCTTCATCGAGGAGCACGGGCGTGTCGACGGCGCGGTTCCGACGAACGTCTCGGTGCTCGCGAAGAAGCGCCAGCGCGGCGAGATGGGCACCCTCGGCTCGGGCAATCACTATCTCGAGGTGCAGCGCGTGGCGCGGATCCACGACGCGCGGGCCGCGGCCGCGTATGGTCTGCGGGAGAATCAGATCCTCGTGTCGATTCACTGCGGCTCGCGCGGGCTCGGGCACCAGATCGGCACCGAGTTCCTGGTCAGCCTCGCCAAGGCGGCGTCCCGGCTCGGCATCGCGCTGCCCGACCGCGAGCTCGCCTGCGCGCCGATCCGCTCGCCCGAGGGCCAGCAATACCTCGGGGCCATGAATGCTGCGATCAACTGCGCGCTGGCCAATCGGCAGATCCTCGCGCATCTGGCGCGCGACACCTTCGACCGCCGCTTTCACGGCGTACGGCTCGAGACGCTGTACGACGTGTCGCACAACACCTGCAAGGTGGAGCGCCATCAGGTCGACGGCCGTGACCGCCTGCTGTACGTACATCGCAAGGGAGCGACGCGTGCCTTCGGCCCGGGCCATCCGAGCCTGCCGGCCGCGTACCGCGAGGTCGGACAGCCCGTGATCATCGGCGGCAGCATGGGCACGGGGTCCTACATCCTCGCTGGCGTTGCCGAAAGCGAGGCCCGCTCGTGGAGTTCGGCCAGCCACGGCGCCGGCCGCGCAATGAGCCGCAACCAGGCACTGAAGCGCTGGCGCGGCCAAGCGGTCGTCGACGAACTCGGCGCGCGCGGGATCATCATCCGCTCGCACTCGATGCGCGGCGTGGCCGAAGAAGCGCCCGGCGCCTACAAGGACATCGAGGAAGTCGCAGAGGCGACCGAGCGCGCCGGACTCGCGCGCCGCGTCGCCGCGCTGCGACCCGTCATCTGCGTCAAGGGCTGATGCGGCCGTTCAGGCAGGCGGGTCGCGATCGCGCACCGGCAGGCCGTGCCGCGCGGCCCAGGCTTCGGCGCGGGCAATCCCGATGCGTATCGCGCGGCCTTCTTCCATGCCTTCGTCGAGCAGCGCGTTGGCGATGTCGATCGCCTTGGCGCGCGTCACCTCGCTCAGGTGGCGCATCGACGAGGGGAAGCGCTCCAGGGTCCAGGGCATGACACCTCACTCGCAGTCCAGGTCGCGCCATGAAGGTGCTGGCAGCCGGTCGATAAATCGGTCCGGGTCAGCGCGGGTCAGCAAGCAGATTCCCGCCGCTGCGACACACGAGAATCATCTGTTCGCCGATCAGGCCGGCAGCATCGCCCGCGGCGTGGACGCGCGCACTGTCGTGCCGCTGCACTTTTCTCACTGCGACTAGCGCCGGGCGGACGACGTGACCGGGGAACTGAACGCGGCCCGGCGGTGCTCAGTCACTTCGGTACTTCATTGAATACCGTCGCGCGGATGCGCGGTCGGTTCAGGCGGCGTGCTCTTCCGGTGCCGTCGAGGTCTTCAGCATCGCGAGCGAATGCTCGGCGCGATACAGCTGCGACTTGATCGTGACCACGCGCTCGGGCACGTGCCGGCGCGCGAGCGACAGCGCGTCGCCGAGGCGCTCGACCGCATGCGGCAGCAGCGAAGGCTTGTGCCGCTCCGCCAGAGTCAGCAGCGTGCTGCCATACATGTAGTTCAGCTTCGCGCGCTCGATAGGGTCGCTGGCAGGCGCAGCTTCGTGCCGGTCGTTCAGCAGCGCTGCGAGCTGCTCGCACATATTCGCAAGCTCTTCGGCCATCACGGCGGCGGAGCGGCGCGGCCAGTTCCACAGCGCGTCTTCGTCGCGCGCGATCAGTTCCGCATGAAACGAATGAAGTTCAGAACTCATGCTGCCTCGTCCTGATCCGGTGTCGCTGCCCCATCGCGGCGTGCTGCTGAAGTGTGGGGCTGGAGTGCTTCTGCTTGATGACTGCAGAGCGACAGTAACGGGCGCGCCTCGATCGCGCATCCCCAATATGCGCAACTCAAGATGTGAATCGAATGCACGATGGAGCCCGCGCATCCGCTTGCGCCGCCGCGCCGCAACAAATACGCAAGCGCTTAACCCGGCAGCAACAGATGAACCCTGTGCGCCGCGCCGCCAACCCTGCGACGCAGCGCGCGTGCTGTCCGCGCGCACTCGGTATCCTCGCGCCTCGTGCGGTCGCGCAAGAACGACTCAACACTGCGGCCGTATCCGTGAAACCAGAGAGGGAATTGCATGTCCTTGCCGCCATTGCTGCGCGACCACCTGCGCCTGCCCGTCATCGGCGCACCGATGTTCATCGTCAGCGGGCCCGAACTCGTGCTGGCGCAGTGCCGCGCAGGAATCGTCGGCAGCTTCCCCGCGCTGAACGCGCGGCCGCCGGAACTGCTCGATACATGGCTCACGCGCATAAGCAAAGAACTGGAGGTCATGAAGGCCACGTATCCCGCCGCGCGCATCGCGCCCTTCGCGGTCAACCAGATCGTGCACACCAGCAATGTCCGGTTGCAGCACGACATCGACCTCTGCGTGAAGCATCGAGTGCCGATCATGATCACCAGCCTGCGCGCGCCGGATGCGGTGGTCGCGGCCGCGCATTCCTATGGCGGACTCGTGTTCCACGATGTGACCACGCTCGCGCATGCGAAGCGCGCGCTTGCAGCTGGCGTCGACGGATTGATTCTCGTTGCGACCGGCGCCGGCGGCCACGCGGGCCGGCTCTCGCCGTTCGCCTTCGTGCCCGAGGTGCGTGCGTTCTATGACGGCACCATCATCCTGTCCGGCAGCATCGCGAGCGGCGGCGCGATCCTCGCGGCGCTGGCGCTCGGTGCCGACCTCGCGTACGTCGGCACGCGCTTTATCGCCAGCGAAGAGGCCAACGCACCGGCAGCCTACAAGGAGATGATCATCGACAGCCGCGCCGAAGACATCGTCTACACCAACCTCTTCACCGGCGTGCACGGCAACTACCTGAAGGGCAGCATCGTTGCTGCGGGCATGGACCCCGACAACCTGCCCGAGAGCGACAAGAGCAAGATGGACTTCGGTTCCGGCAGCGCAAAGGCCAAGGCGTGGCGCGACATCTGGGGCGCGGGCCAGGGCGTGGGCCAGGTGACGAGCGCACCGCCCGCCGGCGAGATCGTCGACCAGTTCGAGCGCGAATACACCGCCGCGCGCACCGCGCTGAGGTAGCGCGCAGCGCGCCGGGCGATTCGTGAAGAGCGCGGAATGACGGCCGCTTCGATCGCGCGCGCGGAGCCGTGGATCGACTTCCTCACGGCCGGCGCGTTCGATTACGCATGGCTGCTCGCCGCGGTAGCGCTGCTGCTGCTGGCGATCGGATTCGTGCTGAGTGCCCTCTTCGCACTGCTGCGGCTGCGCCCGTTCTCGTTCGTGTTTCGCGTCGTCTTCGGCGCCGCGCTGCTCGTGGCGGGCGCGCTGGCAGCAGTGGTCGCGGTCGGCACTGCCGGCTACCAGGCGCTGACCCACGAGGAAGTCGCGGCGACGATCCGCGTCGAGCCCTCCGGCCCACAGCGCTTCACCGCGATCGTGCGGCTGCCTGACGGCCGCAGCGAGCGCTTCGATCTCGCCGGTGACGAGATCTACGTCGATGCGCACATCCTGAAGTGGAAGTCGATCGCCAACCGCTTCGGCCTGCACACCGCCTACGAACTCGACCGCATCGCCGGCCGCTACCAGGCGCTGAAGGACGAACAGTCGCAGCCACGCACCGTGCACGCGCTCGCTGCGCCGAAGCCGCTGGATCTCTTCACCCTGCGGCGCCGCTACGTCGCGCTGGCGCCGCTGCTCGACGCCGATTACGGCTCGGCCTCCTTCGTGACAGTGACGCACCCGGTCGACCTCGAGGTCCGGGTTTCGAACACCGGCTTGCTGATCCGCGAGCGGCCGAAGCAGTGAGGTCCGGGGCTGGCGTTCGCGGGCGCCCGGGTGTTCAATTCCGCCACCAACCACTCCAGCGCGGGGGCAGGGAGATGCGGTTGCGGGTTTCCCTTCTGGTCGTTGGTTTCTGCGGAGTCGCCGGGCGAGTGCTCGCGCAGGAGGCGTCGCCATCGATCGGCAGTCATGCCTCGCTGCTCGCCGCCCTGCCACTTGGGCCGCTGCTGACCGTCATCGTCGCCTTCGGAGTGCTGTTCAAGGTGTTTTCGCGTTGGCCCGAGCTGGAGCGCTGGCTCGTCGGCGGGTCGCTTCTGATGCTGCCACCGGTGGCAACGTACGTGATGCGTTGGTTCTTCTTCGCCGGCAGTGACTCTCCGGTGCGCGACACCGGGATCTTCTGGGCCGTCGTCGCACTGCTGCTCGCGATTGCATGGTGGGCGCTGAAGCACCAGACCACTCTGCTGGCCACGCCGGCCGCGGAGCCCACGCCAGCGAATGTCGCCGCTCCGCGGCCGGCTCCCCAGGCGGAACGGCGCGAGCCGCCGCCCCCGGCTCGCGAGCCACCACCGGAGTCGAAGCCTGCCTCGGTCGCGAGCCCCAGCGACGCGATCTTCATCTCGTACCGCCGCCAGGACAGCGCGGACGCGACCGGCCGCATCTACGACCGCCTGATCCAGCACTTCGGCCGCGGGCAGGTGTTCAAGGACGTCGACTCGATTCCGCTCGGAGTGGACTTCCGCGAACACCTCGGCAACGTGGTCGGCCGCTGCACGACGCTGATCGCAGTGATCGGGCCGCAGTGGGCATCAGTTGTCGGCGCGAACGGACGCCGCCTCGACGACAAGTCCGACTTCGTGCGGGTCGAGATCGAGGCCGCGCTCGCGCGCAACATCCCGGTGATTCCGGTGCTGGTCGGCGGCGCCGCGCTGCCTGCGGATACCGATCTGCCGCCGAGCCTCGGCGCGATCACTTACCGAAACGGCATCAGTGTGCGTCCGGACCCGGACTTTCACCGCGACATGGACCGGCTGATCGCCGGGCTGGAGCAGCGCGGCCGCGGCTGACTTTCGCTGCACCCCGCGGCTATGTCTCGCGCGCCGCGCCATCCGCTCTGCTTCGGGCCTTGCGCAGCACGGCCGCGTGCAGGGCTTCACCATCCCGTAGCCGCGCGCTGGAACCGGCCAGCACGCGAGCGCATAGTGCAGGCGGCCGATGGCTTGGCCATCCAACCCGGGCTGCAACGTCTTCGAGCAACCGGCCCGGACTCCAGCAACCGACGCGTTCCGCGCACGGCAGCTCGGATTCCGCGAGCGATCGCGGAGCGCGTATCCGGGGAGGCGCCATGTCCAGGTTTATCGCCCTGCTCTGCTCGCTCGTGCCGCTCGCCTGCGTCGTCGTGCCGGTGCCGCCCAACCTCGGCACCGAATCCGATGTTCCCAGCACCGGCGCGCAGGAGGCGCCGGCCGCGTTCGACGACCAGACCAACGGCTTCGTCGAGCAGGCCACCTTCGACGGCGACCAGGCCGTCTTCAACGACGTCGAGGTGATCTCGGACGGACTCGGCCCGCTCTTCAACGCGGCTTCGTGCCTGGCCTGCCACCAGAACCCCGTGTCCGGTGGCGGCAGCCAGGTCTCCGAGCTGCGCGCTGGCAAGCGTGACGCGTACGGACACTTCGAGCCGGCGCGCGTGCCGATCGCGCGCGGGACGGTCATCATCGAAGGCCGCACGCTGATCAACGATCGCGCGATCTGCCCGAACGGCGCGTTCCCTGACCAGGAGATCCAGGAGCACGTCCCCGACAGCGCCAACATCCGCACCTTCCGCCTGTCGGTGAGCGTGCTCGGCGACGGGTTCGTCGAGGCGGTTGCCGACGAATCGCTGCGAACGTACGCAGCGCGCCAGTGCAAGGAGACGCAGGGCCAGATCTGCGGCCACGCGTTCGAGGTGCCGGTGCTCGAGGCGCCGGGCATGAACCGCGTCGGCCGCTTCGGCTGGAAAGGACAGCAGGCGAGCCTGCTGTCGTTCTCCGCCGACGCATATCTGAACGAGATGGGGATCACGAGCCGGCTGCTGCCCGACGAAGTGACGAAGCTCTGCGACACCGTCCCCGATCCTGAGGACAAGCCCGAGAGCCCGGCGGTCGCACGCCGGGCGCAGGCGCGCTCGCGGGCGGCCGTCGCGCGCGCACCGGCCCCGCCGACGCCCGCGGAGTTCGCCGACATCGACCGCTTTGCGCGCTTCATGCGCGCAACCAAGGCACCACCGCGCGACGTAGTACTCGCGCAGACCGATGCCGCGCGCAAGGGCTCGGGCCTCTTCGACTCGATCGGCTGCGCAACCTGTCACGCGCGCAACCTGGTCACCGCCCCGGCGGGGACGAAGATCAACGGCGGCACGTTCACCGTCCCGCCCGCACTCGGCAACCGGCTCTTCCATCCGTTCAGCGACTTCCTGATGCATGACGTCGGCACCGGCGACGGCATCGAGATAGCGACGGCCGAGCACTTCGGCAAGCGCTTTGCACACATGCAGCAGCAGATGTCGCCGACAGCCGACCGCATCCGCACCGCGCCGCTTTGGGGCGTACGCACGCGCAGCCGGCTGATGCACGACGGCGCGTCGCTGACGCTGCGCGACGCAATCGACCGCCATGCGGGCGAAGCGAAAAGCGCGCGCAACCGCTACACGTCGCTAAGTGCGGAAGAGCAGGAGACCCTGCTGACCTTCCTGCGATCGCTCTAGCGGCACGGTGCCACAAAGAGCAACCGCGCCGCACGTGGCGTGGCTCGATCGCCGCTGGCGCAGCCGCGACCAAAGGTGTTCAATTCCGCCTCCAGCGAATTGCGGAGGTGCGGTTTTCGCGCCTCCGGGCACCGGGGGCACGCGGCGGCATTGTTGCCACGCGCGCGCACGCACACGATGAAGCACCTGCTCGACAACATCGTCTGGCACTCGCTGTCCGGCCCGCAGGCGATGTTCTCCGCCGGCAACGACAGCGCACGCCGCTATGCGCCGGGCTTCTCGCCGATCGTCGGCTTCCCCGATCAGGCGCAACCCGACTTCGCCGCGCTCGAGCCGTTCTGCCAGCCCGACGAACGTCTCTATTCAGACGGTTGGTCCGGCGCCGCGCCGAGCGGCTGGCAGATCGAAGTCGAAACAACGATGTTCAAGATGATCTGGGAAGCCGAGACGCCGGCATCCGACGAGGCACCCGACGCGGTCCCGCTCGGGGCCGAGCACGCGGCGCAGGCACTGGAGCTCGCGCAGCTCACGCGCCCCGGCCCGTTCGGGCTGCGCACGATCGAGCTCGGCGACTACTTCGGCTACTTCCGCGGCAACCGCCTCGTCGCGATGGCGGGCGAGCGCATGCAGGCCGGCCCGCTGCGCGAGATCAGCGGCGTGTGCACGCATCCGGACTACCAGGGCCGCGGCCTGGCGAAGAAGCTGATGCTGAAGCTCGTGCGCCGCCAGCTGCTGCGCAACGAAACTCCATTCCTGCACGTGATGAGCGCCAACACCGGCGCGCGCGGGCTGTACGAGCGGATGGGCTTCCGCAACTACAGGGAATCGGTCGTGCGCGTCATCTCGCGCCACTGAGATGATCTGCGCAATCACCGGCCGCGCAATCGCGATCGGGCGGCAACGATGGTGACGAGGATGAGCAACGCGAAGCGCTCTTTGCTGTACGACACCGCCCGTTCGATCGCGCGCAGGATCGGCGGCTGATGATGCGGAGGACACCATGCGACTGAAAGGCTCATGCCATTGCCGCGCCGTGCGCTTCACACTCGAATCGGACTCGCCGGTGCCGTTCATGCACTGTCACTGCTCGGTCTGCGTCAAGACTGCCGGATCCGGCGGCTACGCGATCAACCTCGGCGGCGACGCCGCGAGCATGAAGGTGACAGGCAGCAAGAACGTCACGCGCTTCCATGCGCTGATCCGCGAACCCGGCCAGCGCACCACGCGCTCGACCGCGTGGCGCCACTTCTGCAAGAAGTGCGGCAGCCCTCTCTGGCTCTGGGACAAGCGCTGGCCCGAGCTGGTCCACCCCCACGCCTCGGCGATCGACACGCCGCTGCCGAAGCCGCCCGAAGTGGTCGAGGCCGCGCTCGCTTATGCACCGGGCTGGGTCGACGTGCCGGGCGGCAAGGGGCATGCGCACTGTGAGACGTGGCCGAAGGAGTCGCTGCGCGAGTGGCATGTCCGCCACGGGCTGCTGGCGAGCCGGACCACCTCGGCGCGGAAGCGAAGGAGTGCGCAGCCGGCATAGGGTTTTCGGGCATTACCGCAGGATGAAATTGAACACGCCTTGTTCAGCTTTCATGGTTCCCGCACACACACGGAGCGCGCGGTGTGGCGCTGCGCGCGCGCCCGGAGGGCACCCCTGCACTCGTAGCCGCGCAGCAAGCATGCAAAGCCCGGTTTTGGCCGGGCTTTCGTTTCCTGCGGCAGGCAGCGGCGCGGTGGCACACGAACCGGGGTCGCGCGAGGGCTGACCTCGCGCCGAGGTCGCGGCACCGCGGCCGGTCCAGATCTGTGCCGGATCAATGCGCACTCCGGGGCAAGGTCTAGGGTGGGGAACAAATGGCTCGCCTGTTTGCGCCGAGCCCCGCCTGCGAGGAGGTCGCGATGAAACTCAAGCCCATGTCCCCCGGGGATGCCGCGTGGTTCCACATGGACGGGCCCGCCAACACGGCAGTGATCACCAGCATCATGCTCACCCGCACGCCGGTCGACTTCGAGGCGGTCAAGCGCCTCTACAAGGAGCGGCTGCCGCGCTTCGAACGCTTCACCCAGCGCGTGGTCGAGCGTGGCCTGCCGTTC
>Ga0335084_10002576_pt1 | contig 17554 bp, 14 predicted proteins | sample Lox_Sample_44_FD_206721 | JGI IMG/M metagenome (GOLD analysis project Ga0335084, IMG submission 206721) | Soil microbial communities from Loxahatchee National Wildlife Refuge, Florida, United States - Lox_Sample_4.4 | ecosystem: Environmental > Terrestrial > Soil > Wetlands | place: USA... | reverse complement strand
GCGAGTGCGCCTCTTGGCATTTACAGTTTTTGCGACAGCCCAACGAAGAAGCCGCGCCGCGTTCCGAATTGTGGTGCGAATACCCCAATTCCCGATCCATCCCTGATCTGGTAGACGGTGTCGAACACGTTCACGACAGTGAATCGCGCGGTGATCGGCTTTAAATCGGGCGACACCTTGAACTCGCGCGAAATCCCGAGATTGACAGTTGCGTAAGGCGGAACGTGTTCCGTATTGGCGAATCCGCTGCGCAGACCGCTGCCGTAGACCATGTCTGCGCTGAACCTGGTGTTCTGCCAAAGATAGGAAGCGCCGGCTGAGGCGGTCCACGTCTGGGCATGGTCGGTATAGATGTAGTTGTTGGCGATGTAGGCAAGCTCGTCAAGGCCGAATAGATATTGGTTTGATACTATGTTTTTCGCGAGCTGGCGCGCCCAAGCCAGATTGCCATAGGCGCTGAAATTGCCGTCCTTGTAAGACGCGGTCAACTCGACACCGGTGTTTTTGGCGGTTTCGTAGTTGAAGCCATTTAGGATCAACGCTGCGCCGAATTGCCCGTCATCCAGCAGGTCTCTGGCGATTTTGTAGTAGGCGTCGATGCCAACTTGAAGGTTAGGCGTGATCCTTTGCACTATTCCGGCGTCGAAGTAGTGCGAACGTTCCGGCAAGACCGGGCTCTGCTGGAAGGTTTCCGGCTGAGCGGTGGTGTTGGCGAACGGAGCGATGTTGGCAGGCGCGGCGATCGCCTGCGGCGGCGGCGTGAAGTAGCGTGCATAGCCGGCGTGCAGCGTCGTCCCGTCGAGCGGTTTGTACACCACATTGACGCGCGGGCTGAGCTGGTTGGCGTTCACGAACTGCCACATCTGATCGAAACGTAGACCGACATTCAGCGTGAGCTTGTCGTTTATCCGCCACTCGTCCTGGAGATAGATACCGGCAATCCATCCGATCTTCGAAAGGTTGTCGTTAACGGTGAACGGTGTGTCGACCGGAGTGCCGCCTGAGTCGAGCGGGAGCACCGTTGAGTCATTGCTGTTCAGCGTGCCTTCGCCGGTGACCGTAAAGCCTGCCCGCAGAGTATGCGCGTCGTTAAGCTTGTAGGCGGCGTCACCCTGCAGGCCGTTGGCGAAGCTGCGGCGGTAGACGTCGGATGCTATGCCGTTGAAGACAAGGTCGCCGATCGTGTCCGGAATGAAATGAAGCGTGCTGTAACGCGAAAAAGCCGCTAACTGCAGATCCAAGCCATTGACCGATTTCTGCAATGCGACAACGCCAAAAGTGTTTTGTTCTGCCTGATTTTCGTTGAGTGCTGCCGAATCAAAATTGCTCACTCCAAAAGCTGTGAACTGCGGCGTTTGTCCCGGATTGTTCGGAATTTGAAAGTGGCCGGTGAAGTTCCCGAAGATCGTTGCAAGGCGCGTCTGAGCGTCGAGTATGGTCGACGTATAGCTGAAAAAGTTACCCTGATACGTCCGGTCATGGATCGCGTTGTGGCTGTCGGTCGGATTTTGGATGCCGAGATTGTTAGTGAGGCCGAGGCCCGTGACAAAATACTCGGTGTTGCCACTGCGGCCGCCGTATTCGAAGCTCGGACTTACCGTCCCGAAACTGCCGCCGTAGATGCCGACGCTGCCGCCGTGTTGCAGCGAATTGCCGCTCGGAGTCTGGATATCGATGATGCCGGCGGTGCGCAGGCCAAATTGTGCCGGAAGCGCACCGGTAATCAACGCGAGGCTGCCGACAAAATTGGTGCCGAGAACACGGCCGAAGCCGGAAATACCGTCAGGGAGAGTGATTCCGTTGATGCGGTACTGCACATTGGCGTGCTCATTGCGTACGTGGATGTCGCCGTTGACGGTGCTATCCTGCGAAACGCCGGGCGTTTGCAGCAAGACGGAGTTGAGTGGCGTATTGATGCCCCCCGGCAATGTTTCGATAAACGCTCGATTCATGTCGAAGGTGCTGGCACCGAAACGCGGTGAAAGACTGTCGCGCGCAATGTCGAATTGGGTGTTCTGGGCAGCAAGTGTTGCGTTGCTGTCGGGTTGCGGCGACGGCGCGGTAGTGGGGCGCTGGCGCGGTGGCGCTGCACGTTGGGCTTCTACGACAATTTCCGGCAGCGCGGTTTGCGCTTGCGCGTCGCTGACGATGAATGGGATAAGGCTCGAGCTGGCCAGCAGCAGCCCGCGCATAATTCGCGGTGACATGACTGAATAATTCTCCACGCCTTACGGGATATCGGGATGTGGCGCGCCCACGAGGGAACAAACCACATTGCGGATAGATCACCGACGTCAGGCTTGGGGAGGAGCGCGGGCTTGGTAATAGGACTTGAGATCGAAAATGACTTGCGCCGATTTAATGTCGGCGGGCCATTCCCACTCATAGGTGACGGGGAGGGTAAGCGAAGCAACGACCGGCAACAGCGAGGTCGCGCTCAGACTCAGCGTTACACAGATGGCGCACACATCGTGCGCGTCACCTCGACCTTGCGGCGGCGGCGTGCCGTCGCCGTTTGCCGACGTGTGCGCGGGTGATGCAACGGCTTCTGCCGAAGCAAGCCCGAGATCCTCAGCGTGGATGTGACCGAAAGATAGGACAAGCTGCAACGCCAGCGCAAACAGCGCCAGACGCCCACCCAAGTGCCGGTTCATACGGATCCAACGCATCGCATCGACAGCTGATCTATTTGTTACAATGTAACATTAAGTACAGTGCGGTAAGTGTCAACCGGTCGGCACCAAAACCTTGGGTATGTCGCACTTGCGTCAGCTTTGGGTCTTGGCTGTGTAAAAACCCGACGTCGCGAACCGCCCCCAAGTTCCCGTATGCGCTTCTCCTTCTGATGCTTGGGGCCTGTAACCACAGTGACCCCGTATCACCATCAGCCTGAAGCGCAGCACCCAAAATCTTTCAGCTATCCACAAGCCGCCGGCCGATTACCCCATCTTTGGGCCAATAGCGACATCGTCAGGCCGAGCGCGGCTTTAAGCGGCACAGATATAGCTGACGGTCCTGATGCGCCGTTCGGTCACGTTGCGTACCTGATTGCGCGTCATTGTAGGAAAATCGTCACCTAAGAAGAGCCGCCAGGCCACCGGCGGCGAGCCAGTCTTCGCCATTTGTGCGGTCATCCTCTCGAAAAAGCTTTGGCTCTCTTCTGTCGAGTCGTGGACATCCAGTAGTTTGAATCCGGCACCAGCCAGAAGAGATTTCATTTGATCGGGGGTTGCCAGATGGCTAATCGACGGGTCGCGTGCCCAGGGCACGGGATACAAGACGTCCCCACCTTCGCCTTGCAGCACGTCATACACAGCGAAAACCCCACCGGGCTTTGTGACCCTGCGGGCTTCCGCATACAGCCTGTCTTTGTTGGCGATATTCATCGCGACGTGGATTGTCATCGCCGCGTCGAATTGCTTGTCGGCAAATGGCAGGTTCGTCGCGTCCCCTTGCTTGAACGACACGCGTTTGCCCAGCCCGACCCAATCCGACATAGTCCTCGCCGCATCGCAGAACGCCTGTGTCAAATCGATGCCCGTCACCCGACAGCCGTAAGTCTCGGCCACCGCCCGCGCTGCGCCGCCAAGACCACTTCCGATATCGAGTACATGCGAGTCAGCCTTTAGATTCATTTGTGCGGCCAATTCGAGCGTCGCTTTTCGACCGCGTATGTGGAATTCATCGACAGTCGCGAGGTCCGTCGTTGTCAATTTGTCCAGGTCTTTACCGGAACTACGCAGGCTCTGCGCGAAGACATCAGCCAGTTGAAGGTTTTCGCTGTAATGGCTTGCTACTGTGTCAGCCATCGTCTTTACCTCTGATGCCTTAAAATACACCCCCGAAGCTTCATAAGCGAGGCAGGCCATGTCCGCTTTACCTCCGAAAGCGGATATAACCGGGCGCTGACGCGCCTCTGCTCGTTTAGGATTCCACGTCCTAGATTCTGATGTGGGGCGAGGCCGGGTCTGCAGCCTGCTGTCGGAGAACTTGCGACCGCATCCGATTGCTCTGCCTCTTTAGCAAGCGTAGCTTGAAGTCCGGTGGGATAGGGTAGCTCCCCGAAAAGGCCGGAACCTGCGCGCCGCCGCGACCATGCTGCTCGAGTCCACTGCCACGGAGGAGGGCACGTGAAATCAATCCAGGTCGATGGCGATGTCCTTGCCTATCTGCAAACCCACGGGATGAACGCGGGCCATTCCGCGTCGGACGTGCTGCGCGAAGCGCTCTTTCACGCAATCGACATCGATGACGACATCTTCAACGATCTGATGTCGCTGGGATCCGGCCCGAACGATAGCGCCAACGCCATTCTGCGCCGCGAACTCGGCATTCAGGGACATGCGAACCCAGCTAATCCGCCGCCGGTCAACCCGCCGGCACGCATCGACTTTCATATTCCCGCAGGCACCGGAACCGCGCCCTGGAACACGCACGACAGCGCGGTCGAAGGGGTCGTGGGACAGACGCTGCGGATCTACAACGACGATAACGTGCCGCATCGCCCGCACACGCCGGGCGTTCCATTCCCGCATCCGGGCGCGGACATCGCACCGGGCACCTTTGCGGATTACACGCTCAACAATGTGTTCAATCTGGACACGAATCCCGGACTTTACGATCACGACACCGGGGCAGACGCGCGCTTCTGGATCAGCGTGCGCGCAGCCGCCTAGGCTTGCGATTGCTAGCGGGTTTGACGCCACATCAACCAATCATGACGTACTGGAATTTGATCATTCGCTATTCCACGGCGCCAGTGCCGGGATGGATCCGGCGGCGGCCCTCAAACTCTTGAGGACTACAGCTTCCAGGTTGGTCACGATACTCTTATTCTAACTGATACCCACGACGTCCTCGATCTCAGAAATGTAAATTTGCACAGCTTGCCACCCACGATGTAGTCATCGTGTGAGCTCAGATCAGTCGCATGATGCTAGCGCAAATGACACGCCACCATCTGCCCCGGCTTCACCTCGCGCAGGACCGGGGATTCAAGCCGGCAACGCTCAACAGCATAGGGGCAGCGAGTATGGAAATGGCAGCCCGGAGGCGGATTGATTGGACTCGGCACGTCGCCTTGCAGGACGCGCTTTTGCCGCTTGACGCGCGGATCAGGTACCGGCACCGCCAGCAGGAGCTGTTCGGTGTAGGGATGCAGGGGCTGCGTGAACAGCGTGCGCTTGTCGGTATATTCGACGATGCGGCCGAGATACATCACCGCAATATGGTGGCTGATGTGCTCGACCACAGCGAGATTGTGCGAGATGAACAAATAGGCGAGCCCAAGGTCGCGCTGCAAATCCATCATCAAATTGAGTACTTGCGCTTGGATTGAGACGTCGAGCGCAGAAACTGGTTCGTCCCCGATGATCAGTTTTGGCTGCAGCGCGAGTGCGCGTGCGATCCCAATGCGCTGGCGCTGGCCGCCGGAGAACTGGTGCGGGTAACTGTTCATCTGCGCGTTGCGTAGGCCGACCCGCTCGAACAGCCCCGCGACCCTTTCCCTCACCGCGGCGCCGCGGGCGATGCCGTGCACGCGCAGAGGTTCGGCGACGATGTCGCCGGCCGACATGCGCGGATCGAGCGAAGAAAACGGATCCTGGAAGATGATCTGCATCTGCCGGCGATATGGCCGCAATTCGGTCTTGCTCAGGCGGGTGATGTCGCTTCCGTCAACCCGGATCGAGCCCGCGGTCGGTTCGATCAGCCGCAAAATGGTGCGCCCAACAGTCGATTTACCGCAGCCGGACTCGCCGACTAGCCCGAGCGTCTCGCCCGCTCGGATCGCGAAGCTCACGCCGTCGACCGCGAACACAGTGCCGCCCGCGTACTGCAATAGGCCCTTCCGCATCAGGAAATGCTTCTTGAGATCGCGGACCTCAAGCGCCACTTTACCCATCGGGCCCTCCGAACAATTCGGCGGAACGCCAGCAAGCGGCCCAGTGGCGCGGCCGTTTCTCTTCATAGACCGGATAAGTCTGACGGCAGCGGTTTTCGGCATAAGCACAGCGCGGCGCGAAGACGCAGCCCTCCGGTAGGTCGGTCAAAGCCGGCACCATGCCGGGGATTTCCTGCAGGCGCCCGGTTGTGTCCTCTTGCTCGCCGCGCATTAAGGCCAACCGTGGGATCGAGGCCATCAGCCCATGCGTATAAGGGTGTTGCGGGCGGGCGAACAATTCCTCTACTAGCGCTTCTTCCACCTTGCGCCCCGCATACATCACGATAACGCGCTGCGCGGTCTCCGCCACCACGCCGAGATCGTGGGTTATCAGGATCACCGCGGTACCGAGTTTGCGCTGTAAGTCGAGGATAATGTCGATGATCTGTGCCTGAATGGTGACGTCGAGCGCGGTGGTCGGCTCGTCGGCGATAAGTATTTTGGGGTTGCAGGCGAGCGCCATGGCGACCATGGCACGTTGGCGCATGCCGCCGGACAGTTGATGGGGATATTCCTTGGCGCGTTGCTCCGGCTCCGGAATCCGCACTAGCTTCAGCATGTCAATCGATTTGTCCCAGGCCTGCCGCCGGCTGAGTGGTTCGTGTAGCAGCAGCACTTCCGCGATCTGACTGCCGATCGTGAGCACCGGATTGAGCGAGGTCATCGGCTCCTGGAAGATCATAGCGATGTCCTTGCCGCGCACGCCGCGCATTGCCTCTTCACTGAGCGTGAGCAGGTTGACACCGTCGAGCCTAACTGTTCCGCCGGCGATGCGACCGGGTGGATCGGGCACGAGGCGCATCACCGACAATGCGGTGATGCTTTTGCCGCAGCCGGATTCACCGACGATCGCCAAAGTCTCGCGCGGCGCCAGCGAAAAACTTACGTCGTCCACGGCCTTCACCACGCCGTGCCGCAAGTCGAAATATGTGCGCAATCCGTCGACAGTCAGCACCGGTGGATTATTAGAAATGTCGGCAGGCGCCGATTGGCCTGTCTCACGCTCGCTGGCGGTCATGGTCATAGCAGGCGGCAGTCCGTTAGTTGCGCAGGCGCGGGTCGAGGATGTCGCGCAGAGCATCGCCGAAGAGATTGGTGCCGAACACCGCGAGGCTGATGGCGGCCCCGGGGAAAATCACCAACCAAGGTGCGGTACGCACATACTCGGCGGCTGATTCCGACAGCATGCGGCCCCAGGACGGATGCGGCTCGGGCACGCCAAGCCCCAAGAACGAGAGCGAAGCCTCGGTGAGGATTGCCGCACCAAGTTGTGCGGTCGCGATCACGATCAGCGGTGCGAGCGTATTGGGCAGCACGTGGCGGACCGCGATACGGAACTCGCTCATGCCGACAGCGCGTGCGGCTTCCACAAACGGCTGTTCACGCAGGCTGAGTGTATTGGACCGGATCACGCGCGCGGTATAGGGAATTAGTGGGATCGCAATGGCGACAATGGTATTGTCAAGCGCGGGACCGAGCGCCGCTGCCATTACTAGCGCCAGCACCAAGAGTGGGATCGCCTGCAACACGTCCACGATGCGCTGGATCATCAAATCGACCCAGCCGCCGATATAGCCCGAGGTCAGGCCGAGCACGACGCCCAGTGCGCAGCCGAGGGAGGTCGAGCCAAGCCCGACCGCCAGCGAAATGCGCGCACCGTAGATGATGCGGCTATAGATGTCGCGGCCCATCTGATCAGCGCCCAGCCAATGCGATTCGCTTGGCCGCGCCAGCGACAAGAGCGAATTGGTCTTGATTGGATCGTAACTGGTAATGAAATTCGCAAAGATCGCCGCGAAGACAAATACCAGCATGATCGCGGCGCCGACAACGCCGAGCGGATGCGTCATGGCGTGATCGCGGATCTTTGACCAGACACCGTCGGCGCGGACGGAGGCGGTGGATCCCGGGACGATGTCGATACTTGCCATCCCCGCCTTCCTTCAAGAGTATTTGATGCGCGGATCGAGCGCTGCGTAGAGCAGATCGACCAGGAAGTTGATCAACACCGCCACCACAGCAATAAACATCACCAGGTTCTGCACGATTGGATAGTCTCGCCAGCGGATCGCCTCGACCAGAAAGCGCGCGACGCCCGGAATATTGAACACGGTCTCGGTCACGATCAGCCCGCCCATTAGGAACGCGGCCTCGATGCCGATTACTGTCACGACCGGCAGCACCGCGTTGCGCAGTGCGTGATGGTAATTGACGTTAAGCTCGGAGGCGCCTTTCGCTCGCGCGGTGCGGATGTAATCCTGGCGTAGCACTTCCAGCATCGAGGAGCGTGTCAGACGCATGACCAGCGCCGAACTGCGAAAGCCCACCGCCGCAGCCGGCACGCTGAAAAGCCACAAGGTCGCCCAGAACCCCGACGGCGGATTGGTATAGATCGGAATCGTGCCGAGATATTTCACGAAGGCCATAAGAATCAGCAATCCCAGCCAGAAGGCCGGTATCGATAGCCCGCTGAGACTGATGACGCGCAGCACGTAATCGAGGCCGGAGTTCTGCTTGACCGCGCTAAGGACCCCGAGTGGAACGCCGAACAGGATCGCAAAGGTCAGCGCGAGACCGGCAAGCTTGGCGGTGATCGGGATGCGCGGCGCGATTTCCTGGATCGCCGGCTTCTCTGAGACAAAGGAATAGCCAAGGTCGCCGTGGACGAGGCCGCTCACCCATTGCACGTACTGCACGACAATCGGTTGATCGAGACCGAGCTCTTTTTCGAGCTTGGCCTTCTCGGCCACGTCGATCATCCCGGCCGCATTGAACACGATGTCCGCGATGTTACCGGGCACGATCCGCAACAGCGTGAAGATAAGCACGGAAATCCCGAACAGTGTCAGGAGCATCAAAAAAAAACGCCTGATCAGATAGCTCCCCACTATCGCCTCCCTCGTGTGCGGAGAAATGCACGCTCAGGCCGTCCCACCCAGCTGAGCGCGCCAGCTCGTTTTATTTATCCAGCCATAGGTCCTCGTAGCGGTAACCGTTGTAGGCGCTATTGTTCATGATCGTCATGTTCTTGACGTATGGCTTCCAGCAGGTGCCCGAGCGCGCGTGCATAAGGATCGGGCGCGCCACATCTTCTTGCAGTTTCTTGTCGATCTCCCACACCATTTTCTTCCGCGTTTCGACGTTGGTTTCCACCGACTGCTTGTCAAACAACGCTTCCAGATCCTTGTTGCAGTAGTGCGTGTAGTTGCGCTCCGAACCACAGCCGTAATTCTCGTAAAAGGCTTGGTCCGGATCGTCGATGCCATTACCGGTTAGATTGAGACCAACGGAATAATCGTTGCGCGCGATTTTTGCGAACCATTGACTCGATTCGACGGGATCCAGCTCGGCGTCGATATAGATTGTCTTGAGCTGGTCGATCAGTACCACCGCCGGGTCGCGATAGGTCGCGAGATTGCGCGTGGAAACCTTGATCTTCAGCGGCTTATCCGGTCCATAGCCGAATTTCTTCATGATCTCGCGGGCCTGCTCGCGATCCTTGTTCACGTCGCCATAGCCGGAAATGGTCCTGAGCATTTCGGGCGGCATGCCCCAAACGCCTTCCGGCGGCGGCAGCAACGTGCCGCCGGCATCGGCCTGTCCCTGGTAGATGATGTCGATGAATGACTTGCGGTCGAGCGCCAGCGCCATCGCCTTGCGCAACTCGATGTTATTGAACGGCGGGTTCTCCCGATTGATGATGAGGTTGGTGCTGACGTTGATCGGCGCGATCTCGCAGATTGCTGTCGGATCCTGAGACTTGATGTCCTTGATAAGCGCCGCGGTCATCTCAGTCGGGAAGGTCATGTCAACCTTGCCGGCGACGAAGGCAAGCACGGCGGTCGCACGGTTGCTAATGATGGGGAATTCAATGCCGTCGAGATACGGCATGCCTTTTTTCCAATAGTCCGGATTTTTGGCGAGGGTGAGTGATTCGTTTTGTTTAAAGTCGACGAACTTGAACGGCCCGGTGCCGATCGGATGCGTGCGCATCTGCGCGGCCGGCACATGACACGAATAGATCGGCGTATAGCCGGACGCCAGCATCGCCAGCAGCGACGGCTGTGGTCGCGCAAGATGCAGCGTCACTTCGAAGTCGCCATTGGCAGTGACCTCGGAAATATTTTTGAACAAGTCTTTGCGCGGGTTCTTGCGGAATTTGTCCTGGCCCTTGCCCTGCAAGAGATCGAACGTGCATTTTACGTCCTTGGCGGTGAAGGGCTGGCCGTCGTGCCATTTCACACCTTCCCGTAATTTGAAAGTGAGATTCTTGTTATCCGCGCTCCAGGCCCAACTCGTGGCAAGCTCGGGCACAATGGTGCCCATGCTGTTTTGCGGCTTGTGCTGATCATAGACGACCAGATTGTTGTAGATGCCCATCGCCGGGATGTTGACCGAAAACGTCGCCTCTTCGTGAATGGATAGGCTCGGCGGGGTCTCGCGATGATAGATTCTCAAAATTCCGCCGTGTTTCGGCTCCGCTGCCTGCGTACTGCCAGTCGATGCGGCAGCAAGAATTGCCGCCGCAAAAATAAAAAACCTCACCATGTCATCCTCCCAAGTCGCCCCAACGACCGCGGGTACTATCTCTTTTTATTTTGACAATCAGGCTACCCGTTGTGATTTTCACGATCAACCGGACTGTCAGACCGCACCGCAGCAAACACAGACAGGTCCGAGCCGGAAGCTCGCTTGCCAACAGTCTCGCTTAGCCCCACCATTGCGCATGTCGAGAAACTCACCACGGCGGTCGAAACGACCGGGGTGAGAAGGGGAAAACGAGCGAACCCATTGTGGCGGGCGAGAATAACCATATCGTCGCCGAAGTAGCGGCGCGTATTCTTGCGGACCTCGCCGATCCCCAGACCATCAATCGTGCCAAGGACGAGCGTTGGAAGGAAACGCTTTGGCGCGCGCTCGATGAAGCCGGGCTGCCACTCGCTTGGGTTCCAGAAAAATTAGGCGGTTCCGACGCAAGTCTCATCGACGGCTTCGCTATTCTCGGCGTCGCTGGCCGGTTCGCCTTAGCCGTTCCGATTGCAGAGACTATGATCGCCGGCTGGCTCCTGACGCGTGCTGGTCTCCTAGCACCATCTGGCGCTATGACGGTCGCCCCTGTCCGTCCCCACGACCGCATCGAGGTTCATCGGGACGGCACGCTGAGCGGCAGCGCCTTCGCAGTGCCGTTTGCACGAAGTTCGCAGCACATCGCCGTATTGGCTGAAGACAGCAACGGGGCCGTTATCGCGCTCGTGGAAATAAGCAGCTGCCAGCTGAGCGAAGGCCAAAATCTGGCAGGCGATCCGACCGATGCTGTGACGTTCCAGCGCGTCAAGCCATTGCGCAGCGGGCCGGTACCAGCCGGGTTCGACCGCTCATCTTTAATGCTGATGGGATCAACTATCCGCAGTGTACAGACTGCTGGCGCGCTGGAGGCAATGCTGTCGCTCAGCGTCGCTTACGCCAACGAGCGCGTCGCGTTCGAACGGCCAATCGCAAAATTCCAAGCCGTGCAGCAAAATTTGGCGAGGCTCGCCGGCGAGGTGGCGGCTGCCCTTGCCGCCGCAGGCTCAGCGGCCGATACGATCGCGCAGGCTGGCCTGTTCGACGACGCCGTTGTCCTCGAAGTTGCCTCCGCCAAAATCCGCACCGCGGAAGCTGCAACGGAAGGGTCGAGCATTGCGCATCAAGTCTTCGGCGCAATTGGCTTTACGAAGGAACACGCATTGCACCGGTTCACGCTCCGCGCCTTGTCCTGGCGCGACGAGTTCGGAAACGAAAGTTATTGGGCGGCGGAACTTGGAAAGCAGATCGCCCGCCGCGGTGCCGACGAATTTTGGCCTTTGGTCGCCTCGCGATGACTACAAATCTTTACTTCGAACCTATCCGACTCCCGGCTGAGTGCGAGGCACTTCGTGCGGAAGTACGCGCGTTTCTCGCCCAAGAAATCGCGGCAGGCACGTTCGATCCGCACCGCCCAGGGCACGGCGACTCACATAACCAAGCGTTTAGCCGGCGGGTTGGCGCTAAGGGCTGGATCGGAATGAATTGGCCCAAGAAATATGGCGGTCACGAGCGCAGCTTCCTCGAACGCTACGTGGTGACAGAGGAGTTCCGCGTTGCGAATGCGCCGGTGCGATTGCACTTTGTTGCCGACCGCCAGAGCGGCCCAATCCTGCTCAAATATGCGCCCGAGCACGTCAAAATGGACATCCTGCCGCGCATCTGCCGCGGCGAACTGTGCTTCGTCATCGGGATGAGCGAACCTGGGTCGGGGTCTGACCTCTTCGCAGCCAAGGCCAAGGCTACAAAGGCAGCCGGCGGCTGGCGCATCAATGGCAGTAAAATATGGACCAGCAACGCGCACATTGCCGACTACATGCTAGGCCTTTTTCGTACATCCGCCCCGACCAAGGAAAACCGCAGGCACGGGCTCACGCAATTCCTCGTCGACATGAAGACGCCCGGTATCACCGTGAATCCCATTATCCAGATGACCGGTCAACACGACTTCAATGAAGTGGTGTTCGAGGACGCTTTTGTTCTGGATGATCACGTGATGGGCGAGATTGATGGTGCATGGAAGCAGGCGACCAGCGAGCTCGCCTACGAGCGCAGCGGGCCGGAGCGGTTTTTGGAAACCTTTTACGTGCTTGTCGAGCTCATCCGTGCGCTCGGTCCTGAGCCCGATGTTCGGAGTGCGGAAGGACTGGGCCGCTTGGTCGCGCAGCTGCATACGCTGCGGCGTATGTCGGTATCGGTCGCCGGTATGCTGCAGGCCGGCCGCGAGCCCTTGGTGGAAGGCTCGATCGTCAAGGACCTTGGCACCGTCTGGGAGCAAAAGCTTCCACACCGCGTGCGCGAACTCACGGCATTTCTTGAGCCCGACATCACCAACCGTACCAGCTTGGAGGAGCAGCTTGCCTTTGCGACAACGGTCGCGCCCAAACTCACCATCCAGGGTGGAACCACAGAAATCCTGCGCGGCATCATCGCGCGGGGGCTGGGTCTGCGGTAAGAGGGCGGGCCCAGCGTGCCGGACATTGAAAAACTGCTGTGCCCCAAGTCAGTCGCGGTTGTTGGCGCTTCGTCCGATATTCACGGTCTGCGCGGTCGCATTTTGGAAATCATCCTGAGCCACCCTTTTGGCGGCAAAGTTTATCCGGTGAGCCGCAGCGCCCGCGAAGTGCAAGGCCTCAAGGCTTATGCTTCCGTGGACGAGCTTCCGAAGCCGGTCGATCTAGCAATCGTGATCATCCCGGCCGCCTACGTGCCGGCCGAACTCGAACGGTGCGGGCGTGCGGGCATCAAGGCTGCGGTCATCCTCAGCTCTGGTTTTGCTGAGGAGCCGGGCGAAGTTGGCCGCCGCATGCAAAACGAAATTGCGGAGATCGCTCGACGGTATGACATGGCGGTGAGCGGCCCCAACACCGAAGGCTTCGCTAATATCGCAGCTGCGTTTTGTCCCACGTTCAGCCCTGCGATGGATAAAAGCGCTGGCTCGCTACATCCAGCGCGCCCCCTCGGCCGCGGCCAAGTATCGGTTATCTCGCAAAGCGGCGGGCTCGGTTTTGCATTCTTCGACCGCGCTCGGTCACGTGATCTCTCGTTCCGTCACATAGTCACCACCGGGAATGAAGCTACGCTCGAAGTGTCAGACTTCATCGATTACATGCTCGATGAGGGCAAGACTGATGTATTTTTGCTCCTGATCGAGGACGTGAAGACCCCAGAAAAATTCAAACGCGCGGCCGAAAAGGCACTAAAGGCCGGCAAGCCTCTGATCGTCGCTAAAATCGGCCAGTCGGAGCCCGGCAGCCGCGCGGTCACGTCGCACACTGCTGCGCTTGCAGGTTCGCAGGCCGCTTATCGCGCCGTCTTTGAGCGCTATGGATTGATTGAAGGGCGCGATTTTGACGAAATGATTGACCTCGCGGTCGGCTTCCTTGCCTGCGGCGACCGCATGCCGGCGGGAAACCGGGTCGGCATCTGCACATCGTCGGGCGGCGCAGGGGTCTGGATGGCCGACGCCTGCGCCGTCGCCGGCCTCGATGTGCCGGCGCTCGACGAAAAGACGCGTGCGGCTATCGATGTTCACTTGCCCTCCTATGGCACCTCACAGAACCCGGTCGATTCGACCGCCCAAGGCGTGCACAGGCTGGGCTATGCCGAATTCGCACGCCTCGTTGCGCAGTCGCCACGGATCGATGGTGTCATCGTGGTGGTGACTGCTCGTCGTTCAGCCTTTCTCGAAAAAGATCTGCAAAAGCTCAAGGATCTCGCGCACAATTCTACCAAGCCGGTGTTGATGTGGACCTACACTTTGCCGTCCGCCCGCAGCATCGAGATCCTCAATGAGGCGGGCTATCCGCTGTTTACAGGCGTCAATAGCTGCGCCCGAACCATGCGCGCGATGGCCGATTATCGCACCCTGCGCGCGCGTCTGTTGCGGCAGAGTCCGACAACAAGCCATTACGTACCGGATCACGCGAAAGTTCGCACCCTCCTAACAGAGGCTGGTTCGGTGTTGTGCGAATACCGGGCCCGACCGCTGCTGTCGGCCTACGGCATCGGAGTTGAGAATGCTGGATATCTCGTTCAATCGTCCGATGAAGCTGCGGCGGCGGCGCGGGCAATAGGCCAACCCGTCGCACTCAAGGTCCAGTCGGCCGACATCCCGCACAAAACTGAAGCCGGCGCGATTGCTTTGAACCTTAGTGGCGATGCCGTCCGTGACGGCTATCATCGGGTGCTGGCCGCAGCCAAACGATATTCGCCAACGGCGCGGGTTGATGGCGTCTTAGTCCAACCAATGGCGGCTCCGGGTCGCGAGGTCATTCTCGGCGTCAACCGCGATCCGACCTGGGGGCCGCTGCTGATGATCGGCCTCGGGGGCGTTCTGGTGGAGGCCGTCGGCGACGTGGCACTCACGACTGTACCTCTCGATAGTGTCACTGCCCATGCACTGATAGCCCGTCTCAAGGGCGCGCAGGTGTTCGGGCCTTATCGGGGTGCCCCGCCGGCGGATGTCGATGCACTCGCCGACCTCATGGTCCGGCTGTCGCAGTTTGCCCACGATTTCGCCGACGACATCTCACAAATCGATCTCAATCCCATTCTCGTGCACGCGAGCGGTCAAGGCGTGACCATAGTGGACGCACTGGTCGTCAAGCGCACCGGGCAAACGGAGCGTCACGCAGCTGCGGAATAACATACGAAGGAAAAATGTAATGGGTCCCTTCAAGGATATTGGCGTTGAGAAATCCGGCCTGGCAGCGCTGGTTGAGATCAGACGACCACCCAATAATTTCTTCGATATCGAGCTGATCAGGGAAATCGCTTCCGCCTTCGAGGCCCTCGATGAGGACGCAGATTGCCGTGCCGTGGTGCTGGCGTCACAGGGAAAAGCATTCTGCGCCGGCGCCAATTTCGGCGATGGCAGTGCGCTCGACCGCGAGGGCCGTCGCCCCGGGGAGCCATCGCCGGGCGTCGCTCATCTTTATCTTGAGGGCAACCGATTGTTCCGCACGAAAAAGCCGATTATTGCGGCGATCCAAGGCGCCGCGGTGGGCGGCGGGCTGGGGCTGGCAATGGTGGCCGACTTCCGCGTGACGTGCCCGGAGGCTCGCTACTGCGCCAATTTCACCCGACTTGGCTTCCATCCGGGTTTTGGATTGACCGTCACTCTTCCCGCCGTGATTGGGCCGACTAAGGCGGCGTTGATGTTCTATACGAGCCGCCGCATTTCCGGAACGGACGCACACGCGATGGGGCTTGCCGATGTGCTCGTACCGCAGGACCAGGTGCGTGTCGCCGCGATGACACTTGCCAATGAGATCGCCGAGAACGCGCCGCTCGGACTACTCGCCACCCGTGCAACGATGCGTGGCGATCTGGCCGACCGGGTGCGCAGGGCGACCGAACACGAACTCGGCGAGCAGACACGATTGCGTAAGACCGACGATTTCAAGGAAGGCGTGAAAGCGGTGTCTGAGCGGCGGGTGCCGAGGTTCAAGGGCCACTAGCGGACGAAAGCGACGGGAAGGCAGACCTCGTCGGTAAATCTTAACTGTCTGCCTTCTGCCAATCGGTTTGGTTTTGTGCTGTTAATGCATCGACAGTCTGCCTTCGCGCTAACAGCCGTGATCGGCTTGTTTCCTTGCCAGCGATTTGGATTTGCGGGAAACTCGAGAAAATAAAAAAGCCAAGGAGGACCGTCGATGAATATCGTACCACTCGGTCCGGGTTTCGCCGCAGAACTGCGTGACGTGACGATTACGGAGGTCGCATCGGACGATACCGCCTACGCTGCAGTGCGCGCAGCGTTTGAGGAACACTCGGTACTCGTCTTTCGTGGCCAGGAGGTAACCGACGAGTCTCAACTCGCCTTCTCGCGCCGCTTCGGCCCGCCTGAAGTGACGAAAGTTGGCTCGCAGGGCACCGGCACTCATTTCGTGATCCTGACCACGATCGGCGAGGACGGCAAAGTCGTGCCGGCTGATCATCGGCTCGCGCTGCGCAACAAAGCAAACCAGCTTTGGCATACGGACAGCTCATTCAAACGGGTGCCGGCGTTAACGTCAGTTCTTTCGGCGCGCATCATCCCGGCGCGTGGCGGCGAAACCGAATATGTGTCTACTCGCCTCGCCTTCGAACGACTTCAGCCGGCGTTACAGCAGAAGCTTAAGACCTCCTTTGCCTGGCATGATTACGCGCATTCCCGCGGCCAGATCGCATCCGACCTCGCAAGCCCCGAGGAGCGCGCAGCCCTCCCGCCGCAATGCTGGCGTCTGGTGTGGAAGAATCCGGTCAATGGCCGGAGCGCCATTTACCTCGCCTCGCACGCCTATGCGATCGAGGGTATGGACCCGGCGGCAGGAAAAGAGCTGCTCGACCAACTAATGGACGCCGCGACGGCGCCGGGAACTAGCTACGTGCACACCTGGCGTAGTGGCGACGTCGTCATGTGGGATAACAGGGCGACCATGCATCGCGGTCGGCCCTGGCCGGCGCACGAGGCGCGGCTCATGGTGCGCACGACGATCTCCGCCACCGCGGCGGACGGTCTCGAAACCATGCGCCCACCGTCACGGCAGGCGGCAGAATAACGGCGCGGTTTCTGACGACAGCGGCACCGTCCAAAGGACAAGCTTGCGGTCCCGGGCCCTTGGGTCGCGCGTCACGACCCCCGGAATTGAGTGCATCCGCAGGAGTAAGTATCCTCCTTTAACTCGATCGCGGATTTGAGTGTCATTTTAACCTTGTCGGTCGTAAATAGGCGGACAGCCGCCGGCACATTGCGAAAATCCAGTTACTCCCTGCACAATCGCGAGAATTACCCAGGTAACAGAATTTTTATAGCCAGAGACTTTCGCTCGATTTCCGCCGACGTGCCGTAATCCGCCTCTCCTGAGACTCTCTGATCTCGCTACGGGGGTCTATATAAGCCTGATAAACGGAACCATTCCGGGGACTCTGGGAAAGTCTCTAAAGCGGGATGAGTTTAGCCTGAATCGATTTGGGCTTCCCAAATCAGGTTGGTTCTGATTCAAGATGCTGGCTGGAATGGAGGCCAGCATCGCATGGGCCGACCTTACTCTCTTGATCTTCGTG
>Ga0335084_10002574_pt1 | contig 17561 bp, 17 predicted proteins | sample Lox_Sample_44_FD_206721 | JGI IMG/M metagenome (GOLD analysis project Ga0335084, IMG submission 206721) | Soil microbial communities from Loxahatchee National Wildlife Refuge, Florida, United States - Lox_Sample_4.4 | ecosystem: Environmental > Terrestrial > Soil > Wetlands | place: USA... | reverse complement strand
TCGGCTGCGGGCTCAACGTACAGGGAGTAGGCCTCGCCCGCTCTCGCCGTCCTGCGCCCTCCTCAGTGCGCCGGCGGGCTCTTAGCCTTGAGTTCTGGCGAACTCGTCCTTTGCTTTCTTGAGCTCCGCGGGCCTGGCGAGGAGGTCGAGAGCGGTCAGCGCCAGCGCCTTCGCTCCCGCGACCATGCCGGCCCGCGCGAGCGGGGACTTCGCCCATTCGGCGAACTCGCGTGAGTGCCCCGGAATGCCGTCCGGCGAGATGCGGATGTACGGATGGATGGTCGGGATGACCTGGCTGACGTTGCCGCAGTCCGTCGAGCCGTAGCCCGCCTGGCCGTCGTCCGGGTCCTCGGGGAAATCGATCCGCTCGAGGTTCTTGCCGAACAGCGCGGCCATCGTGAAATTCGCCTTGAGCGGGTCGTGGATGGTCGCGTCCGCCGTGACCTTGGCCGTGCACCCTGTTGCGGTCGCCGCGCCCTGGGCGCACGCTTCGAAGCGGCGCAGCAGCTCCTTGCAGTAGTCCTTCGTCGGCGCCCGCAGGTAGAACTCCGCCGACGTGTGCTCCGGGATGATGTTGGCCTGGTCGCCGCCCTTGGTGATGATGCCATGCACGCGCGCGTCCGGCTTGATCTGCTGCCGCATGAGATCGAGCGAGACGAAGAGCTGGATCATGGCGTTGAGCGCGTTGACGCCGCGCCAGGGCCAGGACGAGGCGTGCGAGGCCTTGCCAAAGTACTCGCACTTGACCTTGATGATGCCGAGGCTCGGCCGCCACACCTGCGTGCCGCAGCGGCCGTGGATCATCATGGCCGCGTCCACCTCCTTGAAGACTCCCGCCTCCATGAGCCTGACCTTGCCCGCGCCGCCCTCCTCGGCCGGCGTCCCGATCACCTGGATGCGCCCGGCGAAGGGCAGCGTGCCCAGCGCCAAGGCGATCGCGGCGCCCGCGCCCGTGCCCGCGGTGGCGATCACGTTGTGCCCGCAGGCGTGCCCGATGTTCGGCAGGGCGTCGTACTCCGCCATGATGGCGACTGTCGGCCCGGGACCTGCCCCTTCGATGGTCGCCCGGAAAGCCGTCGGCAAGCCGCCCACGCCGCGCTCGACGCGGGCGCCCTGCTTCTCGAGGAACCCGCTCAGCCACGCCGCCGCTCTCTCTTCCTTGAAGCAGAGCTCCGGGTTGGCGTGGATCTCGTGGGAGATCTGCTCGAGGTCGTCGGCCAGGCGGTCCACCGCCTCGGAGACCTTGGTCTTCGCCTGATCGAGCGACTCAGCCGTCAAGGGCGAATTCCTTCTTGGCGGCCTTGACGCGCGCGGGGTCGGCGAGGAGATCGAAGGTCGTCATGGCCATGGTCTTGGCGGCGGCGACCATGCCCTGTCTGGCCAGCGGCTTGACGGCCGCATCCGCGAAATCACGCGTGTGTATGGCCATGCCTTCAGGCGTGATGCCGATCATGGGCTGGATGGTCGGCAGCACCTGGCTGACGTTGCCGACATCGGAGGAGCCCTTGCGGTCCGGGATCGGCTGCCCTTCCGCGAGGCCGACGGAGGTCATGTTGGCCTTGAAGAGATCGAGGAGCACGCGGCTCGACTTCATCGGCTCGTACACGGAGTCGTGGTGGGTCACGGCGAGCTCGCAGCCGGAGGCCTTGGCCGCGCCCTCGGCGCAGGCGATGACGCGCCGGTAGAGGTCCCACATCGTCTCGATGGCAGGGGCGCGGACGTAGAAGACCGCCGCTGCGTACTCGGGGATGATGTTGGGCGCCGCGCCCCCGCTCGTGATGACGCCGTGGATGCGGCAATCGGGGCGCACCTGCTGGCGCAGCATCGAGACGGCGTTGTACGTCTGCACGCACGCGTCCAGCGCGTTGACTCCTTCCCACGGGTCGGCCGAGGCGTGCGAGGCCTTGCCCTTGAACTCGAGGGTCGCGCGCGCGATGCCGAGCAGGTCCTGGTGCAGGAGCGTGCGGTCGAAGCCGTGGATCATCATCGCGGCGTCCACGTCCCTGAACACGCCCGCCTTGATGAGCTTGATCTTGCCGCCGCCGCCCTCCTCGGCCGGCGTCCCGATCACCTGGATGCGCCCCTTGGGCAGCTGGCCCTTGACGGCCGCGAGCGCCGCTCCCGCCCCGGCGCCCGAAGTCGCGATGATGTTGTGCCCGCAGGCGTGCCCGATGCCTGGGAGTGCGTCGTACTCGCACAGGATGGCCACCGTCGGCCCCTCGCCGGTCTCGATCGTGGCGCGGAAGGCCGTCTCCACGCCCCCCACACCCTGCTCGACCTTGAAGCCCTGGTTGCCCAGGAACTCCGAGAGCCAGGCGCAGGCCTTGACTTCCTCGTACGCGAGCTCCGGGTTGTCGTGGATCCTCTTCGAGAGCGTGTGGAGCTCGTCAGCAAGGCGGTCTACCGCCTGCGAGATGGCGTCCTTGACCGTGCTCATGCCTGCCTCCGGGGGTAAGTGGGTTCGCGCTGCAGCAGTGAGCCGCCACTCTACCGCCCGGGCACTTCTTTGTCGAGGACCCGCTACGTTGGAGGGCGTCGAGAAGGGTCCAGATGCGAGGGCGGCAACGAAGCAGACGGGCCCTTATCGGCGGCCGGGACTGCTAGAGACGGCGGGATTCGAACCTGAGCGGCTCGCGGGCCGGTTCGGGCTCGCCGATCGGGAGGTCGATGGTGAAGACGGCGCCGCCCTCCGGGAGGTTCTCGGCCCAGATGCGACCGCCGTGCTCGGTGACGATGCTGTGCGCCACGGACAGCCCGAGGCCGCGCCCGTCGCCCGGCTGCTTGGTGGTGAAGAACGGATTGAAAATCCGTGGCAGGTGCTCCGTCGGGATGCCTGGCCCGTCGTCCTTGACCTCGATGCGCACGCCCATCGCCGTCGGCTTGACGCTGATCGAGAGGACCCCGCCGGCGTGCGTCTCCCGCACGGCATGCTGGGCGTTCTGGAGCACGTGCAGCAAGACCTCCTGGAGGTGGTTGTGGTCGGCCCAGATGTCGGGCACGGGCTCCACGTGCACGCGCACCGCGATGCCCTCGGCCTCGAGCCGCGCCTCCTCGAAGGCCACGACCTCCCGGACCTCCTCGCCTACCTGGCAGCGAGAGCGCCGCGGCGGGCGGTGCTCTGCGAAGAGGATCAAGTCGCGCACGATGGAGGCGGCGCGCTTGGCGGCGGCGTCGATCACGCCCATCGCCTCCTCGATCTGCGGGTCCAGGTCGCCCTGGGCGAGCAGGTGCAGCTGGGCCATGATGATGGTCAGGGGGTTGTTGATCTCGTGCGCGACGCCGGCCGCCAGGCCGTTGACGGCGGAGAGCCGCTCCGCCCTGACCACCTCGACCTGGGCGCGGCGGAGGTCGTCGAGCTGGCGGCTGATCTCACCGTAGAGCCGGGCGTTGTCGATCGCGAGGCCGATGTGGTCGGCGACGCACTCGACGAGCGCGACTTCTTCGTCGGTGAAGCGGTCCTCCGTCTGCCGGCCCAGCGACAGCGTGCCCAGGATGCGGTGGCGGGCCCTGATCGGCACGCACACGAAGCCGCGGATGCCGTCCGAGCGGACGGCCGCGCGGGCGGCAGGGAGCAATTCCTCTTCCTGGCTCGCGTCGTCCACCCGTCGCGCGGTGCCCGACAGCGCCACACGCCCGATCAAGCCTTCACCCAACGGCAGCTCGAGATTGACCCGGCGCAGCTCGTCGCTGAGCCCACGGTCTCCACGGAGAAGCATGGTCTGCCCGTCCGCGGAGATGAGATGAAGACTCGCGATCTCGTGCCCCGTCACGTGGGTAAGGGCGGCCAGTGAGCGCTGCACGACTTCGTCGAGGTCGAGGGAGCGGCTCACGGCTTCGGAGACCGCGCGGAGGACCTGAAGATGCCGGATCAGGGATACGGGCTCTTGGCTGCGCATGACGACCAAAGGGTAGCAAGTCCGGTGCCACTAGGCTAGGGGGTGTTTCAGGCAGTGCCACGCGGAGCTAGGAGGACCCGCCCGAGCGCCCTGGCAGAGTGTCGGCGCAAGAAATCGAACAGTGTCAACCTCTTGACCACGCTCGATTTCTCGCGCGGCCTATCCGATGGTCCACTGAAGGGTGTGAATACAGGAGCAACTCCTTCAAAATGTGGGGGTTGCGCTCGGCAAGGTTGAGATCGGCCAGCCGCTCCATGGCTCCGATGAATGCGGCGGGGTTTTGTGAGAGCCTGAGCGCGAAGTCGTCGGCCCGCGTCTCGATCCGCCTGGACCAGGCGTTGATGACGGGGAGCGCGATCAGACTGACAACCATCGTCACGAGGCCGAGCAGCGGGAGCCCGGCGATGTCGGCCGGACCCGAGAGCCCGAGCGCTCCGGAACCCTCGGCGAACGCGCGATCCACGGCCCAGAATGCCGCCAGGGTAACGGCGCCCTGGACGGCGAGCCCGCTCCAGACATCGCCGGCAACGTAGTGGCCGAGCTCGTGGGCGAGCACCGCCTCGGCCTCATCCGGCTCGAAGCGGCTCACGAGAGTATCGAAGACAAGGATGCGCCGCGTCCGGCCGAGACCTGTGACGGCGGCATTGGCGGTGCGGCCCCGGCGGGACTGGTCGGCGACCCACACGCCGACGGCTGGCACGCGCGCACGCTCGGCGAGCCGGAGGAGCCGCGACCGGAGGTCGCCGTCGGCCAGCGGTGTCAGCCGGTAGAAGAGGGGCACGAGCCACACGGGAGTTACCAAGGCCAGCATCGCGTAGCCGGCGAGGAAGGCGGCCGCCGCCCACAGCCACCACCACGGCGTCGAGCGGAGAAGCCCGTACACGACGACGGACCCTGCCGTCGCTAGCGTGATTCCGATGACGCCGCCCTTGGCCCCGTCTCCGAGCCAGGAGAGGAGCCGTTGGTGGCTGAGCCCATAGCGCCGCGGCAGCCAGAATCCGCCCAGCCACGAGAGCGGAGCCGTCAGGAGCCAATGGCCCGCACCGAGGATCAGCACGGCCGACGGCACGGCGAGCCACCAGTGAGGAGTCCGCGCGCCGAGCAGATCCCGGAGATGCGCGGCAAATCCCGTCACGAGGAGCAGGGATAGATACCCTGCCGTGAGGAGGAGGCGGAGCGCGCCTAGCGCGAACTGCCAGCGATGATAGGAGCGGGCCTCGCCCTCTTCCGTCCGGGGGGCGCTCATGGGTTTTAGTATCGCCCCGGCGGACGGAACCGCCAAGCCATCGCCGGGCGAGTTCGAGTGGCGCGCAAGTGTGCTACACTTCACGCCAATTCACTCATACAGGAGCCCACATGTTCCAGTCTCCGGAGGATGTCCAGCAACACTTCAAGAACGCCCGCTACATCGCCAACCGCCGAATCTGCACCGTGGTCTTTCTGGCGGAGCGCATGGGACGGCCGGTGCTCATCGAAGGCCCGGCGGGCGTCGGCAAGACTGAGCTGGCCAAGACGCTCGCCGAGATCACCAACCGGCGGTTGATCCGCCTGCAGTGCTACGAGGGTCTCGACGAGGGCAAGGCGCTGTACGAGTGGAAGTACGCCAAGCAGCTGCTCTACACGCAGCTGCTGCGCGAGCGCATCGGTGAGCTGATCGCCGACGCGCCGTCCCTGCCGGACGCGGTCGCCAGGATCTCGGGCCAGGACGACGCCTTCTTCTCTCACCGGTTCCTCGCGCCGCGGCCGTTGCTGCAGGCCATCGAGTCGCCCGACCCCGTCGTCCTGCTGGTCGACGAGATCGACAAGGCCGAGCCGGAGTTCGAGGCGTTCTTGCTCGAGGTCCTTTCGGACTTCCAGGTGTCGGTGCCGGAGCTCGGCACCATCAAGGCGACGAACATCCCGCTCGTGGTGCTGACGTCGAACAACGCGCGCGAGCTGTCTGACGGGCTCAAGCGCCGCTGCCTGCACCTCTTCATCGACTTCCCGCCGCCGGACGAGGAGCTGGCCATCATCCGCCTGAAGGTGCCGGAGATCTCCGAGCGGCTGGCCCAGACCGTCGTGACAACAGTGCAGCGCATCCGCGGGCTCGACCTGCGCAAGGCGCCCTCCGTGTCTGAGAGCCTCGACTGGGCCCGATCCCTCGTCATTCTGAATGCCGACAGCCTGGACCGCGACCTCGTCGAATCCACGCTGACGATGCTGGTCAAGCACGAAAAGGATCTCGAGCGGGTCAAGGGCGCGCTCGACAAGGTGCTGAGCGACCTCGACTAGGCGCCATGAGCCTCACAGAGTTCCGCGAGCTCTGGTTTCCCTGCCCACGGATCCGGCTGCCCGATCTCGGGCCGGGCGGGCCTGTCTTCATCGAGGGCGGGCGCTGCGTCTCCGCGGCGCTCGGCGAGTACACGAAGCTCTGGATCTTTGCCGCCGGGCGCTGGCACTTCTACTACACGCATCCCGCCCCCCGCGAGTTCTTTCGTGCCGCCATGCCCGAGGCCGTGCCGCACCTGCTGCAGCCCGGCGAGATGACCGTGGAGACCTCCCGCCAGGATCCGGCCTACAAGGTCGTGCTGGGGCTCCGCTGCTCGGAGGGACCGGTGCGCGTCCTGCACCTCGTCGGCGACGCGCCGGACGTGACCCGTGTCGCCGAGCGCGAGGAGGAGGCGCCGAGCGAAGGCCTGGGCTGGAAACTCAAGATGACGCACTTCATCGCCCCGGGCTCGTTCCACGGCCTCCTGCGCCTCGAGGACGGACGGCTCTGCCCGATCACCCGAGAGGGCGGCGAGGACGTCTTCAAGTCCTCCTGGGTGACCTTCTCCCGATGACGGCCGGGGCCGCTAACGAGCGCTCAGCCGCCAGCATGCCCTCGGCCGCCTGGTGGGGGGGCCTGGGGGAGGAGCGGCAGGCGGCGCTCCCCCCCAGAACATAGATGGACCAGAGAATCCTCGAATTCATCGGCGACCTCCGGCGCGCGGAATTGCGAATCTCGCCCAGCGAGGCCATGGACGCGCTGTCGGCCTCTTCGGAAATCGGCCTCGAGCACCGGGACACGTTCAAGTCCGCGCTCGCGGCGACGCTCGTCAAGGAATCGCGGGACCTGCCGACCTTCGACCGCCTGTTCGACCTGTACTTCCTCGACCTCGAGGCCCTCGGCGCCGGCCTCAAGAAGGCGCTGGGGCCAGAGGACCCGCGCATCCAGCAGATGCTCGACCAGCTCATGGCGCAGGAGAGCATGGAGATGGACGAGCTGACCCAGCTCATGCTCCGCGGTGAAGGCACCGATATGGAGATGGCCATCCGCGGCCAGGGGCAGAGCGCGGGGCTCGAGCGGCTGATGTACTTCCTGCAGATCGGCTACTTCTCGCGGCGCATCTACGACAAGTTCGACTGGGAGGCCATCGAACGCGATCTCTCCCGCATCATGCAGATGCTCGAGGCGCAGGGCATGGACCCGGGCATGCTCGCGCGGATCCGCAACTACCTCGACCTGCGCCTGGAGGCCTTCCGGCGCATGATCCGCCAGCACGTCGAGCGCGAGCTCGAGCGCCGGGCCTACCGGCAGGGCGAGAAGCTCACGCGCGAGGTGCTGACCGACAAGCCGCTCTTCGCGCTCTCGCCTGACGAGGTCGCGCAGATGAAGGCGGTGGTCGCCCGGCTCGCGCGCAAGATCAAGGACGCCCTCGCCCTGCGCCAGCGCCAGGAGGAGAAGGGGCGGCTCGACTCGCGCCGGACCATCCGGAAGAGCCTGCAGTATGGAGGCGTCCCGATGGAGGTGCGCTTCCGCCGGCGCCACCGGGAGAAGCCCAAGCTCGTCACCCTCTGCGACGTCTCGGACTCCGTGCGCAACGCATCGCGCTTCATGCTCCAGCTGGTCTGGAGCCTGCAGGAGTGCTTCTCCCGCGTCCGCTCCTACGTCTTCGTGTCCGAGATCGCCGAGGTGACCCAGGCCTTCAACACGTACCCGGTGGACCACGCGATCGAGTGGGCGCTCAAGTCCTCGTCGGTCGACTACCACTGCCGCTCGGACTTCGGCTACGCCTTCAGCCGCTTCGTGCGGACGGAGATCGAGTCGCTCGACCGCAAGACGACGGTCCTCGTCCTGGGCGACGCGCGCAACAACTACAACGACCCCCAGGCGTGGGCCATCCGCCAGATCAGGGAGCGGGTCAAGGGCATCATCTGGCTGAACCCGGAAGGGCAATGGGGCTGGGGCATCGGCGACAGCGTGATGCCGCTGTACTCGCCGTCGTGCGACATCGTCAAGGAATGCCGCACCGTCGGCCAGCTGGTGCAGGTGGTGGACCAGCTCGTCCACTCCTGGTGGCGCCGCGGGCGGTAAGCCGATGGCGGCGCGCCTCGCGCAGGCGCTCCTGGCCCTTCTAGCCTTCGCTGCTCCGGCGGCGGCCCAGGACTGCGTCACCGTCGACGACTTCTCGAAGGGCAAGATCGGCCAGTTCCCGCCGGACTGGGAGCCGCGCAAGGATTCCGGGCGCGATGTCTATTCCATCCAGGAGATGGATGGCCTGCGCTTCCTCCGTGCCCTCGCGAAGAACCTCGGCATCCAGGCCGCCCGGAAGTACGAGTGGGACCCCAAGGCCTATCCGATGCTCGCGTGGTCCTGGCGCCCGGTCGAGTTCCCGGCAGGCTCGGACGAGCGGCAGTCGAAGACGAACGATAGCGCCGTCGCCGTCTATGCCGTCTTTCCGCACACGCCCTGGTCGGTGAAGACGCTCAAGTACATCTGGAGCGCGGTCGTGCCCGTCGGCACGCGCCTCTCTTCGAGCGCAGGGCTGACGCAGGTGCTGGTGATCCGGAACGGCACCGACCAGAAGGGCGGCTGGATGGAGGAGCGCGTCAACGTCTACGAGGACTACAAGAAGTTCTTCGACGCGAGCGAAACGCCGAAGGCTGCCGGGATCGCCGTCCTGACCGACTCGGACGACACGAAGTCGACCTCGCAGGGCGACTACGCGAACTTCCGTCTCTGCAAGCCCTGAGCTGGTCGACCGTGACGCCACCTGACCGGGATCCCTTCGAGACTCTCTTCGAGCGCGGCGTCACCGACGGTCTGCCCGTCGTGCCCCCCACGCGCGAGCGCGTCGCAGCCATGGTCGCGGGTTCGGGGCGCGATCCGGGCGAGATGATCGCGCTCGTGCCGCCCAACTTCGGCCGAGCCACCGTCGAGAAGATCGCCGTCAACGCGGTCATGGCCGGCTGCCGCCCCGAGTACCTGCCCGTCGTCATCGCCGGGGTCGAGGCCATGTGCGAAGACGCCTTCGATCTCCACGGCGTCTCCGCGACGACCAACTTCCACTCGCCGCTCTTCATCGTCAACGGTCCCGCGCGGAAGGCGCTCGACATCAACTGCGCCGCGGGCGTCTTCGGACCCGGCTGGCGCGCCAATGCGACCATCGGCCGGGCGCTCCGGCTCGTCGTCGCTAACGTGGGCGGCGCGTCGGCCCGGACCATGAGCATGTCCACGATGGCGCACCCGGGACGCTACACCTACTGCATCGGCGAGCACGAGGAAGCGAACCCCTGGGACTCGCTGGCAGTCGAGCACGGCTTCGCCCATGACGACAGCACGGTCGCGGCGTTCGCCGCGGAGGCGCCCCACGGCGTCTACGATCACCGGAGCGGGACGGCCAAGGACCTCCTCATCACGATCTCTCGCTCGCTGGAAGTGATCTCGCACCACAAGTCCACTCACCACGGCGATACGCTGGTCGTGCTCTCGCCCGAGCACGCGCGCACCATCGCAGGCGACGGCTGGAGCAAGGCCGACATGCGCGATTTCCTCTGGCACCGGCTGCGCAAGCCCGTCAGCGAGCTGATCCCCGGCGTGGATGGCGGCGACGGGCTCCCGGCTCACGTGATGGCCAAGTTCCCGGGCCCGGAGACCAACGCGACGCTGATCCCGAAGTTCCGCGAGCCCGGCAATCTCAAGTTCGTGGTGGCCGGCGGCACGGCGGGGCGGTTCACGGCCGTCATCCCAGGCTGGACCTTCCCGAAGATGTCCCGCCTGGTCATTAAGAAGGTACAATCACCCCGGGAGGACCTATGAGCGCCGAAGAATTCCTGGATCCGACCGATTCCGTCGCCGTGCCCCGCAAGACGGCCGCGCGCCTTGCCACCCTCGACGGCAAGGTGATCACGCTGCTGGACATCTCCAAGGCCAAGGGCGATCACCTGCTCGACCGTGTGGAAGAGCTGCTCCGCGAGCGCGCCCATCCGAAGGCCATCGTGCGAAAGAAGAAGCCGACCTTCGCGCGCCCCGCGCCGGAGGACCTCCGCGCGGAGATCCTCAAGACGAGCGACGCCGTCATCGAGGCGCTCGCCGACTGAGGCTCCTGCACAACGTGCAGTGTGCACGACGGCGTGTTCTTCGAAGACAACGGAATGCCGACGGCGACGGTGATCTCGACCGAGTTCGCCAAGGCCGCGCGCGCCCAGGCCGGCGCCCTCGGGGCCGACACCTACAAGACCATCATGGTCCAGCACCCGATCCAGCCGCTCACCCGCGACGAGGTTCGAGCGCTCGCCGACAAGGTCTTCGACGAGATCGTCTCCCGCCTGACGAAGAGCTAGGTTCCGCAGGCGTCTCAAAAAGATCCCAGATGCGAGGGCGCCAACGAAGCAGATGGGCTTTTTTCAGACGCCTGGCAGGCTCCAGACGCGGCCGACGGGCGGCTCGTCGGTCAGCGTGAACTGGGGCAGGGCGAAGTCGGGGGAGAGGTCCTGGAAGACCACGCGCACGCGCTTGCCGATGGCCACCTTGCTCTCGGCCTCGGGCTTGCCGTCCGGCGTCACGAGGTTGGCGATGATCCTGAGGGCCTCGTCCGCCGTGGGCTTGCCGCGCTGCTCGTCGAGCTCCACCAGCACGACCGCGTAGGGCGTCCACTCCTTGAAGCCCGGCTGGATGGCGTGGTGCACGACCTCGTACGAGTAGATGTGGCCCTTGCCGCTGACCTCCTTCCACTCCCACTCGAGGGCGGCGCACCAGGGGCAGCCGTGGCTCGGCGGGTAGCGGAGGAGGCCGCAGGCCTTGCAGGCGCGCAGCATCAGCTTGTGGCCGCGCGCCAGCTTGAAGTGCTCGCGCCACTCCGAGTCGTTCTCCGGGATCACCAGGTTCATGCCGCGGTATTCGACGTTGGCCATGAGATGGGCTCCTAGTTATGAAGGATGAGGGCTGAGCCGGTCGGCGGCATCGCCCATCCGAGGTTCATCGTGATCTTCGCGTCCTTGACCTGGCGGCACTTGCCCGGTGAGTAGTCGTAGCTGTGCTTGCCCTCCGCCCAGCCCGGGCAGGAGTCGTCGACGCGACCGCGCAGCTGGCGGACATTCTCGATGACCATGCTCATGCCGTGGGTGTAGCCCTCGCAGAGGTGGCCGCCCGAGGTGTTGTTCGGCCGCTTGCCGCCCAGCTCGATGATGCCGCTCGACACGTACTGCCCGCCCTCGCCCTTCTTGCAGAAGCCGTACTCCTCGAGCTGGAGCATGGTCGTGAACGTGAAGGCGTCGTAGGAGCCCGTGACGTCCACGTCCTCGGGCTTGATGCCGGCCTGGCCGAAGACGATGTCCTTGGCGTAGTAGCCGGCGACGCGGGAGATGGGGCCGGCGGCCCAGTGGAAATCGGTTCGCGCCTTGTTGACCCGGCCGGCCACGCCCATGACGTAGGCGGGCTTTTGTCTCAAGTCGCGCGCGCGCTCGGCCGAGGTGACGACGATGCAGGTGGCGTTGTCCGTCTCGACGCAGCAGTCGAGCAGATGCAGCGGCTTGCAGATCCAGCGCGAGCCGACGACATCCGCGATGGTCACCCGATCCTTCAAGAGGGCCTTGGGGTTCTGGGAGGCGTGCTTGCTGTGCGCCACGCGCACGGCCGCCACCTGCTCCGAGGTCGTGCCGTACTCGTACATGTGGCGCGTGAACGTGGGCGCGAAGCTCTGCCCCGCGCTGCGCATCCCGAAGGGCACCTGGGCCAGGTCGAGCCCGCGCACGGGCTGGGCGGCGCGCGCGCCGGTGCCGCCGATGCGGAAGTCGGAGTAGCCGTTCATGGAGCGGAATATCGCCACCGTGTTGCACATGCCCGATTCGATCGCGCCCATCGCCAGGCCCACGAGCGCCTCAGTCGAGGAGCCGCCCCCGAAGACGTCCATGTAGAAATTGAGGCGGAGGCCGAGGTCGGGGGAGACCCAGTTGGCCGGCGTCGAGTCGCCGCTCTGGTAGGACATCATGCCGTCCACGTCCGTGGCCTTGAGCCCGGCGTCGGCCATGGCCTTCTTCACGGCCTCGACCGCCATCGCCCGCGTGCTTCGATTGGACCGCTTGCTGTATTCCGTCTCGCCCACGCCCACGATGCAGTACTTGTCCTTGAGCCCAGCCATCACGCCTCCTTGAGAGAGAGTTCGAGCCGACGTGGCGGCCGGGCCCAGGCGAGGAGCCCCAGCGCCGCGAAGTTCAGCGCCGCGCTGGAGAGCCAGGCCGGGCCGTAGCTGCCGGTCCGATCATAGATGAAACCGGCGCCGAGCGGGCCCAGGGCTGCCATCGAGCCCGACATCGCGAAGAGCAGGCCGACCAGACTGCCGGCGTGCCGGCGCCCGAAGAAATCCGCCACTATGGCGGGGAAGAGCGACGAGACGGCGCCGTAGGAGAACCCGAACGCGATCGACGCGGCGTAGAGGCCAGGCAGGGCACCGGCGGCCGTGAACCCGAGAAAGGCCAGAATCTGAAGGACAATGCCGATGCCGATCGCCGGCCGGCGGCCGATGCGATCGGAGAGGCTGCCCATGACGAGGCGGCCGATGATGCCCGCCATGCCGAGGGCGCTCACCAGCGTCGCCGCGACGAGCGGGTCGACGCCCAGCCCGCGGGCCAGGGGTACCAGATGGACCAGGGGCGCGAAGATCGGAATCCATGTGGCCGCGAAGAGCGCGAAGAGCATCCAGAAGGCTCCGGTCCGCAACGCATGGCGCATCGTGTAGTCGCTGCCGCGCGGAAGCAGCTCGCCGCCGTCGTCCCCGGGTTGATCGCCATCGGGCGTGAGACCGAGCCCCTCAGGGTCGCGCTTCATGAGTGGAGCCAGAAGGTTCAGCATCAGGAGGATGGCCGCGCCAAAAATGACGTAGGCGCGGCGCCAGCCGACGGCCGAGACGAGAAGCTGGGCGATCGGCGGCAGGCAGAAGGCGCCGAGGCTGCCGCCCGCCGTCGCCAGGCCAGTCGCGAGCCCTCGCCGCCTGACGAACCAGCGTGCCACCGTCGCGGTGCAGGGGACGTTCGCCGTCGACATGCCGAGCGCGGCCAGAACGCCGTAGAAGACGTAGGGGTGCCAGATAGCGCTGGTCGTGCTCATGGCGATCCAGCCGGCGCCGAGGAAGATGCCGCCCGTGGCGATGACGGTGCGCGGACCCCAGCGGTCCGTCAGCCGCCCCGCGACGGCGGCCAGGACGCTGTAGCCGAATGCGTAGAGGGCGAACGCGCCGGAGAGCGCGCCGCGGCTCCAGCCGAACTCCTCGATCAGCGCGGAGAAGAAGACGCCGAATGAGAACTGGGCGCCGTAGGCCATGAAGAGGACGGAGAAGGCCGCCCCCACGACCACCCAGCCGTAGAACGGAGCGGGCCTCACTCAGTGTGGCGCGCGGCGCCGGACTTTCTGTCGGCCCGCGGCTGGTCGGCCGGCCGAGCCTGGCCGTTGGGCCGCGGCAGGAGATCGCGCAGGAACTTGCCGGTGTACGAGCCGACGGTCTGGGCGACCTGCTCGGGCGTGCCCTCGGCGACGATCTCGCCGCCGGCCGCGCCGCCCTCGGGCCCGAGGTCGATGACCCAATCCGCCGTCTTGACAACGTCGAGATGGTGCTCCACGACGAGGACCGTGTTGCCCGCGTCCACGAGCCGGTTGAGCACCACGAGGAGCTTCTTCACGTCGTCGAGGTGCAGGCCCGTCGTCGGCTCGTCGAGAATGTAGAGCATGTCCGAGGCGAGCCTGGCGGAGAGCTCCGCCGCGATCTTGAGTCGCTGGGCCTCGCCGCCGGAGAGCGTGGTCGCCGGCTGGCCGAGGCGGAGGTAGCCCAGCCCGACCTCTTGCAGCACCTTCAGCCGTCTAGCTAAGACCGGCTGCGCCGCGAAGAACTCGACGGCCTCGTCCACCGTCTGCTTCAGCACCTGGCTGATGTTGCGATTCTTGTACGTCACCTGCAGCACGTCAGGGCGGTACCGCCGTCCTTCGCACTCCTGACAGGTGACGTACACGTCCTCGAAGAAGTACATCTCGAGCTTCTGCAGGCCGTCGCCCTGGCACGCCTCGCAGCGCCCGCCGGGCACGTTGAAGGAGAAGGCGCCCGCGGCGAGCCCGAACGCCTTGGCGCGCGGCAGCCCGGCGAAGAGCTTGCGGATCTCGTCGAAGGCCTTGACGTAGGTGACGGGATTCGAGCGCGGCGTGCGGCCGATGGGCTCCTGGTCGATCAGGTGGACGCCCTTGACCAACTCGATCCCGCGGACCTCCTCGTGCGCGCCGGGACGCGCCGGCTCGATCTTGAAGTGGCGCGCGAGCACGCGGTAGAGCGTGTCGTGGACGAGGGTGGACTTGCCTGAGCCCGAGACGCCCGTGACGCACGTCAGCGTGTGGAGCGGGATGCGCACGGTCAGGTTCTTGAGATTGTGCTCGCGCGCCCCCCGGATCACGAGGGTGCGCCGCCCTTCCCGCCGCGACAGCGGCAGCAGGATGCTCTCGCGGCCCGTCAGGTAGGCGGCCGTGAGAGAGCGCGCGTCCTTGGCGAACTCGGCCTGGGTGCCCGCGAAGACGACCGCGCCGCCGCGCTCGCCCGATCCCGGCCCCATCTCGACCAGGTAGTCGGCCGACTCGATGAAGGAGCGGTCGTGCTCGACGATGACGACGGTGTTACCCGCCTGCGCCAGCTCGCGACAGAGCTCGGCCAGCCGCTCGGTGTCGCGCGCGTGGAGCCCGATCGAGGGCTCGTCGAGCACGTACAGCGTGCCGACGAGCTGTGCCCCCAGCTGATTGGCGAGGTTGATGCGCTGGGCCTCGCCGCCCGAGAGCGTGCGCGTCTGGCGGCCGAGGGTCAAGTAGCTGAGCCCGACGCGCTGAAGGAAGGAGAGCTTCGAGCGCAGCAGCTTGAGCGGTTCGCGGCCGACCGCCTCCTCCCACGCCGAGAAGCTGATGGACTCCAGGAAGGCGTTGAGGTCCTCGACGGTCTTGGCATTCCAGTCGGCGATGGTCGCGCCGCCGACCGTGACCGTCAGCGCCTCGGGGCGGAGCCGGGCGCCGCCGCAGCGCGGGCAGGGCCACTGGCTGCGGTAGCGGGAGAGGAAGACGCGGACGTGGAGCTTGTAGCGGTAGCCTTCGACCTCCTCGAAAAAACCCTGGATCCCGGGGAAGTCGTCGCCGCCCTGATAGATCCAGTCGCGGTCCCTCTGAGGAAGTTCTGCGTAGGGGCGCGCGAGGTCCACGCCCCGCTTCCTGGCTGCCTTCAGGAGCTGCTTCTGGTACCGACGGCCCGAGGGCTGCGACCACGGCGCGACGGCGCCCTCGCCGATGCTTCGCGACGGGTCGGGCACGACGAGCGCCTCGTCGTAGCGGAGGATGTTGCCGAAGCCCTTGCACTCGGGGCAGGCGCCGAGCGGATGATTGAACGAGAAAAGGAGGGGCTGGGGCCGCGCGAGGGCCACCTCGCAGCGCGGGCAGCGGAACTCGCGGCTCACCGTCACCGGGCCCTGTCCCACGATCTCCACAGTGGCGCGGCCGTCGCCCTCGCCGAGGGCCGTCTCCAGCGACTCGGCGACGCGCCGCCGGCTGTCCGGAGACAGTCCGACGCGGTCAAGCACGACCTGGATCGGCTGGCCGTCGAGGGACGGCAGGGCGAAGCCCGGCGACTGCGCCCCGGCCAGCTCGAGCACCGCCTCCCCTACCTTGATGCGGGCGAAGCCCCGCTGCACGAGCGCGGCCACGAACGCCGTCGGATCGGGGCGCGGCGCGACCGGCAGCGGGAAGCAGATGAGCGCCCTCGCGCCGGGATGCTGGTCGATGAGGTCGTTGGCCACGCGCTCCGCCGAGTCGCTCCGGGCCTCGCTGCCGCACGTGGGGCAGTGGACGCGTCCGACCTTGGCGAAGAGCAAGCGCAGGTAGTCGTGGAGCTCGGTCGCGGTGCCGACGGTGGAGCGCGCCGTTCGCACCGGGTTCTTCTGCTCGAGGGCGATCGCCGGACGGATGTGCTCGATCCGGTCCACGTCGGGACGGTCGAGCTTCTCGAGGAACATGCGCGCGTAGGCCGACAGCGATTCGATATAGCGCCACTGCCCCTCGGCGAAGATCGTGTCGAAGGCGAGAGAGGACTTGCCCGAGCCCGACACGCCGGTCACGACCGTCACCCGGTCGTGCGGGATGGCGAGCGTCACGTTCTTCAGGTTGTTCTGCCTGGCTCCCTCGATCCGGAGCCAGAGGGGCTGCGCCATCCGATAGGTCCTCCTGAGATGGAAAGTCTACCCGAGGCGGCACCGGCCCGGCAACTGGGTCAGCCTTGACAGGCCGGCGGCGGGCGTGTAACGTGCACTTCGTAATGAGAACCATTCCTAAGAACCCCGATGCCAAGAGCCATGGCGCGAAGAGCCACGACGCGGCCCTCCGCGCGCGCGGTCTCCGGCTGACCGGGCCGCGGCGAGTGATCCTCGAAGTCCTGCGCGGCACAGAATCGCACCCGACGGCCGAATGGGTGTTCCGCTTCGTCCGCCGCCGGCTGCCCCGCGTGAGCCTCGGCACGGTCTACCGCAACCTGCGTCTCCTCGTCGCCGAGGGGCTGGCTGCCGAAATTCCGGGCCCACACGCCCGCTTCGACGCCAACATGGACGCGCACCATCACTTCACCTGCGTGCGCTGCGGCCGGATCGTGGACGTCGACGGCCCGCTGGCCGAGCCACACGCCGAGGCGCTCCGCGTGCGGATCGCGGCGCGCACAGGGCTCGCCATCACGCACCACCGCATCGAGTTTTTCGGCCGTTGTCCGCAGTGCCGGCCCTCGAAGGCCCGGCCCCGGCGGCCGCGAAGTTCACCCTAGGTTTCCCAACAGTTTCTTTAACCAGAACAGGAGAAACGGACCATGGCAGGCAAGAGCCTCAAGGGCACCAAGAGCCACGAGAACCTCAAGGAAGCGTTCGCCGGTGAGTCGCAGGCGAACCGCCGGTACCTCTACTTCGCCCGCGTGGCGGACATCGAGGGCTTCCCGGACATGGCCGGCCTCTTCAAGGACACGGCCGACGCCGAGACCGGCCACGCCTTCGGGCACATGGACTTCCTGAAGGAGGTTGGCGACCCGGCGACGGGGGAGCCGTTCGGCAAGACCGAGGCGAACCTCAAGTCGGCGGTCGCGGGCGAGACGTACGAGTACACGCAGATGTACCCCGGCATGGCCAAGAGCGCGCGTGACGAGGGCTTCGCCGAGCTGGCGGAGTGGTTCGAGACCCTGGCGAAGGCCGAGAAGTCGCACGCGGGACGCTTCGCCAAGGGGCTGAAGCAGATCGCGGGCAAGGATCCGGCCGAGGCCATCTAGATCGCCCTCCAGTGCCTGGCGGGGCGGCGCGCTCGCGCCGCCCCCCCGGGACGTTGAGGAGGCCCCGATTAAGCACGACAAACGGCAACCCGGATTGTGGGATCTGGAAGAG
>Ga0335084_10002573_pt1 | contig 17561 bp, 15 predicted proteins | sample Lox_Sample_44_FD_206721 | JGI IMG/M metagenome (GOLD analysis project Ga0335084, IMG submission 206721) | Soil microbial communities from Loxahatchee National Wildlife Refuge, Florida, United States - Lox_Sample_4.4 | ecosystem: Environmental > Terrestrial > Soil > Wetlands | place: USA... | reverse complement strand
TGATGCGCCGGCCGCTCGATATGCGCCACCGCGAGATCATGCAGCAAGTCGGGTTGGTGATCTTGATCGGGCTGATGGCCTTCGCGTTCTACAACGACATCCTCCGCGTCATCCGGGGCTGGGGTTGAGGCCTGGTGCGCGCGCTCGCCATCGAGACCGCCACCCGCATTGCCAGCGTCGCGATCGTCGTCGACGACGAACCGGTAGCCGAGCGCTCCGTGCCGATGTCCGGCAGTCATGCGCGCACCTTGATGCCGTTGGTGGACGCCGTGCTCGAGCAAGCCGGTATCGGCCTCGGCGGCATCGATCTCCTCGCCGTCTCGATCGGTCCGGGCTCGTTCACCGGTCTGCGCATCGGCCTGGCCGCCGCCAAGGGCCTGGCGCTGGCGCGCCGCATGCCGATCGTCGGCGTGCCCACGCTCGAGGCCTATGCGCAGGCCGCTGGGGAGCGCCGCGGCGCGGTGTGCCCCGTACTCGATGCCCGCAAGGGCGAGGTGTATGCCGCGGTCTTTCGCTGGCGGGGTGGAGAGCTGGTGGGCGTGCGGCCGGCGACCGCGCTGGCGCCGGAGCGTGTCGCGCGGTCCTTGCGGCCGCCGTGCATCCTCGTCGGCGACGGGGTCGATGCGTACACCGAGCTCTGGCGCGGCGCGCTCGGCGGCGCGGCGACGTTGATTCCCCTTGACGCGTTGCCGCCGAGCGCGGCAGCCGTCGGTCGACTCGGCATCGCGCGGGCGGCGGCCGGCGGACCGGACGATGTGGCGCGGCTCGAACCCCAGTACTGCCGCTTGTCGGAGGCCGAGAGCAGCGGAGGACGGCGCGCGGGGATCGCGCTCGGCGGGGACGACTCGGGAGCGTGGAAAAATTGACAGGGGATAGGGGGTGAGCTAAACGAACCCCCTCTACCCTCCGCGGAGTCTTCCAGCATGGAAAAACACGAAGAAGAGCTGATCCGGTCGCTCCTCGATCGGGATCCGGAGCTGCGTCGGTACTACGAGGAGCACATCGAGCTGGAGAAAAAGCTGGCGGCGCTGCAACACAAGCACTTTCTGACCCCGGAGGAAGATCTCGAGAAGAAGCGCATTCAGAAGGTCAAGCTGGCGGGCAAGGACCGCATCATGGAAATCCTCGGGCGGTACCGCGGCGCCTGATCCCGGCAGTCCGACGCGTCTCCTCCACCCGATCATTCGGACCACGACCGGCCGTCGGACCGGGGGTGGGATGCGCCGCCGGCCGCCGGCTCTCATGCGCGGTGAACGGAACCCATGCGACACACGATCTCCATTCTGGTCGAGAACGAGTTCGGCGTGCTGGCGCGCGTTGCCGGGCTCTTCAGCGGGCGCGGGTTCAACATCGAGAGCCTGACGGTGGCGGAGACCCTCGATCCGCTGGTCTCCCGCATCACGCTGGTCACCCGTGGTGACGATCAGGTCCTGGCGCAGATCAACAAGCAGCTCAACAAGCTGGTCAGCGTGATCGAGGTCATGGATTTCACCGAGGCCAGCCACGTCGAGCGCGAGCTGGCGCTCATCAAGGTCACCGCCGACCAGAACACGCGCGCCGAGGTGATGCACATCGTCGACATCTTCCGCGGCAAGGTGATCGACGTGAGCCCGCAATCCTATCTCATCGAAGTCACCGGGGCCGAAGAGAAAATCACTGCCTTGCTGGAGCTCCTCCGACCACTCGGGATCAAGGAGATCGCCCGCACCGGAAAAGTTGCGATGCATCGCGGCATGCAACTGATGCGGGGCGTGCGGGGCGGGAAGGAGCGAGTCGCATGAAGATCTACTACGACAGCGATGCCGATCTGAAGCCGTTGGAGGGCAAGACGGTCGCCGTCATCGGCTATGGCAGCCAGGGTCACGCGCACGCCAACAACCTGCGCGACAGCGGCATCAAGGTCATCGTCGGTCTGCGCAAGGACGGCGGATCATGGAAGAAGGCCGCGGCGGCGGGCTTCGAGGTGCTCGAGCCGGCCGCGGCAGCGAAGCGGGCCGATGTGGTGATGATGCTCGTGCCCGACGAGCTGGGTGCGGAGCTCTACCAGCGCGAGATCGCGCCCGGGATGAGCGACGGCAAGTACCTCGCGTTCGCGCACGGATTCAACATCCATTTCAAGGGCATCGTCCCGCAGCCCGGGCTCAACGTCTTCATGGTGGCACCGAAGGGCCCCGGCCACCTGGTGCGCAGCGAGTTCCAGAAGGGCCGTGGCGTGCCCTGCCTGCTCGCCATCCACCAGGACCCGAGCGGGAACACCCGCGCGCTCGGCCTGGCGTACGCGAAGGCGATCGGCGGAACACGCGCGGCGGTGCTCGAGACGTCGTTCAAGGAGGAGACCGAGACCGATCTGTTCGGCGAGCAGTCCGTGCTGTGCGGTGGGCTCACCGAGCTGATTCGCGCCGGCTACGAAACGTTGGTCGAGGCCGGCTACAGCCCGGAAATGGCGTACTTCGAGTGCCTGCATGAGGTGAAGCTGATCGTCGATCTCATCTACGAGGGCGGGATCGCGAACATGCGCTACTCGATCAGCAACACGGCCGAGTACGGCGACATGACGCGCGGCAAGCGCGTGATCGGCCCCGAGGCGCGGCAGGCGATGAAGCAGATCCTCGCCGACATCCAGAGCGGCAAGTTCGCCAACGAATGGATGGAGGAGCACCGGGTCGGCCAGCCGCATTTCCGCGAGCTGCGCAAAGAAGCGGAGAAGCATCCGGTGGAGGCGGTCGGCAAGACGCTGCGGTCGATGATGCCGTGGCTGGGCGCCGAGCGTCTGGTCGACCGGTCGAAGAACTAGAGCCAGTTCGCTGGTCGGCTCGCGGCCGTCGCGTGACGTGACGGCCGGAGACGGGTGGCGGATCTGGCGTGATCAACGAGGAATCGCAGCGGTGTCGAGCCCATCTTCGCGAACCGATCGCGACGGGGACCAAGCGACGGACGAGCTCGGCCTGCCCGTGCGCCATGGGGCGGCGCGCCGGCTCGTGCCGGTGCCGCTGCGCAAGGGCGTCTACATCCTGCCCAACCTGATCACCACGGCGGGCCTCTTCTGCGGGTTCTACTCGATCATCGCCAGCCTGCGCGGCGAATTTCTGGTCGCGGCAATTGCCATCATGGCGGCGAACGTCTTCGACGCGCTCGATGGGCGCGTGGCGCGGGTCACCAAGACGACGTCGCGCTTCGGCATCGAGTACGACTCGCTGTGCGATCTCGTCGCCTTCGGCGTCGCGCCGGGCATCTTGGTCTACACGTGGGCGTTGACCCCGTGGGCGACCTTCGGGTGGCTGGCGGCGTCGCTCTACGTGACCTGTGGGGCGCTCCGCCTGGCGCGCTTCAACGTGCAGTTCGACAACGTCGAGAAGCGCCATTTCGTCGGCTTGCCGATTCCGGCGGCGGCGGAGGTGGTGGCGTCGACCGTCATGCTGTACTACTTCTTCGGCGGCGAAGGCGTGACCTATCGCCACCTCATCGTGCTGCTGATGGTCTATGCCCTGGCTGGGCTGATGGTCAGCAACTTTCGCTACTTCAGCTTCAAGGAGATCGACATCCACCGCCGCCAGCCGTTCTGGGTCCTGGTGCTGGTGATCTTGGTGCTGAAGCTGCTCATCGCCGAGCCCCAGATCTGTCTGTTCTCGGTGTTCTTTCTGTATGCCGTGTCCGGGCCGGTGCGCTCGGCGTGGGTCTCGGCGCGGCGCTTGGTGCGCCGCGCGATGGCGGCTCACGGCTTGACAACCCCCAGGCGCTCTTCTAGGCTCGACGCGCCATGACGTTCCACAAGCGGCCGACCGAGCACCGGCTACCGCTGGCGCTACGACTGACGCTCTGGCTCGGTGCGCCTGCGACGGATTGATCGACAACCGACAGCGCCACGGGCTGGGGAACCGCCCGCTGGTCGCGACGAGAGAGGCACGAAGGGCCACGGGCGGGACGCCCGTGGCCCTTTGCTTTTCCCGGGTCCGATCCCCCGGACCGCTGACGGGATGACAGGGGATGACAATGACGACGACCAACTTCGTACAGATCTTCGACACCACCCTGCGCGACGGCGAGCAGTCGCCGGGGGCGACGATGAACGTCGAGGACAAGCTGCTCATCGCCCGCCAGCTCGAGAAGCTCGGCGTCGACGTCATCGAGGCGGGGTTCGCGGCCGCTTCGGAGGGCGACGCGGATGCCGTCCGCGGCGTGGCAGACGTGGTGAGCACGCCCATCGTGCTCAGTTTGGCGCGCCCCCGTCAGGCCGACCTCGAAGCGGCCCTGCGCAGCGTCGCGAAGGCCAAGCGCCCGGGGATCCACATCTTCATCGCCACCTCGGAGCTGCATCTGAAGCGCAAGCTGATGATGACCCACCAAGAGGTGATCGACGCGGCCTGCTGGGCGGTGGGCTTCGCCAAGCAGCACCTCGACTACGTCGAGTTCTCGGCCGAGGACGCGTCGCGCAGCGAGCGCGACTATCTGGTTCAAGTGTTCAGCGAGGTGATCCGGGCCGGCGCCCGCACGCTCAACGTGCCCGACACCACCGGCTACGCCGTGCCGCAGGAGTTCGGCGCCCTGTTTCGCGAGCTGATCGCGCAGACGCCGGGCGGCGACCGCGTCATCTGGAGCGCGCATTGTCATAACGACCTCGGCATGGCGGTCGCCAACTCGCTCGCCGCGGTGCGCAACGGCGCGCGTCAGGTGGAGTGCACCATCAACGGGATCGGCGAGCGGGCCGGCAACACCTCGCTGGAAGAAGTCGTCATGGCCATCAGGACCCGGCGCGACGTCTTTGCCGAGGTCGACGTCCGCGTCGACACGCGGCAGATCTACCCGTCCAGCCGGCTCCTCGCCCAGGTGACCGGTATTCCGATCGCCATCAACAAGCCCATCGTCGGCGACAACGCCTTCGCGCACGAGGCCGGCATCCACCAAGATGGCGTGCTCAAGGACAAGCAAACCTACGAGATCATGCGTCCGGAGACGGTCGGCCTGGCGAGCAATCGGTTGGTGCTCGGCAAGCACTCGGGCCGTCATGCCTTCGCGGAGCGGCTGAAGGCGCTCGGGGTCGACTTCGAGACCGTCGATGTCGGCGAGACCTTCGCCCGCTTCAAGGCGCTCGCCGACAAGAAGAAGAACATCTACGACGAAGACCTGCTCGCCTTGGTCGCTGAGCCCGGCGCGCGCGCGGCCGCCCGCTACGAGCTGCTCGATCTCAGCGTGACGTCGTCGACCTCGGCGGCGCCGCAGGCGCGCGTGCGCATGCGCGTCGACGGCGCCGAGCGCGAGGAATCGGCAAGCGGGGACGGTATGGTCGACGCCTGCTTCAAGGCGATCGCCCGCATCGTCGGCCGGAGCCCGCGGCTCGAGCGCTACCAGGTGAGCGCGATCACCGCGGACGCCGACGCCCAGGGCGAGGCGTCGTGCTCGTTGCGCGACGACCACTTCACGGTGAGCGGCCAGGGGGTGCACACCGACATCATCATGGCGAGCGCGTTGGCCTACGTGAACGGGCTGAACAAGCTCGACTACCGCCATCGCCATCACCAGCGCGTGGCGCACGAAGGACCGTGAGGAGCGCGCCCATGCAGCGAGCTGCGATCACCGTATTTCCTGGCGACGGCATCGGGCCGGAAGTCACCAGGGAGGGGCGCGCGACGCTGGCGCTCTGCGCCGAGCGCTTCGGGCTCCAGATCGACTTCATCGAGGGGGTGATCGGCGGCGGTGCGATCGACCGCCACGGCACCGCGCTCCCGGCCGAGAGCCTCCGCGCCGCGCAGGCGAGCGACGCCGTGCTGCTGGGAGCGGTCGGCGGGCCGAAGTGGGACGACCCCCGCAGCGCGGTGCGGCCCGAGCAGGCCCTGCTCGGGCTGCGCCGAAACCTCGAGTTGTTTGCCAACCTGCGCCCGATCGTCGCCCATCCGACGCTGATCGCGGCGGCGCCGCTCAAGCGCGAGCTGCTCGAGGGCGTCGACATCCTGTTCGTGCGCGAGCTCACCGGGGGCGTCTATTTCGGCCAGCCGAGCGAACGGCGCGTCGGACCAGCCGGACGCGAAGCGGTGGACACCATCCCGTACGCCGAGGCTGAAGTGGCGCGCGTGACCCGGCTGGCCTTCCAGCTCGCGCAGCGCCGGCGCAAGCGGGTCACGCAGGTCGATAAGGCCAATATCCTGGCGACCTCGCGCCTGTGGCGCGAGGTCACGCACGAGATCGCCGCCGAGTTTCCCGACGTGACCTGCGAGGACGTGCTGGTCGATGCGATGGCGATGCATCTGCTCCGCCGTCCCCGCGACTTCGACGTCGTCGTCACCGAGAACATGTTCGGCGACATCCTGACCGACGAAGCGTCGGTGCTCACCGGGTCGCTCGGGATGTTGCCGTCCGCCTCGCTGGGCGACGCCGTCAACGCCCACGGTGGGCGGGTCGGGCTCTACGAGCCGATTCACGGCAGCGCGCCGGACATTGCCGGGCGCGATCTCGCCAACCCGCTCGGCACCATCCTGTCGACCGCGATGCTCCTCGAGTTCTCGCTCGGTCAGCCCGGCCCGGCGCGCGCGATCGAGACCGCGGTCACCCGCGTGCTGGACGCGGGGCTGCGCACCGCGGACGTGCGGCAGGACGGCTGCACCGTGGTCGGCTGCGCCGCCATGGGCGAGGCGGTCCGGCGCGAGTTGGCGAGGATCGCTGCATGAGCGCCGACGGATACGTCGTCGTGGTCATCGGTGCCGGCAGCGAGGTCGGTCGCGAGGTCGCGGCGGTGCTGCGCGAGCGTTCGTTCCCGATCTCGGAATGGCGCCTGTACGACGATCCGACGGCGGACGACGCCGTGAGCGCGGACGAGGGCAGCGAGGAGATCTTTCCGCTCGACGCGATCACGTTCGAGCATGCCGACGTGGTCTTCCTCTGCGGTCACGGCGCACACGCCAGCGAGTGGGCGGAGCGCGCAGCCGGCGAGGGCGCGCTGACCATCGACCTCACCCAGGCCCTCGTCGAGAGCGGCGATGTGCCGCTGGTCGTCCCGGAGGTCAACCCCGAGGTCCTCGCCGAGGGCCTGGAGCGCGGGCTGCTGGCCTGCCCGATTGCCAGTGCGACGGCGCTGGCGGTCGTCCTCAAGCCGATCGACGCCGCCGCGGAGCTGAAGCGCGTCGTGGTGACGGCGCTCGAGCCGGTCTCCAATGGAGGCCGGGAGGGCATCGATGCGCTGGTGCGACAGACGCGTGATCTGCTGAGCGGGGTCTCGCCGGACATCGAGGTCTTTCCCCATCGCATCGCCTTCAATCTGATTCCCCAGGTCGGCGACTTCGTGTCCGGGGGGCGCACCCGCGGCGAATGGCTGACCGAGTCGCAGGCCCGCCGCGTGCTCGACCTTCCCGATCTCCCAATCACCGTCACCAGTTTGTACGTCCCCATCTTCTTCGGCCAAGCGTGCATCGTGAACGTCGAGACCGAGCACCCCCTCGATGCGGTGGCGGCCCGCGCCCTGCTGCGCGAGGCGCCGGGTGTGCTGCTGGTGGACGAGGGTGCCGCCGACGGCTATCTGACCCCGGGCGACGTGATTGGCAGTGAAGCGACCCACGTCGGTCGCGTGCGCGACGACCCCACCGTGCCCTACGGCCTGGCGCTGTGGATCACGATCGATGGGCTGCGCAAGGGCGGCGCCGTCAACGCCGTGCAGGTGGCGGAGCGGGCCCTCGGCGCGCGCGACTGAACCGCCGCGGCACGGCGCGGAGCGGTGTCATGCAGTACCGCTTGATCGTCGAGTACGACGGCACCGACTTTCACGGCTGGCAGCTGCAGTCGGAGAAGCGCACGGTGCAAGCGGCGCTGGAGGATGCGCTGGCGCGGCTGCTGGGCCAGCCCGTCCGCGTGGCGGCGGCGGGGCGGACGGATGCGGGCGTGCACGCCGCCGGTCAGGTGGTGTGCTTCCACAGCCAGCGCGTCGTGGCGCTCGATACGCTGCGGCGCGCCCTGAACGCCCTCACGCCGACGGATCTCGCGATCCGCGCCGCCGATACGGTGCCGGACGCGTTCGACCCCCGGCGCACGGCGCGCGGGAGGCGCTATGTGTACCGGATCTGGAACCGGGCCGAGCCGTCGCCGTTCTGGCGCCGCTACACCTGGCACGTGCCCTGGCCGCTCGACGCCGAGGCCATGCAGCGCGCCGCCGCGCAGCTGGTCGGCGAATTCGACTTCTCCTCGTTCCGCGCCGCCGGCTGCGACGCCACGCACCCGATGCGGCGCGTCTTCCGCAGCGATCTCGCCCGCACGGGCGACCAACTGGTCTACGAGATCGAAGCGACGGCGTTTCTCCGTCATATGGTGCGCAACATCGTCGGCACCCTGGTGGAGATCGGGTCGGGGCGCCGTAGCGAGGACCTCGGCGCGCTGCTGGCGGCGCGCGACCGTAACCTGGCCGCCGCCACGGCGCCCGCGCACGGGCTGTGTCTAGCCGAGGTCCGCTACTGAGCGCGGCTCACATCGTGAAGACCAGGCCGAGCCCCAGCCCCCAGTCGACGGCGTTGTTGCTGAGGTGCGCGAGCCCCTGGGGCCGGATGATGATGTTGTCGGTCAGGTTGAGGTCGAGGCCGGGCCAGATCGACACGTCATTGAACGTGCTGCCGAAGTCGCGGAACAGGCGACCGTTGACCTCGCAACGCAGCCCGAACATCGCGTTGCCACGCGCGAGGGCTTCGACGCTCCAGTTGAACACATCGGGTTGGCTGCCGGTGTTGAGCAGAAATCCGACGTGCCCGCCGAACGCGATGCGACCCGACTCGTAGCGCGTGGAGATTATAGGGTTGGTGCCGAAGTCGCCCGAGCCGAACTTGTTCTGCTCCGAGCCGCTCGGGATGCTGAGCTCCAGCCCGAGCGCGCCAGCCCAGTGGTCGGCCAGCTGCCGCTTGATCTTGCCGTAGAGGACCAGATCGCCGACGCCGGCGTCCTCCTCGCGCCCGCCGTCGACGAGCGAGACTTGTTGCTGCATGACGAAGGGGAAATCGAAGCCCAGCTCGGTGTAGGCGCCGAGCCCGTAGGCGCCGACCAGATCAAAGCGCCCGCCGTCGATCTTCTCGATACATCCCTGGGTAGTCGTCGATGCGACCACGCTGCAGGTCGGTCGGTTGATCGGGTAGCCGTTGAGCCCGAGCGTCGGGCCCTCGAACGTGGTGGGTGCTCCGTCCGCCCCTTGGCCCGGCTGCTTGATCGACAGGTCGTTCATCAGGACCATGCCGCGCATTTCGAGCCAGAAGTGGTTGTCGCCCACGACCGCCGCTTCGCGGGTGAAGTTCACCCAGGCGCGATCGTTGTCGGTGACCTCCAAGCCGGCGCCGAGCGCGGTGCCGGCGGCGATCCAGGTTGCGATCGCCAGCACGCCACCCCTCCACGCTGCACCCTTCATCGCCTCCTCCTTCCGAGCCAGGCCCCCCCTGGCGCCACGCCCTTGGCGGAAAAAGCCAAGACGATAACTGGCGGCGGTTCTAGGATGGCGTTTAGAACGATGTCAAGGATGCGCGCCGCGACTCAGGCCGTGCGCTGCGCCTCGGCGAGGAGCCGGCGCGCGTAGCGCTCGGCCTCCGCCGGGGCGGTGGTGCCGCCGAGCATGCGCGAGACCTCGGCGATGCGTTCGTCGGCGGCGAGGGCGCGGGCGTGCGCGATCGTGCGACTGCCCTGTTGGCGCTTCTCGACCGCGTAGTGGTGGTCGCCGTAGGCGGCGATCTGCGGCAGGTGCGTGATGCAGAGCAGCTGACGGTTGCGCGCCAGCAGCTTCAGCCGCCGCGCCACCGCGTCCGCGACCGCGCCGCCGATGCCGGCATCGACCTCGTCGAAGATGAGGATCGGCGTCTCGCCGACGGCGGCGGTGAGCGCCTTGAGCGCCAGCATGAGGCGCGACAGCTCGCCGCCGGAGGCGACGCGCGCCAGCGGCTTGGGGGCTTCGCCGGGGTTCGCGGACAGGGAAAATTCCACGCCGTCGATGCCGGTCGGCCCCATGGGGTTTCCCGCTTCCTGTTCGATCGTGAATACCGCGCCGCGCATTCCGAGCGCCGCGAGCTCGGCCGCCATCTGCTTCTTCAGGCGCCGCGCCGCCGCGGCGCGGCCGGCCGACAGCTCGCGGGCGAGCGCCATGGCCGCCTGCTCGCGTGCGGCCGCGGTCGCGCGCGCCGCCGCGGCATCGCCCGTGTGCGACTCGAGCGCCGCGAGATCGCGCGCCAGCGCGGCGGTGACGGTCGGCAGCTCGTCGCTGCCCACGCCGTGCTTGCGGCTCAGCCGGGACAGCAGTTGGAGCCGCTCGTCGACGGCGTCCAGCCGCTCGGGATCGGCTTGGAGGCGATCCGCCGCAGCGCGAAGCTCCCGCGCCGCCTCTTCGAGCTGCACGCGCCCGCCGTCGATCAGCTCGCGCGCGGTGGCGAGGGTGGGCGCGATCGCGATAAGCTCGGAGAGCTGCGCGGCGAGCCGGGCGAGCGTCGACACCGTGGCTCCCTCCCCCGAGTAGAGCGCCGATTCCCCCTCGCGGCAGGTCTGCTGTAGGCGCGCGGCGTGGCGCAACCGCTCCCGCTCGTTGCGCAGGTCGGCCTCTTCGCCGGCCTGTACGGCGGCGTCGGCCAGCTCCGCGTGCTGGAAGGCCAGCAGCTCCTGGCGATCGGCCAGCGCGGCCCGCTCGCGCTCGAGCCGCTCGAAGCCCTCGTGCGCCGCACGCCACGCGGCGTGCGCGGCGGCCATGCGTGTGCGCGCCGTGCCGAGCTCGGCAAAGCGGTCGAGGAGCTCGAGTTGACTGGCTGGGCGTAACAGCAGCGCCTGCTCGTGCTGGCCGTACAGGTGCACGAGGAAGTCACCGATCTGCGCCAGGAGGACGAGCGTCGCCGGGCTGCCGTTGACGTAGATGCGGTTCTTCCCACTGCGGTTCAGGTGACGGCGGATGAGGATCTCGTCGCCCTCGAGCCCGAAGGCGTCGCCCAGCTCTGGCGGCAGGGGGCACTCGAACAATCCTTCGATCGACGCCTCATCGGCGCCGCTGCGGATCAGGTCGGCGGCGCCGCGCGCCCCGCAGAGCAGCGCCAGGGCCTGCAGGATGATGCTCTTCCCCGCGCCGGTCTCGCCGGTGATGACGTTCAGCCCAGGGCGGAAGCTGAGCGCGAGGTCGTCGATGATGGCGAAGTCGCGGATGCGGAGCTCGTGCAGCATGGCGATCCGAAGCGGTGGTGCGCTCGGCGCGGCGCTCCTGGTCGTTCGCCGGCCCGGGTCAGCGTTCGCCCCAGCGCAACTTGCTGCGCAGGACGCCGAAGTAGCTGCGCGCGCGGGTGCGCAAGAGGGGGACGACGGTCGTACTCTTGCACACATCGACGACGTCTCCGTCGGCGAGGGAAACGCCCTCCTGACCGTCGAGCGTGACCTCGACCGCGTGTTCGGGTGAGCGCACGGTGACCCGGACATGGGCCGAGCCGTCCAGGACCATGGGGCGATTGGTCAACGTGTGCGGGCAGATCGGCGACAGCAGCATGACGTCGAGCGACGGGTACACGATCGGGCCTCCGGCGGAGAGCGAGTACGCGGTCGATCCCGTCGGGGTGGCGACGATCAACCCGTCGGCCTTGTACGTACAGACGGCCTCGCCGTCGACACTGGTCTCGAGATCGATGATGCGGGCGAGGGCGCCGCCCTTGCTGATCACCACGTCGTTCAGCACCCGATACAGGCGCGGATCACGCGGCACCCGCACCTCGAGCGTCATGCGTGGATCGATGTGCAGGTTCCCGGCCAGGGCATCGGCGAGCACCGGGTAGAACTCCTCGGTCGTCACCGCAGTGAGGAAGCCCAGTCCGCCGAGGTTGACGCCCAGGATCGGCACCGGGCGCTCGCCAAGCCGACGCGCGACGCTGAGCAGCGTGCCGTCGCCGCCGAGGACGACGATCAGCTCGGCGCGCGCCATCATGTCGGTGACGGCGCCGCCGGATGCGCAGCCGAGCGCGGCGGCGGCATCGGGCTCGGCCAGCGGGGTCACGTCATGCGCTTTCAACCACCGCGCCAGCTCGCGTCCGAGCTCGACGGCATTGGCGCGGCCCCGCTTGACCACGATGCCGACGTGTCGCACGGCGCGACCATACCACACGGCTCCGCGCACCAGCCAGCCACCTCGGTCGGCGGCGGATGTGCTACAGTGCGCCCATGCGCAGCAGCCGCGGCGATCAGCCCACGCTCTTCGGCGAGGCGACGGTGCCAGCGGTCCCGGTCGATGCGCCGCTCGCGGAACGCATGCGGCCGCGCAGCCTCGACGAATTCATCGGACAAGGCCATCTGGTCGGCGAGGGGCGTTTGCTGCGCGACATGATCGAGGGGCGGCGACTGCACTCGCTGATCCTGTGGGGGCCGCCCGGGAGCGGCAAGACCTCGTTGGCGCGCGTCGTCGCTGGCAGCCTCGAGGCCCACTTCATCCAGTTCTCGGCGGTGCTGTCAGGCGTCAAGGAGCTGCGCTTGGCGATCGCCGACGCTCAGGCCGAGCGGCGCCGCGGACGCGCCGTGATCTTGTTCATCGACGAGATTCACCGGTTCAACAAGGCGCAGCAGGACGCGTTGCTCCCACACGTCGAAGCCGGAACGGTGACGTTGATCGGCGCAACGACCGAGAACCCCTCGTTCGAGGTCATCGCCCCGCTGCTGTCGCGCGCCACCGTGCTGGTCCTGCAGCCGCTCGCGCCGGAGGACGTGCGCGCGTTGGTGGAGCTCGCCCTGCGCGACCGCCCCCGCGGGCTGGGCGCACGGGCCCTGACGATCGACGCACCGGCGCTCGAACACGTGATCGAGCAGTCGCACGGCGACGGACGGGCGGCGCTCAACATCCTCGAGTCCGCGGCCGACCTCGCGGTGCAGCGAGGCGTCGCGACGCTGTCGCTGGCGGTCGTCGAGGAGGCGGCGCAACACCGTGCCCGGCGCTACGACAAGGCCGGCGAAGAGCACTACAACATCGTCTCCGCGTTCATCAAAAGTCTGCGCGGCAGCGACCCGGACGCGGCGCTCTACTGGATGATGCGCATGCTCGACGCCGGGGAGGATCCGCTGTTCGTGGCGCGGCGCATGGTGATCTTCGCGGCTGAAGACGTCGGGCTGGCCGATCCACAGGCCTTGGCCGTGGCGGTGGCCGCGAAGGACGCGCTGCATTTCGTCGGCCTGCCGGAGGGCCGCATCCCACTCGCCGAGTCCGCCGTCTATCTGGCCACAGCGCCCAAATCGAACGCCTCGTTCCAGGCCATGCTCGCCGCCGCGGCCGACGTGGAGCGTCACGGTCCGCTCCCAGTGCCCCTCCACCTGCGCAATGCCCCCACCGCCCTGATGCAGGAGCTCGGCTACGGGCGCGGCTACCAGTATGCGCACGATCACGCCGATCAGATCGTCGACCATGCGCATCTGCCCGACGCGTTGGCCGGTCGACGCTACTATCGGCCGACCGGCAATGGGGCGGAGGCGGCGATTGGCCAGCGCCTGGAGCGAATCCGGCGTCGGCGTACCGCCACCTCGACGGACGGCAACGACTGAGCCGCGTGGGCGGTTTCCTTGCCCGCCCATCCGATTTCGGCTATCGAAACCCCTCCGCGCCGCACGAGGGGCTGTAGCTCAGTTGGGAGAGCGCCTGAATGGCATTCAGGAGGTCGGCGGTTCGACTCCGCTCAGCTCCACTCTTCTGCGCGCCCACCACCCCTGGCTGACGGTCTACCGAGAGCCGGCCGCGGAGAGCGGCTCAGTCGAGCCGCGGCACCCGCCGCGCCGGTCGCCGGCATGCGTGTCGACAGAGACGGTGTTGTGCGGCACGCCTTCACGTTCCGTGCCGACCACGTCATGCATCAAAGAATCCTTGACATTGTGGTTGAACAGTGTACGGTCCGGCTGCTGAAATCTGCTGCCAGATCATAGGCCGATTGGCGCGTGGGACGAAGCGGTCAAAACATCGGCTCATTAGTTCCGGAGCCCAGATTGCAGGACGCCCAGAGAGCGGCGAGCCCGGCTGTGGGTTCGGCTTTTGTCGTCGGTCGGATAAGTCGGATTTGTGTGACGGGTGGCTTGCAGAAGTGCCCTTTGCATAGTGATGTGTGAGGGCGTCGCGCGGTAGGGGAGTCGAGTCGCGGCGATGGATTTGGGGAGGTGAGACCGAAATGAACGCCCGAACGAAAACGGTCACGATCTGGACGGCGCTTTGTGGGACGGGCATCTTGGCAGGTCTTTTGGCTTTCACCGAACGCTCGGCCAGGACCCAGATGACCAACCCTTTTCCACCGGTCGAGCGGGTCAGCAACTCGTTCATTGGGGGCCAGCCAAACGGCAACAGCAGCGGACCGGTTCCGAGCGGTGACGGTCGCTGCGTCGCGTTCTACACCGATGCGACCAACATGCTGCCGTCCAACGGCGACAGCAATGGCTTCAATGACGTCTATGTTTTTGACCGTGACACGCAGCAAACAACGCGGGTGAGCGTGGGGCTGAACGGGCAGAACCCGAACGGGCCGAGCCAAGCGCAGCGCTTCCGCCCATCGATCGACGCCGATTGCACCTGCGTGGCGTTCAGCTCCGACGCCACCAATCTGGTTGCCAACGACACCAACGGCAAGACCGACGTGTTCGTCCGCAACCTGGCCGCCGCGACGACCGAGCTGGCGAGCATCGGCCTCGGCGGTACGCCGGCCAATGGCGCCAGCTCCTTCACCAGCGTGCCGGCGGACTGCCAGCAGGTCGCCTTTCATTCGGTGGCCTCGAACCTGGTCGACGGCGACACCAACAAGGTGTCGGACGTGTTCGTGTACAACCGCGCGACAGGCGTTACGACGAGGGTCAGCGTCGGTCCCGGCGGCGCCCAGGCCAACGGCCCGAGCATCACGCCGTCGTTCAGTGCCGACGGGCGCTGCGTCGCCTTCGCTTCGGCCGCGACCAACCTGTTGCCGAGTTCGCCCGATACCAACAACACCCTGGACATCTACGTCGAGTGCGACGGCGTCGTGACCTGCCGGGCGAGCGTGAGCAGCACCGGCGCCGAAGCCAACGACATGAGCTTCCTGCCGGCTCTGAACGCGGACGGCACGATCGTCGCTTTCAAGTCGAACGCCAGCAATCTCGTTCCCGGCGACACCAACCAGGCCGCCGACGTCTTCGTGCACAACTGCACGACCGGCGAGACCCAACGCGCCAGCGTCGGCGACCAGGGCCAGCAAGGGAACGACATCGCCATCCCGCCCAGCATCAGCGGCGACGGCCGCTTCGTCGCATTCGGCTCCTTCGCCAGCAATCTCGTGCTCGGCGAGGAGACGCACGGCTATTCCCAGGTCTACGTGCGCGACCTGGTGAACCAGACCACGGTGCTGGTCAGCAGCTCGAACCTGACCGGTGAGCCGGGCAACGGAAGCGTGCCCGACATACCCCCCAGCATCAGCGGCGACGGTGACTGGGTGGCGTTTGCGTCGTTGGCCAGCGACCTCGTCCTGGGCGACACGCAGGGCTATCTCGATTCGTACATCCGCGCCAACGTGACGGTCGTGCCGACGCCCACCGCCGGCCCTCCGACCCCCACCCCGACGCGCATGATCCCGTGCCACCAGAACACCGACTGCCCGGTTGGGCAGGTCTGCGGTCCGGATGAGGTCTGCATCCCGGCGCCGACGCCGACGCCGACCATCGCCTGCACCAACGACGACAACTGTCCGTCCGGGCTGTTCTGCGTCATGGGCGTCTGCCGCGACCTCTCCACGCCGACGGCGACCGCGACTCCGCTGCCCACCTGCGTGACGAACGAAGACTGTCCGGACGGGACCGAGTGTCGCGCCATGGTGTGCGTACCGCCGCGGCCGTGCGACACGCAGCTCGAATGCCGCGGCATCCGCGAGGCCTGCCTCAACGGCGACTGCGAATGCGGCGGTGACTGCAATCTCGACGGCATCGTCTTCGGCAGCGAGATCACCAAGATGGTCTGCATCGTCAGCGGCATGTGTCAGATCAGCTCCTGTCCCGCCGGCGATATCAACCAAGATGGACACGTGACGTCAGCTGACGTCACGCTGGCGGTGCTCAACCTCGGCCTGGGCTGTCCAGGCGAGGGCTCGCCGCTTATCTATGCGCTCGATCGGACCACTGAAACCCGGACCCTCGAGGTCGGCCCTATCTCCGGCATTCCGGGTGAGAACGTCAACGTCGACATCAGCATCAGCGGCGGCGACGAGGTGACCACGGCGCAAGTCGACATCCTCTACGATCAGTCCCTGCTGCAAGTCGCCGAGGGCGAACCGGCCTGCAGCCTCGACTCCCGCATCCTGGACATCAGCCCCAACTTCGAAGCGGAGGTCCAGCTCCCGCAGGTGCCCATGAACCCACCCGGGCAGGGCCGCCTGCGCGTCGCCGTGGTCGACAAGGCGCCCCCGATCGCGTCCTTCGGTCCCGGCGTCCTCTTCCACTGCCAGTTCCGCATCCAGCCCGGCGCCGCGCCTGGCTCGGCGCAGCTGTCGTACGATCTGAACCGGCTCGAGATCGCCGATTTTGGGGCCAACAAGTTCAATGCGCAGGTGACCGGCGGCGCGATCACGATCAATCCGCCGACGACCTGCACGACCGACGACATGTGCCCCGACGGCACCAACTGCAAGGATGGCCAGTGCAAGCCGATCATCCAATGTGACGGCCCGATGGCCGGTCCCGGGCAGTGCCTCGATGATCGTCAGGCCTGCGTGAACAACTTCTGCCAGTGTGTCGGCGACTGCAACAACGACGGCCGCGTGCGCAGCAACGAGATCACCATCATGATCAACATCATCAACGGGCTCGCGCCGTTGTCCGCCTGTCCGGCGGCGGACTTCGTTGGCGACGGACAAGTGCGCAGCAACGACATCACCAAGGCGATCATCAACATCAACGAAGGGTGCCCGTAAGACGCCGAGCTCGGTCCCGGCGGGTCGCAGCAGCAGGGGGCAGCGTGGCGGTGAGGATCAACGGAGGAGGACAGACACCTATGAAGCCCAATGACAGCAGCGCGCTGCGCTGGCTGAGCGGATCGATCGCGGCGCTGGGGCCGGCGCTGTTGTTAGTCGCCACCGTATCCACCGCCCGCGCCACCCCCGAGCTGTCGGTCGTCGGTGGCACCGGCGTGCCGGGCAGCACGGTATCGGTCACGGTCGCGCTGTCCAACGACGACTCGATGAGTGCTTCGAGCGCCGACGTCAATATCGCGTATCCGCCGGACCTGGTGACGTTCTTTCCCACCGTGAGCCAGAACTGCGCCGTCGACGCGCGGCTGGTAGGCACCTACGGCGTCGCCGGCCGCGTCCAAACACCTGGCGTCCTCATCCTGTCGATCCTCGTGTTGGGTACCCCCGACCCCATTCCCCATCTCGGCAACGGCCCGCTGGCCATCTGCGGCTTCTTCGTGAACACCGACGCCCCGATCCCGAGTACCGCGCCGCTGACGATCCAGGACCCCGGATTGTTCGACGCCGACGGCAACCCGCTCGATGTCGACACGATGAACGGCCAGATCGTGATCACCAACGCCACGCCGACCTTCACGCCGACGAACACGCCGCCGCCGACCAACACGGCGACGGTCACGGCAACCGGCACCGTCACGAACACCG